>ERZ1090880.511-NODE-511-length-21382-cov-7.808131_pt1 | contig 21382 bp, 23 predicted proteins | sample MGYA00478471_ERZ1090880 | MGnify/ENA primary metagenome ERZ1090880 (study PRJEB33644, sample SAMEA5815734) | chicken gut metagenome | biome: Chicken; feature: Gastrointestinal Tract; material: Caecum | place: Ireland | collected 2019-01-01 | study: A study of the... | reverse complement strand
GTCGATGGGATCCTCGGCGACACTGTCCTCCCCGTCGATTCTCGTGAAATCGAAGTCGTCGACATAAACCCTCCCACCATCGTTGGATACGTAGTCGAATATCCAGCGAGGCCGGATCTTGGCGTTCTCGCTTCCGTTCGGTAGGAAATCGACCGTGAACTCGTGCCATTCTCCGTCATTCGGGACGGTGAGGGAATCGGTACCCCCGCAGGAATAGTTAACCCACGAACCACCGTTCTCGGTCTGATAGAACGCCCTGATGACGACGTCTGAGGAGCGTTCGTTTTTCACCCATGCGATCGACTTGTACCGCCAACCCGGCTTGAGGTAGAAGAAGCTCGAGTTGACGTACTCGCCATACCCTTCGGTGAAGTAGGAGCTGTAGGTTCCGGAATGCACGACGCCGGTCGCCGCCTCGGTTCCGGGGAACACCTCCCAGTTGTTCGTGCGATCCTCGAAATCCCCGTTGACGAACGTCGGGGATCCTCCTTGCACCACAAGGGCGGTACACTGATCCTTTGTATCGACGGTTTTAGTGAAGTCGGTGATGTTAACACCGAAATCCACGACCTGGGCGTTCATGTCATGAACATCGGCGTACAGGTCCAGAACCTTGAGACCGTTCTCGTAACGCAGGAACAGGTATCCTCCGTAAGCGTCGATCACGTTGGTGGTGAGTTCGCTCGCTGTGGTAGGATACGAACTCGACGAATAGTACACGTAGTCGCTGTCTTTAAGCGCCGACCCTTGGTTCACCCCTATTTTGAATTGTTTCGAGGTATCCAACACATGCTCGTTGTGCTGGTCGATAAGCCATTGGAAGTATCCGGCCACCGAGCTCGGAGCGGTAAGGTCCTCCTCTCCCGCAACGGTGGAATAAGGCCTCACCACGCTGTCGTTGAGATACTCGAGCGCGGAGATGCAACCGATCACCTTGTTGAGCTCGAGATCGGTCTCGATCGACTCGATGATCCCTTCAAAAAGAAGGGCGTCGTCCGAATACAGCCTCACGACGCCTTCTCGCTCGGCGACGACATCGTAGAGCGGATGCTTCGCCGAAATGGTAAAGTCGAGATACGACGACGCGTTCGACTCCATGCTCAAAGACGCATCGCTTACCATCTCATCATCATCGCCATAGGGATCGAACAGCGTCCGTTGATCATAGAGAAGTCTGTACATCGTGCGTCACTCTTCCTATTTATACTTTCCGCACACGTAGATGCCGAAATGTGCGTCGGTGATGGGGTTGTTGTTGACGTCCACCAAGTAGAATTTGGGACTTGTCGTAGTGGAGGTGCTGGAACCGGTCGCTATGTAGGAGTAGTGCTCGAGGCTGCCCGCTGAGTTGCTATTGAACGATATAGTCGCGAACGGTCGCGCAGAGAACGAGAACGGATACGCTCCGAAGCTCTGTTCCGGGGTTCTCCAAAGAACGTTCCAGGCGATGTTGTGCGACATGTCCCCGAAGTTCTTGTCGTCGATTCCGCACTCGGCCCGTCCGCTCTTCCATTTCCGATACCACCATTCTCCCGACGTTCCGCTCTCGACGACGTAGTCGAGCCCTAGAACGTCGAGCTTCTCGAAGTTGTCGTTGATGGTGTCGGGAGAAACGTAGTCGCTAGCGTTTATGGTTATAAGGTTCATGTTTCCCATTACAGATCCTTCCAATCGTAAGTCAAATATACCGTGGTGTCCGGAACAGATTCGGTTCTACAGTCGATATCGGCCCACGTTTTAGTGGAAAGTTCGCTCCATCTGTACGGGTTAAGCTCTTCCCAGGAACGAGGGACGTCGTATAGATCTCCTTCGAGGCGCTGGATGTCGTCCCAACGGTATTTCTTGGCTTCCTCCCACGTCATCTGGTGGGTTCCGCCTTGGTCGACCTCCGCCCACGTGATGTTGAAGAACTCAAAGCTGTTGATGTAGATCTCGTTGAAGCCCTCGGTGAACAGAACGTCGTTAAGGCGATAGGTGCCCGCGGGAACCTGGACGACCTTATCATTCCAACGAACCTTACAGGGCTGAGTGCATTCGATGACAGGATGCACCGGCTTCCTCCCGCTTTCGAGGCGGAACATCTTGCCCCCAGTCGCATTGAGGGAGTAGCTCATCTTCTGCTTTAATTTGTAGGGCTCGGCCGACACCGACACCGTAAACGTCCCGACGACGCCCGGATAGGCGTACTTCGCATGGGCGTAGTCGGCGACGGTGAATCGGCCGTGGTAGGTGTAGTTCGGATCCATTGTGATCTGATAGTCGAACTCTTTACCATGAAGAAAATTAGAAAACTTGGTTTTTACTTGTTCGAAATCTTGAGGATTTACTACGACGAAATTGAATTCCTGTTCTCGGTTGTTATAGGCGACATCTCCTGTAAGGGACTGCGTCAAATCGATAACCCCGTCCCCACCCGGAACGTCAACCGTATAAGTCTTCGGTTCCGGAGGGGACAGAGTATAGCCATCGAGAAGAACCAAACCGAAGGTTATCGACAGATCGACGCCGTCGACTATAAGCCTGTTTTTCGGATAATCAGGGTAACTCATTATCTAGCCAACGCTCCTCTCCTCGATATGGTTCCTAGTTGACGATTCATTGGTTTTGCGATGCTTGAAGCGAGCTTCTTTCCATCAACATACATGGACAACTCGTCCGGAGGACGGTTTGCCAACGTGCTCATGGACTCGTTAAGTTCTGAGAACCTGCTATCAAGCTCGGAGAACTTCGATTCAAGGCGCTCGATGGATCCATTTTGATTCCTCGTGTCCGTGATGCCGCCGACGATTCGCACGCTCTTAAGCGTAGCGTCGGAAACTATGTTGCCGAGCATACTATTGGCTTTTATTGCGCTCGATTCGACGTTGTTCAAATCAACAACGGGCGCAATACGTGGTTCGAAATCGATATCGCTATCCATGGCATCCGCGATCGCTCCGATCGCCATTTTAGCACTTCCAATCGAAGAGTTGGCCATGGCTTCGGACGATTTGGCTGCGGCATCGGCCATGTTATCAATACCCTTCGCCATACCGAGCGAAACGTATTCGCCGATTTTCATGAACACTTTCGACGGAGACTCTTCGTCAAGCGCTTGTTCGGCCGCCGCTTTAGCAGCATTCGCCATAGCCCTTGCCGCGACTCGCGCCGCGTACGCTCCGGATTGGATACCCGAAGCGAATCCCTGGGCAACGTACGAACCGGCGCTATAAAACGACTCTCGAACAGAACGGAGAATCGCTTTGCAACCGGATACAAGATTGCGAGCTGCATTCTCGACGATACCTCTCTGCGCTGAAATACCCTCGGATACGGCCCTTCCGAGCCGCATGCCGGATGCATTGAACGCCGGCGTTTGCGCGTTTATGGCCTGAAGCGAATTTGCTGCAACAACAGTAGCTGACGCAGCAACCATTCCGCTTGTGGATGATATACCGCTACTCATGGCCATCCCCATAGCCACACCGACCGTGGAGAACATCATAGCCTGACCTTGAGCAACGGAAATCGCTGAGGATATGGCGACTGCGAATCCCGCCTGTATAGCGCCAACCGCAGTAGTAAGGCCCGTGGAGATGGCATTCGCCAACGCCAAGCCGATCATAATTCCAGCCGCCCCGAAGCTCGTTGCTGAAGATTGCAACTGAGTGTTGATCGCGGCGATAAGGCCAACGATTGCGAGTTGAACGAAAACCTTACCGCTATTAATACCGGCGACAAGGTCGTTCGTGATCTTCTGACCGAGACCGGAAAACGCGTCTGCGGAAATATTGATATTATTGAGCGAATCAACGAATCCGGTAATCGCGGCGGTTGCGCCTGCGAAATCCGTATCCGCTACAGCTGTGACCGCGTCACCGAGAGAATCGATCGCATCCGTAATATTGGAAATATCATCCGGAGACTTACCGCCGAGAGATCTAACGCCCTCGCCAAGAGATTTAATCGATGTTCCGATATCAGTAGCGATAGCCAATCCGCTATACTTCGGAATAACGCCGGCGAGTTTATCAAGAGGTTCGATGTAGCTATCAAGAGACCAGCCCCAACTCCAATCGAACGCCTTTACGCCACGCGCAAGGCTCTCGAGACTCGTCTGGATATCGGCAGGGATAGTTATTCCATCCCACTTCTTGACCGCGTCGGAAAGATTTCCAAACGGTCCGACGAAACTATCGAGCGAGAAACCGAACGAGAAATCAAATGCCTTGACGCCCTTAGCCAAAGATTCGAGATCAGTGCCGAGCGTTTCCGGAACCGTGACATTAGCCCATTTGGCAACCGAATCGGCGAGAGTTCCAAGAGGGCCGGCAACGGACGACAAACCTCCCGCTCCGAATCCGCTGAACGTGAACTTACCGATAGCGCCGGCGAGAACTCTGAACTGATCGCCGATACCTTCGGGAACGGAAAGGCCGACCCATTTCTTAACGGATTCAGCCATAACGCCCAACGGTTCAGCAGCAGTAGAAAGAGCCCCTGCTCCGAATCCGCTGAACGTGAATGCGCTAACGCCACGCGCAAGCTCGGTGAGTTGTGCTCCAAAACCCTCAGGAACCTCGACACCGACCCATTTCTTAACGGAATCGGCAAGAACACCAAGAGGTTCGGCGACGTTTGAAATGTTGAAACCGCCGATAATACCAAGCGTATTGGCGATACTGCCCAAAGCGATTTCGCCGAGGGCCGCACCCATAGCCGCGAGACCCTTTTTGATCTCTTCCCATGACATCTCACCGAACTGCTTAAGCGCGTTCGCAATATCATCGAGCGCCTGGGCAGCGAGATTGATCGTGCCGGCTCCGGCGAGTCCCGCAAGTCCGGTAAGACCGGCCAATGCGCTACCCGCGGTGAGTTCGAGCAAAGCTCCGCCCATACCGACAAGACCCTTGCCGATCTCTTCCCACGACATCTCGCCGATTCGTTCAAGCGCTTTGCCGATAGGCTCAAGAGCCTGAGCAGCAATGAGCACGGTAGCCGCTCCAAGAAGACCCTTCGCACCTGCAACTTTGCCGAGAATGCCAGAGACGGCAGCGAGCTCAGCGAGAGCACCGCCCATGCCGAGAAGGCCCTTGCCGATCTCCTCCCAGGAAAGCTCGCTTAGACGCTCGAGGACATCGGCAATCGGAGCGAGAGACTGTGCGACGACAAATATCCCGAGAGAACCGAGAAGAGCTCCGCCTCCTCCGACCTTGCTAATGACGGAGAGCGCGGCAGTAACCTCGGCAAGAGCACCACCCATCGCAGCAAGGCCTCTGCCGATCTCATCCCAATTGAAATCAGCGAATTTGGCGAGCGCGTCAGCCAATATCTTGCATCCCTCAGCAAGCGCGATGATCGCAACGGCGTCCTTGACCTTGACGTTCGCCTTCGACATGAGCGCGAGACCGCCGATAAGTTCGGCAAGACCTCCGCCAAGAGCGGTAAGGCCTCTGCCGATCTCCTCAAGGCTGAGGTCCGCAACCTTGTTGAGGGCATCCGCCATAATATCAATGGCTTTCGCCATGGCGATGAGCGCGATTCCGGCTTTGACAATGCCCTTAGCGTCGAACTTCGCCAACGATTTGACAATCGAGCGGAAGCTGAGATTCAATGCGATGAGCATGGCGCCGATCGCCCCGATACCGGTGGCAATATCAGGCAGAGACAGCTCGGAAAGGTCGCCAAGCGCCCCGGTCAGGACCGCGATAGCGGCTGCAATGGCCAAGAGGGATGCTGCGTTGATGCCGTTCGTGAATCCCGCAAGAGAATCATGGACGCCATCAAGAAGCTCGGTGAATTTATCTTTGATTCCACCGCCGCCTTCACCGTCTTCACCGCCGCCGAAAAGTTTGGAGAACGCGTCAGAGATCTGACCGATAACACCCGAGATCTTCTTTGCCAGAAGGAAGATGCCTCCGCCTGCGAGACCGGCGAAAATATCACCAATGCTAATGTGGTCGGCGATCCAGCCAAGACCGGCGCCAATCGTGTCGATAATGCCGCCGAGAACGGACCCAACTGTCGTGAAGACACCGTCGAGAATACCGCCAAGACCTCCGACTGCGTCGGTGATGCCCTTGAGGAGATCGCCGATCGTGCCGAGTGCCTTCGTTAGGCCATCGGAGAGACCGGTGAAGAATCCCTTGCTGAAATCTCCCGAGTTAAGATTCGTGAATACGTCGGCGATCTTTGCGATGCCTTCGAGAAGAGTGTCGAAGAGACTGCCAACTCCTTCAGAGCCAAGAAAGTCGAGGAACGCAGAACCTACCGCGTTGACCGCTTTTCCGAGCAGGCTGAATATCGAGAACACGCCCTTGGCGATACGCTGAATGCGATCAAGCGTGTCGGCAGACGGCTTGAGATACTGGGTGAGCCGATCGAAATTGGCCGTGATCGAAAGGAGATTGTCTGCTCCGATCGGAGGAAACACTTCGGTAAACGCGGTCTTCACTCGATCAAGAATGGATGCGAGCGAAGAGAACGCATTTGTCAAACCGTCGAGAAGATCTTGGCGACCTCCTTGCTTAGACCACACCTCGAGCATCGCGTTTCGCGCTTCAGCAGACTTTTTGATCGGCTCGGATATGGCTTCGGAGAGGTTCGTGAATAGCTCTGCCGCCTCACCATAGTCGCCGATGAGGATTTCGAAGGTCTGAGCCCATCCGGAGCCCAAAGCCTCCTTCGTCGTGCTAATCAAATCACTGAAAGTCTTGACCTGGGTGGCCGCCTCGGTTGCGGTCTGCGCCATTTCGACGATCGCTTTGGCCTGAGATTCGGTATACCCCTGGGCCATGAGATCGGCTTCGGAATATGCACCGGAGATCTGCTTAAGCGTTTCGGTGAGAACCTCAGTGGTGAGCCACTGACCTTGCGCCAACGATTCTCGGAAAGTGCCGTACTTTTCAATAGCGGCTTCAGCGCCCGTGCCCAGTACTTCCGAGGTACGAATCAGCGCATTTTGAAATTGCTCACCACCCATACCGGCGTTGACGACCGAGTTCCAGTCCATAAGACTGACTTTACCGGCAGCTAAGGCTTGGGAAAGCTGATACATAGCCGCGTTGACCTGCATCGAGGTCGAGCCCGACATGGCACCGAGGTTGGCGATACCTTTGATAGCCGCAACAGCCTTATCCAGATCGACGCCGGCAGCGGTGAACGTGCCGATGTTCTTAGTCATCTCGCCGAAGTTGTAGATCGTCATGTCGGCGTAATGGTTCAGCTCATCGAGAGCCGCATTGACGTTGTCGAGCGTCGTGCCCTTCGACTTCGTATTGGCGAGAATGGTTTGCACCGACTTGATTTGGAGCTCGTATTCATGAAAACCGTCAACGATAGCATCCGTAGTGAACGCAGAAGCCAAATTCTTGCCGGTGTTGAACGCCATGTTGGTGATATTAGCAAACACCGTTGCTGCTGCTACTTGGAGTGCTGTAAACTTGAGTTGAACCGCCTCGGCGCCTTTAGCAAGCGGCGAAAAATCTACATTCTTAGCAGCCTTATCGACTTCGTTAAGTCCCTTACCGGCATCTTTGAAGTTAAGCGCTTGCTTAAGTTTATCAACAGTACCGATCGTTTGATTGGCATTGGTTTCAAAATTGCGATTATCGAACTCCATTCCGACAACGCGCTCATCGATTTGGGGGCTCATACCCTCGTCACCTCCTCCCAAGCCTCTTCAGCGAGTTCATCGAATATGGGTTGAATGGCGGGATTAATGTAATCCCGTCCCTCGACCCATCCTCCTGTTCCGGTTCCATGACCGTATTGGAGCATAATTGCTACGGGAAATCCATTCTCGATATCTGAATTGAAGAACTCAATACGAGATCCGGTCCCGTCGCGCGACACTTTGTAATACCACGAAGTAGCCGCCAACCCCGTATCGACGGGTGTCGCGGATGATAAAGCAGATACGCCACGTTCTCCGTACTCCTCGAGGATCTTAACGCGGGCAGCCTCTTTAACGTCTCGTAGATACTTGTTGGTTTTGGAGAAATCCCCCCTATGCCAGAAACGAATCATCCGTGACACCCCATTTTGAATTTTTGGAACTTAAAGCTTGATCTTCTCGATCTTATCTCGTGCCTCGAGCACCTGCATGTACATGCGCATGTAGCTCGCTTGAGTCATAAGCAGCTGAATCGGGCAGTCCGGCTCGAAGTCGAGCTTTCCGACAAGATACTTGTCGATCATTGCCGTAAGCTTTTCGAAACGAGTGCGCACCTGCCAATATTCGGCCCAGAAACACTCCTTGTAATCATCGGAAAGCATCTCTTCAACAGTTGCTTCGAGTTCGATTTTCTTTTTAGCCATTACAGACCTCCGATATACGCTTTAACCTCGTAAATAGGATTGCTAAGATCTCCAGCATAACCGTCCATCCCGACTTTCACATCGGTGTCCGTCTGCTCCGGATAATATCCGTTTCCGCAATTCACTTGATAATGCACTGCGTAATCGGCATTGGGGGAATACAGATACATCTTCAAACCAAGAATCGGTCCGCTATTACCCACAGCACCGTTGTCAAGATCATTGATGTTCGACGGATTGATCAACCACGGAAGCCAACCATCTGCAGCGGTGTACGCCTGAACATCAATCCGCCATGCGGAGTCGGTGCACCATGCGGAAAGGAACTGGATCGGTCCATTCGCCTTCCATCCCGCAAAATCAGGATAGCTGGTGGCCGGAAGAACCGTTCCATCAGTGGTTCTCGCTTGAAGCATGATTGCGGGAACGCCGGAAGATTGCGACCCTCCAAAAGAAGGTTCCGACGACGCGCCTTCCCCGATATAGCGGAGAATTCCGTTCCAAGGATAATCGTAATAAGTTCTGATACAGCTCTCGTATCCGGTCTGATCGCCCTCGACCCCATCAATCGTTCCGTTTTCGCTGATGGAAAATTCAGCGAGCATGTCAGGAACCGCGGAAGTACACATTGCCGTGTGGTTTACCTCGTTGAGATAAATATCACCTCTCTGGGCAGTGTAGCTCATGGGCATCCATTCGAAATTACCAGTCCCGCACATGCAGCTTCTCATGTTTCCGGTATACGTCGCACCACCAACGTCAACCCCGGCAGAACGGTATGCGTCAATTACCGCAGAAGAACAATCTCGATCTCCTGTGGTAATGGTCACGTTGGATCCGTCCGACAGAGTGATCATCTCGGATCCTCCATCGCCGTTTCGGCTGTACTGACTGTATCCATGTCTGTTGCAGCTCACCAGATGCTCCATGATCTGAGCTGCTCGTTCATTAGGGGAAAGCGACATGTTTCCTCCTATCCTTTCGAATTAAACTTCGCTCTACGGGCAGCGTTCAAAGACGCATTTCTTGCCATTATATCTCTTTTGCTCATCTTCTTCTGCGGTGTGGAATAAGCCGAGCACACTTCGATGAGCTTCAATAGCCTTGAAAAATGCCACCTCTCAAACTCGTGAGGTATATTGAACGCGATCATCCAATAATATACAACCTCGGTTGTGACGATCCTTCGCGATGGACCGTTCCCTCCAAGATTCACCGTGGTAGCGCTTTGCTCGTCGTTTATATACGCAATAATATCATTTATGTTCTGAGCCGTGAGGGAAGCGTATACATTGGGGTCAAGATTCTTATTGAGTGTCATACATCGAATATAATCGATTACTTCTTCCGTGGTCTTATCTTCACTGGAAAGAAACGATTTTTTCCAACGAGCCTCCCAGCGAGACATCGAAAGTAGACTGTGCTCGAGATTAAGTTTGGTCTCTTTCGTGTAAATATACGCTTCCTGCTTCTCATCCCATAACTCGGAGCCCGGAACAATTATGGTAAGCATGCCCAGCCTCCGTTGTTTTCTACTTAGTGTTCATGCCAGCTGCCGCCTCAAGCGCGGAAACACGCTTCTCGAAATCCTTCGGAAGAATCCCCCTGACAAAGTCGGCTGCGGCGTTCGCGTCGGTTGCGAACTCGAACAGCAACTCGGTATAAGCCTCAGAATTCATGAACGCCTCAGTCGCTTCAGGATTCTTGATAAACGAGCGACCATCCTCACTCTTGGTTCCGAACGATTTGGCGATAAGGTCCTCGACGGCCGAGATAATCTCCCCAACATTCGACGTTGCAGTAAGAGTCTCTAGGGTCTTGGAATATGCGTCCTTACCACCGAGTTCCATGTTCATGATCTCTCGCATAGACAGATTGAAATAGAAATCATCGGTTCGAGAAACGCCATTATAATCAGTATACGTGATAGACTTCTTAAGCATGATATCTCCTTTGCTAAAAAGAACAGAATTGAACAAGAGGAGACGGCGCTAGACACGTCCCCTCTCATTCGTTAAGCAGACGGATTCAACGTAAGACCGCTGAGTCCATAAAGGATCGTCTTTGTATCGTCGGCCGTCTTCGCAACAACTTGGACTTTCTGAGTGGCTTTATCCGTGATTCGGAAAACCGCATTCATATCGTCATCAAGCTGAGTCGGAGGCTTGCCGTCAGTACCGTTGATCAGATCAACCGTCACCGTCGCGTCCGAAGGTTCGACATCGAAACGCAGAGCCAAATAATTACCGGATTGTTCGGTGGGGTTGGTGCCATTAAACCCGATAAAATCGGTAACCCAGTTGAGAGTTCCGGTGATCTCGGTTCCGGTGATCTTCACTCCATTTTGAAGTTCAGACACCGTTTTACCAAGAACGCTCGCCTCACTATCCTCGGGCGTAGCAGTGAGGCTTACTAAAAACCCGCATTCGCAGCACCGAGAACGGTGACGATCTCATCGGGCAGAGGCAGACGCGGCTCCTCTTCCGCGCTACCGTAAAGAATCTCCTCAAGATCGGCAAGCTTCTCGGCATTGCACTTGGTCGAATCGATGACGATAGAAGCGGTGGGCTCATAACCAGTCACGTTAACGGGAGTAGTGGTAACCTCCCAAGAGAACGTGATAGCCTCGGGCGAGTCGTTGACCGTAGCGTAAGCCTTCTCGGAAGGAGAGGCCATGGCGCCATAGATGATATGCAGCTTGTACCCGTGATCATTAGCGTCGACGTCGTTTCCAAGCAACGTCTTGTAGCACATGCCGAACTGCTTACGATTCTGCTGACCGATATAAGCGCCCTTAGCGATCTGAGCGGAACCATCGCACGCCATAAACTCATCAGGATAGGTGTAAGCCTCGATGGTGGCGCCAAACTCCTCGGCGGAGAACAGATTCAGGTACTTGATGTTGTCCGCGTAAAGCGGGGTCGCCTCAGCACCAGAAGGCGACTCGGTAACTGCGGTGAGACCATTCCAAGCGACGCCGTTCGGATAGGTACCGCCGGATTGCGGGTAGAGAACACCCTGGGAAACGCCAGTTTCATAGAGGCGTTTGCCAGTCTCGTCCCAAACAAGTTTAGCCATTTATTGGCCTCCTTACACATAAAGTGTGAACACATCGTGATTGAGGTTATCTGCCTCGTAATGGCGATCGAACGAGCAATAAGGCAAACGTTTCACCTTGTCGACGATCTCGCTATCTGGATTCGGGTCGATGACAGTAATCTGATACGCTGTCATGTCATTGTACAGCATGTCGTCGGCCCTGCGAGTGTAAATATCGTAACGAGAATAACGTATCGCCGGATACTTCATCTTAAGGGTTTCGGGAGGTTGGAAATACGCATTCTTATTGCCCAGAATATCGCATAGTATCTCGTGCAGCTCGATCCTAGTGGTCATTGTACACGCCTCCCAAACTGAGGAGCAAACGAGGGTACTGAACTTCGACACTCGTAACCTTCCATTTGCTCCCCATGAACTCAACCCATCGAATGGAGTGAAAATTCTCAAAGGCGTAGGGATCGGAGACGATGCTGATCTCGTTCGAAACCGAAACGTTATCATTGACCTGGTCGGACGTCTCGAGACGTCTCAGGTTTCGAATTATGTCGCCGTAATATTGGCGCTCAACAATCTCCTCGGTCCATACGCCCGGAGAAGTTTCTTCAATGACTCCGTATCCTATCTTGCCATACCATTTTGGCATGAGAATCACTCCATTTTGAATTTTTAGGCGCTAGCGGAAACGCTGTACGCGTTGTCGTCGGAATCAGTCACAGTAAGCGTGCCGGCTGCGTCCTTAAAGGAAACAACGCTGTAATACGCCTGGTCGGTAAGGTCGTAGATTACAACGCCTTTGAAGCAAAGATCCAAAGCGTCGTCGTGCGCAACCTTCTGCGTCTTCGCCTGGTCGGCATAAAGCGCAGAACCGTTACCGTACAGAACGGTAACCGCTACATGCTGATCCTTAGCGTCCTCAAACTTCTTGTTGAACTTCATCTATTCTCTCCTATTCGGTATAATCGGACGTTTCTAGCGTCTCGTCAGCTTCGTCCAGTACAAGCCCGGAAAGATCGTAAGTCGTCTCCGTGTGATCGTTTCCAAGCGAAGCCTCGACTTTGATCTTCTGAGTGTCTTTGTTGGTAATTCTAAACACGCAATCCCTGTCGCCAGGCTCAAGAACCAACGGACCTTGCGGCGTAAGCTCATTGATGAACGTAACTTTGATCTCAACGTCCGGGTTCGCATCGAAGCTAAGTGCTAGGAAGTTTCCCCTCTGCTTCTCCGGAGAACCGGAGAAAGCGGTGAAATCGGTGACGTAATACAGAAGACCGGAAATCCTCGAGCCTTCGATCACGACATCCGATTGCAGCTCACTAGCAGGTTTCCCGTAGAAAGTAGTCTCCCCGTCTCCGGGAGTAACGGTGAGACCTACTGAAAATCCGACGTAGACTCAAGCTCGATAGCGATGGCCGAGAACGGAGTGATCAGAGCGCCGGAGCACCGAGTCTCGATCAGGTACTTCTGCTGGTTGTAGTCGATATCGAAGTCATCGAACATCGACACGGCGCCACCGCGATCCGCACCGATCGTGTAGTCGGACAGATTGACGATGATGCCCATCAGCTTACGATGCTTACCGGAAACCTCGCGAGTCTGATTCTCCATAACGGGAACCGTGACGATATTAGAAACGCGCATCGCAGTGGCAAGCTTCTCGACAGTATCGTACAGCGGACGACCCATCTTATCCTCGAGCAGCAACATATCGGTCAGCGTGTCTTCCGTGGTAAAGAGCGTCGGATTGCCAGCACCCTGATAATCCTTACGCGACTTCACCGCAGTACGGATGAACTGCTTGGCCTGATCGTCGACGGTGGTAATGGTATCAGCATCGATGACAGGATTGATGGTGAACAGCTCCTCGTCGGTCCAGATCGGACGAATATGATCCTCGGAGATCTTATCATCGCTAGAAGCGAGACGACCGTCGCCGATCAGGATAGCACGGGAAAGCTCCTCGTCGAGCATAAGGCGCATCTCACCCTTGATCCAAGCCACAACGTCGAAATCGGTGATGTCGATAACATCATCGCGATCGAGTTTCTGCTTCTTGTAGACGGTCTGCGGATCAGTCGTGCGCTTGAGCAGGCTGAAGACCTCTTCCTTCTTCAGCTTACCCTTCATGTAGCCCTTCGCACGAGCATCGTCCTCGGTAATATCGGCGAATATGCTCTTGATTCGGGAGAACGGAGTCTTCTTAACAGCATTCCAAACCGTAGCAACCCACTCGGTACGGCGTTTGATGAATTCAGGGGTGTTGGTAATGGTCTTGTAATCCGGGAACAGCATGTCGATGTCCTGGATACCATAATCCTCGGCGTGGGCAAGCACGGAGTCCTTCAAAGAGCCCATGCGACGACCATCCTCAAGAATCACCTCCATATCGGAATGCGTGAGGACACCGCCCTCGTAATAGTTCTCATCGCTGTCAAAGACGTTGTGCTTCACAGTGTTTCCTTCCTCATCAACCTCGACACCGGCATCCTCAAGAGCCTGGCCGATAATAGCGTACATAACGTTCTTCTGCTCCTCGGTCATAGAATCGAGGACGTCGCCGACGGTGCGACCGGCATTGTCAGCATGCTGAAGCGGCATGTCTTCCTCCTTTTGTTCGTCGTTATCTTCCGGATCCTCTTCCGAATCCTCTTCCGGATCCGTTTCGGTTTCTTCGATCTTCTCGTCCTCTTCGGCCTCTTCCGGATCATCATCTTCGTCATCTGCGTGATAGAGGAAAATGTCCTCACCGTTGTAGATGACTGCCTCGTCATCGAGCTCGATACCATGACGGATCGACTGCTCAATAAAGGCACCGGGATTTGCTCCGGCGAGCACAAGACTCACTTCACGAATGTTCCCGTGGACAACCTGGTCGCCGTTCTGAACGAGCTGGTTGGCATAAATAGAAAGAGACTTCACGTCGTTGTTGCGAAGAATCTCTCTAACCGTTTGACCGGTCGGCGTGTTGTTCAAATATCCATAAGCATAAACGCCCTGTGGACGATTTTCGAGCAACGCGTGACCGATCACCATGGACGGATCATCATGACGATGATTCCATACCATGGGAACTTCAGTCCCGTCGTTCACCTTGAACGCGTCTCGAGAGATGATACGTCCATCGGAACAACGGAGGTTATTGCGAGTAGCCCAACCACTGAAGTCGTACTTCTGCTTCTCCATTTTGATTTCTACCTCCTAACGCATCAACTCTGCGATCGGGGTATCGAGTGCGATACCACTGCTCTGAACTGGACTTTCTTCTGAAGATTCATCGACTGGCGCTTCTTCTAGGTTTTCCTCTTCGAGGCCTTCATCAGTCGGAACTTCCTCTGCTAGCATATCCCCGACCGCTTCTTCGGTGGGTTCGCTGATGTTAGCGTTTCTCAATTCGTCAGCTTTTGGATCGTCAGACGGTTTCATGCCGATGACCTGACGGAATTCGTTGGATGTCATGATCTCGTTGCGCGTGAATTTGTCGGCGATCTCGGCAACGTTCTCGACCGGAACGAGCTTAAACGGATCGCGGAAGAACATAATACTCTGGCCCTGCGTTCTCGCCGTCTTGGTGAGGAACTTACGAGTCATTTCGTTGACAATAGCTGAAATGATCGGCTCGATCGTTCTGTTATTGTAGTTCAACATCTCCCGCTCGTCAGCGGTACCGTTCATAATAGCCTCGCTGATGCCGAGCTGACCGTAGAGCATGTTGGTAAGATACTCCACGTGCTTGAGGAGATTAGATTCCAATGGACGGTTAAGCTGAGTCACACGTTGAGTCGCGTCGATATAGCCTATACCGTACTTGGAGTTGGCGAGCTGATCCTCGAGCTCCCGAATACTCTTCTCGGCCTGTTTCTCCTTCATCTGCCCCTTGACAACGTAGGGAAGTTGAACAATGAGATCAAGTTTGGCGGAGCTGTTCTTCTCATCGACAATATCGATAAGGGCCAGCTTCCGCTTGAGACGGGAAAGCGTCGAATTCTGTTCGTTCATCACCTCGTAGAAAGGGTTCTCCACGATCGCGGTGGAAACCTTTGGCACGACGATCTGCTCTCGACGTCCAGTACGCTCGTTGTAGAGATCGACCTTAACCGCGCTCGGATACCAATCGATAATCTTGCCGACTCGCAACGATAGAATATTAAAGGAGCCGGTGAAAATGTCTCGATCGGTGTCGACAGGAACTATCGCGACGCAACCTTCGTCGAGCATTGAAATAACCACGTCCTGCATGAACGCGCGACCGGTTTGGTCAAGATTCGCACTAAGCGTCAAGCATTCATTAAAATCAGAGTATATGATCCCCTTGAAACGCTTATTTTCGTCGAGCTTGACGTGGTTGACGGTCAAACTGGCTACGTCGGTTGCGATTCGGTTGTAGATCGGCGCAATGATCGACTTCTGGTTCACATAACGGAGGCGATTTCGGTCCGGTTTGCGACCGTACGAAACCTCTCCCTGAATCCAACGAACCTCTTCCTTTTCGCTGCGATTGAAAAACGCGTTCCAGGAATTCTTGAATCTGGTTCGCATATCAATCGGCATAATTCACCTCGTTAGATTAGCGATAACGCTGATAGTTTAGAAGCGCGTTAGCTACACCGAGACCGATCCCCACTGCGGTACCTCCGATTAGCGTAGCGTAAGCCTGGTTCTGAACGCGCTTCTCAACCTTGTCTGCATAGGCACGTCCCTTACGCCTAGAAATCTCGTTGTAAAGCGCCGTGCTTCGACCGCTGCTTTCGGTGTCCCACATAGAACCACGAATACCAGTTTTTCCCATCTCGCGAACATAGGTCCGGTACTCTGCCTTATCGGAGCTCTTCTTAGAGCCCTTTTTAGCAGCGTTCAGCTTTGCCTTGCTAGTAACACGCTTGGCTTCAGCTTTGTTGACTCGGTTAGCGTACGCGTTATACTCGTCGATGCCCTTTCGTCCCATGCCCATCTTACCGGCCAACGACCTTGGAGTGTTTTTCCTAGCCGTATTAGCATCTTTCTTAGCAGCTTTATAATTCTGTCGAGCCGTTTGAACTCGATTACGACGAACACCCCACTTCATACCTTTGACGCCGTAATGCGTCAAAGAGCCGGAAGTTGGAGTTATTCCAAAATAAGATTCCATAATAAGCTCCTACTCAAACGCTTCTCGATTGATCTTGAATGCAACAAGCGCATCCATCATAGCTGCTACGGCGTCGATCTTGGCATCGTAACGCTTCTTGAGAAGTTTTCTATTACCATTCGTGTCTTCCATAACGATGCAATTCCCCATGGCGAACGTCATAAGATCCTCATCGAAACGGAGTAATCGTTCCTCAGCGAGCTTCTTCAACTCGCCCAACGGGACCGACTCCGTTTTCACGCCTTGGATGACTTTCTCGACGCCGAATGGTCCATTCTCCATACACCAACGCTCAACGAACTCCTTCGCGTTGTACGGATCGTATCCGAATGCGCGGACATCGTACTGCATCTCATTGATGTGTCGATCAAGGTCATCGTAAACCTCTGTCATGTTGAGAATGGTACCGTCCATGACGATGAGACTACCCTCGGCCATGAACTGCTCGTACTTGTAGCGGGTAGCCGACGGGAGTTTGTACAAAGTCATCTCGGTGATATAGTTCCTCGTCTTGACTCCGAACGAACCATCGGAAAGCGGGAAGAGGAACGTGAAAGCGCAGAAATCGTCGCCCTGTGAAAGATCGGCTCCAAGCGCGCACGGCATCTGCCAGTAGACACGTTTCGGATGCGGAAGGGTGTCCTCGTACGTGAAATAGTATGTGTAACCCTCCATCGGGATTCCGAAGCGTTTGGCCAACGTGTCATTGCGCGTGGCCGGCGCTTTCTCGGCGCGGTCGACTTCCAACTGATACGTCTCGTAGGTGACGGTCTTCCCAAGGTTGGGATTTGCTTTCACCCACATCTCCGGTCGGGAAACCTCGTCGACGTTGTCGATCTTATACCACCAAATCGAAACGTGAGGGTTGATGTAGTCACCTTTAAGGATGTCCATCAACTCCATTTTGATTGTGTCACCGCTTCCGTTTCGGACGGTGCCTTCGGAGCTCACGGCGATGATGAGATAGTCGTCGTTCTTGGACGCGCCCTGCTCGATAGCTCCGATTACGTCCTCTCGAATGTCTCCGGAAAGCCATTCGTCGACAGATGCCACCTTGCAGCGCAGACCCTGGAGCTTGTCGATCGTCATCGGTCGGATCTCGAGAAGCGAACCGGTAAGGAAGTTCTCGACGCCCTTCTTGGTAGACGCAAGCTTCGGCCGGTTGACCTTGGAGCCGCCGGTGTTCTGCAACGAGCCCTCGGTGAGGAACTTAAACAGTGGTCCTTTCGCTCTCGTGATCGCCGTGTTGATCGGTGACATGACCTCCTCCGCCTGCTTCATCGTCGGCGCCGTCGTAACCTGATGGGTCGTCGACGTATCGATGATGAGAAAGTACGCTTGGAGTAGAGAGATGTAAAGAGACTTGGCCGCGCCTCGTCCGACGATCAAATACTGCTTGTTGACCAGGCGTTTTAGAATCTTTCGTGTCTCGTAATGGACATCATGGCCGTCTTCTGAGACGACGGGAACGCTTCTTTCAACGTAGTAGTACCAACCGAATATCTGTTCGCCCCAGAGCTTAAAAGTGTCGAGAAGATGCAAGTCGGATCCGTCGGTCAAAGTCATTTCGCCTTCGCAGAACGCGAACCATCCCTCAACAGGGTCGGGATCGTAGTAGATACCGGGATTGGCGATGAGCTCGTCGATGCGGTTCATCTCCATCTCGACTTCTTTGCAGACTGGAATCTCGCCATGTACAACGGCGTCTCGAAAAGCGCCGTAGTAGCGAGGTACTGCGGTGTTCGATAACGCCATGATACCTTAACTCCTATTTTCTGCTGCCAAGATTTCTCGATAACTCAACTTGGTGTTAGGATGCTCTTTACGATATTGCTGAACGATAGCCTGATTGGTTTCGCCAACTCGAGATTCGCGCAACGATTGGATGACATTGATAGCCCCGCCAGCCGCAACGACTTTAGCGCCGAAACGCGCCAACTGTTTGGTGGCCAATTTAGATGCAGCCTTAGCGTAATCCTTATCGACCTGGGATTTTCCTATCTCTTTGACCGACTCAATTGAAACCTTAGCTGCTCCATTAAATACAATCAACGCGCTTTTAGCCTCGTACCCCGAATACTTCATATCGTTGAGATCGCCGATAGCATCATATCCGGCTTTCTTCAAAGCATCGTAAAGTCGTTTAGACGCGTCGTTTCCTGCGGTGGTGTGGTTAACCAACGCGATGTTGAGACCTTCGTAAACGTCGCCATCGAATACGCCATTTTGCATTTTCGCAATGGCTTTCTGCTGAACTCTTCCAGCCTTAGATATCATACCGAACGGGCCGTTCGCCATCTCTTTCATGGACTCCAATGCTGAGTCACGAAATTCGCCATCGCTTTCCATAAGGCGTTTCATAACCTTAGTGGCGCTTTTCGGGGACGCTACCTTAAGGCTCTCAGATCCGACTTTAACTGCGGTATCGTAAAGTTTAAGATCGCCTTCGACTGCCCCGAGACTTTTCATCATATCGTGTCTTGCCAAAACCTGACGACCATACATTCCACGATATTTCTCTCGATCACCGGCGCTTCGAGCCACATAAAACGCATCTTCTATACCACGATTGGATTTATCGGAAATATTATGTAGCAATTCATCCGGATTGATAATTTTATCGACTGTGTTATCGTAATGGCGTTTGGCAGCGTATGCTACCGCGACAGTCGCGGCGACCGCTAAAGCTCCAACTAAAACCTTCTCAGTACGTTGGCGCTTATATGCAGCAACAGTCGCTTCGCGCTCTGTCATCCCTTCATCACGATATTTTTGTTCGAGCTTTTTAGTTCGATCATTCTTAGGACGGTCTTTTATCCGATCATAAATTTTAGAATCTTTCAGATCATAGCGTAAAGCGTTCGCTTTTCGTCCAGCAGCAGCTAAATTATCAACTGCCTTCTGGTCATACAGCAACCCGCCAAGAGTAGCTTTGTTATAATCGGCGTTTGCTTTACTCAATTCTTTCTTCGCAGCATCGTACTTTTTCTGAGCGCGTTGAACGTCTTCAGAATATCGTTTCTTACCAGCAGAAGTGAGCGTACCGTCTTTCTTCTGAAAACGTCGCACGCCCCACTTCATACCTTTGATGCCGTAATGCGAAATCGAATCATCTTCATAGTACGTCCCGAAATATCCTCTCATAGAAATCACTTCTTCTTATGAGGATTCGGGAACATATAATTAGCCAACGTCTCGAGGTCGACCTTACCAGACACGAAGGTATGACCGGCATACGCCAATGCTCCAACAGCGGCGCTTCCCAAGACTTTTCCTCCGGTTGATTTGATGAATTTCTTAGCCGCAGCCCTGCCCGGTTTAAGATCCTCTTCGCTAAGCTCCTTGAACTGCTTTTCTTTCTTGAGCCGGTTAATCTTTGAATCGAGCTCAGAGTCGGACAAAAGCTTACGATTCCTATAGTCGGATTTGCGTTGACGCCTGACGTCACGCGCTTCCTGTTTTCTTGCACGGCGTTTGCCAGCTGCGGTCAACGTCCCATCTTTATTCTGGTAACGGCGGACGCCCCACTTCATGCCTTTGACACCGTAGTGGTAGAGTTCGTCATTCATCGGTCACCACCTCCTTCTTGTAATCGGCTTCTGCGAATATACGCCATTCAAACTCGGATGCGAGATCCTTCACGGCTTGCATTCCGGATGAAGAAGTAGGCGGATCAAAGATAAGACGAACCTTGAGATACACGTACGTCTTAATATCCTCAAGATTCATGTCGCTTGGAATATACTTCGACCATGATGTGGCCGCGTCTACAGAAACGCGATCAACCCCGAGCTGTTCGAGAACCGATAGGACGGAGTTGATATGGATGAGAATATCCGTATCGAATTCGGTGACTTCTTTGGGGATCCCAAGAAGCTTTTTCATATCGTCGAGAATAACTCCATCCATCGAGTCCTCCTTTCTTTATTTAATGTTTCCATGGACACATGTCGTTGGGCTGTCGCTCGACAGGAGCCAACGTAATATAGCTTTCATCTCCGTAATGGATCGCATTGTGTGTCGCAAACGTCACACACACCAGGTATTCCGGATCCAAAATAAGATCCATATGATCATTGATCTGCTCGAGGTTCATTGGGTTCATGTGGTGAACGTAAACCCGTCCGTTAATATCCCTGCCCTCGATACCGAGATCGCATCCATTGTCGCGAGCGATCACGATGTTGCGAACATGCTTCCATTCTTCGGAACGATAAAACCGTTGATTGACATATCGATCAAATCCAAAGGTTTCAACGCCGACCGATCCGGCAAGAAGCAAATATCTAAAACGTTCATCGAATGTCCGTAACCGAGATAGCTCGCTATACGATCTAAGCATTCTCTTCCTGCGTGTTATAGCCGCTGTAACGTTTCATAGCTTCCATAGCCTCCTTGAACATTTCCTCGCTCTTCGCGTTGGCCTTAATGGATTCGGTCTTTGCACGAACAAGTTCCGTCTCGAGTCTCATCTTCTCCATCTCAGCCTTGTGTTTCTGCGTTCCTAGCTTGAGAAAATGAGTGATGACCTGAGAAGAGGCGGTTCCATCGATGAGCTGCTGCTTCGCACAGTCCATTGCGAGCGAGATCATCTGCGCTTCTGCCGCTTCTGGTGTCAAAGCGGGAGGCAGATTGCGCTTTTGCTGCGTCTTGGCATGCCTGGCCACGGTGGTTGCGCCTCCTTTCGAGACAAAAAATCAAGGATTGAGATCCGTTCGCTGAAGTTCCAGACGACTTGCAAGGGGTTTTACCAGGGTTTTGTTAGATTCTAGAGGATGGGAATCTATTGCGAGTGAAGGCATACAGCAGATTGAGATGAGCACATGAAAGGAGATTCAAAGATGCACTCTGATCGGTTCGGTAAAACCCCTTGCAAGTCGTCTGGTTAAAGCTGTTTTTCTA
>ERZ1090880.505-NODE-505-length-21517-cov-6.975165_pt1 | contig 21517 bp, 16 predicted proteins | sample MGYA00478471_ERZ1090880 | MGnify/ENA primary metagenome ERZ1090880 (study PRJEB33644, sample SAMEA5815734) | chicken gut metagenome | biome: Chicken; feature: Gastrointestinal Tract; material: Caecum | place: Ireland | collected 2019-01-01 | study: A study of the... | reverse complement strand
GCTCCCCGTGGGGGGAGCGACTCTCCCGGTCAGACAGGGCCAGGAAAACGGACGGATTTCAATCCACGCTCCCCGTGAGGGGAGCGACTTTCAGCGAGACAGGCACGCCCTATGGTGCCGCATGATTTCAATCCACGCTCCCCGTGAGGGGAGCGACATCCGAGCCAGGGGCACCAGCTCATCCATCTTCAGATTTCAATCCACGCTCCCCGTGAGGGGAGCGACGCACTGCGGGGGCGGTGGCGTCTCCGGTGGCGGAATTTCAATCCACGCTCCCCGTGAGGGGAGCGACCTTGATCTCTGACGAGCTGGTAGACCTCTTGCAATTTCAATCCACGCTCCCCGTGAGGGGAGCGACTTCTTCCAGAATCACTGCCCACCCCTCATGCGCTATTTCAATCCACGCTCCCCGTGAGGGGAGCGACTTTGGAAACTGCTGCCTGCAAACCTCTCTTAATCTATTTCAATCCACGCTCCCCGTGAGGGGAGCGACAGCAAAACAGTACAAAAGGCAGATACCTGATTTGTGACAAATGTGCACTTCGCAAAACTGAACAGCCAGGGATCCACCTGCCTTGCCTGTTAAATATACGATTTGGCAGGGACTCCCCAACCGTATTTCAGTGCGAACCTACCGGAAAAACGCTGTACACTCCCCCCTCGCACTCAGAGGATCAGAGGTTCCTCCGGCTGGTAGCTGCCCTGACTGCCAAAGTGCTCGATCTTGTTTTCATAGCGCTTTCCCAGATAGTAAAACCGCAGGCTATCCTTCTCCGAGTCCATGATGGACAGCAGCTTGGCCTGCAGTACCTTGCACTGGGCGGCGTCCAGCATACACTCAAAGACGGAGTTCTGGACCCGCTGGCCGTAGTTGACGCACTGCTTGGCAATCTGCCGCAGACGCCTGCGGCCGGCGGGATCCTCTGTGTTTACGTCATATGTGATCAGCACCAGCATCCAGACACCTCACTTCCACAAGAAGGGCGGGTATTCCTCCAGATCTTCCCGCAGAGTCCGGGCCAACAGCAGCGCCTGTACATAGGGGACTAGGCCCCAGGGGATCTTCTCCCCAAGATAGGGGTGTTTCAGTTCGGCCTTCTTCCGTTCCTGCCAGTGGGACAGGAAGATTTTGCGGCCGGAGTCCGTCAGGTAGACTGCTCCATTTTCCCGAAACTCAAAGTCATCCCTGCCGACGATTCGGTTATTGATCAGGGTCAGGACGAAGCGATCCGCCAGACAGGGGCGCAGTTCCTCCATCAGATCCAGAGCCAGGGAGGTCCGCCCGGGCCGGTCCCGGTGGAGGAACCCCACATAGGCGTCCAGCCCCACGCTCTCCAGGGCGGAGGTGCAGTCGTGGGTCAGCAGGCTGTAAGCAAAGGACAGCAGAGCATTGACCGGGTCCAGCGGCGGCCGCCGGTTTCGAGTCGAAAAGGCGAACAGCGGCTTTCCCCCTAAAATCATCTGGTCAAATACGCCAAAGTAAACCGTGGCTCCGGCACCTTCCAGGCCCCGCAGCTGCTCTAAAGAGGTTTCAGCGGCGATTTGAGGCAGCAGCCCCCGCAGCTGGGCGGAGGCGTTTGACAGAGCATCTCCATCCACCCGGAGACCGTGATCCCGGCGGGTGCGCTCGATACTCCATCGGGCGTTGTGCACCTTTCCGAAGATTATGTTCCGAGCGATCCGGCAGCAGGGGCCAGGATCATCTGCTACCCGGTACTGAGTCCGCCGCAGCAGCACATTCCCGGAGGACTCCCCAGATACCCGGGCGAGAAATCGGCCCCGGGGTGTACAGAATGCCAGGGACACGTCCCGCTGGGCACAGGCCCCCATCAGAGCCGGAGAGGCGCCGGCATAGGAGAAGGAGACGATGCCGGAGAGAATGTGGAGGGGATAGCGGGCCACCTCCTGCCTGCCGCGGCTGGCAACTACATTCTCTCCGTCCAGGGACAGGTAGATGTCCTCACTGTTGACAAAGAGCGTGTTCAGAAGATGTCTCATGGTGACTCCTCCATGGCGCGGCGCAGATATGTCTGGACGCTCTCCCGCCGGACCAGCTGGGGCAGGCACAATTCCTTGAGGGAACAGGCACCGCAGGATTTGGAGGGCTTGGCCTTCGGCGTATGGCCCCGGTGGTACAGCTGGTGCATCTCATCAGAATCCCGCTGGACGGTCTCTCGCAGCTCCGGTGTGAAGGGCACCACTGTGCGGCGGCGGGGCTCTCCGTAGAACAGGGCGCCCTCGGGAATGGAGCAGCAGAGCATTTCCTCCAGGCACATGGCTTGGGCGCACAGCTGCAGCTCGTCCGCCTGATGGGATTTGGGGCTGCCCCGTTTGTACTCCACAGGATACGGCTGCCAGAGGCCGGCCTCCCCCTGCAGCGAAACGCCCTCGGGATCGGCGTGAAATTCCACCACGTCGCACTGTCCGGAGAGGCCCAGCTGATGGGAGACTACCTGCAGTCCCCGGAGGATCAGCGTGCCGCCCCGGCGCTCCCGGGCCACTTCATCGTGGGCTCTGCGGTGGAGAAGATTGCCCTCCACCGTCCGCAGGTTCTCCTTCCACTGCTGCTCCAGGTGGATCAGCGCCCACTGCCGTCGGCAGAACGCGAAGTGCTGCAGGCCGGAGAGGGGAAGGAGATCCTCAGAAGAATAGGTCACCCCTTGCGGACACAGGTGACGCCGGCGGGCAGTGCGGATTCGTCCACATCCACCTGATAATCCTGATAGGAACGGGCGGGTGTGCTATTTTCCGAATCTCTGCGGACAATACGGACTGTGTCAAACAGCTTCCAGGCAGGCGCACAGCCCAGCTCGCTGTCATGCTTGAAAACGATCAGCTCCCGGACTGCCATCTTGCCCCGGGCGGCGGAGTGATCGTTCTCGAACATGTTGAGAATTGCCTCCCACAGCAGGGATAGGTCCTCCTCGGAAAACCCGGTGGTCTTGCGGGCCAGATTGGCAGAGATATAGCCCTCGCACCGGTACAGGCCGTAGGGGACGATGTACTTGCGGCCCATCTCAGTCCCCTTTTTCTCCGCGTCCGCCTCGGTGGTGATGGCGACCCGTGTGATGGTGACCTCCTGGGGGACGATGGGCTCCACACTGCGGGCAAATCCCAGCTGCACCGGGCCGCGGACCTGGCCGCAGTTCAGGGCGGCTTTTACAAAGGTAGTCATCACCGCGCCGAAGGTACGGATGTCATAGAAGTTGGCGCACATCCAATCCCGGACTTTCCGGTCCAGATCCGGGTCAGATTTCTTTTTTTCCTTGATCGTTTTTTCGTCGACATCCAGCGCTTTATAGGCTTCGGCGTCACTGCGGTTGAGGGGGACGCCGTCCTTCACATAGATGCGGTAGCCGGCGGTATCCTCCTTAACCATCTCCACATAGTTGCGGATCTTTCTCTTCAGGCACACGTCCGTGACAATGCCAAGACCGGTTTCGGGGTCTACCCGGGGCATATTCCCCGCGTCCGGGTCGCCGTTGGGATTGCCGTTTTCCACGTCAAAGAGAATGACAAATTCATAACGGTTCTTGATTGGGTCAGACATCTTTCGTTTCCTCCTTTTTCTGATAGCGGGCCTGGGTCTGGCAGTAGTAGCCCAACTGGAAGGACCCCTGCTGGGGCAGGTTCATGTGGGCGGGATACTGTTCTCCAATACGACTGCACAATTCTGTCAGCTGTTTTTCATAGAAGACCACCAGCCCTGCGTTGGAGCTGCGCAGCTTTTTCAGATGCTTCTGCGCCAGATTGATGAGGACAGGAAAGATCACAGCCGGCGTAGCAGCGGCGGAGTTGAAATACTTATCCTTGATGGTGGCGTTGATGCCGGGGTTAGCGGCTGCCTGGATGGCTTCCAGCACGGAAAAGAGCCGGCCCAGCGTATAGGGCACATTCGATGCGTCTGCATTCAGGGACACTTGCAAGACCTCCTCTGGTATATCTGGATTTTCTTGTTTGGTAATTTCTGCAAGCTTTTGGTAATAGGCTTTTATAATGGCCGCCCGCCCCCGTGTGACCTCCCGCTCCGCCCGGATCCGGAGGGTCGCACCGTTCAGCAGTGTGGCGGGATACCGGGTATTGGTCAAGACTGCCCGCAGAACCTCGCCGGCCAGGTCAGGGGTGGGAGACTTGTCCCTGGAATTCTGATTCACCGTCTCACTGAGCAGTTTCCAGAGGGGCAGCGTCTCAAATTTGTCGTAGGCGGGACGGACGATCTCCAGTCGGTCATAATGGGCCTGGACATTCCGGAGAAAGCCTCCGAAGGTGTTATGGAGGAAGAACCGTACCGACAGGCGGGCGGCATTGGGGGACAGGCCTAGGATGTAAAAATCCATATCGGGATCCAGCTTTGTCTTGTCGTAGACCACTGGATTGCCTTGACACAAGGATTCGACTATCTCTTTCAGGTCTGTTTCGCCATAGAAATCGGAGAAAAACATTTGAAAGACATCCTGATAGCCCCGTTCTCCGCTTCTGGCCCAACAGACGACGGTAGCATCACCCACACGGAAGACGTGCTCTCGGTCAGCCAGGAGCGCATTCAATGCGGAGGTATACGCAAATGCCGCGTACTTGCCGGTGGGGGCGTTAAGATTTTGCTCCTTTCCATAGGAACAGAAGGCCGGGGCGTTGAAGGACACCAGGGCCGCACCGCTGGACTGGGCCCCCGCCACATTTTTGATGGCGGGATGGACGCTCTCCACTGGCCCCAGCTCTCCGGTGACCAGGCAGATCCCCTGGGGACCGTCCCCTTCGGACTGATAGGCCGTGTCCCAGGCCCACCGAATGGTAGGATCTCTGTGGACATAGCCGTCCAGCGTGCGGAAGATCAGGTTGCCGCCGGAGAGGATGGCGTCTAGATGCTCCGCCAGGGCGGGGTGTTCCCGGGCTGCATCCGGATCCCAGGAGCGGAAGAAGGCGACGATTGCCCGGGCGGCGGGGGAGTCCACTCCCGCCAGCAGTCGCTCGTGCAGCGATTTGCTGGCCTCAAAACATTCCCGGGTCCGCTGGGGCTTGCCCTTGTTGTCGATCCCTAGCAGATAGCTGGCGTTGTCACAGAGGAAGTTGGCGGCCACCCCCACGGTCCGCTTCACGGGCGCGGGGAGAGAGAGCGTTTGCGGGGCCAAAACCATCTTCTTTCCACGCGGATGTTCCGTCTGGATGTCGATCACCTGCTCCAGCGTGCCGTCCTCCGAGAGCTGCAGCGCATAGGACACCTTCACCGGCGTCCAGCCGGGGGCGTCGATCTTCCCGGCCCGTTCCAGCGCCCGGTAGTAGTCGGTCAGTGCCTGTAAGATCATCCCCGCACCTCCCCGCTGTTCCGCCCGGGGACCCGCAGGACGCCATCCTCCAGGGATGCCCGGAAGAAGAGGGGATGGATATCCTCCGGATCCGTGTAATCCATATCATACAGCATCCAGCCCAGGTCCCGGGTCCCCTGCAGTTCCTCCGGGCAAGGGGGCGGTTCCTCGCACCAGCGGAACTGGGCGGGAAACTCCCGGCAGCCGAAACAGGGCTGGTGGTAGAACTGCCCCCGCTGGATGCGGCGCTTGACAATGTCCTGGAACTTGCCCGGATTGTCTCCGGGGGCGGCCTTGTCCGTCATGTCGAAGTGGGCCTCGATGACGTAGCGCACGTCCTGCAGCAGCAGTGCCGCCCGCTGCTGGATGTCGTCGGCAGTGCAGAGGTACAGTTCCCCGCTCCCGCGTTCCATGACGGTGCGGGCGGACCGGGCGGAGATGGTGGATTTCACCTCATTGCGCCGCAGATTGGTGAACCGGATCGGGGCGCACACATGAATGCGGTCGATCACCCACCTCAGACCAGGATGCCAGTAGATGGCCTCAATCAGCCCCCGGGCCGCCGAGGGGGTCATAACGTCATAGCTGACCCGTTCCACCTTCATCTCCGGCCTGGTGAAGAGGGCGTAGTCTCCCCAGACTTCCAAAGAGATGGCCATCAGCATTCACTCCTTTCTCTCGTTTGCCTGCGGAAGGGGGAGCGGCGCACCGCTCCATAGACAGGTATGGCCTTGTTGTATTTCAGAAAAGGCATACAGTCTCACCTCCCTCCGGCTTGTTTACTATATTTTACAGCATTTAATTAAAAGTTCGATTAATAATTTTGTTAAATATAATCTGAAATATTTTGCAAATTGACAAGGAGACGAATATCTGCTATTTTATATGGAAGTCAAGCTCTGCTTGTGGATCGAAATAATTAATAATTATGATGTAGATTTGGCTTGGAGGAACCGGGGATCAGCCCCGGTTCCTCCATTTATTCACAAAACAGGGCATTTCCGCTGCCGGGTTCCAGCGTCAGTCCGGTATCCTCCGCATACAGTCTCACGTCCCGCAAGATAACGGATCCATCCTCCAAATGCTCCAGTGCCCCCGCCCGCTCCAATGCCGCCAGGTGCTGCGGATAGACCGACACGCCGTATTGCCCCAGACGGCGGTACAGCGTGCGGCTGTATTGACCGCTTCGCAGCAGTCCCACAAGCTTGGCGCCCTCCTCCAGAGGAACGTACACCGTCGTGGTGGGGCTGTCGATCAGGTGGAACCGCTCCGCTACGGTGCGGAAGGGGAAGAAGTCCGATTCCATCAGATGCAGGATGCGGTGGGCATCCTGGGCGTCTGTGCCTTTCAGATCCAGCAGGGTGGAAAAATAAGTGTGAACGGCTTCCCGAGAGGCGATGTCCGGGAAGTGGTCCAGGACGATCTTCCCGGCGCCGATGGAGGTCTCGAACAGACGGGGAGGAGGATCTTCCCCCTGGAAAATGGTGACGATACTGTCTGCCGGTGGTCGTTTCCCCTCCCGGTTGCACCGGCCGGCGGCCTGCAAAATGGAGTCCAACCCAGCCAGTTCCCGATAGACCGCCGGGAAATCCACATCCACACCAGCTTCGATGAGAGAGGTAGAGACCACTCGGCAGGGCAACCCGTCCCGCAGGCGCTGGAGGATCTCATCCAGAATTCTCCTGCGATGTGCGGGGTGCATCAGGGTGGAGAGATGGAAATTTCCTGGACCGGACAGCTGCTGGTAAACCTCACGTGCGGCCCGTCGGGTGTTGACGACGCACAAGACCTGCTCTTGCTGCTGCAGGCAAGCGGCTAGGCCCGCCCAGGACAGCGCTTCCGCCCGCTGGAAGGAGACCCGGCGGAAGGACTCCCAGCGCGCTTCTGCCATGGGACAGATCTCTTGGATCGGAATATCCGGAGCGAATTCCCGAAAAATGGGATCTAGAGCGGGCTGTGTGGCGGTACAAAGCACTGCGGAGGCACCATAGTGCTGGACCAATTGGGCAATTGCCCAGACACAGGGGCGCAGGTAGGGAAGGGGGAGCATCTGGGCCTCATCAAAAATCAGGACACTTTGCGCCAGGTTGTGGAGCTTCCGGCATTTGGAGGGCCGACAAGCGTAAAGAGATTCAAAGAACTGGACTGCTGTTGTCACGACCACAGGGGCATCCCAGGTTTCAACGGATTGGGTCAGCGGACTGCTCTCCTGGTCGGACGCATCGTCTTCCTGCTGGTCAAACAGCACACCAGAGTGAGATTCCAGAACGTTTTCATCACCCAGGATTTCACGAAATGTCTGTGCGGTCTGCTCAATAATCGATGTATAAGGGATTACATAAATGATCCGCTTCATCCCGCGGGCTTTGGCCTGCGCCAGGGCAAAGGACAGGGATGCCACGGTTTTTCCGCCTCCAGTGGGGACTGTCAGTGTGAAAAGGCCCGGTTCGTGCTCCGCGCCTGCTTGGATGCACGTCTCTAAAATCGCGCACCTCTGCGTGTTCAGAGTGCCTTTCGGGGGGAACCACCCGGCGATGTAGGACAGCAGGCGGTGCCACAATTCCCCCATGGATGAAAATGGCACCGACGTATCTGGGCAGCCATTTATAAAGGCCGCCGTATCCGTGTAGTCCGCGTCTACCAGACAGGAAAAGAGCATTCGTGTGAAGAACATCCCCTCCAGCTTTTTTCCGGCAAATGCGGGTAGATTTGCCTGGGGGAGGGAGAGTTCGCTCTGCCAGGCGTGGTAATCCTCCAGTTTCCCCCGGCTCGCCCGATTGATGCGGCCCCAAAAGGTGCCGGTGCCAGCGGCGTCTCCCTGGCCGCCGCCGTCTGGGAGGCCACCATGGTGCCCTGAGATCGCAAAAGCGGCCAGCGGCTGCTGAATTTTCAGACACTCGTAAGCTCCGGCAGTGGCGTGATCCACCTTTGGCGCGCCGTGGAGACGACGCTGAAAGGCATCGGAGAATTTTCCAATGTCATGGGCTATACCAGCCAGTTGTCCCTGTTCCGCTGCATCAAAAGCCGCCGCAAAGGAGGAACACAGAGATGCGGTCCCTACCAAATGGTCGAGAACTTGTTGTTTTCGTCCGTCTACCGTGAGATGTGCCAGATATTCATGTGTTTCCACGATGAGACCACCTCCTGTGTGAAGTACAAATTGAACAATTTTTCGGCTTTAATATACCATTTTATCAGCAAGATCACAAGGAGACGCTTTACAATTCAGAAAAAATCAACAAAACAGACAGGGACCATAGTTATATGGGATTTAGAAAAGCAAAAGAAGCGAAAAAAATACCTGTAAAAATTCCAATTTCGGAATTTTTACAGGTATCCTAGTTTAGATATTCACGCCACTCTAGATTCTGCGGAAGCTCTCTAGACTGGGCTAATTGATATGTCTAGAGTGATAAAGAGATGACGCCGCCTAAATCAGCCAGACTGGCACATACCAGTTTTTCTCGTCTACCGGCAGCAGGTCCCTTGCCATGCAGATTACGTTCCCCGTGCCGATCTCAACTTTCAGCTCCTGCATCCCGCCGAAGCGATCCGGCTCCGCGATCGGCTCCAGGACGGAAAAGTTCTTGATGGCGGTCTTTCCGGGAGATGCGGATTTCTTGACCTCGATGGGGTAGACCGTGCCATTCTGATAGAGCAGCAGATCGATCTCCTTCTGGTCCTTATCCCGGTAGTAGAAGATCGGCGGCTCCCGTCCGGCATTCAGGTAGCTCTTGTAGATCTCGGAGAACACATAGCTCTCAAAGAACGCGCCGGACATAGCCCCTCGCTCCAGTGCCTCCGGGCTGCCCCATTTCAGGAGATAGGCGGCAAGCCCTGTGTCCAGGAAGTGCATCAGGGGCATCTTTACCACCCGCTTGAGGACATTGTTGGCATAGGGCTGCACCAGGGCGATGATGTGAGAGGATACCAGGATGGAGAGCCATTTCTTGGCGGTGGGGGCGCTGATGCCGGCGGCATTTGCCAGTTCCTCATAGACCACCGGCTTGGAAGTATGGGCCGCCACGACGGTCATAAAATTGAAAAACGCCATCTCATCGGCCACCTGGGTGAGGTCCCGGATGTCCCGCTGCAGGTAGGTATCCACATAGGAGCGGTAATAGGTCTCCCAGTCCACGGGGGTGTCTCCGTAGAGTGCCGGCATGGAGCCGTTGAAGATCCGCGTATAGATCTCATTGAGACCACGCTCCCGGACAGCACCCAGCCGGGCCATCAGCCGCTCTGGGTCTGTGGTGTAGGGGACGCTCTCATAGCCGCCCAGTTCCGCGTCGGAGAGACCCAGCAGGCTGATGATCCCCACACGGCCCGCCAGGCTCTCGCTGACATCCTTCATCAACCGGAACACCTGGGAGCCGGTGAGCCAGAAGTCCCCCTTGCGGTGGGAGCGGTCCACACTCATCTTGATGTAAGGCAGCAGCTCCGTGGCATACTGGATCTCGTCGATCAGCACCGGCGGCGTATAGCGCTGCATGAACAGGGCGGGGTCCTTCTTGGCAAGATAGCGCACATCCGGATCGTCCAGCGTCACATACTTCCGGTCGGGCCCCATCAGCTTTTGCAGCAGCGTGGTCTTTCCAACCTGCCGGGGGCCTGTCACCAGCAAGACAGGGAACATCTCGGACAGCTTCCGCACGGTCGGCTCTGCGGCTCGTGTGATATACATGTGGGAGCCTCCTTTCTGACTAATCAAAAGTATAGCTTTATTATAGTCGGATTATACCTAAAAGTCAACAAAATCCGGCTATTCTAAATTTATGATTTAGAATAGCTGGATTTCTCAGACGCCCTTTGCATGGCACAATTCTGTTGAAGTTTGAAAATGGATCGAAACCATGCAATTTTTGCATAGTGTGAAAAGATCAAAAGGGCCATGGTTTTACATGGGGAAAGATGGAAAAGCCGAAAAATAAAACCCAATATATGGAATATCAAAGAGGGAAAAACTGGAAATAAAACCATGTGTTTTATAGGAACACAGTCATATGCTTATCTCAAAAGAGAGGAGAAAGCGGGGGAGGAGAAGGGTCTCAGACAGACACGGTATAAACATATGTAACCGTTGTGCCGTGGGAGATTGCGGTCCTGTTGACCCGGTGGAACGTGCGGGTTCGTACTGGACACACGAGTTTGACCATCTGGCCGCCGACGGAGCCGGCCTCACGAGAGGACAGGTCGCCGTTGTAGCCTTCCTTCAGGTTGACGCCCACCTCGGCGGCCGCCTCCATCTTGAACTTATCCATGGCCGCACGGGCCTCGGGAACGTTGATCTTGTTGCTGTTCTTGGTAGACATAACAGTTATCTCCTTTTCATCATACAGTTGTTGTGTGTGGGTCACTGGGTATCGCGAGCATAGTTTGACTCCAACGCCGGGGAATATGCGATTTTTTTGGCGGAAAAATTTGCAGTCCGGCGACAGAGCGGGGATCTTGTCGCCTGCCGTCCCGGCGAGACCGATTTGGGCAGGTGAACCGCAAAAGAGGAGGGCTCTCCCACCAGGGAGAGCCCTCCTCTTTTTTCAAACGCCCCGCGCCGACGGCGGAAAGCGCTGTTCTAGGTCTGTCTGTCCGACTTTTGCAGAAAGGGCCGGGGCCCGCAGACGCGGCAGCGGAGGCCGCCGCAGGTCTCCTCCGCCCATACGGGCTGGTGGTCCAGATGCCGAAGGTAGTCCGCGGCCCGATCGGCGTCCCCGGAATCCAGGCAGACCTGGGTCTGGACCCAGCCGTCTGCCTTCCGCCGTAGCAGAAACAGCAGGATATCCGGCGCGAATCGCGCGCCGTCCTCCAGGGCGTAGAAAGCCAGCTGGCCGCCATTGGGCAGCAGATAGACGGCGTCGTAGGAGGCCCGGAGCTGTGGGAGCAGGCGGGAGACGGCGGCCACCAGGGCCGACACCTCCTGGGAAAAGGAGCCCTCTTCATAGGTGAACCAGTCCGCCTGGGACAGGTTTTGCCCGGCGGCAGAGGGCGCCTGCGCGCGCTCAGAGACCACCGTCCGGTCCCGGAACACCTCCGCCACCGGACGGGGATCGAAGGTCCGGCTCCCGCGCCAGGAACAAGGGGGCGAGAAGAGCGCGGGGGCCATCTGGTCCAGTACCTGCCCAACTGCCTCACACAGGACCCATGCCGGCGGAACGGAGAATCGACTGCGGATCTCCAGCCGGACAGCGCCCAGATAGCGGGAGTCTGTCACGAACATCCGGGTGGAGGCCAGCTGGGGGAACCTGCGTTTCAGCGCGTCGAACTGGAAGGTCGGCCGGCGGGCCAGGGCCTTGCGGACGATGGCGTAGTTCTGCTCCGCCAGGCCGCCGAAGGTGGTGCGGAAGGCGGACAGCGCCGCAGTCTGGGCATCTGGCTGGGAGTTGGACGCCAGGAGCGCGTCCTCTCCGGCGGCGCCGGTGGCCAGCGTCACCACCCAGACCCGGTCCCGCAGGGAGACTGGGAGGCCCGCATCCGTTGCCGCGGGCTCCTGTTGGATGCGGCGGTTTGCAAAGACCAGCCCCTCCCGGTAAAAGGCGCTGTTCCGGAAGGAGTCCCTCAGGCGGATGCGCCGGACAGTCCGTTCCCCGCCCAGGCCCGCCTCCCGCAGGGCGCTGTGGAGCTCCGCGATGTAGCGGCTGTCGTTCTGGCAGTGGTAGTACAGCGTCTCGCAGACCCGCAGGGGATCCTCCAGGTCCCGGTCGAACTTCCGCTGGTACCGGGGCTGGTCCGGGGCGGTCTGGAAGGGGCAGTACCGGGCGCCCCGGCCGATCAGCTGGGCCTCGGAGACGGTGGAGGCGGAGCGGCCGCCAGACCGGCGGGTCTCATACAGCCGCACGATGTCGAACAGGTTCAGCACATCCCAGCCCTCATCCAGCTTCTTCACCTCGAACACCGCCCGGTAGGGGTTCTCCGGGTCCTCCAGGGAATTCAGGAGCAGCTGCTTCCGCTCCACGTCCGCCTCGTCGTTGGCGGAGATGCAGCGGGCTGGGGAGAACTCCTGCCGCAGCTCCTGGGCCAGGGCGTCCTGGGAGATGCCGTTGGCCTGGAACCAGGCCAGGGCCCGTTCCAGGATAGGGGAGGGCGCCCGGGCGGCGGCCTGGGCCAGATCCGGGCCGGACAGGGTCTCCATCCGCGCCGCAAAGGCCGCCTGGAAGGCCGAGCTCTCCCGGATGGCGGCGGACTTGAACAGCACCACCGGCTTCACCGCCAGGCGGTGGGCCTGAAAGAGCTTCAAGCGGTACTGGCTGAGCATCAGGGCCTGCAGCGCCCGCTCCATGGGGGATAGGTCCGCCCGAAGGGTGAGGATCTCCTTGGAGTACCCCTCGGCCCGAAAGGTCTGGAGGGGGTAGCTGTACACGATTTTGTCCCGATAGGCTTCCAGGATCTGGGGATTGTGCAGATCGCAGGTGGCGGTGAACTCCAGCAGGACATTGTCCGGCCGGGCGTGAAAGACGCGCTCCACCGTATCCTCCCAGGAGCGGCGGCTGGCCGCCTCTGCCCGGCCCGCCCGCTTGGTGGCAGCGTTCAGGTGGTGGGCCTCGTCGGAGATCAGCACCACGGGAGCCGCCGCCAGTTCCTCCAGAGACAGGCCGTTTTCCCGGACCTGCCACAGCTCCGCGTGGAGGGCCTGGGTGGTGGTGAACAGCAGGTTGATGGCGTCCGGGTCCCCGGCGGAGAAGCCGGAGACCTCCCGGACCGGCACCCGGCGGCCGTCCACCCGCAGCTCCGGGGCGAAGAGGTACTTGGCGGACCGGGGATCCAAAAAGTTCTCCCGGGTCTTTCGGACGATGGCGGTGAGGTTCACGAAGAACAGAAAATTCCGGTAGCCCCGCTGATAGAGGGCGGCTATGAGCCCCGCCATCACCAGGGTCTTGCCGCTGCCGGTGGCCATGTGGAACAGGAGCTGGCAGGGGCGGTCCGGCCGCCGGAGCCGCTCCCAGTAGAGGAGGAAGTTTTGGAACGCCGCCTCCTGATAGGGCCGCAGGGGCAGGCGGGGGTTCAGATTCTCCCGGATGCAGGCGGGAAGCTGGGGCGCCTCCCGACAGCGGAGGTCGTCCAGGGTCTCATACAGGAACATCCCTCACCCCTCCCCGTAAAAGCTGTGGTTGAAGGCCCGGTCCTCCGGGGAGACGGCGAACTCCGCGTCCTCCATGTCGCAGAGGTTCACATACAGCTGATTTTTGTCCAGCAGTTCCAGCAAAAACCGCTTCCGGTCCGGCAGGGAGAGGGCGGCAAGGTCCGCCTCCGCCGCCTGCAGGTCCGCACGGGTGACGCGGCTGCTGATGAGCCCGGTGTCCACCATCCGGCGGCAGAGGTCCGGCAGGTCCTCCGGACCGGCCGCGGCGATCTCCTCCGCGAGAGCCTCGTTCAGCTTGGCCAGCCGGCAGTACAGGAAGGAGCCGCCGCCCTGCCACCCAGCCTCCGGCAGGACGTCGTTTTCCCCGCCCCGCAGGACGCCGCAGATCCGCTCCTTGGTCAGCGTCTCCGCGTAGTCCATCTGCTCGATGCAGAGGAAGCGCCGCCCCAGCTTCAGGGCCACGGCGGCGGTGGTGCCGGAGCCGGCGAAGGCGTCCAGCACCCAGTCGCCCGGTCTGGTGAAGATCTCCATCAGATAGGCGATGAGGGATTCCGGCTTCTTGCCGTTGCGGAAGGACACGGTCCCCTCCCGGTCGACGGCGTTGTACGCCTGCACGAAGTCCAGAAAATTGGGATAGGGCCGGCGGGTCTGGCTGGAGGAGGTGGGCATCCCCTGGAGGTAGGCACCGTTCTTCCGCCCCTTTGGGGGAAGATAGAAGTAGCGGTAGCTGTACGCGTCGTCCCCGATGCCCTCCACCTGGAACAGGGTCTTGGGAGGATACTGCCCCTCCAGGGGCTGCAAATACTTGACATAAAACCGCCCGGAGGAGGTCTTTTCCCGGATGGAACCCCGGACGCTGACCACCTTGAACTGCGTTTTGTCCGCCGGCCGCCGGACCAACCGGTACTGGTCCGGCCGGAGGACGCGGGCCCGCCGGCCGCCCAGGGAGATGGGGTCTCCCGGCGCCAGCTCCTCCACCGCCCAGCAGTAGTCGTTCACGTCCTTCTCCTGAACGATCCGGGGCATTTGAAATTGGGGGCTTTTGGCGTAGACCAGCACGTATTCGATCACGTCGTTGAAGGCCTTGTCGGCGGCCAGGGTCCGGTCCGGGTGGCGCACCAGCACATGGAAGGTCATCACGTGGTTGCCCACCAGCTCGTCCAGCAGCACCTGGAGATAGGCCTGCTGGTGGAAGCTGCACTGGATCAGCAGCACCCCATCCTCCGCCAGCAGGGGGAGCACCTGCTCCACCCGGTTTTTCAGAAACACCAGCCAGGTGCTGCGGGAGAAGCGGTCGTTGTACCCGAAGCAGTCGGACCCGGTGTTGTAGGGCACGTCCCAGTAGGCCATGCGCACCTTGCCGGCGTACCGGCGGCGGAGGGAGGAGAGGACCAGCAGGTTGTTCCCCTGGATCAGCAGGCTGTCCTCCGGCCGGATCTCCGTGACCGGCTGCTCCCCCGCCGCCGTGCACCGCCGGGGATGGACCAGCACCTTGGGGGAGAGGAGCTGGTCGATCTCCTGGGGGGCCAGGGCCTCGTTGTAGAACACCTCGCCCCGCCGCTGGTCCTCCCGGGTCTGGCCGCCCTCCAGCACGCAGTCCTTGAAGGGGAAGGACAGCACCGTATCCCCGGAGGTGGAGAGCAGGTGCCCGGCCCGGTCCGCCAGGCCGATCCGGTTCTGAAAGCGGGTGTAGGAGTCCGGCAGAAATTCCCGGCTGGTGACGGTCCAGCAGAACCGGGCCTTGTCAAAGACCAGGACCCCCGCCGCCTCTGTGAAGAACCGGGCCCGGGTGTCCGGATGGCTCAGGAGCAGGCGGAGGAGGACGGGATCCATTTTTTCGGCCGCCTCGCAGACGGCGTTCCGCAGGAGGACGCCGTCCTCCGTAAAAAAGCGGGCATCCTGCCGAAGAAGGGCTTGGAGCGTGTCGAAAACAGCGGGCATGGCTGGGACCTCCGATCTGTTGGAAGAAGATGGGATCACCTGGAATCCACAGGGCGCGGGACATGACCTTGGGCCACGTCCCGCGCCGGGATCTGAGATTCACAGGCTGCGGATCTGGTTTTGGATCAGGGCGCCCACGGTGTCGGCGAACTGGTCGAGGGAGCGGATGCGGGCGAAGTTCCGCCCGTAGATGGTGTGGGCGGCGGGGAGGTCGTCGTCATTGCCGGTGAACACGCACATGACCTGGATGCCCTTGTAGGTCAGGGCCCGGATCTCCATGGCGGTGTTCTGGATGCCCACGTCCCGGGCGTAATCCACGAAATTGCCGCCCTGATTGATCTGGATGACGTCGTTGGGCTTCACGTCGGACAGGAGGATCACCAGCTTGTGCTCGCTGGGGGAGTCCTCCAGCCCCTTGGCCAGCGCCCGGACGGCCAGGCCGTCCCGGTTGCAGCCGGTGGTGAAGTAGTTGAAGATGCGCTCATTCTTGTCCGCCTCGAAGTAGTCCCGGTAGCGGGTCACCACCGTGTAGCCGCTGAGGGAGCAGAAGGAGGACACCCGCACCGGGATATGGCAGCGGGTCAGGCTCTCGGCAATCATGTAGCCCTGGGCGGCCACCACCGCCTGCCGGTCGATCTGGGAGCTGGAGGCGTCCAGCAGGATGTCCACCGACAGGTCCCCGGGGTCCGACTGGAGGATGCGGGTGAACACCTTGTCGTCGTCCAGGTAGATGCCCCGCCAGATGCGGCCGGCGTCCAGGGTGCCGGAGGCGGACCGGACCGGCGTGGGCTGGAGATAGGCCAGCATGGCGTTGCGGATACGGGCGGTGAGGCGGCGGATGCTGGTGCGGTGACGGACCGCGTCCGCCTCATAGGCGGCCCGGTTCAGCTCCATTTGCTTCAGGGCGTTGCGCCGCTGGGCGGCCACATAGCCCTTGAGCTTTTCGGGCGTGTCGTCCCCGGTGGCGTAGTAGAGGTGGCAGCCCCGGTGGTCGTCCACGCACAGCTCCCGCTCCAGGGCGTCCAGCTGCTGCTGGTCGTAGAGGGGGGCGCCGAAGTAGCCCCGCATATACTTCCGCAGGGCGGCCTCCGTCTGGGCCTGGTTGTAGTCCGTCAGCCGCCGCTGGGCCGGCATGGCGTCCGGCCCGCCGCCCTGGCCCTTCACCAGATGCTCGCCAAACCCGTGGCCGAAGGCCCGGACAGAGGGGAGCAGGTCCGCCTCGGACCGGCGGCGGAAGAGGGCCAGAAGGGGCCGATGGCGCCGGCGCTCCTCCGCCTCCTGGGCCTGGGTCTGCCCGGGGGTGAAGTGGAAGTAGGTGTGAAGAAAGTCCAGCGCCCGCTCCGCGATGGCGGGGCCGTCCAGGTCGGGGGGGAATTCCAGGGCGTTCAGGAGCTCCCGGTCCCGGGGCAGCATGGCGGGGTCCGCCTCCCCCAGGGCCCGGCGGAAGTGGGCATTCTCCAGCACCGCCAGCACATCGCTGGGATCCGGGTCCGCGTTCTCGGTCAAAACCCGGCGGGCATAGCTCCGCCGCAGGGAGGGCAGCGCCGGCCGGCGGGGAGCCTCCCGCTGGTAGACGGCGTGCTCCAGCCCCAGCCACAGCAGCTGCTCGTACAGCTGCTCCTGGGTGCAGCCGTGGAGGGCTTCAAAGAGGCCCTCGATGGTCTCCGCCCCGTAGTTCTTCCGCACGGCGCCGATGATGCTGTTCCAGTACAGGTCCGCCCGGCCGTCCTCGTCATAGGCCTTGAAATCCGGCTCGAAGGAGTAGTCGGCGGCGGCGTTCCAGATCAGGTTCCGGGCCCGCCGCTTCTCGCTGTCCCGAATTTCCATCAGTCAAATACATCCCCCTGGTGGAGCTCCTCCGGCAGCCGGGTGCGGATGACATCCCGGACCAGCTGCCGCTCGAAATCGTCAAAGGACTTGTTCACCAGGCCCAGGTCCAGGGCCCGATTGCCCTCCAGGCCCGTGCGCATCAGCCGCACGGCGGCCAGCAGGCCCCGCAGGTCCAGGGGCTTGGTGGACAGCTCCCCGCCGTCGCACTTCTTCTGGATGTCCTGGAAGAGGCCGGCGAACTGCTCGGCGTAGACATCCTTCAGGGTGGGGAACTCCCGCTTCAGGAGCTTCATCAGCCCCTGGGTGGAGATGGCGGGCATATCGATGACCACGAACCGGGAGGCCAGGGCCTCGTTCAGCTCCCGGGTGCCGGCGTAACCGTAGTTCATGGTGGCGATGAAGCGGGTGGCGTCGTGAAGGGGGATGCGATCATAGCCGGGCATATCGATGGACCGGCGGAAGTCCAGCGTGGCGTGGAGCACTGCCAGGGACTCGTTCTTGGCCATGTTGATCTCGTCCAGCACGCCGAAGCCGCCGGTCTCCGCGCACTGGTAGATGGGCCCCTTCCGCAGCTGGACGGCGCCGTTTTCAAAGGTGTCCGTCCCCAGCAGGGTGGCGGCGTCGGTGTTGATGTAGAAGGACACGTTCCAGCTGGGACGGCCGAACACGGTGGCGAGGTTTTCCGCCAGCACGTTTTTGCCGGTGGCCTTGGGGCCCACCAGCAGCAGGTTCTCCCCGCAGAGGATGGCGGTGATGGCCTCCTCCCAGATGTCCTTTCCGTAGTAGAGATACCGGGGATCGGGGATCCGGCGCTGTAACAGTGTATCCGCCTCCGGATAGGTGCCACGAAATTTTTTGACCTCCGCGATGATGTCGGCGCTGACGCCCTCATCCCGCAGGAATTCCAGAATATCCAGCATAGGTTTCAACCTCCCCTGTGTGCTGTCTCTATCATAGCATGATTCCTAAAAATGGCAAGAGGAAATGACGCCTTCCGACCGCTCCCGGCCATTTGAAGGACACTCCACGCTGCGTTTGTTGCGGAGGCGGGCAGGGTGTGGTAGACTGACGGCAGGTGATGCGGATGGACAAAGCAAAGACCGGGGCGCTGATCGCGGCGGCCCGGAAGGAGAAGGACATGACCCAGCGGGAGCTGGCGGCGGCCCTCCATGTTTCGGACCGGGCGGTCAGCAAATGGGAACGAGGCGCCGGATTCCCGGACATCTCCCTGCTGGAGCCCTTGGCGGATGCCCTGGGCCTGGGCGTTTTGGACCTATTGCGGGGAGAGCGGACGGAGAAGATGGATGCAGAAGCGGCGGCCAGTGAAGTTCTGCGTGCCATCCAGGCAGAACGCCGGCAGAGGAAACGAGAGACGCGCCGCGAGGCGGTAAAGGCATTGCCGCTGCTCTGCCTGCTGTGGTGTGTGCTGGGTGCGTTTGGAATGCTGCGGCTCCCCGTGGATAAGACCGTGACTGCCGGAGTTTACCAAGTGGGAGAACAGATCGCTTTAACAGAGGTCCATGTGGACGGATGGATGACCTGCGGCGTGATCCCCTGGGACCTGGAGTATCAGGGGAAACTGATCACATCGCTGTCGGAGACCTCTGATCGGGTCCGATTTTCGATCCCCTTGACAGCGGAAGAAGCACACGCTCGGCACCGATCTTGGAGCGGGAATATCACCTCAGACGAGGGACCCTTCATCGGCGATCAGTTTTATCTGACGCCGACCATGGGGGAGTTTGCCTTTTGCCTGACAGATGGGAGCATCCTGGCGACTTCCTGGGAGGCATACCAGGAGTATATCGAGCGGTATGGCGGCATCCCGCTGACGGTTCTATAAAAATGTGAGAGGGAGATACCGCAGATGGACAAGGCAAAGACCGGGGCGCTGATCGCGGCGACCCGGAAAGAGAAGAATATGACCCAGAAGGAGCTGGCGGCGGCCCTCCACGTGTCGGACCGGGCAATCAGTAAATGGGAACGAGGCGCCGGATTCCCGGACATCTCCCTGCTGGAGCCTTTGGCGGATGCCCTGGGCCTGGGCGTTTTGGACCTATTGCGGGGAGAGCGGGGGACAGAGCCGGAACCGGAGCTGACCGTCCGGCAGGCGCTGGCCCTTTTGGCCCGGCAGGCAAAGGAGCGGACCCGGAGAAGATGGAGCCAGGTGTTGGCATCGATTGCCCTGCTCTGCCTGGTTGGTGTTTTTCTGCCTGCCCTGATTTACTCCATGGGATTTTCCTGGCGCCCGGTCAACTTGGACGTGCCGGTAAAGGTCTATGTGGACGGGATCGAGACGGGAAAGAGTGTGGTGCATATAGAAGGAGAGTGCCAAGTCCTGCTGGAAAGGACATACAAGGGAACGTTTTCCATCGCGTGTGTAGAGGCCACCTGCCGGGAAGATGTCACCGCCCATATCTCTTGGAATGTGCTTGGTGATGGCGGAGAATCCATCCAATATATGGAGTCTGGTACATTCCCGGATATCGGCGTTGAGCGGATGCTGTATATCACGGAAAGCATGGAATCCTTTGGCCTTCGGCTTGAGGACGGGACCATCATTGCCACAGATGAGGCATATGTGCCGCTGCTGATGTCGGGCTACTATTATTCCATCCGTCCGAGCTTCTCCAATCAATTTTGAAATGACCGCACAGGTCTCGGCTTTCGGAAAAACACAAAGCGCCCGAACGCTTCTCAAGCGTTCGGGCGCTTATATTGCTCTTTTACGCCAACTTATCAGCCAATCGCTTGGCGATCTCGTCCAGGAATTCCTCGCTGTCCACGCCGCGAGCCTGGAAACCAGGCTCCACCAGGCCCAGCAGATCCTTTGTCATGACGCCGTCCATCAGGGCCTGAAGGGAGGCGTCCTCCAGCGCCTGGCCGAACCGCACCAGATCCGTCAGGCCGTCCAGTTCGCCCCGGCGCTTCAATGCGCCGGACCAGGCGAAGATGGTGGCCATGGGGTTGGTGGAGGTCTTTTCACCCTTCCGCCACTTGTAATAGTGCCGGGTGACGGTGCCGTGGGCGGCCTCGAATTCCATGGTGCCGTCGGGGGCCACCAGCACGCTGGTCATCATGGCCAGAGACCCGAAGGCGGTGGACACCATGTCGCTCATCACGTCGCCGTCGTAGTTCTTGCAGGCCCAGATGTAGCCGCCCTCGCTGCGGATGACCCGGGCCACCGCGTCATCGATGAGGGTGTAGAAGTAGGTGAGGCCCAGCTCTTCAAACTTGACCTTGTAGGTCTGCTGGTACTCCTCCTCAAAGATCTGCTTGAAGTCCCCGTCGTAGACCTTGGCGATGGTGTCCTTGGTGGAGAACCAGAGATCCTGTTTCGTGTCGATGGCGTACTGGAAGCAGGCCCGGGCAAAGGATCGGATGGAGCTGTCCTTGTTGTGGGCACCCTGCCACACGGCGGGGCCGTCCACCTTCTGGACCACCACGGTCTTTTCCGCGCCGGAGGCGCCCTTGAAGGTCATGGTGCACTCGCCGGGCTCGTCGGTGTGGAAGTCCACGCTCTTGTACACGTCGCCGTAGGCGTGACGGGCGATGGTGATGGGCTTCTTCCAGTTCTTCACTACCGGCTTGATGGCGTCGATGATGATGGGCGTCCGGAACACGGTGCCGTCCAGGATGGAGCGGATGGTGCCGTTGGGGCTCTTCCACATCTCCGTCAGCTCCGGGTACTCCTCCATCCGCTGACGGTTGGGAGTGATGGTGGCGCACTTCACCGCCACGCCCAGCCGCTTGGTGGCGTTGGCGGCGTCCACCGTCACCTGATCTTTTGTTTCGTTCCGGTGGAGGAGCCCCAGGTCATAGTACTCCGTTTTCAGATCCACAAAGGGGAGAATCAGCTTCTCCTTGATCCAGGCCCACAGCACCCGGGTCATCTCGTCCCCGTCCATCTCCACCAGGGGAGTGGTCATTTTGATTTTGTCCATGGTCTTAACCTCACCAATCATTAGGAATTAGGAGTTAGGAATTAGGAATTTCGGAGTCCGGCGCAGCCGGACTGATTTCAATTATTTTCGCCGCGGCGTGTACGTGGCGAAAATACCCCGACCTGTGCGCCCTTGGGGCGCACACACCAGTGACCGACGTCACTGGTGGTGGGGAATCTAAAGGGGGAGCCTGCTCCCTCTTTACGATCTCTTGGCGTAGTAGTTCATCAGGCAGCCATCGAGAATGATTTCCTTCTCGTCATCGGTGAGGCCCTTGACGTGGAGCATCAGGTCCTCCACAGTGCCATCCTGTTTGATGACCTTGGCGGGGATGTCCTCCACGCCGGTCTCGATGGCGTTCCGGATGCCCGGGACGAACACGCAGTCGCCGGGGGCGTAGTCAAAGGGCGTGCCCTCGTCCAGGG
>ERZ1090880.495-NODE-495-length-21748-cov-5.560319_pt1 | contig 21748 bp, 19 predicted proteins | sample MGYA00478471_ERZ1090880 | MGnify/ENA primary metagenome ERZ1090880 (study PRJEB33644, sample SAMEA5815734) | chicken gut metagenome | biome: Chicken; feature: Gastrointestinal Tract; material: Caecum | place: Ireland | collected 2019-01-01 | study: A study of the... | reverse complement strand
TCTCCGTGGAGCGAAGCTCAGATAGCCGAGCTTGCGGACAGATACGGCGCTACCGCGCGCGTTCTCGAACAGGACGGAGAAGTAGTCGCTTATTACAGCTTTTACGACGTGTGCGGAGAGGGATTCGTAAACAATCTCGCAGTCGCTCCCGAACACAGAGGCAAGGGGCTGGGGAACGCGATCATGCGCGATATGCTCTATGCGGCTTCGCTTGCCGGTATCACGGCGCTCACGCTGGAAGTGCGCGAGAGCAACGCCGCCGCGCGCGCACTGTACGAAAAATTCGGTTTCAAAGCCGAAGGCGTGCGCAAAAATTTCTATCCGGACAAGGAGAACGCGGTCATTTATTGGCTGTCGGTATAGTCATCGGCAAACGCCGCAAACCGAATAATATGTATCGAACGCTTGCGCCCGTCGGCTGCGGGCGTTTTTCGTATACCGCGCTTTATCGTCGTTTTCGCACGCCGTTCGCTTTTGCGGAATATATTGTAAGACGGACGCGATGTGCGCCCGTTCGGCGGAGAAATCCTTCGGGAAGATGTACTGAAAACGCTTTTCGGGAGGTGCGCTATTTTCCGTTTTTATTACCGCGAGGGCAGCGGGCAGAATAACGTCCCGATCGTGTTCCTGCACGGCTGGGGAGGCGACGGACATTCGTTCGACGCGGTATCCGGGCGTCTTTCGGAGTTCGACAGGTATTCGCCCGATCTGTACGGGTTCGGTCGCTCGCCGCTGGAACGCGTGATGACGGTGGACGAATACGCCGATTCGGTCGCGGAGTTCTTGCGTACTACGGTGAAAATAAGGGCGCTCGTGGTCGCTCACTCGTTCGGAGGCAGGGTAGCCGTATCGCTTGCGGCGAGATATCCGTCCCTGATCGCGGGAACGGTCTTGGTTTCGTCGGCGGGCATGAAGCCGCGGCGCAGAGCATCGTATTATTTCAAAGTCGCTCGGTATAAGATCCTCAAAGCGTTCGGGCGTGCGCCTGCGAATGCGGGGTCCGCGGATTACCGCGGTTCGTCGGGGTATCTGCGCGGCGTCATGAGCCTTGCCGTGCGGTTTTACCAGGAAGGACAGTGTAAAAAAATTTCCGTGCCCGTGTTGGTAATATACGGAAAGCAGGACAGAGAAACTCCGCCTTATACGGCAAAACGCCTTCACCGTCTGATAAAAGGAAGCGGCTTGATCGCGTTGGACGGAGACCATTTTTGCTATCTGCGGAACGCCGCGCTTTTCGCGGAGATAACGCGTGCTTTCGCAAGGGGGATAACGTGACGGTGATCGTTTGTTCCGCGGCGTCCGTATCGGCGCTTGCGATGCCGCTTCTGACGCTGTGGCAGCTTTCGGGGTACAGGATAAAGACTTCACGCAAGTCCGTTGCGACGGTCGCGGCGTGTTTTATCGTCGCGGTCGTTTCCGCGGCGGCTTCGGCTGCGATGTATACGTATGTCGCAGGGGAAGCGGTCTATTGGATACTGCCCGCGCTGACGTTGATATGTGCGTGCGCGGTCGGAGCGTGGGAGATGAGGGCTTTTTCCAAGACGCCGCCCGTATTTACCGCGAGGTTCGTAAGACTTTGCGTCGTTACTGCCGTTGCGGGCGCGGCTGCCGGAGCCGCCGCGCGATTCGTCCCGCAGACGGTCGGCGTCGTCGGCGCGGAAGCTGCGTTTATCCCCGTTGCGATATTTGCCGCGCCGCTGTGCGCGCTGTGCGGAAAGGCGCTGACCGCTCCGATCGAAAAGGCGATCGCGGCGTTTTATCTGAACAGGTGCAGACGCGACCTGCGCTCGCGCCGCGGAATGGCGGTGGTCGGCATCACGGGCAGTTTCGGCAAGACGGGCGTGAAGAAATATCTGACGGCGATGCTTTCGCGCAAGTACAGGACGCAGTGCACGCCGAAAAGTTTCAATACCCCGATGGGGATATGCAGGAGCGTTAACGGTCTGCCCGCGGACACGGAGATATTCGTCGTAGAGATGGGCGCCCGTAGGAGAGGGGATATCGCGCGGCTTTGCCGTCTTACGGATCCGTGTTACGGGGTGATCACGGGCGTGACCGCGCAGCATATGGAAACGTTCGGCAGTATCGACAACGTCTATGCCGCGAAAAAGGAATTGCCCGACAGCGTTTGCGCGGGAGGGGGAACGTGCTGTTTCAATACCGCGAACGCCCTTGCGGCGCGTATGTATTCCGAGTGCGGAGGACGAAAGATATCGTCGGGACCGAACGGCGACGTCCGAGCCGAGGACGTGAGCGTCGGCAGCTTCGGCAGCGCGTTCACGCTGAGGTTCCCTTCGGGGGAAAAGGTCCGCTGCAAGACGAGGCTTCTGGGCAGAGCCAACGTGCAGAACGTAACTCTCGCAGCGGCGGCGGCTTACGATCTGGGAGTGTCGCCTGCGGACATAGCCGACGCGATATCGGAACTGACTCCCGCCGAACACCGTATGCAGCCGATCGTTTCGCGCGGGATGACGATAATAGACGACAGCTACAACGCCAATCCCGAGGGGGTCAGAAACGCGTTCGACACGATAGCCCGTTTCGAAGGGAAAAAGGCCGTCGCCACGCAGGGCATAGTCGAGGGCGGAAAAGACGGCGCAAGGCTGAACGAGGAATTGGGGAGAGAGCTCGCCGCGGTCGCAGACGTCGTAGTGCTGATAGGGAAAAACGCGCCCGATATCCGCCGCGGTCTGACTTCCGCCGGATATCACGGAACGCTGTTTGTCGTTCGCGGACTGGAGGACGCGAAACACGTGTTCGCAACGGGACTGGGCGGCGTATCGGTATTGCTGATACAGAACGATCTGCCCGACAACTATTGAATCTATCATGCATATAATAGACACGGACAAAGGAATTTCGGAGGATATCGTATGAACGTGGCAATAGTTTACGGCGGGACTTCCTGCGAGAAGGAGGTATCCGTCATCACGGGTATGCAGGCCGTCAACGCTCTGTCGGACAAATACCGAGTGATACCCGTATATGTGACGGAGGAAGGATTCTTTTCGCCGCGCCGCGCAGGGAAAATAAAGACGTATCTGGGGCGCGCCGCGCGCAGCCGCAGGGTCGTGTTCGCGGACGGAAAGCTGTATCGCAAAACGGGCGGCATTCTCGTCAAATATGCGGACGTGGACTGTTGTCTTTTGTGTACGCACGGAGGCGGAGGCGAGAACGGCGAATTGCAGGGTTTTTTCGAAACGCAGGGGCTGCCGTATACGTCCGTCGGCACGGAAGGATCTGCGATCGGTATGGACAAGGAATTGTCCAAGCTTGTATTCGCTTCGATGGGACTGAAAGTCGCGCCGTGGCTGTGTTTCGACGGCGAGGTTCCCAAAGAAGAAGCCGTCGCCGCGGCGGTGAAAGCGGTGGGACTGCCGCTGTGCGTGAAGCCGTGCAGACAGGGCAGTTCGATAGGCGTGGCGGTTTGCGCGACGGCGGAAGAGGTCGGAGAAGCCGTGGACGTGGCGAGATGTTTCGATACGAAGATAATCGCCGAAAAAGCCTTTACCGATTTCAAAGAGGTCAACTGCGCCTGCCTGACAAAGGACGGAGAGACGATCGTATCCGAAACGGAGAGACCGCTGTCGTGGCGCAACTTTCTGAGTTACGAAGAGAAGTATCTGAAAAGCGGCGGCAAGCTTTCGGGAGGGGGAAGGATCTGTCCCGCTGATATCGGCGCGGAGCAAACGGAAAAGATAAAGCTGTGGACAAAGACCGTCTACCGCGCATTGGGAGCAAAAGGTATCATACGCGTGGATTTCATCGTCGACAGCGACGGCGAGGTCTACGTCAACGAGGCCAACACCATACCGGGTTCGTTGGCGGCGTATCTGTTCTCGCCTCTGGGGATGAGTTATGCGGACGCGGTCGGCGCCGCCATAGAAGACGCGGTCGCCCGCAAAAAGGAAGAAAAACTGCCCGAATACGATTCTCCGCTGCTGTTCGAGTACCTCAACGCAAGTTCAAACGCTTGCAAAATCGGGGGCAAGATAATATAATATTTTCCGAAAAACCGCCCGCAGGACCGCTTGCGCGTAACGTAAAGATAAATTTTGGGGCTGTGCCCGAGGAGAATATATGGAAAAAATCGTCATGAACACACCCATCGTCGAAATGGACGGGGACGAGATGACCAGAGTGATCTGGAGCATGATCAAGGACATTCTGATAAAGCCTTACGTCGCGTTGAAGACCGAGTATTACGACCTCGGACTTCCGTCGAGAGAAGCGAGCGGCGACAAGGTCACGCACGAGGCGGCTTCGGCGGTCAAACGGCTCGGAGTGGGAGTAAAGTGCGCTACGATCACACCCAACGCGCAGGGTATGACCGAGTATAATCTCTCGCAGATGTGGAAGAGCCCCAACGGGACGATAAGAGCGGCGTTGGATGGCACGGTGTTCCGCACGCCGATCATGGTCAAGGGGATAGTGCCTTACATACCTACGTGGACCAAGCCGATAACGATCGCAAGACACGCATACGGAGATATCTACAAAGACGTCGAGGCTTACGTAGCCAAAGGCGAGAAGGCGAGCCTTGTCGTCACGGGCAAATCGTCCGAAAAGATAATGGAGATATTCGACTTTTCCAAGACGGGCGGCGTGGTGCTCGGAATGCACAACACCGACGCGAGCATAAAGAGTTTTGCGAGGAGCTGCTTCAACTATGCGCTCGACCGCAGGCAGGATCTCTGGTTTGCCACCAAGGATACCATCTCCAAGACTTACGACCACCGTTTCAAGGATATTTTCGCGGAAGTGTTCGAGAAAGAGTATTCCAAAAGATTCGCCTCCGCGGGCATAGAATATTTCTACACTCTGATAGACGACGCCGTGGCGAGAGTGGTCAGAAGTTCGGGCGGTATGATATGGGCGTGCAAGAACTACGACGGCGACGTGATGAGCGATATGGTCGCGACGGCGTTCGGTTCTCTTGCGATGATGACCTCGGTGCTCGTATCTCCCGACGGAAATTACGAATACGAAGCGGCTCACGGCACCGTCACCAGACATTATTACAAATACAGAGAGGGCAAGCCGACTTCTACCAATCCCGTCGCGACGATATTTGCGTGGACGGGCGCGCTTCGCAAGCGCGGAGAGCTGGACGGGAACGGCGATCTCGCGCGGTTTGCGGACAAGTTGGAAAAAGCCACGATCGATACGATAGAAAGCGGCTCCATGACGGGCGATCTTGCCGCCATCTGGAAGGGAGAGGTCCCCGCGAAAGCGCTCGGTACCGAAGAGTTCCTCAAAGAGATAGCAAAGAGATTGGATTGACGTATCCGATCGGACGGCGGACGGGGAGCCCCCGTCCGTTTTTATGTCCGCGCTAAGCCGACTGCGGCGCGGGAACGCCGTCGTTTTGCTTGCAAATTGTCGGTGAAATCGCAAGTATCGTCAAAAACACGCTTTTTCGCGCGTAAAAAACCGTTTTTTACTCAAAACGTGAAAAATTGGGTATTGTCAAGCCGATACGATTGTGTTATAATGTACTAGGCAAAATACGCAGTAATAAGGAAGTTTACAGATGGAAAAAATAGCTATTATCGATTTGGGTTCCAATTCTCTGAGATTAGTGCTTGTGGATATTCTCGAAGGCGGGTATTTTACGGTCGTCGACGAATTGAAGGAAACCGTACGCCTTGCTCAGGATATGGAGCTCGACGGATTTTTGCAGCCCGCGAGGATGGCGCAGACTATCAAGACGTTGAAGATGTTCCGCCGCCTGTGCGACGCCAATAAAGTCGAAAAGATCTACGCATATGCGACCGCGGCGGTAAGACGCGCCAAAAACCAGCGCGGATTCCTCGACGAGGTGCTCGCCACCACGGGCATAAAGCTGCGAGTGCTCGGCGAGGACGAAGAGGCGCAGCTCGTATATCAGGGCGTGATCAACTCCATGGACGTTCCGCGCGGTCTTATCATGGACATAGGCGGGGGCAGTACCCAGTTCATATATTACAACCGCAAGAATCTGTTGCAGCACGTCACTCTGCCGTTCGGGGCGGTGGTGCTGACCGAGCTTGCCGCAAAGCACGCCCACACTCCGCAGGAACGCACGCAGTTCATAGAAGACTACGTCAAAAAACAGCTCTCGGAATTGGAATGGCTGGGAGAGATACTCCCCGACACCAAGCTGATAGGAGTCGGAGGTTCTTTCCGCAATCTCGGCAAGATCAGCCGTATGCTCAAAAAATATCCGCTGTCGATGGCCCACAACTACGTCGTCACCACGCAGGAGTTCGGCGGCATCTACAACAACATACGCTCGCTCGATCTCGACAAAACGATGAAGATAAAAGGTCTGTCCAGCGTCAGAGCGGACATATTCCCGTCCGCGCTCGCGGCGATGAACGCGGTAATATCGCATCTCGGATTGGAAGAGGTCGTGATATCGGGCAGCGGTCTGCGCGAAGGCGCGATGTTCCGCTACGCCGTGCCGTCGACCAACGAAAAGCCCATCTCCGACGTACTCGGGCACAGCATCTATTCGCTGCTCAACTTCTTCGGGGAGAACATACCGCATGCCGAACACGTTTACAATCTTTCTATACAGCTGTTCAAGCAGCTCAAGGTCCTGCACAAGCTGCCCAGAGCGTACGTGAAAGTGCTGCGCACGGCGGCGATGCTGCACGACACGGGGAACAGGATAAAATACTACGACCATCACAAGCACTCGTGCTATATCATCCTCAACAGTAATCTGTACGGAATATCGCACAAGGATCTCGTAATGGCGGCGTTCATGGCGTGTATGCACCGCAAGGGCGATATCAATACGATGGAATTCATGCGTTACCGCGATATGCTGACCGAAGAGGACGTGGACGCGATCTTCAAGCTGGGAGTCATCGTGAGGATAGCGGAGAGCCTCGACCGCAGCATGAGCGGCGTGATCAAGACCATCACCTGCGACGTGCTCGGCGACAGCGTCATCATGAAGACGGACAGCGAGGGCGCGGAGTGCTCGCTCGAGATCAAGGACGCCATGACCAGCGTGGGCGATTTCAAGAGAGCTTACAAAAAACAGCTGCAGATACTGTAACGGCTATTTGAGATAATGAGGCGCGCCCCTATTGCGGGGCGCGTTTTCCGTTTCGGACGAAGAGGAGGGCGAACGGCGGTATTTTCGACGGCGAATCACCGCGGGAGCGAGCGTCCGGTACGTACGGCCGCGCCCGTATGCGCCCGTATGCGTCCGTATGCGTTTGTATGCGCTTCGCGCGAGCGCGGACAAAACGCTTGCGTATGCACGCATATTATGCTAAAATGAATACGTATAATAACCGGCAGTAGGTGGAAAATGGTCGATACGTCTGTCAAACAACTCAAAAAAGCTTCGAAAAAAGACCCGTCAGCCCTGTTTGAGCTGGGGCTCGTTTATTATTACGGAAAAGGCGTTGCGGTCGATCCCGACAAGGCGTTCAAGTGTTTCCGCAAGAGCGTCAAAAAGCTCGATTCTCCCGAGGCTAAATACTATCTCGGACTTTGTTACGAAAAAGGCGTCGGCGTGAAGAACGATTACAAAAAGGCAGGCAGATATTACCGCGCGGCGGGCGACGCGGGACATGCCGAGTCCAAAGTAAGGCTCGGTTATCTGTATCGCTCGGGGCTGGGACGGCGCAAGGACGAAACGGGCGCGTTCGAACTGTTTTTCGCCGCGGACGAATTGGGCAGCGTCAACGGACGTCTGGCAGAGGCGGATTGCTATCTCCGCGGAGAGGGGACCGAAACTGACGAGAAAAAAGCCGTCGAGATATACAGGTCGCTCGCCGATACCAACGTACGAGCGGCTTACGATTACGCATACTGCTTCCACACCGGCAAGGGCGTGGAGAAGAATACTTTCATGGCGGCGCACTACCTTGTGCCCGCGGCGACCAGAGGCGACGCCGACGCGCAGTGCTTCCTCGCGCAGTGCTTCTTCAAGGGCGACTGCGTGAAACGCAATCTTCCGAAGGCGGCGTACTGGTTCAAAAAAGCCGCGGCGGGAGGCAGTTCCGTCGCGAGGTTCAATTACGCTTACTGTCTTGAAAACGGTCTCGGGGTCGAAAGGGACGCCGCCGCCGCTTTCAAGATATACGAACAGCTCTTCGAGAGCGGTTACGTCAGAGCGGCTTCCGCCACCGCGCGTTGTTATTATATAGGCGTCGGAGTCAAACAGTCGCTCAAGACCGCCGTCAAGCGCGTGAAATTCGGCTGCAAGCACAACGATCCCGAATCTCTGTGCTATATGGGGTGGTTCAGGCTCAAAGGCATCAAATGCCGTAAGAACGAAAAGAAAGCTTACCGCTGTTTCGCCAAGGCGTACGATCTCGGTTCCGCGGCGGCGGCTTACGCGATGTCCAAACTCGCGAAGAAGGGCAGATCGCTCGAACGCGCGCAGGAATATGCGGAGTTTGCGTTGAACAAAGGCTATCCCGCCGCTCTTTACGACAAAGCCAAGGCTATGCCGTCGGGCGAGGAGAGGAACAAACTGCTGTCTGCGGCGGCGGAGAGGGATTATATACCCGCGACCGTATTGCTTGCCGTGGAGTGCGAGAAGACCGATCCGCAGCGTTCGTTCGCGCTTTGGAACAGAGCTTACGAATTGGGGAGCCTGCGCGGCGCGTACGGCCTCGCCCGCTGTTACGAATGCGGTACGGGGGTCGCGGTGGACAAACGCAAAGCGTTTGAGATATACAAGCAGGCAGGCAAGTCGGGCTATGCCGACGCGATCGCGGCGGTAGGACGCTTCTATCAGAAAGGGCTCGGCGTCGAATGCAAGAAATATCTTGCGCGCAAATGCTTTGAGGAGGCGGCGCGCAAAGGCAGCACTTACGCACAGTGCAGGCTTGCGCGGATGTACGCGAAGGGCGACGGCGTGCGCGCCGATATGAAGAAAGCGGAAAAACTCTACGCCAAGGCGATAGCTCTCGGCGACGGCGCCGCCGCGTTCAAACTTGCGGAGGCGTACTGTCTGTACGGAGGAAAGAAGTTTGTCAGACGCGCCGTTCCCGTACTGGAAGCGCTCGTAGGCGACGGGGATATGCGCGCCTGCGCTCTGCTTGCGGAGATAAAGGATAAGAACGGCGATGACGAGGGAGCCGACGCTCTGCTCAAAAAAGGACTCACCGCCGGCTGTGCGAACGCGTATTATTACGCCGCGCGCCGTATGCTCGCGTCCGATCCCTCCGAAAAAGAATACATAGAAGAGATGCTCGACAAGGCAGTTGCCGCCGGATCGCTCGAAGCGGCGGAAACGAGGGTGAAGCTCTATTCGTCCAAGCGCTTCGCCGACGCGGCGAAACTGCTTCTTGCGAAAGAGGCGCTGTTCGCGTTCGACGAAGGCGACGACTATTATTACGAAGTCGGCAGAGCGTACGAGAGCGGAAAATCGCTGCCCAAAGACGAAAACAAAGCGGCAAGATACTTTGCTTTCGCGTACGACAGAAAAGCGAAAAATGCGGGCAAAGCAGTGTCGAGGCTCAAACATTACAGACAGCGCGGCGACGCGTGGATGAAGAAGTCGTCCGCCAAGAAGTCCGACAAAGCCGAAAAGGCACAACTCAAAGCCGCCCGCAAGCAAGCGGGAAAAGCCGCCGGAAACAACGGCGCGGAGGACGGCAAAGACAGCGGAGAAGCGGCATGATAATACTCGCTTCGGCTTCTCCGAGACGGCGCGAACTTTTGGCGCGGATATGCCGCGGGTTCACCGTAGAAGTTTCGGACGTCGAAGAGATCACGAGATACAGGAAGCCGCATCTCGCAGTCCAGGAGATCGCGTGCAGAAAATGCTGCGCGGTCGCCGACAGGCATCCGCGCGATATCGTGATCGCCGCAGATACGGTGGTGTGTCTGGGCGGAAAGATAATGGGCAAACCGACCGATCCCGACGACGCAAAGCGTATGCTGAAAGAATTGTCGGGAAGGGAACACACGGTATACACCGGCGTATGCGTCAAGGGACCTCACGCAAGAGCCGTGTATTACGAGAAATCTTCCGTACGTATGAACGAACTGTCCGACGAATTCATCGACGATTACGTGGCGTCGGGAGCTCCGCTCGACAAGGCGGGCGCGTACGGGATCCAGGATAAGGGCGTCGTCGCGGGATATACGGGAGAATACGCCAACGTTATGGGGCTGCCTCTTGCGAGGCTCGAAACGATTTTGAGGAGTGCGGAATGAGAGAAGCGGAACTCGTTATAGATATAGGCAGTCGGTTCACGACGGTGTGCAGCAGGGGCGCGGGAGTGATAATCCGCGAGCCGAGCGTTGTCGCGATCAGCAACAGAGGGGGCAAGATGGCTCTTCTCGAAGCGGGGAGGAGCGCGGAAAAGCTGTCGAACGTCCGTCAAGCCGACTTTCAGATACTCTATCCGATCAAGGAGGGGGCGATCTTCCATGAGCGCGCCGCCGCTCTGATGTACCGTTATTTCATCGCCAAAGCGGTCCCGTACAAGATCTTTCGTCCCAAGATAAAGGTCATCGCCTGCGTGTCGTGCGGGCTGGGCAATATCGAGAAGAGAGACGTGGAAAAGGTATTGCTCAAAGCCGGCGCGGACGAAGCCGTCATCATCGAATCTCCGCTCGCGGTATTCAAGGGGCTGGGGCGCAGGGACAGCGCTTTCGTCATAGATATCGGAGCTTCCAAGTCCGAGATCGCGATATGCGACAAAGACGGCATCATTGCCGGATGCAGCGTCGATATAGGCGGCGACGCGGTCAACCAGGCGATCGTCGATTACGTCATAGATTCGCGCAGATGCAAGATAAAGATGTCCAGCGCCGAATACGTCAAAAAGCAGATAGCAAGTCTTTACGAAAACGACCGCTCGCCGATAGTTATAAATACCGAACCCGTGCACAGCTCGGAAAAAGTGAGCGTCAGACTTGTCGCGGGCGAACTCAAACCGCCGATCGCCGCGGTCATAGACAAGATAGTCGAAGTCGCGTACAATCTTACCGCGCAGATACCCGAGGCGATCGCGTCCGACATCTGCACCAACGGCATCACTCTGTGCGGAGGCTCGGCATACCTGCCCGGACTTGCCGAGTATATCGACAAAAAGCTCGATCTGCCGGTACGTGTGCCCGATATGCCGGAGAATGCCGCCGCCGTCGGAGCGTTGGGCTTTTTCTCGGACAGAGACGCGTTAGCGGGATTCCTGAACGTGGAAAAGTTGTGAGTTTACGAATATTTGTCCGCCTTCGGGCGGATTTTTTTTGCGCTTTCGACTTAATACGCGCAAAAAACCGTATCTTTTCTCAAATGTGCGCGCGCCCGTACGATATAATGTCTTTCACCAAGGAGAGATTATGGCAAGAAGAATCGTTTTGACTTCCGGCAAAGGCGGGGTGGGCAAGACCACCGTGTGCGCCGCGCTCGGCATAGCTTTGGCGCGTAAAAAACAAAAAACTCTGCTCGTGGACGCGGATTTCGGGCTCAACAATCTCGACGTCGCGCTGGGTATGGAATCGCGCGTCGTTTACGACATCAACGACGCCGCCGACGGCAAATGCAGATTGGCTCAGGCGATATTGCAGGACGAAGCGCTCGAAGATCTTTACCTGCTGCCGAGCGTGCGTTCGGACGGGATAGGTTTTCCCAAAAACGTACTGGCGTCCATGCTCGCGCGCGTCGACGAGGACTTCGATTTCATACTCATAGACTGTCCCGCGGGGATAGACGAAGGGTTCCACCGCGCGGTATGCGTGGCGGACGAGGCTTTGGTGGTCACTACGCCTCATCCGGGCGCGATACGCGACGCGGACAAGGTGCTGACTCTGCTGCGCACGTATCCGCTCAACGCCGTCGGAGTGGTCGTCAACCGAGTGCGCGGCGATCTGGTCGTGGAAGGCAAGACGTTGTCCGCAGACGAAACCGCCGACGTACTGGGACACCCCGCAATGGCGTACGTGCCCGAAGACGATATGGTGACGGTGTGTTCGCAGTTGGGCAGAGCGGGGATGAACTCGCCGTCGTCGCATGCTTTGGCGATGCTTGCGGACAATCTGACCGAGGGATCGCGCAAACTGTACGACTGCACGTACGATTACCGCGGTCTGTTCGGAAAAATAAGGCTTTATTTCAGGAGGCAGCTGTGAACGAGGCAGGCGAAAGGATAAGAAGGATGCTGCTCAAAGACAAGATGTGTCTGAGCGAAGGGTATATGCGCGCGTTGAAAGGCGACGTCAACAGACTTCTGTCGTACTACATGACGCCCGCAGGCGAGTGCGAAGTGGTCGTCGCACCCGAGGGCGACGGATTTTCGATCAAAATAAAAGCGCGCGCCGTCGGGCTGAAATCCGTAGAAGCGGTATAATTTTGCCGTAGGTGTAATATCGGCGCCGCGTCCGTCGTAAAATACCATGAACCGCTCAGGCGGAGGAGGTAACCGATATGAAATACGACGAGAGCAGCGTTATAAGCGCGGAATTCAGAAAAAACGATAACGTGCACTTCGGACGCGTAGCCAAGAAGCGCAGGAAGCTCGAACTTCTCGATGTGTTTATAGTGCAGGCGGCGGTCTGCGTTGCGATCACGGTGGCGGTCGCGGTAGCGAGGTTCCTTATCGGCTGATGAAGCTGAAAATACATCCTCTTTTCGTCGCGCTCTGTATTTACTTCGTGTTCACGGGGCGTGCGCTTCTGCTTGCCGGATATACGGTGGCGGTCATAGCGCACGAGGCGGCGCATTCCCGAGCGGCGGCGTGGAGAGGATATTCGCTCGGAACGATAACGCTGATGCCTTACGGCGGCGTTATCGCGGGAGGGGAGAGATATTCGGCTGCGGACAGCGTGATAATAGCGCTCGCCGCTCCGATATTCAACGGCGCCGTCGCGATATGTACGGTCGCGCTCTGGTGGCTGATGCCCGAGTGTTACGCCTATACCCGCGACGTGTGCGTGGCAAACGCGGGTATGTGTCTGCTCAATCTGCTTCCCGTGTATCCTCTGGACGGGTACAGAGTGGTGTTCGCGCTGTGCAAAAACAAAGAGCGCGCGGTCAGGATCATGCGTATCGCAGGCGGAGCTGCGGGCGTTATTTTTGCCGCGCTCGGGGCAGCGACGGTGATCTACGAATTCAATCCCACGCTCGTCCTGTTCGGGTTTTTCCTGATATACGGGGCGGCGTTCGAGGTCAGGGACGCGATGATGATGCACTTGGCGTCCAACAACATATTCTGTAAAAATTTTCGTACCGGTGTAGAAAAAAGGCGTTTTGCGATATCGGAGGACGCCCCGCTTTCGGCGATAGTCCGTCAGCTCAGACGCGATTGTATGACAGACTTTTCGATAGTGGGAAGTTCGGGCGAAGAGCTGTATGTGCTGGACGAAGACGACGTCGGCGCGCTGTGCGCGGAATGCGAGCTGTCGCAGTCCGTGGGAAGCGCGGTAAAACGGGTCTACGGCGACATAACCGACAGCGAAAACGCGCTCTCCGCATAAGCCGCTTTCTCAAATTGTTCGGGCAAAATATTGAAAACGCGCGCGTTCTCTGTTATAATATCTGCGTAACGGAGAGATGACGCATATGATTTACGCAGGCGTAGACATCGGAGGCACCAATATCAAGATAGGGCTTGTCGACGGCGAAGGCAATATCCTGACCGACAATTCGATCAAGACCAACGCGGGAAGACCGCACTCGGAGATACTCGAAGACATAGTCGCGGATATCCGCCGCCTGTGCGATAATGCGGGCGTAGATTTTCACGAAGTGGACGGAATAGGGCTTGGGATACCCGGGATCGTGGATCAGCGTACGGGTACCGTGAGCTATTGCGCCAATCTCGGATGGAGGGATATCCCCGTCACGCATCTTATCGAAGTCATATCGGGAAAGCATGCGGAAGCCGCCAACGACGCAAACTGCGCCGCGTGGGGCGAATATATGTACGGCAGCTGCCGCGGTATGCGCAACGTCATTCTCATCACTCTCGGCACGGGAGTGGGCAGCGGTATCATTCTCGACGGCAAAATGTTCGGCGGTATCGCCACCGCGGGCGGCGAAGCGGGACACATGATAATCGTCAAAGACGGTCTGCAATGCAACTGCGGGCTCAAAGGCTGTTGGGAGAGGTATGCGTCCGCTACCGCGCTCGTCGAGCAGACCAAAGCGGCGATAGAGGCGCACCCGTACAGTCTTATGGCGGAGATCGCCCGCAGGAACGGCAAGATCACCGCGCGTACGGCTTTCGCCGCGCTCGAAAAGGGCGACGCCGAGGCAAAGAAGGTCGTAGACCGCTATATAGATTACGTAGTCACGGGACTGATCAATCTGGGAAATATATTCCACCCGAACGCGTTCGTGATAGGCGGGGGCGTTTCCAACGAAGGCGCGCCGCTTATAGCGCCTTTGGAGGACAAGCTCAACGCGGGATTGATCGCAAGCGCGCACAATCCGCGCGTGAGAGTTTTGCAGGCGTCTTTGGGCAACAAGGCGGGACTTATGGGCGCGGCGGCTCTGGTCATGGAAAAACGCGACTGAATCATTGCAGAGCCCGGCTTTGCACCGATCCGAAAAAAGGCGCGAAAGCGCAGATATATTCGAGGCATAAATGAGAAGGATCTTGATCGACGTGCACCCCAACAGCACGAAGGTGTGCATCGTCAACGACGGCTTGCTCGAAGAATTCTGGGTCGAACGCAAGAATCTCAACAAGCTGGTCGGAAACATCTACAAGGGCAGGGTCGAGAACGTGCTGCCCGGTATGCAGGCGGCTTTCGTCAACATCGGTCTGGAGAGGAACGCTTTCCTGTATGCGGGAGACGTCGTCGTGGACGGCGAAAAGGTGAGCACGGACGGGGCTCTCAATCTGCGCGCGGGAGAGAGCGTGCTGTGTCAGGTCGAGAAGGACGAATTCGGCACGAAGGGCGCGCGCATCACGATGAACGTAACCATCCCCGGCAGAGTGCTCGTGCTAATGCCCAGACTCGATTACGTGGGAGTGTCGCGCAAGATAACCGACGAAGGGGCGAAGAAGCGGCTCGTGGAACTGGCGGACGGCATCAGACCCGAGGGCTGCGGCGTGATAGTGCGCACGCAGGCGCTGCATTGTTCGGAAAAAGAGATCCGCGCCGAGATGAAATGGCTCGTGCGCGAATGGGAGAAGATAAAGGAAGACAATATCCGCAAGCCCGCGGCGTCGCTGATATACAGGGAAAAGGATCTTGCCGTCAGGGCGGTGCGCGATATGCTTGTTGGAGTTGACGAAATCGTCGTCAACAACGAAAAGGTCTACGAAGATTTCCGCACCAATCTGGTTTACGTCACCGAGGAACATCCCGGGATATTCAAACTTTACAGGGGCAACAAGAACATACTCGCCGCATACGGTCTGATCGATCAGATCGACGCGTTGCTTCGCCGCAAGGTGGTGCTCCGCAACGGCGCGTATCTGATCATCGACCGCACCGAAGCGCTGACCGTCATAGACGTCAATACGGGCAGATACGTGGGGACCAAGAATCTGGAAGAAACCGTATTCGATACGAACAAGATCGCCGCCGCGGAGATAGCAAGACAGCTCAGGCTGCGCAATATCGGCGGGATAATCGTCATCGACTTCATAGACATGGAGAACGAAGCTCACCGCGCGAAGGTGCTCGAGGTGCTTAAAGCCGAACTGGAGAAGGACAGGATAAAGACGTCGTTGGTCGGGATCACGGCGCTCGGTCTGGTGGAATTGACGCGCAAGAAAACGCGCAGTATGATAGAGAGCGTGATGTTGCAGCCGTGCCCGTACTGCGGCGGCGACGGATACGTTTTCTCGGACGAACACATGATCATGAAGATAAGGACGGCGGTCACGCAGGCTTTCGAGGGGAGTTCCGCGAAGGCGGCGCTCGTCACGGTGGCTCCGAGCGTGTTCAACAAGCTGTTTTCGCTGAGATATCTCGAAAACGAGTGCCGCAACGAATGGAAGGATAAGCGTATCTATGTCGTGCCCGACGACAGGATGCATATAGAAAAATATAAATTGCAGACGCTCAATTCGGCGATACTCGACCTGCCGGACAACGCGAGACTGCTGTATTGACGGCGCCGTACCGCCGCACGGAGGATATATGAAAATAGATTTTGCGAATATCGATTTCAAAAAAGAACCCGCATTCAAGGGCGGCGACGGGGTATTCTCCGTCAAGACCGCAGGCGACAAGGCGTGTAAGATAATGTACGGCAGATTGGAAAAAGGCTGCTCGATAGGTATGCACAGACACGAAGGAAGCTGCGAGGCGATATACGTTACGCGCGGAGAGGGCAGGATGAGCTATGAGGGCGAGGAGCAGATACTGCGCGCCGGCGACTGTCACTACTGCGGAGAGGGCAAAGCGCACTCGTTCCGCAACGACGGGGACGAACCTCTCGAGTTCTTCGCGGTAGTTCCCGCGTTTTCCGAATAAAAGCGCGGCGGATCGCCGTCCGCGTATCCGAGGCGTCGCCGCGATCTCGGCGTACGCCTTTTTTTGTTCCACCGTTTTCGTACAGCCGATACGATACGGCTCCCGAACGCATTTTCGCAAATGTAACGAACGTGAAAAAAATTTCAAAACCGTCTTTTTTTTGTCAAACGGATATGCTATAATGTAGTAAAGAAAAGTTTCAGCCCGATCCAAACATTCTAAGCGGGCGAAAGGAGGAAAATATGCGTATAGAACTCAATGCACGCAATTACAAGGTCAGCGACAGGCTCAGAGAGATCATCGAGAAGAAAATGGAAAAGTTTTCCAGATATTTCGAAGACGACGCCGTCGCCAAGATCACGATGCGAGAGATCAAGAACAATTACGCGATGGAGATCACGATCTTCTTCGGCGGCGGCAACATGGTCCGCTCCGAAGTCATATCCGACAATATGTACAACAACATCGATCTTGCTCTGCCCAAGATAGAGGGGCAGATACGCAAGCACCGCACCAAGCTGGGCAAGAAGATCCGTCAGGCGGCGCTCGACGAAGCGAGCATCTACGCTCCTGCTCCCGCCCCCGAGAAGAACAGGGAACTGGTCAGGACCAAGACGATAGAACTCAAAAAGATCAACGTCGCCGAGGCTTTGGACGAGATGGAACTTGTCGATCACGACTTCTTTATTTTCCTCAACGACAAGACAGGGCTCGTCAACGTGGTCTACCGCCGCGCGGACGGCAACGCGGGTCTTATCGAACTCGTATACTGACGGCGATGAGCCGAAACGTAAAAGGAGAGCTTCGGCTCTCCTTTTTGTATTGCCGCCGCATCGTACTTTCGCGTGCGACGGACCGAACGCGTTTGTACGGAAACGGCAGAGCCGTGCGGCTTAGCAAAAAAAAGACGGGAGCCTGAGCTCCCGCGGCGTTTTCGTTAGGTCACGCCAGTTTCTTTACCATGACGTAGTCGTCCATAACGTATCCTTCGCCGATATCGGTCACCAGGTCGCAGCGTTTTTCGAAACCGCGTTTGCCGTAGACGGCTATCGAGGAGGCGTTGTATTTGTTTACGTGCAGCATGAGGGAGGTCTCTCCGTGTTCTTCGGCGAGTTTTTCGGCGAGTTCGAACATTTTTTTCCCGATCCCGAGTCCGCGGAATTCCTTTTTCAGATAGAGTTTGGACAGAAAACACTCTTTTTCGGGGAATTCGAGTCCGATATATCCCACGGGAGCTCCGTCGGCGCAGGCAATATAATATTCCGCTCCGTCGGCGCAGCTGCGTTCGATCTCTTCCGCAGACTGGAATTTGCCGACCATATAGTCGATCTGTTCGGGAGAGAGTATGGACGAGTAGTGCTCGTGCCAGATCTCGTCCGCAAGTTTTGCGACAATACCGTATTGCGCCTTATCGAGCGCGCGTTTCAATTCGATATCCATGACAAAAATTATAGTATTTCGGCGGCGGTTTGTCAACGGAAGACGAATGAAGACAGCCGCGCCGCGTGCCGAGGCATACTTTGCGCAAACCATTGGCAAAAGCGCCGATTTATTATATAATGATAATTATGAAAAAGACTTTTGCCGCAGCGATCCTCATACTGTTGTGCGCGTTTGCGCTGAGCGCGTGTACGACCGGCGGGGACGAAAGGATATACGTCGACGTCGCGGAAGGTAAATTCGGCGACGCTCTCGGCTTGTCGGGAGGTATCGGCGAGGACGGTTCGCTCACGCGCACCGTTACTTTCGACACGCGGTTGGAAGGGTGGCATTATCTGGGCATTTCGGCAAAAGCGGGCGAGCCTCTTTATTTTACCGTACCCGAGGACAAAGCGGCGGAAGGGCTTACGGTCGCCGTGGACAGAGCGGCGGCGGACGGAGGCGCGCAATACGTCCTGTCGGAGGCGAGCGCGCAGCTCGTTCCCGACCGTGACGGGATCGTGGAGATATGGCTGGGGGATTGCTCCCGCGACAGCGAGTGGTCGCTTACCGTTACGGGCGGATACTCAGCTTCTTATTACAGACTCGGGATAGACCCTGTATCGACGGTATCGGCGGACGGCATAGTCGACGGCGCGAACGTGCGTCTGTATGCGGGAGGTTTCGGCGAAGAGAACGCGTCCGCAGCGGGCGCCGCCCGTTGGTGGAGATCTCTGGCGGAACTCATCGACCGCTTTACGGGACTGGAATTCGGCGTGGATTACGGCACGCCGCTTGACATATTCGTGGGGGATTTCGATTTCGTCTCCGCGGATACTGAGAAAAACGCCGTTCTGGTCCCGTCTTCACGCGCGCGGGACGTGCTCGATTACGACAGCCTGGTTTCGGGGGCCGCATGGGACGTTATCGAAAAGGTCGCGGAACTCAAACTCGGGGACAATGCGGTCAAAAACAGATGGATCACCGCGCTGTGTTACGTTCTTCTTACAGATAACGCGGCTTCGGGCGGGGGCGCCCCCGAAGGGATAGGGAGCGGCTACGAGTGTCTTAAAGTGACTTTCGACGGCTGCGATCCGAGATACGCGTCCGATTATTTATTTGCAAACCTCATGCATTCGTTCGGCGCGGAAAAAGCGTCCGAATTTATTCTTGCGTACGACTTTTCGGCACAGGACGTCGCCGCGGAGTTTTATACGACGGCGCTCGAAGTTTTCGGAGTCGATTGCTCGGGATATATGGAGTTGTTCGGTCTGTCCGTGCCCGACGCGATAAGGGATGCGGACGCCGCCGAATACGTGCCCGTTCAGAGCAGTTACGCTCTCGGCGCCAACGCCGACAATGCCACCGGCACAGTCGTGAAGATGGGCGAGAGTACCGCCTTCGATCTCAGAGGCTCCGTCCTGACGTCCGCCGGTGACTACGAAGTCGCGGTGTCGGGCGGCAACGGCGCTTGGGAGCAAAAGGACGGACTGTTCTATTACACTCCCGAGGACGGCGAAAAGGACAATGTGTTCGTGCTCGAAGTGACGATAGACGGCACCGTATACGAATTGCCTTGCAAACTGACTTACGACGCCGAGGTCGCGGGCGTCGCCGTATATGAGGACGTGCCGTACAGGGATATAGACGAAGCGGTGAGCAATTACGAAGACGACGGAACGCAGCCGGCGGCGGTGTTCGCCATAGACAGAGCCGGCGTCGAAAGTCCCGAGGGAGAAGCGGACGAATCGGTCTATACGCTTGCCGTCGGCAGCGGAAGTCTGCAGGTGGAAGAGAGCGGCGTGTACGAGATCCATCTCAAAAGCCGCGGAGTCGTGAGGGTGGACTTCGGCGTGCCCAAATATATGTTCACGATGTTCCGTAATTCCCTTACGATAGACGATTATTTCGGCGAGCTGTATTACGAGCTCGAACTCGAAGAGGGCGTGGTCTACGACTATAAGATATACGTCCTCGGGACGAAAGGCGATTATTTCGCGGATCTCGGCATAAGACCCGCGGGAAGCGGCGAGCCCGTAGAAGATATCGGCAAGGATATGCTCATATACGGGGGATACGACAAGTCGGGACTGAACGGATACGAAGTGCTGGAATTCAAACCGCGTTCGTTCGACACCCATCCCGCGGAAAGGGTCTACTTCGATATCGCGTATTATACCTCCGTTGAGGCTCCGGGCGACGACGCGGAACAATATCCGGCGCTGTCGGACAACGATCCCTCAACGGTTTACACGCCTCCCGAGCAGTCTGCGGAGCAGAGATATTCGCTGACGTTGGCGACCACGCGGGTCTATTTTGCGGGATTCGACTGCCTTATCGAGGGCTTGGATTACGTGCTGTATGTCGGGCAGAGCGAGGAAAACGCCCAAGCGGTCGCGTCGGGCAAGACCGTGGTCGGAGAAAATTCCGTCGAATTCGAAAGCAGATCGGCAGGATATATAGGACTGGTGCTCAGCTCGGACGAGCCGTTCGGCGCGGCGGTCTGCGACATTTATACGGGCATCATGTATCCCGAATGCAACGTCGTTCCGTCGGACAGTTCGCAGGTGTTCTATCAGGGGAACTGGGAAAGACAGGGCGGAGTCATCGGAGTCAACGGCGTCATAAGGCGCAGTTACGGTTCCGACGCCGCCGTGGAGTATTCGTTCCGCGGTTCGTATGTGGCGGTCTACTGTGCCGTGGGTCCCGAATTCGGCAATATGCGCGTCTATCTCGACGGTATGCTGCAAACGACCGTCGATCTTAATGCCGACGAAAACGAATACGGCGTGAGAGTTTTCGCTCAGACGTTTGCGTCGGGCGGAGAGCATACGCTCCGTCTGGTCGCGGACACTTCCGACGATATAGTGAATCTCGATTTTATCGGCGTGATACCGACCGAGGCGGACGCCGCGCCGCCCGAATACGGCAACCTTTATTATCTCGCCGTTATCCCAGCGGTCCTTGCGGTCGTTTTCGCGATATGCGTGATAATGGACGTAAAGGACAGAAGGAAACGCCGCGCTCATAACACGGCGGACGCGCAAAACGGCGAAAAAAAAGATGAGAAAGACGGCGAATAAAACGCCGTTCGGCATTATTTTTGTTCACGGGCATATTTTGTAAGAGAAACGTATTGACACTTGCCGCATTTAATGTTAGAATTGATTCAGAAAAACTGAAATGTCGGTCGGGATCCGTTTTGGAGCCGTGTTTTCCGACACAGGGGGTGGGGTATGATCAGAGCCTCGAATGAAAATCCTTTTAAACAATATATTTACCCGGCGTTTGTATTCGTCGTCGCTTTTGCGTCGTCTTGCGCAACGGGTATCGGTTTTGCGTGCGGAGTAAATATTTCTTTGATTTCCGCGGCGGCGGCGTTGTTTTTGTATTGCGTGATGCTCATGTACACGTTCTGCAAGGACAGGATCACGAGAAGCGAGCTCGAATTGCCGTCCCTTGCGATAGGGTTCTGCATAATCATATTGGATCTGATAATCAATCTCGACGTCTATCTGGAAACGAGCAGCAGTTACTATTGTTTTGAGCAGGAAGTTCGTTGGATTGCAGGGTATATGATCGTGACTCAGGTGGGGTCGTCGTCCGGTTGGGCGGGCGCGCCCGGGTGGGTCGGGGATCTGCGCCCCGTCGATTTTACGGCGTTTTCGCCCGTATTTGCCGTATCTCTGGCTTTCCTGATCGTGTTGGTCGTTGTGCCCGTCATCGTGAACGCGGTGTCGTCGGGCGAGCTTGAAACGCATAAGATATATAAGTTCTGCGGCGGTCTTATGCTTCTGGTCGTAAGCGGAGCGATGCTGATATATGCGGCGGGCGGAAGAGTTATGTTGCTGCAATAGCCTATTCGTATTTTCAATATTATTTTTGGCTCTGTCACAACAAATGGTTGATTTTTGACGAGAAATAGCGTATA
>ERZ1090880.494-NODE-494-length-21766-cov-8.536456_pt1 | contig 21766 bp, 10 predicted proteins | sample MGYA00478471_ERZ1090880 | MGnify/ENA primary metagenome ERZ1090880 (study PRJEB33644, sample SAMEA5815734) | chicken gut metagenome | biome: Chicken; feature: Gastrointestinal Tract; material: Caecum | place: Ireland | collected 2019-01-01 | study: A study of the... | reverse complement strand
GATTGCGCCCGCCGCCACCGCCGCTTTTTTAATATACCGCCACCGCTGTTATTTAATACGCACCTCTGCTGTTTTAATACACCGCCGTTGCTTTTTTATCCGCAAAAGTTATGCACAAATGCAGATTGACCCGCATATATGCCTCAACCAATGCAATTTTTCACCTGATGTGCCCACGTTTAAAACCGCACTGTTTACACAGATTTGAATGCGGCAGAGGGCTCTTCGGCACAGTCAAACTGTTCAACGCACTCTGTATCGTCCGCAAGAACGCCCTCACGAATGCTCTGCCCGTTATGCCCCGCGCTCTGCAGGCTGTTCAGAACGGCGGCAAGCTCGGGACGGGTAACTTTTACGTATTCGCAGTAAACGCAGTCGTTCTCCCGCGCGCGCATACACATTGCCGAATACACCTTTTCGCGCAAATCCTGCGCCCTTTTGTTTACATTTTCACCCTCGCCGAAGAACGGTCCGTCTATATATACCACTTTTTTTGGCCGTTTTGAAAGGCGGCGGCGTTTATACGTAGTTGTAAAGGCAAACACCGGCACGCCGCTCTTTGCCGCGTACTTGAACGAGGCTGCCCCGAACGGGCGTATGCCAGTATAATACGGCCAGATGTGCGCCTCGGGATAGACGGCCACCCAATGCCCGCTTTTTGCCGCGGAGATTATGTCGTCAGAAAAGCTCTTCAGTCCGTGCATACTGTCGGGGACGGGCACGCCGCCCAAAAGCCTTACAAGCCCGCCGCAACCCTTTATGGATATGGCGTCGGGATTGACAACCACATCGGCCGTCCTGGGGAAGGCTATGCGCGTGGGGTTGAGCGCATCGGTAAGGTATGCGGTGTGGTTGCCGTATATAAACGCCCCTCCCTTTTTATAGCCCTTTAGCACGCGCTTGTTTTTGTAGCGCACCAAAAGCAGGCTTGCCGCCATAATTATGGGAGTTGCAAACAGCTTATAAACAAAAAAGCGCGCCGCCTTCCAGCCCCTGCCGTCTGGCACGAATTTATAGCCTGCAGGCAGCTCCCTGGCTGTTATTTTAGTTGCGGCAAAGTCGTCTTTGAGCTCGTCCGAATAATAGTAAACCCTCTTCATAAACATTCCCGTCCATTCTTAGTATATGTTTACTATTATTTATATACGGGAAGCGTTAATTTTTTATAAATTTAATGTAAACGCAATATAAACTTTTTATGATTTATCCGCAGCAGCTGAATAAAAGTTGCCTGTACTTAAAAAGGCGGACAAAAACGTCCGCCTTTAAATTATATTTACGCCTTACAGTGCACGTGGAAATTTAGGTTTACAACTCAGCTTGCCACACCACTACTGCTGAGCCACGGGGAAGAGAATATACAGCGAAAATATATGGCTGTCGACGGAGATTTTAAGGTCGCCGCCGTATTTTTCCACTATAACGCTCACCGACTTAAGTCCGTAGCCGTGATAATTTTTGTTCTTTTTGGTGGTGACGGGCATACCCGTTTCGTCCAGCTGCATTTCACCCGAGTAGTAATTTTCCACCTCTATCGAGATAAAGGAATTTACATTCTTTACGGTAATGCTTATCTCCCTCTTTGCCTCGTCCTCTATCTTTGTGACGGCCTCCATGGCATTATCGACTATATTGCCGAACAGCGCGTACAAATCGGCATTACTTATGAACCCCAGGCGGGAGCAATCGGCAAAGCAGGTGAGCGTAATATTGTTCTTCCTGCACAGAAGGCTCTTTTCGGTGAGTATGAGGTCGAGCGCCTCGTTGCCGGTTTTTACGGGCGAATCGTATATGTTTACTATGTTTTCAAGGTCTTTTATGTACTCTTCGTCCATAGTGCGCTTTTGCGTGTATTCCCTTATCTGATGCTTGAGGTCGTGACATTTGAGGTTGAGCAGCATTATATTTTCATTGCTCTGCCTGTACTGCTCTTCAGACTGGTGCAGCAGAAGCGACAGCGTCTCCAGCTCCTTTTCCAGCTTTTTCTCCACGCACAGCCTTACCTGAATATAGAGTATGAGCATACAGCAGATAAGGTTATAAATGTTGGCAAGCACGGCGTATGTGGAGTTGTAGCCATCGCTTATATACACGGCCACGGCGTTCATGACAATATCGACAAGCAGTATGAGCGCAGCTATTACAGCTATTGAAAAGTTGCTTATCCGCATATCTTCGCGGTTGATTTTGCGGCCAAAAATTTTATACAATACCCAGTAGCATACAAGATACACCTCGATATACACAAGCCCCGAAAACCAGAAGCGTGCAGAGCCGAAATCGAAGGTAAAAATTTCGTCGCCGTACATACCGAGCGTCGGTTCAAGCGCGAGCCTGGTTGTTGTGGCAATAAGCGAATACAGCTCGTGCGAGAAGTGCTGTCAATATCGAAAGAGCACGCTGTTGCGCCAAAAAATATGAGCCTAAATCCCATAAAAGTTCTTTCGCACAACTTCTTTTAATATTTATACTACGGTCGCTGGCTACCTTAGTCTTACTTTATGTAGTTTGTTAAGTCAATAAGTTATGTCCACAGCTAAGCCAGCTTATGCCTTACTGTTGCTCTCGATAGTATAATTAACCACTATTACTAAGAAAGGGGCGGCAGAGCCGCCCCTTCGGGAAGATTTGAACGAATAATTTAATATCAGTTCTGCTTGCGTTTTCCTAAAGCACATGCAACTATCTGCACCACAACGAGCACAAACAGGAATACCGCTATTGCTATTATTGGTGCAAACGGAGCACCGCTACCAAGCGCGCCGACGCCGTTTATATGGTCGCTTATGTCGCCTATGCAGGCAACAATGAAATATGCCATATCGGCCGCCGCAAGCGCACAAAGAATAATCTTTATATATTCATTTATCGGCGTTTCAAATATGAACAGTCCGATATTCAGCAGTACGTTAAACACAAAACATATTATAGCGCCCGTATCCATAAGGCCATAAGGCGATGTAAACGAAGCATAGACTATGAGCATTACAAGCGCGAACACCGCCGCCGCAAGATGCACCCAGTTGCCTGCCGTTCTCTTTTTGAAAAATTCAGACATACCATTCCCTCCTTTAAGCGTTCCTTTTCTTTTTGCCGAACACGAACTTGTCGAGCGTGAGCATCACAACCGCACCGGCCGTGAGTATTGCAAAGATTGCATCTATCGCATACACTGCCTGAAGCCATGCGGGCGTTATGTGGTTAACTACTGTATTGCTGTCCAGACCGTTGATAATAAGGCTGCGGGAAAGTGCATAAAGCGAATGTTTTGCCGATTCGCGAAGCTCGGCAAGCATGTAGCCGTCGCCGTCTTCTATGCGCTCTATCACCTGATAGCCGGGCCTTGAAAGACCGGTATTGGGGTCGCCGTCGTATTTCATAGAGAAGCAGAACTGGTCAGTGCCTGCGGCAACCTGTGATTTGAAGTCGTGCATGAACGTGCCTGCGCACAGGTCGCTCACCGCGCGACCCTTGAAGCCCCATTCGTCGCGGAGGACGGTGGTCATCATCGCCTCTTCAGAGCAGCTGTAAACAAGGCCCTGACGGGACATCGACACCATTGTGCCGAGCGCGCCGCCAAAACGAAGGCTGCCTTCGAAACCGCGGAGCGAACCTTCACGGAAGGACTGTTCGGTGTAGAACGTGGATATGCCGTTCCTCCACATTTCAGAGTCGTTGTTTGCAAAGTGCTTGGGGCAGGCTATTACGCCGTGTTCCTGCATTTCGACAGTGAGGTCATAAGTTACAAGCGCGGTGTAGTTGGGGTCTTCAGACACATACTCCCAGTTTCTGCCACTGAAAGGAGTGCGGTGAAGGTCGGGACCTATGCCCCAGTTGGTGGGGCAGTTGGTATATAAGCTCTCTTCGCCCATAAGCTCGCCGCGATTTTTGACGAGGTCACGGTTGAACGTAGCGCCGAGAATGCTCTGGCCGGTGTAGAGGCAGGCCTGGCGTCCGTCGCCGTACTGGTAGGCCGCACCCAGGCCGACTATGCCGTCTGCCACAAGCGAGGAGGGCAGCGCAACGTCGGTTATGGCAAAGCCCATATTCTCGTCGCTGAGAAGGGAAGCCATCTCCTCTATGGTGAGCTGGTCGAGGAATTTATTCCAGTTTACAGTGTCGTCATATTCAAAATTGCGGAGGTCAACAAAGTTGAGCCCGTTATCTATGCGAATGCCTGAAGTGCTCTGGTTGAAATCGCTCACTTCGGGCGCGTCTTCGGGAATTGTCTTGAGGTACAGCTCGTTGCCGGGCGTATATGAGCCGAGCACGTCTATCATTTCGGGAGTGGCCTCTATCTGCGCGGGCGCCGTGGGGAAAGTTCCCTGCCAGTCGCTACGGGTGAGGTACTCTATCTTATCGGCGTCCTCCAGCCAGTAGTTTACGTCGTTATCTTCAAACTGGTTGGTTACGCGCACTCCCGTTTCGCTGAATTTATAAGAGAGATCGTCGTATTCGGTTTCAAACTCGTATACGCAGTCGGTATTGCCCGCCACGGGATTGCCTTCAAAGTCCACCATACCGGTTGCGCCCTTGGCGGCAAGTATGTTGTTGAGCGCGTCGTGCACGTCTGCGCCTACGGCAAAGTAATTAGTGCCTTCACTGATAATATAGCCTGCGGCATTGTTTGTATCGTATGAGGCAAGGAGATAGCGGTCAACCTCCACCTCTACCGTTTCGCTGGCGTCGGGCTCAAGCATGCCCGTCTTGCCGTAGCCGACAAGGTTGACGGCCGACTTTTCTATACCGTATTTCACCTCGTGTTCGCCATAGGGCGTCTGAACATATACGGGAACGGCATATTTTCCTGCCACATCGCCCGTATTTGTGACCTCAACGCTTACGGTATACATATCTGACGTCTCGTCATAGCTTACGTCTGTTATCTTCTGAGAGAAAGTAGTATAAGAAAGGCCGTAACCGAATGGATATGTTACCTCGTCCGCATAATTCCAGCCGTCCGCAGACGCAAATGCGCCGGCAGTACCATCGGCGTTATAGCGGCCGAGAATGGCGTCTTCATAGCGGGTTTCGTAGTACTTATAGCCTATATATATATTTTCCTGCTGCACTGACACGGTGGTTACCGTTATCGAACCATTGCCGCTGCCTTCATAGGGATTGCTCTGCCATATTTCTGAAATTATCTGGTCCGCATTGGTATATGTGGGTGCATTGCCTATTCCGTTGGCCATTGCAGGAGCAGAGAGCGCGCTGGCGGCATATGTATCCACAAGTCTGCCGGAGGGATTGGTTTTGCCGGTGAGTATTTCTGTAACGCCGGTAAGGCCGGTTACGCCGGGCGTGCCTATCCAGAGCGCCGCGTCCACGTCATAGCTCTTCAGCTCTTCAAGTTCCATCTGCCAGGGGCAGTTAATCAGTACCACCACCTTTTCGAACTTGCCCGAGTCCTGAATCATCTTTAGCATATCCTTTTCTCTCTTGATAAGCTGGAGCTGATGAATCATTGTGCCGTCCTCGTCGGCAAAGGGGTCGACTACAAGGTCGCGGCCCTCGCCGCCGTTCCTCGAGAGCACAACTATCGCAACATCGTTATAGTTGCTTTCCCAGCTGGACTCGTCGTAAAGGCTTACGGGCACTTCGGCAAATGTGGGAGCGTCCTGAGTTTCGTCATAGTCGCCCGCAGGACGGCCGTAGACAGGCGTTGTAGCCGTTAAAGACTGTGCCGCAAGCGCATTGTACACCGTTTCGTTTATAGAGAAACCCGCCTCGGTGAGAGCATCGCGGAAGTCTATCGTTATGGCTGCATCGTTATACAGCGTTGAAACCTTGCCGCCGCCCACATAAAGCGGATGGGCTGCCGCATAGCCGAAGAGCGTTACAGAACGCTCGTCCGAGGCGAGGGGCAGGGCGTTTTCGTTCCATAAAAGCACGCTGCCTTCGCGCGCCTCGTTGCGCACTTGCTCATACGCATCGTCTATGAGCTTCTCAAGGTTGGCATCGGAGAGCTCGCCGTAATGTGATTTATAGTATTCCGTATCCTCTGTGCCGGAATTTTCACCCTGTTCGTACACCGTATCGGTAACGCCCAGGAACTGGTTGATGTGGCCATAATTATCGAGCGCGGTGTTTGTGCCTGCGATAACCGCCACAAGCAAAAACGCAAACACGCCGGAAAGCACGGTCCATAGTTTTGTAAGTTTCATATCTTCCTCCTTCTGAATAATAGGCCGTATTTCCAACAGCCGCGGGCAGTATAACATACCCCTCCGAAGTCGGATAAAATTTTTCGTAAGTGGTTAAATATTTTCGTAAGTGGATAATTCGGCACACTTTTTATACGCAACTGTTGTTAGATGTTTTCATTTACACCGCTTTAAGGCAGTGGAATTGTTATGCTGAGGCTGAACACTCCGCCCGCGCAACCAGCCTGCATAACCCCGCCGTAGCTTTCAACGGTGCGGCGTATGCTCTTCATGCCGTAGCCGTGATTGACCACGTCCTGTTTTGTGGTTTCAGGAAGGCCGTCCAGGCCAAAGAGCGGCTGCTCCTCCGTGACGTTTTCTATACTTATGAACAGCACCATCTGATGTACCGTGACAGATAAATTTATATACCTGCGCTGGACGTCGGCCACCTTCTGCGAGGCCTGAATGGCATTGTCGAGTGCGTTGCCGAACAGCGAGTATATATCGGCGGCGGACATAAACCCTAACCTGTCGCCGTCAACCATGTAAGTAAAAGCGATTTCGTACTTTTCGCACAGCAGGTACTTTGCCCGCAAAAGCACATCGAGCGGTTTGCAGCCCGTCTTGATTATTGAATCATACATAGTGACGGCATTTTCCGCCTCTAAAATTGCCTTCTCCTGCTCGTCGCCGGCAAGGCCGCGTATGGCAATCAGCTGATGCTTCAGATCGTGGCATTTAATGTTTATTACTTCCATGGAATTTTTGTCAAGTTCATACTGCTTTTCTTCACTGACGCGCAACCTGTCGAGAAATATATTTTCTTTGCGCAGCCGAAAAGAGCATGCAGAGCAGCAATACGTCGCAGCTTATGAACATTATCTGCCAAACAAAAAAATCTTCGGTATACAGCGACTGCCTGCCTATCTGTATGATATAGTTTACCACACTTAAGACAATAGCGACTATGATGAGCGGGTAGCGCTCCTGAGCAAAGCCTATATTCATATTGCGCATCTGTATGTGGCACAGACAGTATACGCCAACCTGCACGGCGAGGTATACCGCTATCTGCGCTATCGCATTCGGAAAGATTACCGTGGCGGCATCCCAGCCGCACGCCCCACAAAAGATCCCGGCTGCGCAGAAAGCCGTATTCTGGGTTGCGGCAGCGGCAACAACGCGAAACAGATTTTCCCACAGCCCCACCTTATAGGCGAGCGGATAGACGGCGAATGCGAGCAGAAAAGTCATAAGATAGCGTCCGTAAGGAAAAATCTCCTCCAGCAGCACACCAAATGCAAGCGAAAGGCCTATAATGCACAAACCGGAAAGCGTTATTCTAAGAGCAAATAACCTTCGCCTGGTAACGCCTATGCCGAAGAGCAGCACGGCAAGGAACAACTCCGCTCCGTGCAGCATATAGCTGAAAATTTCAGCGTTGAGGAACTTGAGAATTTCTTCCAAATCAGACTCCCCCTCTGTTGTGATATTCGTTAAGCGCAATCAGAAATTCCTTTTTGCGCCGCCTGCTTATCTGCACCACATCCTTGTCCACGAACACATCGCTGCCCTCTATTCCGCGCACAAACCTCAGATTGACCAGATAGCCGTAGCTGCACCTGAAAAAATTTTGCGAGGCAAGTTTTTCCTCGGCGTCCTTCATTCGTCCAAGGCATTTGAACTGCCCCTCTGAAGTGTGGTATATAAGGTAGTGGTCGAGCACCTCAACATAGTAGAGGTCGCGCGAAGAAATACGCCTTGCGTGGTCTTCTCCGCCTATAAAAATATCCATCCCCTTGTCTGTAGAAACTCTTTGCAGGACTTTATCCATAAGTATTGCAAAAGGCGTGTATTTTACAGGCTTGAGCATATAACCCATTGCAGCCACTTCGTACCCCTTTACAGCGTACTGCACCATACTGGTTATAAAGATTATTACAACGTTTCCGTCTGTTTTGCGCAGCCTGAACGCACAGTCCATTCCGTTCATATGCGGCATTTCAATATCCATAAGTATGGCATCGTATTCCGGCTTGTAGTCGCTTACAAAATCCAGCCCGCTCGTAAACAATTCTGAAGAAATTTCCACATTCCTCTCCCTGCCGAACTGCGCGAGATACCCCTCAATAATTTCAGCGTGCGGCCGTTCATCTTCCACTATTGCAATTTTCAGCTTTTCCATGCTCCCTCCATTAGCCAGATTGGCCATAAGCATAAATGCGGCAATATTATTATATCACCACTTTATATTGATTGCAAGCCTCGGTTTGCGCACGCAGGCGCGCGCCCGTGCCATTATAAATAGCAAACAAGCTCAAAAAAAATATTAAGATTTAAACGTGCGTCCGCTTGCAACAGCAAATACATATTTCGTATTTTTACTTTCATTTTTTGCAAAATAATTTCAACTAATGAACGACCTGCACATAAAAAATGAGCCTGAAACAGAGCAGGCTCATCTTGATTTTCAGCTTTAAAATAGCGCTTAATTGTATCTTTTCGGCAAATTTTACAGCATTTTATAAAGCTTTACATATTTTCAGTTCTTCTTTTGTGTTATTCTTTTAAGTTCTTTCAGCCTGCAATACTACGTGCAATGCCTTACAATCCGCCGCAGGCTTGCACGGCTTGTCTACCATGCTTATTGCACCAAACAGATTTGCGGCTCAGCACCACAACCATACTCTTTTATTGCACTCAAAGCACACCCTTTTTTATTGCTTGTTTTCAGGTTTCTCATGAATGGTGTCAGCGGTCAAACCCGTCTGGCTTGCAGACTGGTCTTTTTCTTGTTCGTTATCTTTTTTTAAGTATTTATAGGTTTTCAAAAATTCTTCCTGCTTTTTCCTTTCACGTTCTTTTGCCTTGCGATACCTGAAAAGATTATATCTTATTTGGTTTATTCCTATATTTGCTACACTGCCAATGAAAATAAATGAAAACAGACAAACTAAAACGTTCTCGTACCACACACGGCTAATGACAACCATAATAACCATAGGCGTTAAAATAACATTTATCGCTATGACCGTCAATATTATCCAGAAAATAGCACGATTTTTCCATGTTGTAGAATATAAGGCGTCTTCCTCCGCCTCGTGTTCTTGTATTAGTTCTTCAACAGGTCTAAACCACCTCTTGCGCACCGATCCACCTCCAGCCTCGGACAAATAAAATTCAGCTTTTTCAGCAAAAGATTATACCCACCTTTTTTTAAATCCGATTACTTCCTGCTCGCGATAATATCTACGGGCTTCTTTTTTAATAGTTTGATTATGGGGATTGTCACCCCTGCAGCCACCGAAAGAAGCGCAACAAGGATAAGTATTGCCGCCTGCCGCAGTCCGAATCTGACAATGACTGTTCTTACTACCGCTTCAGGCGCAAGAATTATATTCAACAACGGTGCGGCAACCGAAGCAAGAACCACCGAGAACAATATTACTATTGCAGCAAAAATAACGCTTGCCACGCCGAACATATAAAATATATTCGCCTTATCCGCACCTATTGCGCGCATTATTCCTATCTCGCGGTCTTTATTCTGCACTACGCCGCTTATGTAGAACATAACCATCAGAACCGACACTACCACCATTCCGATTGAAGCACATAAAAACGGCAGCCTTAAATATTCGGTTATTGCCAGGTCTGCGCTGTCTATCATGTTCGTAATGTCAGTTGTTATCGCATAGGCGACAGTTTCGCCGGTATATCCCTTAAACTGCTTGTCTATTAAAGAGACGAGCGCCCTCTTTTCACTCTCTTCCGTTAAATACGGCGATACTATGGTTGCGATATCAGTAGGCGCGCCGGCGCCTCTTTCAAGTATACACATCTGTATATCCGCGTACACGTCTGGCGTGATGCAAATACCAATGTCAGCGTTTTTTTATAGAATTTACGTTGAACGAGGTGCCTGCCACCTCTGCCGTGCAGTTATCGTACACATAGAGAGAGGCGCCGACGTCGATCACATCCTCATAGTACCCATCTCTTAAAAACAACACGCTGTGAACGCCGTTACTGAGCATATTTCCGAGTTCTCCGCGCACATCCGCACCGGCATAATTTTCGTCATACAAAAAATCGCCATAAATATCGAAGTTGAAGTGCGTATCAACAATACCCGTGATTTTGAACGTGGTGCCGTCGTACAGCGTAATCACCCTTTCATTTGTTCCTTTGGAATAAATTATGTCTGAATAATCTGAAACGGCCTCAACTGTGCCGTTATTCACATATCCGAAATTTTTAAAATTGGTATAGGTATATAGCGAAATTACCGCCTCGTCGTCCGCCTGCGGGAGCCTGCCCGCAACAAGGCAGAAGTTATAATCGGATAAAAATTGCTCGTCCGCTTCAACAAAGCCGTAACTATCGAAATATGAGTTTTTTGGACTTCTGCCCATCTCATTGAAATAATCGGCATAAGGGTTATATACCACGTCCAAGCGCACGCCGTCACCAACAGCCTGCTGCAGCATATTCAGGTCGGCATCGCCGAAGTATACGGGACTGATGCCGCCGTCGCTGTAGAGCATCTGTTTTGTAAACGCGACGTGAGAATCGCCGTAGGCGTTCATAGTGTTAAACATTGCGCCCGATTTGCTGTAATCGTTCACTGTATCCGCAATACCCAGCAGCAGAAAGGTTATAATACATATGAACAGCGCTATTGCAAGCCGCACAGGGCGAGCGACGAGCATTCCCGCACCCATTCTGAACAGCGATTTTGCGGGGAAGCCACCGCGGGACTTTTGAGAGCTTTTATATGCTTTGTCCGCGCATACTACGGGGGCAATGTCCTCTTTCGCCAAATTTTCGTTCTCTTTCAGAGAAGCCGTGCGGTCGGAGATAACCTGTCCGCTTTTGAGCTCTATTATTCTGTCGCCGTATTTTTCCGCCGATTCGCGGTCGTGCGATACGACAACCACAAGCGTGGTTTTGCTTATGCCCTTCAATAATTCAAATATAGTCTCGCCCGTTTCCGAGTCGAGCGCGCCGGTAGGCTCGTCGCACAGCAGCAGTTCGGGCTGCTTTACTATGGCGCGGGCGATTGCAACGCGTTGCTTCTGTCCGCCGGACAGACGGTTGGGCTTTGTGCCCTCATACCCCTCCATCTCCACCGCTTTCAGGGCATTCTTCACGCGCCCCTTATACTCCTTTTCTCCCTGTATCAAAAGCGCCATACCCACATTATATTCAACGGTGTACTCGTCAAACAGATTATTTTCCTGGAATACAAAACCTACCCTTCTGTTGCGGTAGTCGTCGTAATCCTTTTCAGTAAAGCTCTTTAAGGACTTGCCGTCCGCAGTCACATCGCCTTCGTCAAAGCCGTCCAGCCCGCCTATTATATTCATAAGCGTCGTCTTGCCGCAGCCTGACTTGCCGAGTATGAATACCAGCCCTGAGGAGGGCAGCTCAAATGAAACCCCTTTGAGCGCCTCCACTGGCGGCATTTTTTTTGAACGATAGGTCTTAGAAAGATTAGTTAAACAAATTTTCATTATATTTTCCCCTGCAAAAAATTTAAGCCGATAATTTTAATTGAATATAATCCGCGGCCACAATACAAAATCATTCAGTGCAGCCGCCTTCCAGGCAAGGCGTTGCAATTTCAGCAGCCCGACTTTTAAGCAGTCATCCTGATTATATCATAGTTTTTTTGCTATTTCTGAGACGCAGGCTATTATATTTAATAAATTAATTGTAACACAAAAAATATATTTAATAAAATATTTTTTGCAATTTTTTTAGAAGTAAGAATTTTTATTCATATAGCTTCAGTCATTTGACCTGCGTACTTTATTTTTACAGCAACTTAAATCTAAACTTCCACACAACACCAAGCATCACCTCACTGAACTACAAAGCAGCCACCTTAAAAAAAATACAAAAAAGCAAGGAGTCAAATCTGACCCCTTGCTTTTTTGCAAAACTTGATATTATCCTTTTTTCCAATAATATGTGACATACGTAGATGTCAGATATCTGGCTGCCGTTGCAGCATTTGTAAGCGTTAAACTGTATCCCGTTGTCGCTGTTGAAGAAGAATATCGTTTCCAACCGCCCGTTACTTGGAACTTTGCATTTGTCAAATTGGAACACCCAGCAAACGCATTCGCCTCAATACAAGTTACACCCGAACCAATAGTAACACTTGTAAGCATTGTACAATTTTCAAATGTACTCTGATAAATATCCCCACTGAGTATAGTTACATTGGTAAGACTTGTTGGAATATAATATGTCGAATTGTTTACTTTAACGGATGTATATCCTGTTTTAAACTTTATTCCTTGATCAAAGAAATACCCAAAAAGACGCTTATTAGTATCCCCCTGCTTTTCGACGCCAACAAACGGCAATGTTAATTCCGTAAGATTATTACACCCGGCAAACAGCTCCCAGCCAAGCTCAGTGACATCAGCATCTAAAACAATTGATTTTAACATTGTGCAATCATAAAAAGCTGAGGTTATAATCCCGCCAGACAAAATTTTAACATTTGTCAATGAGTTGGGTACATAAAAATCATCATGATTTATGTTAATACTCGTCACCATCGTTGCATTTGAATATCTTGATGAACCAAAAATATATCCAAATTGCCATCTCCAGCCCTCTGAATAATTCACATTCGACGCATAATCCGACTCACCAACAAAAGGCAAAGTCATACTTGTAATTGAGTAACACCCACTAAATGCACCTTCTCCGATGAACGTTACGGATAAAGGAACCGCTACTTGTGTAATCCAACTACAGTTCTGAAAAGCATATGCAGCTATTGATGTGGTACCATCAGGAATAGACAACACTGTTGAAGACCCTTGCCCGATATACTTATAAAGAACGGTATTAATAAAAGCATACCCCGTAGGCAAATCCCATTCCCATGCAGTATTCGAAAATGCGTATTCACCAACTCGCGCAACCTCATCTGCTCCCGTTATCGTTTCAAGATTTCTACACCCGGCAAACGCATAAGCTTCAATCAAAATAATACAGGAAGGGATTTCTATGCTTTTAAGTACTGTATTCCCATAAAACGCATACTGATATATACCGGAATATCCGCCTGATATAGAGGAGCTAACATTGGGTATAACAAGATTTTCCGCAGATCCAACATAACCATAGACATACCTTCTGTTATAAGCCCTTGTTGCAAGAATAAGCCCCTCTTCCGTTACATATACGCTTCTTTCTGATGCAATCCACCTAGCATAGTAAGCAACATAGCCATAATTTGTACTTTCCCGTTCTAAATTTAGTGACGACTTATTCACGACTTCTACCAACTTATAACAGCTTGAGAATGCATACATACCAATGCTGGTAACTTTTGCCCCAATCGTGACACTAACCAAGCCATAACAGCTCCTGAATGCATAAGCTCCAATAGAAGTAACGCTATCGGGAATAGTTACAAAATATAACTTACTGCAGCCGCTAAATGCATACCAATCAATTATTTCAACATTATTACCGATAGTAAGATTTTCCAGAGCGCTACAGCCGCTGAAAGCGCTATAACCAATGGAAGTTACGTCGTTCCCCATAATTACATCTTTAATATATATACAATTCTGGAAAGCCGCCCTTAATATATCTCCTCCCAGGATAGTTACTTTAGTTAAAGTTTCAGGGATGTAGTAAGTTACTGCATTCTGTCCGCTATAATCCTGTCGTGTCGCAACACCGCCATCATATGCATTTTCACCAAAGATATAGCCGAATAATGTTACTGCAGAGGCTTCCGTAGCTCGATTTCCGCCAACAAATGGAATAGTAATGCTTTGCAAATTACCGCATCCGCTAAACGCTCCTTTCGCAATTATATCAACAGAATCAGGAATTATGACTTGAGTTAGTTCACTATGGTTCATAAATGCGCTTTGAGCAATAGAGGAAACAGGAAGACCATTAAAGGATGAAGGTATAGTAACCTCTGTCGAGGTTCCATTATAACCAACCACCTCATAACATTCATCTGTGTGCAGGAAGACTAGTCCAGATGTTCCCAAATATGTACCGCCATAAAGATAGGCGTTATTATTTGATAAAACTAATCCTTCTGTAGAAGTTACAGCCATATCATCCGAGTTGAAGTATTCTGACGTATGCCAACCACTAAAATGGGTACCGCTATACTCCCACAAATTCTCTAATTGCTCGTTCAGTTGATATTTCTGAGAATGAACATCTTCACCATTTACAATATAATGAAGAGTAATTTCAGCATAACCCCATTTTGCGATAAATGTTACAGGTTCTTCAGTCAATTTGAACGTATATTCGTCTTGAGCAGTAATCAGTTCGTCGCCATTATACCATCCAAGCCATTCATATCCTTCATTAGATATAGCCTTAATGGTTGTATCAGTACCTAAAATGGTTTTCTCGTGCCCCGTAACGGTTCCTGCTTCATGCATATTTATATTTATTGTAATAGGGCTTTCTATCCATTTCGCAACGTATACAACGGGTTGTTCCGATACTGTGATGGTATAATTTAAACTAGCAGAAAGCATGCTACCGCTTTCTGAATACCAGCCTATGAACGTATACCCATCATTAGTAATGGCCGATATGGTAGTTTCCTGTCCCAATACTGTTTTTTCATTACCGGTAACTTCACCAGCGGACTCAATATTTTTCTCCAGTGTTATGGGACATTCAATCCACTTAGCCGTATAAACGACATTATTCTCCGGCATAACAAAATTATAACTTAATTCTGACGTTAACAGCGTTTCACCATCATACCAGCCTAACCACGTGTAGCCGTCATTCGTATTTGCTGTAATAGTTACACTATCGCCAATTTTTATAGGCTCGTCATCCTTATGTGTAATACTACCTGCAGAATCGTTATTCTGTTTCGTCGTTACTGAATAATAAGTCCATTTAGCCGTATAGACTACGCTTTTTGCCGGCATGTCAAACGTGTAGGTCATGTCTGTCGAAACCAGCTCATCACCATCATACCAGCCAAGCCATATATACCCATAATTAGAAGATGCAGAAATAGTTACTTTATCACCGACCGCAACAGGCTCATCGTTTTTATATGTTATACTGCCGGCCTCTGAAATATTCTGCTCCGTAGTTACCGAATAATAAGTCCATTTTGCCGTATAGACTATGCTTTTTGCCGGCATGCCAAACGTATAAGTCATATCTGTCGAAACCAGTTCATCGCCATCGTACCAGCCAAGCCATATATAACCATAATTAGATGCCGCAGAAATAGTTATTTGTTCGCCAGCAACAACCCCTATGCCATCCGTATTTACATTCTTATTTATACCCTCGAAAGTTCCTCCAGACGAAGGCACTATACCACCCGTAATATAGAAACTATAGTTAGATGAGTAGTTTGTGTTTGATCTGTAAGTACGGATATAAATTACATCACCGGCATTAGCCGTAAACGTAGAGGACGCATACGAGGTAGAATATCTGCGCGTGTTTGACAGAATTACTTGATTCTTCGTAACATTATACACATAAAAATAAGTTGCGTACGATGAACTACTTGAACTCGTCTTATAATAGAACGTATAAGTTCCACCGTTCAAAGCAGTAAAGTATACATATTTTGCACTTGTGTCTGAGGTAGAACCATTACTGGTTGTATAAGGCGACGAACTTGTTTTATAGCTTGAAGAGATATCAATAACGCTTGTAGAATAACCGTTTGTCGTTATCTCATGCCAACCGGCATATGCTACAACATCATTTGTAATATCAGCAGTAAAATCAAATAATCTTGTGCAGCCGCTATCACTGAACCAACCGCGGAACACATATCCGGTACGATATATTACGCCGGGATATGTTAGTCCTTGAGTAGCCGTTACACGCTGTGTTTTTACAGTGCCACTACCATCATTATAATCAAATGTTACCGTGGCAAATGTTTTGAAATCGTTGACACTGCCGCCCACCCCGGCCTCGACACCAAATGTATAATACGCCCACTTAGCAGTATAAACAACGCTGCTTTCAGGCATATCAAATGTGAATTCCAATTTGTCCGAGAGCAGAATTTCTCCATTATACCACCCTAAGAAAGTATATCCAGCATTTGTTGTAGCAGACAATGTAACTTTTTGCCCTGCCTCAATCGCCTCGCCATAATATTCCGAATTTAGTGTACCGGCCTTTTCATCATTCACCGATGTGGTAAGAGTATACCTCGCCCACTTCGCTGTATATACTCCACCTTCTTCAGACATTATAAATGAATATGTTTGTTCGGCTGTCAGCAACGTATCGCCATTATACCAACCAATCCATGTATATCCGGGATTTGATTGAGCGGAAATGACAACTATATCACCAATGCGCGTCGGAACTTCTACCCCGCTAACAGTTCCAGCTGCAGAAATATTTTTTTCGAGCGTAACCGGGCAAGCTATCCATTTTGCCGTGTACTCAACATTTTCCGACGGCATTGTAAAATTGTATGTAAGCTCTGTGGAGACTCTGGTTTCACCATTGAACCATCCGATGAAAGTATATCCCGCAAGAGTAGTCGCGCTTAAAGAAACATCTTTGCCTTTTGTAACGTTGTAAGAAATGGGTGAATAAACAGCCCTGCCTCCTGCAACGGGATATTCTGCACCTTCTATGTAAAACATATAAGATGATACCGCAGATGCGCTACTTGAATATTTATACGCACGTACATAGATTACATCACCTTCTTTTGCTGTAAACGATACAGTAGAATATGATGTAGAATACTTCCTTGTGTTTGCCAGAATCACTTCATTTTGTGTTACATTATAAACATAGAAATAAGTTGCATATGTTGAAGAAGATTCCTGTGTACGATAATAGAAGCTATACTCTCCGCTAGTCAATGCGCTAAAATATACATAGTTCGGATTAGAAGACGATGTGTTTGTGTTCGAGCTATAATAATAGCTTGAACTTGAATTATATTTTGTTATTATATCAATTGACGTGTTTCTATTACCTGTTGTCGTTATTTTATGCCATTTGGCATATAATACCAAATCGCTCGAAATGTCAGAAGTAAAATCATATTTTTCGCCCCCTTCTTTATCTTTATACCATCCGACAAATACATATCCTTGACTTATAGGCACATCCGGATAGACAATGCCCGCCGAAGCCGTAACAATCTGCAACTTCGGAGCAGTTCCCTCCACACCGTTTAAATCAAATGATACCAGATATTTCTGTTCGTTCGTTGAAATGCTGCCGCCCTCAGTTCCGCTTACAGTCAGGGTATACGCAGTCCACTTTGCCGTATAAGTTACGCTTTCAGAAGGCATTACAAATACGTAAACCTCGTTTTCGGTCAGTAAAGTATCTTCGTTATACCAACCTGTAAATGTATAACCGTTATTTGTATTTGCCTCAACGGTTACCTCTTCCCCTGCAGTAATCTTATAATTTTCATATTCAGTTACAGTACCTGCAACCACATTATTGACGGCAGTAGTAAGCGTATAAGCCGCCCAGCAGGCAGTATAGGTTATACTTTCTGCAGGCATAGTAAAGGTATAGCTTACATCTTGTGTGAGCAGTATTTCGCCGTTATACCAGCCCAGCCAGGTATAGCCCTCATTGGTCGCGGAAGTTATGGTAATTTCTTCCCCGACGGTAGTTGTATTCCCCATTCCGCTTACATTGCCTGCTTCTTCAATGTTCTTAGCAAGCGTAACGGGACATTTCATCCACGTCGCATTATAAACTATGCTTTCAGACGGCATTGCAAAGGTATACTCCTGCTGTAAGGAAACAAGAGTTTCTCCGTTATACCAACCCATCCACATATACCCGTTGTACGTCGTTGCCTCGATTGTTACGATTTCCCCCGCGGTTTTGCGAACATTACCCATTGTGCTTATGCTGCCGCCGCGCACCTCTCCTACAGCGGTTGTAATCGTATAGCACTCCCACTTTGCAGTGAGAATTTTTTCGTCAGCCGACATAACAAAAGTATAGCTCAGTTCCTTTGTAAGCTCAGTTTCTCCGTCATACCAACCAATCCATGTATAACCGCTGTAAGTTTCTGCGGTAACCGTTACTTCCTCACCCACGCGCGTAGGGCCTTCAAGTCCGTACACATAACCTGCATACTCAATGGACTGCTCCAATGTAACAGGACAATCTATCCATTGCGCGGTAAACGTTGTCTCCGTTGAAGGCATCTTGAATGTGTAACTGAGCTCATTGGTCAGCAATTTATCGCCTTCATACCAGCCGATGAACGTATATCCGTTCCTTGTTGAAGCAGTAATGGTCACTTCTTGGCCAACGACATATCTGCCGCTCAATGAAGAAATTGTTCCCGCACTTGTATCGTTCCTTGACAATGTGACCTTTATCCATTTCGCTGTGAATGTAGTATCCACGGCGGGCATGGAGAACGTATAGCTCAAATCAGAGGAAATGAGCTCTTCACCCTTGAACCAGCCCACAAATGTATAGCCGGTTTTAGTGGTAGCAGTAATAGTTACCTCATCTCCGACCTCGTAACTGCCGTTTAATGAAGTTACTGTACCTGCGGACGTATTATTGCTTTCAGCTGTAACCTTTATCCATTCAGCGGTATAGGTTATATTTTCTTCAGGCATGGTGAAAGTATAGCTCAGCTCACTAGTCAGAAGAGTATCGCCGTTATACCAACCTATAAAAGTATATCCCGCCGCTGTCTGGGCCGTTATGGTAATTTCTTTGCCTGCTTTTACCGGGGTCTGGTTATAATCTGAAACCGTGCCGCCATTTACACCCTTATCCGCCGTCAGAGTATAGCAACCATACTTTAAAGTGTAAACAACATCCTTTTCAACCTTGAATGTGATAGTTTTCTCTTCCGAAACCAACTCCTCGCCGTTGTACCAGCCGATAAAGAAATAATTTTCGTCCTTATCCGTTGCCGTCAATGTTACCGTACTGCCGTATTCGGCAAAAGCAAACAGCTCGTTGGTTGTCTGCGTTTCAATATAATAGGAAGTAGCCAGTCCTCCCGCTGTCGGCAAACCTGACTTGTTAGTGCGGAAATAGAATGTTGCGTAGTAATACGTGTTACTTCTGTATATGCTTACCCTTATAACGTCGCCCGCTTTAGCATTAAACGTTACGCTTGATGTAGAGGTAGAATAGCAATTTTTGTTAGCCAGTATGGAAGAACCTTGGGTAACATTATAAACAGTTACCCTTGTGCCGTATGAGGAATTGCTGCTGCTGTTGCTGTAATTGAATTTATACTCGCCGTCACTCAGAACGGAAAAGTAAATATATTTCTGAGAGGACGAGCTTGTGCCGTTGGTCGAGACAGTATACGTTGAGTAAGGGTTGGTTGTGACATAGTTTCCGTAACCCGTAGTTGTGATTTCGTACCAACCTGCATACAGTTTCAAGTCGCTGTTTACGTCAGCCGTAAAATCGTAGCGTTCGGTGCAGGCACTGTCTTTAAACCAACCGATAAACACGTACCCCGACCTTTTAGGAACTTCGGGATATACCAACCCGTTTTCTGAAGTTACAATCTGAGCGGCTACCGAACCATCTGCGCCGTTCAGGTCAAACGATACGGTAAACTGAGGCAATGCAAAAAGCGAGCCTTCCATAGACGTGCCTGCGGCAACCGTATTTTCATTTTCAACGGTAACTGAATATACCTTTGTCAGCTCAATTTCCTCTGTTGAAGCCGAAACCAGATAATCGGCATTACTGTCAAAAGCTTTGACCGTTAAAATAAGCTTCTGATTTTCGTTCCACATATCCGCAGTTGCGCTTATGGTATATGTTGTATCTTCAATCCTGACTTCCCTTTCACCTATCGTCAGTATATATGTATCTGCATATAAAACGCTATCCCATACAATTACATAAGCCCTCGTCTCGCTGTCGATATAGCAGATTACACTTTCCGGCGTTCTGAGCCGAAGTTTCTGTATTGTGGAGCGGGTAGACGAAGAAACATACCCGTTCCTCTGGGCAACTATGGTAATCTGGTATGTTCCGGCGTCATATCCGCTCATATCGTATGAGGTATAAGTCAACGTATCAGCCAACTTATTATTGATATATACTTCATAAGAAGCGGCATTTTTTACCGAAGTCCAGGTAAGGACGGAGGAGCTTAAATCAAAATTGATTTCCGAAACTGTTCCCAGTGTTTTATGGGCATAACTCTTGGAAACATATGAAGAGTTTACAGCATTTGTACCGTCGCCGTTAGCCCTGATGCGTACAGTATAATACCCCGCCTCATAATTTGAAGGGAATGTCCAGGACGTTTTGGTTATTGTGGTATTCAGCACCTCTTCACTGCTTCCGGAGCGCGTTACAATTATTCTGTATCCCGTTGCGCCTTCTATTTCGCTCCAGCTGAACTGGTCACGGTCTATACTTACAGAGGGCGCGGAAAGCTGGATGGAAGCCGTTGCTTCTTCCACCCATTCTGCATACAGAACAAGATTGTCTTCGGTTACAATTTCAGCAGTATCAAATTTCTGCGAAAGAATATACCCCTCGTCTGTCCGGCCATCGCTGTACCACCAGCCGTTAAACACATAGCCCTCTCTTTGGGGAACAAAAGTTACCAGGCCGTTCTGCGTGGACTGAACGACATTCTCCGCGCCGTCATAATTGAGCACGAATGTGACGTCGTGCTCTTTTATGTCTGCCAGCCAACCCGCATAAATAGTGGTATCTTCGGTAACGGTATCGTTTTCAAAGTCCCAGGCTTCAGTGAGTTCACTGTCTTTATACCAGCCATTAAATGTATATCCGAAATTTTCGGGAGACTCGGGGGCTGTTACCACATCTCCGACAGTCAGCTCAACAGTATATTTACTTTCGCCATCTTTAAACTTACCGCCGTTAGCATCAAACACGACGCTGACGTTCTGTACCCATACGGCGTAAAGCGTTATATTTTCTGATACTTTGTCCGTTTCAAAGTCCCACAATACATTCCCTTCATCAGACAAAGACCAACCTGTAAAGGTGTACCCCTTTCTGTAAGGCTCTTCTTCAGGCTCTGTAATTTCAGACCCGCCTTCGACGGTAATTTCAATCATATTGCCGTCTTCAAACGAGCCGTTATTGGCGTCAAATATAACAGAATATTCCTGAGGAACATCCAGATTCTCTCTTTCGTAGCCGCACACAGTGCATCTGTTGCCTGAAAAAGTGTGCTCTTCCTTATCCGATACTAAATTCTTATGTTCGCAAGTAGCCGCATGCCAATGATACGTCTCGTCATAGCTCCAGGTTGATGCATAAGAATGAACATGCTCAGTGTTGCTTTTTCCTGCGCAGCCGGCAGCACCGAATACACATGCGACCACAGTAATTATCGCAAGCAACATGAGTGCGAGTTTTCGTTTCATACCCACTCCTCCGTTTTATAACATCGTTTTTATGCGCCTCTTTGATTTCAGGTAAAATTGCAAAATCAGACAGCGCACATTCCCACGCAATAATTATATAACTTACTTATAAAAATTGCAATAGTTTTAAAAATGTAACAACAATACATTTTGAAAAGTCACACACCCATATATGATATTTCTGTCTCTTATACACATCTCCGAGCCCACGAGACTGCA
>ERZ1090880.491-NODE-491-length-21798-cov-12.576093_pt1 | contig 21798 bp, 28 predicted proteins | sample MGYA00478471_ERZ1090880 | MGnify/ENA primary metagenome ERZ1090880 (study PRJEB33644, sample SAMEA5815734) | chicken gut metagenome | biome: Chicken; feature: Gastrointestinal Tract; material: Caecum | place: Ireland | collected 2019-01-01 | study: A study of the... | reverse complement strand
GATGCGGGTCATCTGCCCCGCACGGCGCGGAAGATGAGGTGCGGCATTTCCATGCCGTAGTAAAATTTTACGGTTTTGCCGCATACGTTCATGCCGTTTCGCTGCGCAACGCGCTGCGAGGCAAAGTTATTGTCGCGGATGATCGAATAAACTTCCTGCATCCCCAAAACGCTGAACGCGTATTCTTTGCAGGCGATCGCCGCCTCCGTGGCATAGCCCTTGTGCCAGAAGGCGCGTTCGAAGAGATAGCCGACTTCGAGGAGCCGTTCGCCGCTTATCTGCTGCCACGTCAGCCCGCATTGCCCGATAAGCTCCCCGCTCTGTTTGAGCACCGCGCCCCACAGCCCGAAGCCGTCCTCGCGGTAGCGCCGCAGCTGGTTGTTCAGCCAGGCCTGCGCCTCCTCGTCCGAAAAGGCGTGTTCGTAGGCGTACATGGTCTCTTTGTCCTGCAAAACGCGGCACATGGCGGGCAGGTCGGAGGGGACAAGTTCGCGCAGAACCAGCCGTTCGGTCTCGAGTATCTTTTTCGTTTGTGCAGGGATCGTATCCTTCATAAAAAACGGCCTCCGCTTCGCCTTAGCGAAGCGGAGGCTTTGTTTTGGAGGCGCTACCCGGATTTGAACCGGGGAGTCAGGGTTTTGCAGACCCTTGCCTTACCACTTGGCTATAGCGCCAAAAAATAAGTGCGGAATTTGTTTGGAGCGGGAAACGAGATTCGAACTCGCGACATTTACCTTGGCAAGGTAACGCTCTACCCCTGAGCCATTCCCGCATAATCATTCCGCACTGTATTTGTTTTGTCTGCACTGGTGGAAGTTATAGGACTTGAACCTATGACCCCCTGCTTGTAAGGCAGATGCTCTCCCAACTGAGCTAAACTTCCGTCGGACGCTTATATACTATACCAAATCTTCGTTCAAAAAGCAAGCGATATTGAGAAGTTTTTCAAAAAAATTTTTTTCGGCGAAAAATCAAAAATTTTTTCAAAAAAGTGAAAATATTTTTTTCGTATTCTCAAAAACTGATACACCGGTTTGTTATAATGAAGAAAAAGAGTTTCGGGAGGGCAAGGTATGACAAAGCGGTGGTATCTTATACTGGTCGCTGTCGGCGCTTTTTTGACGGCGCTGTTCACATGTGAACCGTTTTTGTTTTTTACAGAATACCCGCTTACGGCGGAAGGCGGTTACATAACAAGGGGTATTTTGTGCGTTCTGGCTTTCCTGTTTTTGGCGTTTGCTGTTGTGTTTTCCTTTTTCAAAGATAATCTTTTGTTTTTGCCGATCAGTACTCTTTTTTCCTGTTTGATTCTCATAGCTTCCGCGGTTCCTGCAATGATTTTTGCGGACAGCTCGGCGATGTTTTTGTATCCTATTCTTTTTTCAATACTGCTGGCGTTGTTGTTCACGGCATTGAGTTTCTGCGTTTGTTTTTTGGTCAAAGCCGAACAAAGAGCAAAAAACCGCCTTGCGGTTTTGGTTATCGCTGTTTTTTCAATAGCAACCTATATAAGCTTTTATTACCAAACCCCATTGCTTGCTACTTTGGGATTGTTCAATTCTGTTCCGCCAATGGGCGCCGCCGTCGCCGTCATGGCGATAGGGCTGTTGTTCACTCTGCTGAAAGAAAAAAGTTCAAAGCTGGCTTTCTCGATTTATATAGGGATAATGGCGTTGTTCTTTTTTGCGTCATTCATTCTGCAAATAGTTTTAGATGGATACGCAGGGGGACGCGCTTACGAATTTACAATTTTTTCTTCACTCATTTTTGTTCTCCTTGCGGCGGGCTATTTTATCGTCAGCTATGTCCCCGCGTGCAGAAAGTTTTTGGAGAAATTTAACGGGGCGGAAGAGGACGGCCCTCAAACCCCTCCCGCCGTGGCAAAAGCGGCGGTGCAAGTCGACCCTCTCGACGCATTGGAAGAATTGCAGAAATTGCGCGAGGCGGGCGCCCTCACGGAAGAGGAGTTCGCCGCGCAGAAAAACAAAATTTTAGGAGGAATGTAAACCATGTTCGAAGTAAACGACAAGTTTCTGCGCACCGTCCGCGTCATCCTCAACGTTTGGGTATGGGTCGGTGCGATCGCGTGCGTCATCTGCGGCATCGTGCTTTCCGCCCTCGGGATGATAGAGATGGGGCTTCCGATATTGTTCGTCGGCCCCTTCGCCTGCTGGTTCTCGTGGGTGTTCGGGCGCCTGTACCTTTCCTATCTCTGCGATATCAAGCTCATCCGCAATAAGCTCTACGGCGTCGGCAACGAAAATCTTGACGTCTTCCTGAAAACGAAGGCTGAGCGCACCGCGCCCGCCTATCCGCAGGGCGGCTATACGGGCGCGGATACATACAGGCCCGCCGCGCAGGCTCCCGCGGGCAGCGGGGAGGAGGGGAAGCCCCTCTCTATGGAGGAGCGCACGCAAAAACTGCTCCGCCTGAAAAAGCTGCTCGATGCGGGCGCGATCACGCAGGAGGAGTTTGACAGACAGAAGGCAAAACTGCTCAACGGTTAAAAAGAAGGATATGGGGTAGTGGGCGCCGCCCCGCGGAGGTTCCGCGGGGCGGCGATATTTTGTCCGCCCGTTTTTTTTGCGGAACTTTGTAAAAAACAGTGAACAAAAGCGCGGAAATGCGGTATAATAAAGGGCGGAGCGGTGCAAAGACGCGCCGCATACAGGAGGGGAAAATGCCCGCCCAATATACCCATCAGATCTATGCGGAAACGCTCCTTTCCCTCCTTCCGGAAGAGGAGAGGGCGCGCATAAGCGATCTTCCCGCCTATTACCTCGGCGCACAGGGCGGTGACGTGTTCTATTTTCTGCGCCTCGTCACGCCCGGAGGCGGCAATCTCGGCAAATATCTGCACAATACAGACGTTTACGGTTTTTTCAGCGAAATGCTGGCGTCGCTGCGCAGAGGCGGCAGTTCCGCCGCCCTCTCTTACGCGGCGGGTTACGTCACCCACTACGCGCTGGATACCGTGTTCCATCCCTTCGTGTACGGCACGACGGAAAAGCTCATCGCCGCGCATCCCAAAAGCCGTATCCGCTGGCACGCCTATATCGAGAGCGACATAGACTCTCACTTCATCCGCAAGCTGCGCGGCATATCCGTCACCGACTACGTCAGCCCGCTGCGCATATCCGAACTCGACGTCCCCGCCCTGTACGCCTTTTTAAGCGGCGTGTTCGACGCCCGCGGCAGGCGCCATTTTTCGCTGTTTCTGTTCCGCCGCGCCCTGCGCCGCTATTTCCTGTTCGAGCGCGCGTTCACCGACCGCACCCTGCGCCGCCGCAGGATGCTGCACGCCGCGGAGAGCGCCCTGCACTGCCAGCGCGCCTTTTCTTCGCTCTGCCGGAGAACGGGCATAGACGAAAACTGCCTCAATACGGAGCGGGAGGAATGGCGCAACCCTTCCGACCCTTCCTTCCGTTCGCATGAGAGCGCAGACGACCTGTTTGGCCGCGCCCTTGCGGAGGGGGAGCGGCTCACGGGGCTGTTCTTCGCCGCGCTCGGCGGCGCACCGCTGCCCGAGGCGGACTTCAACAAGGGCTTCCTTTCGGGCGTAGACTGTTCTCTGCCGCACGTCAGGCCGGGAAAAAAGTGACGGAACGGAAAAAAGAGGCAGGCGTCCTTGCAAACCTTCCGCCTCCCGCGTATAATGGTCGCGGGAGGTGATTTTTATGCAGCGTTTATACGATTCGGACATGCAGCTCATCGGCTATCTTTCGGAGGGCGCCGCCGGGCGCGTTTCCGTGCTCGATTCCGATTATAAAGTCCTCGGTTACTATTATCCGTCCGCCGACAAGACGTACACCAAAGACATGGCGCTCGTCGGCAGGGGGAACCAGCTCGCCGCGCTCCTCGAACGCGCGAAAGGGGAGGGCGGAACGGCATAAGCGTGCGGCGGGGAACAGGCCCGCCTGCCCGTTGCCCGTATAATAATTAAGGTAAAAGAGAACGCCCCTCGCGAGGGGCGTTCTTCACGGCTTTGTTCAGTTGCGTTTCAGCGCCTCGATGACGTCCGCCGTCAGCTTGTCCAGCTGTTCCTGCGTCGGCTTGTAGGCGCATTTCACGGCGGGCATCAGCGGCTCGCACTTGGGGCTCTTCAGCCCTTCGTACACCTGGTCGGGAGACTGCCCGCCCCAGCCGTAGGAGCCGAAGGCGATGAACTTTTTCCTGTTCCCGTTCAGCCCCCTGAAATAGGTGAGGAAAGACGCCACCGACGGCATCATGTTGTTGTTGAGGGTGGGGGAGCCGACGGCGATGTATTTCGCGGTCATGGCGTCGGCGATGATGTCGGAATTGTGGCAGTAATGCAGGTTGTACAGGCGGGGCTTGTATCCGCAGGCGAGGAAGGCGTTTTCGATCGCGTGCGCCATCGCCTCGGTAGAGTGCCACATGGTGTCGTACACGATGGCGGCGGTGTCGTCGTACTCGTTCGCCACCCACGATTTATAGAGCGCGAGGATATCGGGGATATGCTTCGTCCAGACGATCCCGTGGCTGGGGCAGATCGCGGAGATCTCCAGCCCTTCCAGCGCGGCGAGCGCCTTGCCCGTCTGCATGCCGTAAGGCTGCACGATGTTCGCGTAATACTTGCGCGCCTGTATATACGCCTCGGGCAGGTCGCACTCGGTGTCCGTGCGCTCGTCGGAGGCATAGTGCTGCCCGAAGGCGTCGTTGGAGAAGAGGATCTTCTCGGGGAGCATATACGTCACCATGTTGTCCGGCCAGTGCACCATCGGCGTGGGCACGAAGGTCAGCGTGCGTTTTCCGATGGAGAGCGTTTCGCCCGCCTTCACGCCGGTATAGCCGAGGTCGCCGTAGTAGGCGGAAAGGTCTTTCACCCCCGCGCCCGCGGCGGTATAGACGGCGGCGTTTTTGGCGATGCTCTTTATATAGGGGAGCGCGCCGCTGTGGTCGGGCTCGGCATGGTTGGAGATAATGACGTCGATCTTTTCGGGGTCGACGACGGAGGCGATGCGCGCGAGCATTTCGCCCTCGAAGCCCGCCTTCACCGTGTCGATGAGGGTGATCTTTTCGTCGAGAATGAGGTATGCGTTGTAAGTGGAGCCTTTTTCCGTTTCATAGCCGTGGAAGTTGCGCAGGTTCCAGTCCACCGCGCCTACCCAGTAGACGCCTTCGCTTATCTTCATCGCTTTCATAGAATCTCTCCTGAAAATTTTTCTTTCATCTATAATAAAAATAAAATACGGGCGGAGGGGCGGAGGGTACCGCCCTTTCGAGCCGCTCTTATTATACAACGAAACGGCCCGCGGGGCAAGAGTTTTTGCCCGCAAACCATAAAAAGCGGCATCCGGCGGGATATTTTTCTGCCGGAAAGATGAAAATTGCTCCGTTGCGTCAATATTTTTCGCAACAAACGCCAAAAATTATTGACAAGGCGGAAACTTTATGATAGACTTTAAGAACACACCGCGCCCGGTGTGATTTTTTTGCATGGAGTTTTCAGAAAAATGGCTGCCACGAACAGAACAAAAGTTACGTTTGAATGCACCGAGTGCAAGAATCGCAACTATGATACCATGAAGAACAAAAAGAACGACCCCGAGAGGCTTACGCTCAACAAGTACTGCCCGTTCTGCAAAAAGCATACCGCTCACAAAGAGTCCAAGTAAAGGCTTTTTGCTTCGGATACGGGGGAGCGCTCTGCCGCATAAATTTTATCAGAGGTCAAAATGAAAGCGAAAACAGCAGTTAAAAAGCCCAATATATTCGTCCGCATGGGCAGGAAGATCAAGGAAGTATTCTCCGAGCTGAAAAAGGTCACCTGGCCTTCCTTCGGCAAGGTCGTAAAGGCGACGGGCGTCGTCATCGCCGTCGTCGTCGCGTTCCTCATCGTGTTCACGGCCATCAACTACGGTCTGAACACGCTGCTCGGCCTGCTCACGGATATCGGCTGACCTGATCGGCGCACAGCTTTCGCGCCCGAGGAGAAGATATGGAAAACTCTCTCGAGAGCCAGGCGAAGTGGTACGTCCTTCATACCTATTCCGGGTATGAGATGATGGTGAAGGACAGCCTCGAACGCCTCATCGAAAACAACAATCTCGGCAACAGCATCTTTGATCTGAAGATACCGATGGAACAGACCATCGAAGAGAAGAACGGGAAAAAGAAGGTCGTCGAGCGCAAGCTCCTGCCCTGCTACGTCTTCATCAAGATGATCTACTCCAACGAAGTATGGTATCTCGTCACCAACACCCGCGGCGTCACCGGTTTCGTCGGGCCGCAGGGCAGGCCGCTCCCTTTGAAGGAAGCGGAGGTGCGCAAGATGCAGCTGGAAACCGGCCCCGTCGAGGCGGATTTCGCCGTAGGGGACGACGTGAACATAGATGCCGGCCCCCTGGCGGGCTTTGTCGGCAAGATCAAGGAGCTCAACGATTCCACGCAGAAGGCGAAGGTGAACGTGCTGATGTTCGGCCGCAATACCGACGTCGAGGTGGACTACTCGCAGATCCGCAAGATCGCCGGCGCGGTCGATGCGTCCGCCGGCGAGCAGAATTCGTAAGCGTCGGGGCGCCGCCCCGTAGTCTTAAATCAGTGGGAGAAGCGCAAATATTTTACGGCGCTTTGTTAAAACCACGTCAGGAGGAGAACTTATGGCTAAAAAGATCACTGCGGTCGTCAAATTACAGCTGCCCGCAGGTAAAGCTACCCCCGGTCCCCCCGTCGGTTCGACGCTCGGCCCGCACGGCATCAACATCCCCGGCTTTACCAAAGAATTCAACGCGAAAACCGCCGACCAGGCGGGGCTGATCATCCCCGTCGTCATTACCATCTATCAGGACAGGTCCTTCACGTTTATTCTGAAAACGCCGCCCGTGCCCGTGCTCATCAAAAAAGCGTGCAAGATCGAGAGCGGAAGCGCAAGGCCCAACCGCGACAAAGTGGCAAAGCTGACCGCCGCCCAGGTCGAAGAGATCGCCAAGCTGAAAATGCCCGACCTCAACACCACCTCGCTCGATTCCGCAAAGAGCATGGTCAAAGGCACCGCCCGCAGCATGGGCATCACCGTCGAAGAGTAAATATAAGGAGACAAGTGGGAGAGAGGGCTTTCCTCTCGTATGTACCACAAGGAGGTAAATAATGAAATACGGGAAAAAATATGCCGACAGCCTGAAGGCATACGATCATTCCAAAGCATACGACGTCGACGAGGCGATGGGCATCGTGATCGACACCGCGAAGGCGAAGTTCGACGAAACCGTCGAGCTGCACGTCCGTCTCGGCGTGGATCCCCGCCAGGCGGATCAGCAGGTTCGCGGCGTGCTCGTTCTGCCCAACGGCACAGGCAAATCCAAAACGGTGCTCGTCATCGCGAAGGGCGAGCGTGCAGACGCGGCGCAGGCCGCCGGTGCAGACTTTGTCGGCGCGGAAGAAATGATCCAGAAGATCCAGACGGAGAACTGGTTCGGTTTCGACGTCGTCATCACCACGCCCGACATGATGGGCGTCGTCGGCCGCATCGGTAAACTGCTCGGCCCGAAGGGCCTCATGCCGAACCCGAAGTCCGGCACGGTCACGATGGACGTCGCCAAAGCGATAGCAGAGGTCAAAGCAGGTAAAGTCGAGTACCGTCTCGACAAGACGGCGATCATTCACTGCCCCATCGGCAAAAAGAGCTTCGGCAAAGAAAAGCTGACCGAAAACTTCAACGCGCTGATGGACGCCATCGTCAAGGCGAAGCCTTCGGCGGCGAAAGGGCAGTACATCCGCAGCGTTGCCGTCGCCAGCACGATGGGCCCCGGCGTCAAGATCAACTACAACCGCGGCTGATTTTTTGAGATCGCCGTAAAAAACGGTTGACAGATCGCCGCAAGTCGGCTATAATGTAACGGAAAACCGAATACCGATTGCCGCAGAAGGCAGGCACCGCAAGGTTCAATGGCACGCGCCGCCCGCTCAGGCGATAAGTTCAACTGTTTTGCTTATGTTTTGCAATGCAAGTCCTTATGCCTGCGGCATGAGGACTTTTGTTTTGAAGGAGCAGTCCTTCGCTCCCCGCGGATCGGTTCGCGCGGGTAAAACGATCACAGGAGGTAAACAATGTCGGCTAATTTAGAGGCAAAAAAGCAAGTCGTCGAAGAGATCAAGCAGAAGATCCAAAACAGCAAGTCGGTCGTCTTCGTCGATTATAAAGGGCTGACCGTCGCAGAAGTTTCCGATCTGCGCAACAAGTTCCGTGCTGCCGGCGTCGAGTACAAGGTTTACAAAAACACCCTTGTGCGCAAGGCGTTCAACGAGCTGGGCGTCACCGATTTCGACGCCGATCTCAACGGCCCCACGGCGACCGCCTTCAGCCCCGATGAGACCGCTGCCGCAAAGATTTTTGCGGAAGCAGTCAAAGCGATGCCCGAAAAGATCATTCCGAAGAGTGCATACGTCGATAACGCCTATGTAGACGCAAAGGGCGTCAAGGCGCTCGCGGATATGCCTTCGAGGGAAGAACTCATCGCAAAGATGCTCGGCTCCATGCAGGCACCCATCGCGAACTTCGCGGGAGTGCTCTCCGCCATGCTTCGCGGCGTGGTCGTGGCTCTCAACGCCATCGCGGAGAAGAAGGGCGCATAACCGCCCGCAGCTGCGGGTCTCCCGCCGCCGGCGCCGCGGCGTAAAAAGCGGCAAAAAAATTTCCATTAAAAAATAAATCGGAGGAATTTCAAAAATGGCTGATATCGCTAAGTTCATTGAAGAGATCAAAGGTATGACGGTTGTCGAGCTGAACGAGCTCGTCAAGGCTCTCGAAGAGGAGTTCGGCGTGAGCGCCGCTGCTCCCGTCGCGGTCGCCGCTGCTCCCGCTGCCGGCGCTGCCGCTCCCGCGGAAGAGGAGAAGACCGAGTTCGACGTCAAGCTCAAAGACATCGGCGCAAAGAAGATCGAGGTCATCAAGGCTGTCCGTGAGTTCACTTCCCTCGGCCTTGCCGAAGCGAAGGCTCTCGTCGAGTCCCTCGGCACCATCAAAGAGGGCGTTCCGAAGGACGAAGCGCAGAAGATCGTTGACCGCATGAAGGAAGCCGGCGCTACCGCGGTCATGGAGTAAAAAACGGCTCCTGCCTCGAAAACAGGACAAGCAAAGCCGCACGGAAGGGTATCTTCCGTGCGGCTTTTTCATTTTCCCGAAAAAAAATTTTGTCGGAAAATTTATATAAATTTTTTTGAAAAAGTTTCTTCAAACGCTTGACTTATAATTTGAAAGTGGTATAATATTAGCAGACTTGAAAGAAGAGTGCTAACACTCATATGGAAAGTCTGCCAATATAAGGAGATGATCATTATGAAAAATGAATTGAGCAGAAGGAACGATTTTGATTTCTTTGACGAAGCGATGCACGATTTCTTCCCCGCTTTTTACGGCGGCAGGCATACGCAGAAGTATATGCGCACCGACATCAAGGAAACGGAAGACAGCTATGTGATGGAAGTGGAGATGCCGGGCGTCGACAAGAAGGATATCCACATCGACCTCAAAGACGGCTATCTGAACATTTCCGTCAACAAGAGCGAAAAGAACGACGGCGGCAAGAAGGATAACTACATCCACCGCGAGCGCAGTTTTTCCTGCAGCCGCAGCTACTACGTCGGCGATATCTCTAAGGAAGACATCAGGGCGAAGTATGAAAACGGCATGCTGAACGTCACTCTTCCGAAGGAAGTTCAGAAAAAAGAGGAACAGCACCGCATCGAGATCGAATAACTCCTTGCGCATAAAAAAGGGAGCGCACCGGAAGGTGCGCTCCCTTTTTATATCCCCGCGGCGATGCGCGCGTTGTACAGGCGGCGTATTTCGTCTATCTGGTCTGTATACTCGAAATCTTTGTGGTACACGATATTCACTTCGCGGACGATGCTCAAATTTTCGATGGGCACGACGACGAGATTTCCCTTCTTGATCTCCTGCGTGCAAACGCTCTGCGAAAGCACCGTGCTGCCGAATCCGTGGCTGACGAGCTGTTTGATGGTCGCAATGTTGTCCACTTCCAGCACCACGTTGTAATTGGAGATATTGTCGTTCAGGCTTTCCAGGCACGCCTCGAAGAGCGCGCGCGTGCTGCTCCCTTTGGTGCGCAGGATGAGCCTCTGTTTCTGCAGCCTGCTCATGCTGATCATGCTCTTGTTCGCGAGCGGGTCATTTTTCCCCACCACATAAACGAGATAGTCGGTGGAGAGGAGTATATGGCTGAACCGGCTGTCCGTGTTCGCGACGCCGCTGACGATGATGAGGTCGACCTCGTAAAGTTTGAGTTTATTATAAAGATTTTTTATGGTGTCGGAAATAATTCTTATATGTGTGCCCTTGTTTTTCATGCTGTATTCGGCGAGCACTTCGGAGATGACGCTGAACTCGATGGTCTGCGTCACGCCGATCACGAGCTGGCGCGCCTGCGTCTTTGCGCCCTTCACTTCCTCGACGAGCGTATTGTAGAGGTTGGCGATCCTGTTCGCATATTTCAGCACGATCTCGCCCGTATTCGTCAGTTTTATGCCGTTTTCGGCGCGGACATACAGTTTTGTCCCCAATTCCTGCTCCAATGCGCGGATATGCTGGCTGGCGGCAGGCTGGGTCAGATTGAGTTTTTTTGCGGCGGCGGAAACGTTCCCCGTCTCCGCAACGGCGAGGAACGTGTACAGTTTATTGCTCAACAACTCTCTTACCTCCGGGCGGCATTATAAGAATTTTTTATAGCGTTCAAGAAAATTCTGATTTGACATTATGCCTTTTTGCCCATATAATAATCTCATTATATAACACAAAATTTGTTCTGTCAACAGGCAGGAGCAAAAAAAAGAGGGGCAAATGACAGACGAACTCATCTGGCTCGCGCGCATTGCCTATGCCGTGGCGCTCGGGTTTGCCATCGGTTTTGAGCGCAAGCTGCGCTTCAAAGAGGCGGGCATCCGCACGCACACCATCGTATGCGCGGGTTCGGCGCTCATCATGGTCGTATCCAAATACGCCTTTTCAGACATCGCGGAATACGATGCGTCCCGCGTCGCCGCGCAGATCGTGTCGGGCATCGGTTTTCTGGGCGCCGGCATGATCATCTACCGCAAGCAGGTCGTGCACGGCCTGACCACCGCGGCGGGCGTGTGGGCGACCGCGGGCGTCGGCATGGCGGCAGGGGGCGGGCTGTACATCGTCGCGGCAGGCGCCACCGCCGTCCTCATCATCGTGCAGTGTATCCTTCATATGCGCTGCAAGCTGTTCAGCACCAAAAAATATGTGCGCCTCAAAGTCATCTTTGAGGAAGAAGACGGCGAAAACGCCCGCAAGGTCATCGGGCTGTTCGGCGTCGAGCGGTTCAACCGCCTGAACGTCGAGCGCAAAGACGGCAAGACCGTCTGCGTCGGCGTCGTCACCACGGACAAAGACATCTACGCCGGCGAACTTACCAGGCTGATGGCGCAGAACGGTTTCATCCGTGAGATCGAGCGCTGCGACGACGAATGAAAGGCCTTCTTTTTTTGGGGCAGTTGTAATAAATTTGTAATAAATGTGAAAAAAATGTATAAAAAATTTTCGGCAAAGTATTGAAATTTCGTCAAAGCTGTGATACAATGGAGAAAATCGAAAGAAATTTGCCGGAAAAAACCCGCAAAAAGGGGATCCCCTTTTACACGCCGTCGGCGTGTAAACAATGATTGACGGCAGTCGCGCCGCAGGGCGCGCGGGGAGTTACGAAAGATGATCTGTCTGGGGCAAAATTTCCGGTTCGGCTTTTACGACGTGCCGCCGCGCGAGCGGCTGCGCGCCATCCGCGCGGCCGGGTTCGACGCGGTGATGTTCTGGTGGGGCAACGAGTTCGACGCCACCGACGGAGACAAGCACGAACGTATGCGTGCCGCGCTCGGGCTGGGGCTGAAAGTAAATACGCTGCATTTTCCTTCCACCCATGCGGATTACCTGTGGCGGGAAGAGCTGTGCGAGGGTTACGCCGATCTGATCATAGAAGCGTTGGAAGACTGCGCCCGTTACGGCGTCGGAAATCTCGTGCTGCACACGACGCGCGCGCTCATCACGCCGCCGTACAACGATGCGGGGCTGAACGCGCTGGGCAGGGCGGTCGCGGCGGCGGAGAGGCTCGGCGTCAACATAGCGGCGGAAAACACCCGTTTTCCCGCATACAACGGCTATATTTATAAAAATATCCCCTCCGGACGCCTCACGCTCTGTTACGACACGGGGCACGAGCACTGTTACACGAAGGAGAAAAACATCCTCGATCTGTTCGGCGACAGGCTCACCACCACGCACATCCACGACAATGACGGCAGCAGCGACCAGCATCATCTGATGGGGGAGGGGAACATAGATTTCGCGCCCGTGTTCGGGCGCCTGGCGCGGATGGGCGTAAAGTACTACAATCTCGAATCGTACTGCAACGAAACGAGCCGGTATTACGGAAAGCTGACCATGCAGGAATTTCTTTCCCTGTCCTACCGCACGCTGACGGAAAAACTTGATTTTAGCCGCGCTCTTTCTCATCGCGGTTGAAATAAAAAAATCTACGGATAAGGAGATTCAGGAAAAATGAGAAAGTTGTTGTCTGTATTGCTCGCCGCGGCGTTCATGCTGTCGGCGGTTGGCCTTCTCGCCGCCTGCGGCGGGGGCGGCGGTGATGAACAGGCTGATGCGGTTGCCGATAAAGTTGCTGCCGCACAGAATATGACCGACGAAGAACTGATCGCGCTCGCGAAGGAAGAGAGCGGCAAGTTCATTGCGTATGGTAACTCTTCCCGTATCGTCGATGCGATGAACGGGTTTGTCACCAAGTACGGGACGCAGATCGGCCTGTCGTCTTCCAATGCGACCGCGTCCAAACTCGACGATTCCAGTATTTATCAGACCATTACGACAGAGGCTACAGCCGTAGACAAATCGTCCGCCGCGTCCATGGTACTCGTGCAGGACAGCGCTACGCTTTCGCAGTACCGCGAACAGACCACGCTGCTCACCAACTATATCCCCAAGGGGATGGATGAAGTGATGGGCGAGAACGACATGGTCCCTCTGGCGCATCAGTACATCAACAAGCTGTTCATCTGGAACAATACGGGCAGCAATGTTCCTTCCTTCACCAATGTCTGGGAACTCACCGAAAGCAAATATGCGGAAAAGATCTACTTCAAGAGCCCTACGTCCGAGCAGGTCAACATGAACTTCCTCATCATGCTCACCAGCGACGAGTGGTCGGGCAAACTGGAGACCGCATATAAGGCATGGAACGACAATGCCGCAGCTACCGACGTCGGCGAAGGCAAAACGTATCCGACGTACGGCCATAAGTGGATCACCGAATTTTTGAACAACTGCAACTTCACCATCAACAGCGATACGACCATTGCACAGAGCTTGTCCGATCCGGATAATGCCGGCAACATGGGCCTGTTCGTTCTCTCCAAGCTGCGTGACTCTTCCGTCATTGCGGACAATCTGCAGGTCGCCGCATGGGCGAACAAGACGGGCGAAACATATACCAGGATCGAGCCGTTTGCAGGCTTTATGTATGCGCTGTATGCACAGCTCGTCACCAACGGGCCTCGTCCTTATACCGCGATGCTGTTCGTCAACTATCTGATGACCGAAGAGGGCTTCTCTCCCTGGGCTTCGATGGGCGGCTATTCCGCGAACAGCTCTATTCCCGTGACCGATGGCGACAGCGAACTGTCCTTCTGGCGCGACACTCTCGTCTTCGAAGACGGCGCGTATATCAAGAGCATTAAACCGGAAATGGTAGATTACATCAACAAGATCCTCGGATGATGTATCTGTAACGAAAAGCGGATCGGGGAGCGGCTCGTCCTCTCCCCGATTTTCCGAGTTTACCTGTAAGGAGGAAGAATGAATACAGATAATACGGAAAAAACCGAAGCGACAGGGGGCGAGATCGGTACTTTCAAAAAGGTGCTCAACGCGGTCAAGAGATTTTTTCTCAACCCTGCGAACGTGATCCTCGTGGTCTTTCTGCTCGTTCTGGCGTTCATGATCTTTTATCCGCTGTTCACCCTCATTGTCAGTACCTTTTCCGTCAGTTCCATACAGGAGACCGCATACGGCGTCATGATGGGGCAGACGACGGGGCTTTGGTGGCAGCGTCTCTTTGCGTCGGATGTGAGTACGGTATACTTCTGGAAGCCGCTGCTCAATTCCATTCTCATGTCTATTCTGGCGAGCGTTATCGCCATCGTATACGGCGGGATCGTCGCCTTTTTCATCACCCGCACCAACATGAAGGGCAAGAAGATCATCTCTTCCATCTTCGTGTTCCCGTACATTATGCCGAGCTGGACGCTTGCGACCTTCTGGCAGAATTTCTGGCAGAACCCGAACATCGGTACGGGCAGGGGCGGGATGCTGTATAACATTACGGGGCTCTGTGTGCCGGAAGGGTTCGTCTACGGGCTGGTGCCCTGCGCGGTCGTGCTCGGGCTGCATTATGCTCCCTTCGCGTACATACTCATCGGCGGCATCCTGCGCAACATGGACGCCAACCTCGAAGAGGCGGCGACCATGCTCAAAGCCTCCCGCGCCAAGATCATCTACCGCATCACGCTCCCCATCGTGCTGCCGGCGCTGGTGTCCACCTTCCTGCTCGTGTTCGCCAGCTCGATGAGTGCCTATGCCGTGCCGCAGTACATCGGCGGAACCATGAAAGTGCTCACCACTTACATGAAGAGCTTCATCAACAGCGGCTATTACGGTCAGGGATATATCATGGCGATCGTCATGATCGTATTCGGCGTCGCGATCCTGTTGGTCAACCAGTATGTGACGGGCAAGCGCAAATCTTTCACGACGGTTTCCGGAAAGTCCGGGCAGGTCTCCTACATCAACCTGTCTGCAGGCAAGTATATCGTGGGGGTCGTCATCATTCTCATCAGCCTGTTCTGTTCGGTGCTGCCTCTCATCACCTTCGCGCTCGAATCCTGCTGCGTCGTTGCGGGCGATTACAGTACGCTGACGCTGCAATACTGGATATCCTCGACGCCTACGGATGCGAACAACGGCCTTGTCGGTATTTTCCATGAAAAACAGGTCTGGCGTGCGTTCGGCAACAGTCTGCTTCTCTCGTTCCTGTGTGCGATCATTGCGGGCAGCAGCGGGGTGCTGATCGGCTATGCGGTCGCGCGCAAGCGCGGTACACGGCTGGCACGCTCTGTCGACAGCCTCGCGTTCCTGCCTTATCTCATGCCTTCGATGGCTTTGGGCGCCGCATTCCTGACCATGGCGTTCACATTCGGGCTGGGAAGAGCATTCATCGTGCTGGTGCTCGTCGGTTCCGTCAAGTATCTCCCGTTCGCCTCGCGCAGCGGCATCAACGCGATGCTGCAGCTCTCCGGCGAGATAGAGGAGGCGGCGGTCATCGTCGGCGTGCCGTGGTGGAAGCGCATGGTGCGCATCATTTTCCCGATACAGAAGTCTACTTTCATTTCCGGGTATCTGCTCCCGTTCACGTCCTGCATGCGCGAGCTCTCGCTCTTCGTCCTGCTCTCCGCAGGTTCCACGACTCTGCTCGCGACCCTGCTCGACAACTGGACGCTTTGGTGGCCGCAGTCGGCGAACGCGCTCAATCTTCTCATCATCGTCACCGTGCTCGTCATCAATTTTGCGGTGAACAAGCTCACGGGTGCATCCATTGACAAGGGCGTCGGAGGTTAAGAAAAATGCCTGAGATCATTCTGAAAAACGTAACCAAACGCTGGGGCGACTTCGTCGGCGTCGATCATCTGAACATGACGATAGAAGACCGCGCCTTCATCACCCTGCTCGGGCCTTCCGGCTGCGGAAAGACGACGACGCTGCGCATGATCGCGGGGCTGGAAACGCCGACCGAAGGGTTTATCTCCATCGACGGCGTCCCCGTATTCGATTCCGCGCGCGGCATCAACGTGCCGCCGCAGAAGAGGGACGTCGGGTTCCTGTTCCAGAACTACGCGCTCTGGCCGCACATGACGGTGTATAAAAATATCGCCTTCGGCCTTGAAAACCTTCGCTGGAAAAAGCCTGACATCGAGGCGCGCGTAGACGAGCTGTGCAAGATGCTCAAGATCGAGCAGTTCAAGCAGCGCTACCCTTCCGAGCTTTCGGGCGGGCAGCAGCAGCGCGTCGCCATCGCGCGCACCCTCGCGCCGCGGCCGAAGGTGCTGTTCATGGACGAGCCGCTCTCCAACCTCGACGCGAAGCTCCGTCTGGAAATGCGCACCGAGCTGAAACGCCTGCATGTGGATACGGACAGCACTTTCGTCTACGTCACGCACGACCAGCTCGAGGCGATGACGCTCGCCACCAAGATCTGCCTGATGGACGCGGGCGTCATGCAGCAGTACGACCCGCCGCTGATCACTTACAGCCGCCCGAACAACCTGTTCGTTGCGGACTTCGTCGGCAATCCTACCATGAACTTTATCGACGCGACTGCCGAGCAGATCGGCCCGCGCGAAGTGCGCCTGAATATGGCGGGCATCAACGCCGTGCTCGAATGCGATACGGATGTCGAAGTGCCTGCGCCGGGCGAGGGCGCAAACACCGTCGTCGGCGTGCGTCCCGAGTTTATGGCGGTCTCCGAAAAGGGCGAGGGGATCGAGGGCAAGGTGTATTCCACCCTTCCCTCCGGCATGGAGACCACCGTCAAGATCCATTACGGCGATCAGATCTTCACCTCCGTCGTGTTCGGCGGGGTAGACTATGCGGTGAACCAGCCCATCCATTTCTCTTTCCGCGGCAAAGATATCCTGCTCTTCGGCAAAGAGAGCGGCAAACGCATCGGAGTAGGGGGGATCAGGCTGCTCTGAACCGCCTTGCAGATCGACCGGCCGCGCGGAAGGCTCGCCTTCCGCGCGGCTTTATCGCGCTTTATTATATAATAAGGAAAGGGGCGCGCCGCGCCCTTTCGCTTTCCGCCTTTTTCTTGCAAAAAAATCAAAAAAACAGCCGAATTTTATTTGACATATCTTGACGCATATGGTATTATATTTAGGCTGTGTAATAGGGTTGAGGTATAAAGTTACTTCAATCGCATTCGGCTGCGAGGATAAATACAGCACAATCGCGCCGTCTGCGAAGATAATTTATGCCGACAAATGTGGGGGCGCGACCCCTGCGACTAACCGGAGTGCAGCCATTCAATAGAATCTATCGAATGGCATTTTTATTTCCGCGGTACTCCGAACACACGGCACAGTTGACGGAAAGTTAGTATAAAAACGGAGGAGTTTCAAACATGGCAGGACAGAAGATCAGGATCAAGCTCGCCGCATACGACCACGAGCTGGTAGACCTCGCGGCACAGCGCATCGTAGACGCGATGCAGAAGTCGGGTGCCAAGATCGGCGGCCCCATCCCCCTTCCCACCGAAAAGGAAGTGGTCACCATACTCCGCTCGCCGCACAAGGATAAAGACAGCCGCGAGCAGTTCGAGATCCGCACCCACAAGCGCATCATCGACATTTACAGCCCCAACGCAAAGCTGCTCGACAGCGTGCACCTTCCCGCGGGCGTAGACATCAAGATCAAGTTATAACCGCAAAGCAATACTTTGTAGATTCAAGGTATTCACAATAAAAAATCATAGGAGTGAACTTTATCAATGAATAAAGCAATCATCGGCCGCAAAGTCGGCATGACGCAGATCTTTACTCCGGAAGGGAAGGTCATTCCCGTAACGGTAGTGGAGGCGGGGCCCTGCCCCGTGGTGCAGATCAAGAGCGTGGAAAAAGACGGCTATGCCGCCGTCAAGCTCGGGTTTGACGAAACGAGCGAGAAGAGGGTCAACAAGCCCGACCTCGGCCAGTTCAAAAAGGCGGGCGTGAAGCCGCAGAAGGTTCTCAAAGAGTTCCGCCTCGCCGACCTCTCTTCCTACGAAGTCGGCAAGAGCGTCACGGTCGAAGCCTTCAAGGCGGGCGACAAGGTAGACGTGGTCGGCACCAGCAAGGGTCACGGGTATTCGGGCGTCATCAAGCGCTGGAACCAGCGCCGCCTGAAAGAGACGCACGGCGTCGGCCCCGTACACAGGGAAGTCGGCTCTATGGGCGCGAACTCCACCCCCAGCCGCGTGTTCAAGCAGAAGCACATGCCCGGGCAGTACGGTCACGAGAGAGTTACCGTGCAGAACCTCGAGGTGGTCAGGGTCGATGCCGCGCGGGGCGCGCTGCTCATCAAGGGCGCCGTTCCCGGCCCCAAAGGCAGCATCGTCACCGTCAGCGACAGCGTCAAGTCCAAATAAGGAGAGTAAGAGAAAATGCCTACGGTAAAGATATATAAAATGGACGGGTCGGTCGCCGGCGAAATGCAGCTTTCCGACAAAATTTTCGGCGCCGAATACAACGAGCCGCTCATCCACCAGGCAGTGGTAACGCGCCTGGCGAACGAGCGTCAGGGCACCAAGAGCACCCTCACCCGCACCGAAGTGCGCGGGGGCGGCGCGAAGCCGTGGCGCCAGAAGGGCACCGGCCGTGCGCGTCAGGGCTCCATCCGCGCGCCGCAGTGGACGAAGGGCGGCGTCGTGTTCGCACCCAAGAGCCGCGACTTCTCCAAAAAGATGAACACGGAAGCGAGGCGCAACGCGCTGTTCTCCGCGCTCTCCAAAAAGGTCGCCGACGGCGAACTGATCGTCGTGGACAAGCTCGAAGTTTCCGCCCCCAAGACCAAAGAGATGGTCAGATTCGCGGAAGCGCTCAAGCTGGACAAGAGAACGGTCGTCGTCATGGACAGCGACGATAAAAACGTCATCCTCGCCAGCCGCAACATTCAGAAGATAAGCACCCTTCCCGTGGCGCAGATCAGCACCTACGAAGTGGTCGCAAACGGCAAGGTCGTCCTCACGAAGGGCGCGGTCGAAAAATTACAGGAGGTCTACGGAGCATAATGAGAGCGGAAGACATCATCATTAAGCCCATCCTCACCGAAAAAGGTTACGACGGCATCGCGACGAAAAAGTACACCTTCAAGGTCGCGAAGGGCGCGAACAAGACGGAGATCAAATACGCAGTCGAACAGCTTTTCGGCGTCAAGGTCGAGAGCGTGAACACCTGCAACGTGCGCGGCAAACTCAAGAGGATGGGCCGCAACGAGGGCTACACCGCCGCGTACAAGAAGGCGGTCGTCCAGCTCACGGAAGACAGCAAGGCGATCGAGTACTTCAGCTCGCTGTCCTGACGATCGGAGGAGAATTGAAAAATGGCAATCAAGAGATATAAACCGACCTCCGCGGCGCGCCGTTTCATGACGGTGCACGCCTACGACGAGATCACCGAGGTCAAGCCCGAGCGCGGCCTCGTGGAGGATATGCGCAAGAGCGGCGGCCGCAACAACCAGGGTAAGATCACCGTGCGCCACATCGGCGGCGGCAACCGCAGGAAGTACCGCATCATCGACTTCAAGCGCAACAAAGACGGCATCCCCGCCAAAGTAAAGAGCATCCAGTACGACCCCAACCGCAGCGCGAACATCGCCCTTCTCGTGTATGCAGACGGCGAAAAGAGGTACATCCTCGCCCCCGTCGGGCTGAACGTCGGCGACACCGTGATGAGCGGCGCGGAAGCGGACATCAAGGCGGGCAACTGCCTCCCCTTTGAAAACATCCCCGTCGGCACGATGGTGCACAACATCGAGCTCAAACCGGGCAAGGGCGGGCAGGTCGCCAGGGCTGCGGGCATCTCCGCACAGCTCATGGCGAAGGAAGGCAAGTACGCCACGCTGAAAATGCCCAGCGGCGAAATGCGCCTCGTCCCCGTGCAGTGCCGCGCGACCATCGGTCAGGTCGGCAACGTCGAGCACGAGATCATCCGCATCGGCAAGGCGGGCAAGACCCGTCATCTGGGCATCAAACCCACGGTGCGCGGCGCGGTCATGAACCCCTGCGATCACCCGCACGGCGGCGGCGAGGGCAAGAGCCCTGTCGGCCATGCCGGCCCGATGACGCCGTGGGGCAAACCCGCTCTCGGCTATAAGACGAGAAAGAAGAAGAATGTTACGAACAAGTTCATTCTCAAACGCATCAATTAAGGGAGGATCACTCAAATGAGCAGAAGCGTAAAAAAAGGCCCCTACGTTGAGGCGCGGCTCCTCAAGAGAGTCGAAGAGCTCAACGCGGCAAACGATAAAAAAGTTTTGAAAACGTGGTCGAGAGCGAGCACGATCTTCCCCCAGATGGTCGGTCACACCATAGCCGTACACGACGGCAGGAAGCACGTCCCCGTGTACATCACGGAAGACATGGTCGGCTGCAAGCTCGGCGAGTTCGCTCCCACGAGAACGTTCAAAGGGCACTCCGGCGGCAAAACGACCGGCAAGAAGTAAAGGAGATGCGAAATGGCTAAAAATACCCGTGAAAAGACGAAAAGGATCGCGGAAAACAAGGACAGGCGTCCTTACGCGACCGCAAGACATATCAGGATGTCTCCTTACAAAGTCCGCAGGGCGCTTGCGCTTATCCGCGGCAAGAGCGTGAACGAGGCGGCTGCGATCCTCACCTACGCCACCATCGTTTCGGCAGAACCCGTCAAAAAGGTACTGCTCTCCGCCGCCGCGAACGCGGAGCACAATTTCGGCATGGACCGCGGCGACCTCGTCGTCGCCGAAGCGTACGCCGATCAGGGCCCCACGCTCAAGCGCATGAACCCCGTATCGAAGGGCAGGGCACATTCCATCCTCAAGAGGACCAGCCACATCACGGTCGTTCTTGACGTGCAGAGTAAGTAAGGAGAGAATTCGCAATGGGACAGAAAGTTAATCCCCACGGTCTGAGAGTCGGCATCATCAAGGGCTGGGATACCCAGTGGTACGCCGATAAAAAGGATTTCGGCAAGAACCTGAAAGAGGACTACGAGATCCGCAAATTCATCAAAAACAAATACTATGCCGCGGCGATCAGCAAGATCCTTATCGAACGCGCGGCAAGCAGGATCGTCGTCACCGTCTACACCGGCAAGCCCGGCGTTCTGATCGGCAAGGCGGGTTCCGAGATCGAGGTCATCAAAAAAGACCTTGCCAAGCTCACGAAGGGCAAAACGGTCGTCATCAACGTCACCGAAGTCCGCAAGCCCGATTCCGACGCGCAGCTCGTCGCCGAAGGCGTCGCGCAGCAGCTGGAAAAGCGTATGTCTTTCCGCCGCGCCATGAAGCAGGCGATCGGCAGGGCGATGCGTTCGGGCGTCAAGGGCGTCAAGATGATGGTTTCCGGCCGTCTCGACGGTGCGGAGATCGCGCGCTGCGAGCAGTATCACGAGGGCTCCATTCCTCTGCAGACGCTCCGCGCGGACATCGACTACGGCTTCGCGGAAGCGCACACCACCTTCGGCATGATCGGCGTGAAGGTCTGGATCTACAAAGGCGAGGTCCTCAAGGCGAAGGCGCATGAAGGAGGAGAACGGTAATGTTAATTCCGAAGAGAGTCAAGAGAAGAAGACAGCACCGCGGCAAGATCAAGGGCCAGGCGCAGAAGGGCAACAAGGTCGCCTACGGGCAGTACGGCCTGGTCGCCGTCGAGGGCGCGAGGATCACCTCCCGCCAGATCGAAGCCGCCCGTATCGCCATGACGCGTTTCATCAAGCGCGGCGGTCAAGTCTGGATCGACATATTCCCGCACAAGCCTATCACGAGGCACCCCGCCGAATCCCGTATGGGTTCCGGTAAAGGCGCCGTCGAGTACTGGGTAGCCGTCGTCAAGCCGGGCAGGGTACTGTTCGAAATGGCGGGCGTTCCCGAAGACGTCGCGCGCGAGGCGATGCGCCTTGCGGGCCACAAACTGCCCATCAAGACCAAATTCATGGTCAAGGGCC
>ERZ1090880.485-NODE-485-length-21918-cov-7.283630_pt1 | contig 21918 bp, 9 predicted proteins | sample MGYA00478471_ERZ1090880 | MGnify/ENA primary metagenome ERZ1090880 (study PRJEB33644, sample SAMEA5815734) | chicken gut metagenome | biome: Chicken; feature: Gastrointestinal Tract; material: Caecum | place: Ireland | collected 2019-01-01 | study: A study of the... | reverse complement strand
GATTAGCTGCAGTCTCGTGGGCTCGGAGATGTGTATAAGAGACAGCCTTTGCTTTGCTGAAATTTACGTTCTGTTGTTCTTCTTTCTGCGGATAAGCAGCAATGCCGCGGTGCCCGTCAGAACGGCGGCCGCCGCCAGGCTTGCCGCAATGCCCGCAGCGCCCGAGCACCCTCCGCCCGGCTCTTCACCGCCGGGAGCCACATATGCAGGGTCTTCCGCGCCGCATACCGTGCACACGCCGTCTTCATAGTCGTGCCCTTTCGCGGCGACGGCCGTCTGTTCCTGCGTGATCTCCGTCTCGCCTTCGGCGTCGGAGAACAGCTTGCCGCAGACCGAGCAGGTGTAATACTCGATGTTGCCCGCTTCCGTGCAGGTGGCTTCCTTCGCTTCCGTTTTGGTCAGCGCATGGCCTTTCGCGGCGATGACCGTCTGTTCCTGCGTGATCTCCGTCTTGCCTTCGGCGTCGGAGAACAGCTTTCCGCAGGCCGAGCAGGTGTAATACTCGATGTTGCCCGCTTCGGTACAGGTGGCTTCCTTCGCTTCCGTTTTGGTCAGCGCATGGCCTTTCGCGGCGATGACCGTCTGTTCCTGCGTGATCTCCGTCTTGCCTTCGGCGTCGGAGAACAGCTTTCCGCAGGCCGAGCAGGTGTAATACTCGATGTTGCACACCTCGGTACAGGTAGCTTCCTTCGCTTCCGTCTTGGTCAGAGTATGTCCCTTCGCCGCGATGATCACAGAGTCTTTATCAACGATCTCATTCTCGCCGTCCGGATCAGAAAAATATTTTCCGCACGCCGAACAACTCCAATAGCGGATGTTGCCCGGCTCGGAACAAGTAGCTTCTTTGGCGGCGTTTTCAACGATCTGATGTCCCGTCGCTATAAGCGTTGTTCTCTGTTCTTCGCCACAGGAACACAGTTTCACGTCATAACCGTCTTCCTCACAGGTTGCATCCTTATGTTCCCCGTTTATGTCAAAGACGTGTGAATGCGTCTGCAATCCGACGAGGTCTGCCGTCGCATACCCTTCGGATACGGACAGTTTGATGCGCACAGACTGCGTGCCTTCGGGAAGGACAAATTCTCCGTTCTGCGCAGAAAGTTCCTGCTCGCCGGCAAGCAGCGTCGCCGTCACATTGCCGTAAGGCGCCGTGAATGTGACCTTTGCGAGGTTGCCGGACACCGTGATCTCATCGCTGACGGCACTGCCGGCGCCGTTGAACTGTACGCAGTAGCCCTGTTCGCCGCCCTGCGCCGTATTGCCGCAGAGTTCTGCGCCGCCGGAAAGCGTCCAGCCTTCCGCTGTTTTCGCCGCTGCGCCATTGAAAGCGCCGTATGCGAAGAGATTGCTGCCGTCTTCCTTCGCCTCTGCTTTCAAAGACTGGTTAACGATGTATTCGTTGGCCTCCGCATCCGTGTTCTGAATGTTCCGGATATAAGAGTTGTACGTCGTACCGCTGTCAAAGTAGATCTGCAGCTGCTGCAGTTCTGCGGAGGGAGTGAACTTGCCCGAAACTTCCGTCCATTCGGGCTGCCATTCCCATTTTGTCGCTATTTCATATGAATTGTCATATACGCCCTGCGCATTCGCTCCGTACACGACGGCAGACTGATTGCATCCGCCGCGGACATCGAAGGATATGGTGTACTCTTCTCCGGGATTCAGAGACGAAATGTCGACGGTGAGATATCCCCTGCCGCTCGTCTTTGCAGATCCTCCGAAAAAGACATAGCTGCCGTCCGTCTGCTCGGCAAAAGTAACGCCGTTGTACAGCCCGTAACCCGCCGTATATGCCTCGTCTGCGAACGAGCCCTGCGCGACGTACTGCATTCCGCTCTCATCCGTGATCGTGATCTCGTCTACGAGATAAGGGAAAGCACCTTCTCCGTATACGATGCCGTGGAATTCCACAAAGGTAACATCCTTGTTCGTCCCCGCGCCGTTCTGCGAACGGAACTGATATTCGGCGACCGTCCAGTCATCCTTCTGCCCGGCTATCATCTGTGCAGTCACTTGGTTATCGCTGCCAAAGGTGCCCGCGTAATAGCGATCCCCTTCGTTATCCGTGCCGTAGTTGTCTATGCGAACGCCCGCCCAGCTTGCAGAAGAGCCGCCCTTGTACTTGAAGCGCAGCGTATATGTATTCTGCGTATACGGAAGTTTGGGGATCTCAATGCGGTAATATTTGCCTGCTTCCAGTTTCAGGGAAGCGCCGTCCCCGTCGCTGCTCTCGGTGCTGATCTCCGAGCCGTCGAACATCGTATACTGCGGATCGTTCCACTGATATGTGCCTTCGCCCTTGTACCAGAGAGAATAATCCGCCTCCGGCAACGGCGCCTGAATGTGTTCAAACAACTGAATATCGTCTACCGCCCATTCTCCGATGCCCGACGCGCTGAATTTGAGCACGACGGAATCGACGGCCATGCCGGTAGTAAAATCTGCCGTTTTCTGTACCCAGCCTTCGGTAGCGCCGGCCGTTTCGGCAAGATACTTTGCAGAATACACCTCGCGGGCGCCTGCCCGTTCGGAGATGCCGCCCATCAGCTTATCCGACGCTCCGGCAGTTTCCGCCTTGACCCGATAACTGAACCGGTACGACGAGGAAGGCTTTACGGGGATCGCATAGCTGTAAACGACGAATTCGTCATCTGCCGCAGTGCGGGAGATCAGCATAGCATTCCCCTCATATCCGTCCTGCGTTATGCCCAGGCGGAGATGATCGCTGTCATACACAAAGTTTGTTCCGTCATGAAAATAAAACTGCCATCCCTCGAGCGCTCCGTCCTCCACCGAGGAAAAGCCGCCGTTGGGAACCGTCACCTCGTTCCATACTGTTTCCTCTGCCGACGCAGATACGGAAATTTGCGGAAGCAGAAAGGCTGCCAAAAAAAAACATACACAGAGCGGTCGCGAATATCGCTCCTCTCTTTTTGCCGATACCCATCAGAAATTCCTCCTTATATTTTATCGCGGCTATGCCGATTTTCCCATGTTTTACGCATTACCCGAAAAGCATACAAACGTTTCCGAAAATACCGGCATCGCGGTCTGTCCCTTCGATCTCGTTCTCAAGCATGTTTCCGACAGTGAGGAAAAGTTCGTTGACGCCCTTCTTCAAAAGCCCGGTCAGGTCGAACTCATACGGCGCCCAAAGCCGTTCTCCGGCACGGCGCCCGTTGACCGTAACGGAAACGTAATCTTTTACGTTTTCCAGTTTCAGCACTGTGCGGACTTCCGGGTCTGCCACACGGATTTTTTTGCCGAAAGCAACCTCGCCCGAAAACCCGTGTATTCCCGCCGCATGAAAGGTGAGGCGGCGGCAGCTGCCGGATGCGGCTCCGCAAGACCATTGCCATACGCCGCCGAGCTTCTTTTCGCCCTGCACCGCGCGGGGGATCGCCGAGGCGGCGGGGCTGTCGCTGACGGCAACGATGCTCGAGCCGTATTCCGCCAGCGTGCAGCTGATATTCACTTCGCCGCCCCCGGCGGTAAATACGGCGGGTCGCCTGTCTCCCGTCTCTATATCCCATTCTTCCGCGCTCTCTCCTGCGGCACGCAGCGTAAAGGCGCGCGGCTCCGCCGATGTGTTCACAAGATAATAAAAACAGGTGCCGCAGCTCTCCCTGCGCATGGCATAGACTCCTCCGGCATCTCCTTCCATGCAAACGGGAGAAAGAAAGCCGCGCAGAATCCCGACGACTTCGGCGGGATGGTCTGCGAACAAGACGTTCCCTCCGCGCAAGGCAGCAGCAAAGAGGCGCCCGACCTCTTCTCTCTCTTCTCCGATGCCCTCGGGCGTATATTTGCCGACACAGACGACCTTGCCGCCGCTCTTTGCAAAGGCGCACAGCTTTTTTGCCGTTTTCAGAGGAACGTAGCGCACGTTCGGCAAAATCACGGCGCGATAATCGGACGCCCCTTTCAGCACGCCGCGGACTGCCCGCACGTTTTCGATGCCGCGGTCAGGCAAAAAATCGTAATCGTATCCGGCATTCAGCAGACGGTCGCCGATGTCTGTCATATATTCGTCCGTCTTCGCGGCTTCACTGTGCAGCAGCGGGCGGAACTGCGCCCGTGCGGAATACTCGGGGTAATATACGGCCACGTCTATCAATGCGCGTCCGCACGATGTAAAATAGCTCAATCTGCGCACATAATCGGCATATTGTCTGAAATACTTCCAATATCCTGCCTGCCAGAACATCGAAGGCGGGCACTCGTGACTGCGCACCCCTTCGATGCTTGAAAAGAAGGCATGCGGAATGATCATATTGACGCCCTGCACGCACAGCAAGTCTGTACGCGCCTTCATCTCCTGCGGCGTCAGTTCCCAGCCGAACGTGCCGAACACCTCGTCGAAGCATCTGTCCTTTTTCAGGACGCGCATGGCGGAAGAACCGAGTTTTTCCGTTATCCTCGGCAGGATGCGGTCGATACAGTCTATACCCGGATAGTCGAGCTCGGCCATACAATCGAAAAAGCCGCCCTCCGTCTGCACGAGGGTCTCCAGCCCCTCTTCTTTGTGCAGATGGCCTATCAGCTTCAGTCCGTCCGCCGCGAGAAAATCGCCGATGCGGCGAAAATAGCTTTCACAGTAGAACTCGCTCACCGCGGCATAATAGTCCCGACGGATGCGTGCGGAGAGATCCCCCGCCTCTTCCCAGACTGCAAACAGCGGCAAAATGATATCGTAGCCGAACCTTTCGCGGAACCTTTCGGGAAAATCCCTCGTCCAGATGATCGTATTGATATTTTTTGCCTGCTCCGCATAATTCTGATAAAAGCCGGGCTCGTCCGTAAAAAAGCCGCAGATGGTACTGCCCCAGAACTCGGGCAGGCGCCGCTTGTACTCCGCGTGCGTATGGCGGATAAAGCTGTCCGTCGCGGCGGGGTTCAGCATATCAATATACGGAGAGTTTATGTAGCACGGCTTATGCCTGCACTTTTCCATGCGGAATACAAACACTTCCCATTGCAGCGTTTCCGAATGCCAGGGCTTGCAGCAATGATTTTCGTGGTCGGTGATGTCGAAAAACTCTTCGTTTTTATGTACCGCGACGACGGCGACCAGCTCTTTTCCGGGGACATCTTCCACCGTAATGTCTTCATACATCACGGGATATATTTTTTCAACGGAAAGACAGGTGGCGGCAAAATCCGCATTGTCCGCGATGACGCGCCCTCCCGCATATCCGCTCGGCCAGTTGTCTTCGTCGTAGATCCACAGTTTCATTCCCTTCTTGCGGGCGTATGCCGCTGCAAAGCGGATGCGGTCGAACCACTTATCGGAAAGATATTCGACCTCCAGCCCTTTGCGCGCATGGATGATACATTCGTATACGCCCTTTTTGTACATCTCTTCGAGCTGGAAGGCTATGCTGTCCTCCTCAAGAGAATCGTTCCAGAACCAAAACGGGGCAAGCGTGTATTCTTTCGGCGGGTTTCTGAACTTTTCCGGCGATATTGTTTTCATAGTCTCCCTCTCCTTCATGCCGTCAGCCCTTCACGCCGTCTCCCGCGGAAAGTCCGTTCTGCAGCGGTTTCTGAAAGATCGCGTAGATGATCAGCACGGGTATCATGGAAATGATCAGCGCTGCAAATTTCACGCCGTAAGAATATACCGCTGACGACGTTATGTTGTTGATACCTGCGGGAAGCGTATAGTACTTCGGGTCTTTGATCAGCGTGATCGCGACCATATACTCGTTCCAAGATCCCACGACGCTCAGCAATGCGACCATGGCGACGGCGGGCACCGCCATCGGAAGAATGATCTTCAGGAATACATAGAACTCATTCGCACCGTCGATTTGAGCGGCTTCGAGGAAGGCGTCGTCTATGCCGCGGACGAAGGGCACCATCATGAAGCAATAGAACGGCACGCTCTGGATGGCGTAGAGCACCATCAGCGTGAAGAGGTTGGTCAGGTTGAATTTCAGGCACAGGTACATCAGCGGGATGAGCAAAAGCACCTGCGGCGCCATCATGAACAGCGCGTAAAAGCGTTCGAGGAAGCGGATGACGGGATGGCGGTACTTCGCGATGACGTACGACGAAGTGCTGACCATGATGACGGTGAGCACCAGCGCGCCCAGCGTGACGTATACGCTGTTCATAAAGTAATCGGCGAAGCTCGCGTCTATCCAGGCGTCCACGTAGTTGGAGTACATCCACCTGCTCGGCAGCGCCCACGGGTCGCTCATGAACTGATACGAGTTTTTGAAGGAGGTGATCAGCGTCCAGAAGAGCGGATATATAATGAGCACCGACCAGACGATCATCAGCACCCGCGCGACCCAGCGCAGCGCGACCGTGCTCGCGGGGTCTTTGACGCGCACGGGCTTTGCGGCCTTTGCCGCGCTTTCGGCGGCCTGCCCGGCGACGGGTGCTTCCTGCACGGGCTCTTCCGCAGGCCGTTCGATAGACGTTAAATTCTTTTCTTCCGTCTGCATATCAGATCCTCTCCCCCGCTTTGTCCATAAGATATTTCACGCCCAATGAAACGATCGCCGTGATGATCAGCATCACCACCGCCGCCGCGTACGAATAGCTGACCGCGCCGTCTACCGTGGCGTAGGTCGACTGCCCGTACAGGTACACGTACAGCCCCATGACCATCGCGTTGCCGCCCACGCCGCCGTTGGGCGCGAAAACGTTGACGATGGCAAGGTTCCCGCCCAAAGACTGGTACAGGATACTGACCACAATGAAAGTGACCTGAAGCCATACCGCGGGCATCGTGATATACCACAGCTGTTTCATCTCGCTCGCGCCGTCGACCTTCGCCGCCTCGTACAGCTCTTCCGAGACCTGGTTGATGGAGGCGATCATCGTCAGCATGAACAGCCCCACGCCGCACCAGCTGGCGACGAAACCGATGACCCCGAGCGGCGCGTCCGTGATCCAGTCTTTGCTGTACCCCTCGGAAAAAATGCCGATAAGCCCGTTCAGAAGCCCGGACGTGCCGGACATGAAGATGAAGCGCCACACTGTGCCCAGGATGACGACGGAGAGGATGTTGGGGATATAGAACACGAATTTATAAAAGATGCTCTCCCCTTTACGCAACTTGAAGCGCGTGAGCGAAACGGCGAAAAGGACGGTGAGCACGATGATCACCACCTCTTTGATGAGCGTGATGATAAAGTCGTTCCCCACCGCGCGCCAGAAAATAGGGTCGCTCAAAACGCCGCCGTAGTTCTCGAAGCCGATAAAATCGGGGACGTGAATGAAATACCCGTTCCAGTTGAAAAAGCTCTTGTATACGGATTCGAGAATGGGATATACGCATAAAAGAACGTACAGCACGAACGTGACGCCCGCGAACAGGAGCGCGAAGATCCAGCGCGAGACCGTCATGTTGCTGTTTTTGATCTTGACTTTATTCATTGAACTTCTCCCTTTACCCCTCCCCCCCGCGCGGGGCGGCAGGGCGGGTCAAAATTGAGTTGCAAAAAATCGTTACAGCTGTGCCTGCGCCGTCGCCTGCAACCGTTCGCAGTACGCGCGCGCCGTCGTCGTCTGATTGGCGCCCGCCTGCACGATCTCATTGACGATCTTGTTGAATTCGCCGTCTACGGCGCCCCAGCTGCCCGTCTTGTATATCTGCAGATACTCATCGCTGCCGAGGATCTCCTGGGTATACTTAAAGGTATCGCTCACTTCGTCCTCGTCCGTGAACGTAACGTCTACGACGGAAGGCGTTTCCGCATGGATGGCGAACATCTTCGCCACGTCTTCGCGGTAGAGATAGGTGACGAACTCTTTGGCGAGCTCGATCTGATCTCCCTGCGCGGCGATGCCGCAGTCGACCGAAGTGGTGACGAGCGTCGGCTTCTGATCCGCCGTGATGAGCGGAGAAGCGCCGTAACGCATCCGCGTTTGGTCAAAGCGGCCCGCGTCCGCAGAATCGTAGCCGGTGCTGTCGGGGTTGAGAACATCTCTTTCCAGCTCGTTGCGCAGCCACAGCCCGTTGGGGATGAGGGCGGCGTCGTGGCGCAGCCAGCGGAACTGCGACTCGGTGTGGTTGAGCGAGAGCGTGCCGTTCATGACGTTGCCCGCCTTCACGAAATCAATGAAGCGCTGCATCACGTCTATCGTGCGCGCGTCGGTGAACGCCGCGGGGTCGCTCGCGTTGATGATCTTGTAGAAGTACTCCTCGTCGTTATACGCGGCGATCGCGGGGAGGATGAGCCCCTGCACGAGGTAGCCGGAGAACTGCCCGGGGTAGCACAGCGCGCTCACGATGGTCGTGCCGTCGTCCGCTTTCAGAGAACGCACGTCCTGCCCGAATTGCAGCAGCTCGTCATAATTTTCGGGAACGGTAAGCTCGTTCTCGTTGATCCAGTTTTCGTCGTACCACACGCCGTAAGAGTTTTTCAGAAGGGGCAGACCGTAGGTGATCTCCTTGCCGCTCTTGTTGGTATATCTGTTGAAGAACTGCGACCCGACGGCGTCGACGATGCGCTCGTCGCTGCCGTTTACCGTAGCGGTTTCCAGCCATTCGGTGCAGTCGTACAGAAGATCGTTTTCAAGCCAGAGATCGCGGTCTATCCCGTCGCCCTCAAGGAACACGAAATCAGGCGGATCGCCCTGTCTCCAGCGCGCGGCAAGCTGCTGATTCGCGTTTCCGTCCATATATGGGATGACCTCCACGTCGGGATGATCTTTTTCAAAAAGCTCCAGCACATACTCCCACATTTCCGTGCCGAAACCGGCCGAAACGATCTGCACCTCGAAGGCGTCCGGATTGGATTTGCCTTGCTCGCAGGCAACTGACGCTGCCCCCGTCAGCCCCAGCAGTCCCGCAAGGGCGACAGACGTTACAGTCTTTTTCAGATTCATATGAATTCCTCCTTTTATGATCGTTTTTTATTTTTGTTTTTTCGCCGCGCGGCTGCAATAATTACAGCCGCGGCCGCAATCAATGCGACGGATGCGCCGCCTGCCGCCGCAAGCGCCGAACCCGCACAGCCGGGGCTTTCCGGCTGTTCCGGCTCGGTTTCCGGAGGCTGCGGCCCGGGGTCTTCCCCGCCCGTGCCCGACGCCGTGAGCCTGTACAGACGCGTCTCCCCCGCTTCCAGAACGGTATCGAACGACGTGACCCCCGTTGCGACCGTTTCGCCCGAGAATACGTCATATACATCGTAACGCCCGCCGAGGGAGATGGTGCGTGCGCCGCCGTAAGGGCTGTCTATCGCGAGATAGTTGCTGTTTGCAAAGATGACGTCGCCCTCTTCGGAATAGATATTGACACCCTTATGCTTCAGGATATTGCGCAGGAAGTCTGCGGGGATATTCCCTACCGCCGAATACACAGAGGTCCAGCTTTCCCCTCCTGCGATCGGTATCTCTTTTACGGCGAGCCCCGCCATGCCGTTGCCGAGCGTTCCCAACACGGTTGCCGATTGATCGGTGACGTATGCCATCGGCGTAACCCTGCCGGAAGACGCGGCGTTCCCGTACACGAATCCGTCCAGCCCCGCGGTGGAATAATGCCCGTTGTCCTCTATGGTAACACAGTACCTGCCTTCCGAAGTAAACGAAATATCCATGCCGACGACTTCTTCCATCGCGCTTTCGCTGATGCGCCCGTCGCTGCCGTATATGCCCGTAAGCCCGGACCAGATGATGGTAGCTCCGTCGCGTTCGAGGTACAGTTCGATATCCAGCCGCGTATCCGCATCTATATTCGTCGCTTCGATGATATAAATATCGTACTGTTTTTTCAGCCCGCCCGCAATATCGGAGAGATAATACATATCGTACGGGACTCCCGTTTTTGCAAGGCTCTCTTTCTGATTATAGTGCGATTGCAGCAAGACGTCATATGTGCCGTCAAAATCATACGGCATGTAAGCGAGCAGATCGTCCGCCTGTATCCATGCGATCGGGCTGACGCTCGATGCGGGATGTTCGAGATCGTATGCCATCTCTTCGCTCATGACGGAGATCATGTCGTAGATCTCGGGGTCGTCGAACCAGCCGCCCCACATATCGTACCACCACAGCCCCGCGCCTTTGGCGAGCGCGTTCGAAAAATCGCGTTTGAGCATCTCTATGGTGTCGCGCAGGGTATAGGTCTGCCCCCATTCCTGCAGCAGCGCGGGCGCCTGCCAGCCGTTATCGTCGTAAAAGACGGTGCGCTCGTCCACCTCGAGGAAAAACATTTTTCCTGCATCGAGAATGGAATCCACCATCGTCATATACCCTGCGCTCATCCCGCTCATACGGGCATCGTACAGGATGGGCGAACAGTAAAAGTCCACAAGGTCAGATTCCAGCAGGCGCGAGAAGGAAGAATTGACGATCCCGTTCCCCTCGTATGTGAGGGCATTGATCATGTATCCGTTGTAAGTGCCGACGATCCAGTTTCCGTCCGTCACTTCCTTGACGATGCCTGCAAGATACAGAATGCTGTCCGTGACCATATCCGAAGCGAACAGGTGATAGTCGATGACGTTTCTCTGCTTTTTACCGTCGAGCACGGTGCGGTACCCCGACGGAAGGCGCTCTTCCCTCGAAGGGATAGCCACGGTGGCGAGCGTGACGGAACTGTCGCCCCATGCCGTGCGGAGCGCCGCGTCCGTTCCGTATTTTTCCGTGAGCCATGCGCGGAAGGCGTTCAGCGATGCCTGCGAATAATCGCCGCAGGTATCCAGCGTCATGCCGTATTGCTGCCACTCGCAGGTGGCGCCCGCGCTGATCTTTACCGCAAAAATATGCCCTGCATATGGCTGCGAAAGCGCATGTTCGAGGATGGCCCGGTAATATTCGCCCGCATCCTGCCGCCATTTCTGCGATGCATACGAGACGCCGTTCGAATACATGCCGCCCGCGTTGTTCACCGCCCTTTCTCCCGGGTTTTCGTTCAGCCACCATTCGGGCGGGTCCGCATCCAGCGCGATCATGATCTTCGCATCCGGCGCACCTTCCAGCGTCTCGTAGATCAGGTCGTCGAACACCCCGAAATCGTAGGTGTCGTTTCCCGTCCAGACGGCGGAAAGCCCGTTCATATAGTAATTGCGGGTATTCGGAAATTGCAGCAGCGTTACGCCTGAACCGAACATATCTTCCGCATACTGCGCCTTGAACTTGGTACTGAAATCGCGCAGGTACAGCATCGGGTTCACTTTTTCCCCGTCGATGAACATACGCGTGACGCCGTCTTCCTTCTTTACCTCCGAACGGGTCAGTTCATAGCGCGGCGCCGCGATGCGTATAACGGCAGACGGCGTATTGTTTTCCGTCCCGTCAAACACGATGCCCTGCTCGTCGAAACGAAGCCTGTATTCTCCGGCCTCCGTAAAATCAGGGATCTCGAGCATATATACGGCCGTATTCTCCTGCCCCGGCGTCCACTGCGTCATGTCTGCATTTTCCGAAGGGACAAGTTTCGCCGAAAAAGGGAGTTCTCCCTCTTCTCCGACGAAAAATACGCGCAGCTGTGCATCTGCGGCGATCGCATGCTGAAGGGTAAAGGTCAGCGCGATCTCGGCGGTTTCACCCGCCACGGCCATTGCGGGCATCCGTATTTCCGAAAGGATTGCTACCCGTTCCGAGGAAACAGCATATGTATACGGGATAGACCCCCACGGCTGACAGGGTACGCGCCCGAAAAAGCGCGATCCCAACCAGGCCGAATCGTTGAAACCTGCCGTCTTCCAGCCGGATACTTCGCTCGTAAAACCGAGCGCGCTTTCGTCTGAAAAGATATGCTCGACCGTGCCGTCCTCATAGACCAGCGTAAGTTCGAAGAGTACGGCACAGAAGTCCCCGCCGCTCGTAACGCTGAAAGCGAGCGCATTTTTGCCCTGCACGATGCGGTCGGTGACGTCGGCGACGACGCTCGAATAGAAGGTACAGTCGCCCAGAGACGCGCTGCCGTTCAGATAACCGTAAATGTGATCGTCGCCCGTATATTGCAGCAGCGCAGACTTCACCCCTTTCGTGACCGTGAAACTTTTGCGGAAATAGCGCGTACGATACCCCGTATGCTGCGCTTCTTCGCCTCCGCAGCTGATCCAATATCCGTGCCAGCCGGCCTGCGTCTCTCGCGGATCTTCCGTTTTGACGGCGCTTAAATCGTCGAAAACGGCTTCGCCGCCGCCCGTATTTTCAAGGACGATGCGTGCAGACGTCGCCGACGGAACCTCCGTTTCCACGGAGAAGGACTGCATCGCCTGCCCCGCGGAAAGCGCCCTTTCCTGTGCCTTTACGAACTCGCCGCGCCAGGAATAATATTCGATGCGCAGCGACGGTGCAGCGCCGGACGAAGCGCGGACACTGCCCGAAACCTTGTAAGTGCATCCGCCGGAAAGTTCTGTCCACACGGCTCCGGCGGATGCGCCCTGCCCGAGGACGAGCTCTTCGCCCGTAAACTTCGCATCCCCTTCCGCCTGCCAGAGCGCGGAACTGCCCGACGAAGAAACATCGGAGAAATCCTCATAAAAGGCGTACCCGCGCGGCCGGACGGTAAATGCGTCGAACCGGACGTCCGCCTTTCCTGCGGTAACGTAAATGCGTATCTCTGCTTCAGCCGTATTCAGATTGAGTTTCAGACCCAGCCATATTTCCCGCCAGTCGCTCCACTCCTTTCCTTCATTGAGCAGGATAGACGGGCTTTCCGTGGCGGCGACGGTAACGGAACCGTCCGCCGCATACTGTGTCACGGTGAAATATGCCTGTGAATATCTCGCCTCGCGCGACATCGCCCGCAGCGAAAAGCGGTATTCTTCGCCGCCCTGTACGGGGATCCTTGCCTGCGCCGCCATCGAGAGAGGCGCAGCATAATTTTCCATCTGCACGAGCAGCGAACTTTCGCCCTCGTAGTACACCTGCGTATCGGCGGAAAGATATTCCGAAGCGGAGTATGTCCATCCGGACGGAAGGCGACCTTCCTCTGCTTCCATGCCGCCGTTAAAGGCAGATTCCGGCATCAGGCCGATCTCGACGTCGTCCAGCCATACGGCTCCCTCGCCTGTAGGCGTGATCTCGAAAAACACAGCCGCAGACTTCGCGTCGGATGAACTGACAAAGCCGACCGAAATATATCTCCAGCCGTCCGTCTGCCCGTAGACGTTGCCGTCCGTAAGCCAGTGATAATTTTCGCTTTCGACGGGAACGCCCACCGTACCGCCGACATCCGCATACTGCCGCACGCACGGCGAAAACGTGACCGACGGCGCGGTCGACTTTACGCGGAAGCCGATAAAATATGCGGTGTTCGGCGCGACGGGTATCGCCGCCGCCGTTACGAGCGCATGGATATCTTCCGTCGAGGCATTGGATATCTTCAGGCTGTTCCCTTCATATGCCTCGTCCCCGGATACGATATCGAAACGAATATCCGCTTTATCCGGGTCTTTTCCGTTCAGGTAGGTGCCGAGCGTCCATGACGTTGCCTCGCTCCCGCTGTCCTCAAACCCCGCGTTCGGGAAGGAGAGTTCCCCCTCCTCCGCAAACGCAAAGGTAAAGGCGAAAGACATACAGACGAGCAACGCTGCCGCCAGTATCGAAACGGCGGCGAGCCGCAGTTTTTCTGCGCGCCTTGCTTTCATGCGCGGTCCTCCCCCGTTTTACGCATTCTTCCTGCTCTTTTTCCTGAGCAACAGTACAATGACCACGACCGCCGCGGCCACGATGACCGCACCGCCCACGGAGAGCCCGATGATCAGGCCGATATTTCCGCCTCCGGGCGATTCGGGCAGTTCCGGCTCTTCGAGCACCGTTCCCGGAGGGACGGTCTTGAAAAGCCTCGTGCCGTTCGCTTCCATCTCGACCGTAAAGCTCGTAACGTTTTTCGCCACATATTCTTTGGCGAAAACGTCGTACACGTCGCAGGCCGTTTTCAGCCGGATCGTACGCGTGCCGCCGTAAGGGCTGCTGATGCCTACATATCCGCTGTTGATGAACAGGGCATCCGTCTGATTTTCGCTGTAAATATGCCCGCCCGCTTTTTCAAGGGCTGCACGGATGACCTGTGCGGGGATATTGGATACGGAAGAGTAGACCGATGTCCAGCTTCCGTTCTCGCCCTGCACCGTTTTTTCGACAAGGCCCGCATACTCCGTGCCGTTAAGCAATCCCAACACGGCAGCGTCATCGTCGACAGAATACGCCATCGGCGTAACGTTCCGCGCCCCGAGATCGTAATCGCCGTACAGCAAACCGCCCACGCCCGCAGCGACGGAATCCGCCGCGGGATCTTCGACGATGCGCACGTTATAGTTGAGCGATTCGTTCGTCAGTGCAAGGTCGATTCCCGTGATCTCGGAGATGCGATCCGCACTGACCGTACCGTCTTCCGCATAGACGCCCGGGATGCCGTACCAGAGAATGGTGACGCCGTCCTTTTTGAGGGCGTCGATCGCCGCCTTTTCCGCAGCGTCGATATTCACGGCACTGATGAGATAGACCTTATAGCTTCTCGCCGAACCGTTTTCGAGATCGGAAAGATACAGGCTGTCATACGGGGCGCCTATATGCGCGAGCTGTTCTTTTTGCAGATAATTCGCGCCATAAAGGACCGAATACGTTGCGCCGAAGTTATACGCAGTCGTCGTGAGCAGGTCGTCGTCGATCACCCAGGCGATCTCGCTTTCGTTCTGCACGGGGTGCGCGATGCTGTAATCCATTTCCGCCTTCATGACGGATACCATGTCATAGATCTCCGCATCGTCGAACCAGCCGCCGTACATATCGTACCACCACAGCCCCACGCCTTTCGCGAGAACCGCTGCAAAATCGCGTTTCATCAGTTCGATCGTATCTTTCAGCGTATACGTTTTGCCCCATTCCTGCAGCAGATAGGGCTCCATGTCTTCGATCTCGAAATATACGGTGCGGCTGTCGCACTCCATGAAGAACATCTTCCCTGCATTGAGAATAGAATCGACGAGCGCCATATACCCCGCGCTCATACCCGGCATGCGGGTATCATAAGCGATGGGAGCGCAGAGGAAATCCACGTCGTCGGAGGCAAGTATCTGCGCGATGTGCGCGTTCATGATATTGTTGGATTCAAACGTCAGCGAGTTCGTGACGTAGCCGTTATATGTGCCGACGATCCAACGCCCGTCGCAAGCCTGCTTCACGATATCCGCAAAATACAGGATGCTGTCCGTGGTCATCTGCGAGTAGAACAGGTGATAGTCAATGACGTTGCGCTGTCCGATCCCGTTGAGGATGTATGTATAATCCTGATTGACGCGTTCGCCCCATGTGGGGATCTGCGCGGTGGCGAGGGTGACGGAATCGTCTCCCCAGGCCGCCTGCAAGGCTGCATCCGTCCCGTACTGCTCCGTGAGCCATGCGCGGAAAGCGTTCAGCGCCACCGGGCTGTAATCGCCGCAGGTAGAGGTCGTCATGCCCCACCACTGCCATTCGACCGTCTGCCCGGCCGTAACTTTTACCGCAAACACATGGCTCGCATACGGCTGCCCGAGCACATGTTCTATAAATGCTTTATAGTAATTGCCCACGTCCGTGCGCCATTTTTCGGAAGCATACGACGCGCCGTAGGTAGTGCCGTCCGCCATCGCCGTGCCGCCGTTGGAATCTATGACGCATTCGTCGGGGTTCGCGTTTTTCCACCACTGCGGCGGTTCCGCGTCGAGGTGGATCATCAGTTTCGCGTCGGGCGCGCCCTCGAGCGTCTCATAGATGAGGTCGTCGAGCGGATCGAAGTTGTAGCGGTTGTTGCTTACCCATACCGCGCCGGAACGGTTCATTTCGTAGCTGCGGCTGTTCGGCAGGCAGATGAGCTGCACGCCCGCATCCTCCATGCCCTGCGCGTACTGCGTTTTGAAAACGTTGGAGCCTTCGCGCATATAGATCATGGGAGAAGTCACCTCACCGTTGATATACAGCAGCGTCTGCCCGTTTTCGCGTTTCACTTCCGACGTGGTCAGAGGCGTTTCGGGCATCGTGATGTCGAAATAAAATCCGCGCAGCTTGTTATCCGTAAAGCTGCTGCTGCCCGTAACAACGACCTGTTCGGGATCGAACTGCAGCATATATGAACCGGACTCCACATAATCGGGTACTCTGAAACGGTAGCGCACGGTTATGTCCTGCCCTGCGGGCCACTGCGACGACGGTTGCGCGTCTATCGGTTCGAGGATGGCCGACGGCACGCGGGAAACTTCGGAATCGGAGGAATATTTCCCCCAGAAGAATACACGGAAATCATAATCGGCTGTCAGCTGTTTGGGCACAGAGAGCGTAAAGGTCACTTCTCCTTCCTCTCCTGCCGTAACGTTTTCGGTTATTTCCGCATCTTTGATCTCGATCGTGTCGCTGATGGTAGAATTATCCGTATAGCTGACCTCGTTCCACGGCTGGCAGGGAGGAACGCCGATGACGTACACCTCTTTCCAGTCGGAATCGTCGTACGCGGGCTGTTCCCATCCTTCCTCCTTTTCCGTTTCCAGCGCGGAAAGGACGGTCTCATCCGAGAAAAAGCGCTCCTGCTTCCCCGACTGATAGACGACCGTCATATCGAAAAGCAGCCCCGTGTAATACGTCATGTTCGCGATCTCGAACGCAAAAACATTCTTCCCCGGAACGAGTAGGTCTTTGATGTCCTCCATTGAAACGAAGGACCATGACTCCATGCCGTTGTTTTCGGATGTGGTTATGTCCGTACCGTTGACCCAGAACTTCCAGCTGTCGTCTGCGGTAAACTGGATATAGGCGGAACTGATCGCTTCGTCCGGGATTTCAAAAGTATAGCGATAGAACAAATTCTGCCCGGCAAGCCCGTAAGCGATGTCGTTTGCGGGGTAGCATACCCACGCTCCCTGCCAGCCTGTACCCGCCGTGCGCGGATCGTAAGTCATCTGAACAGTAACGTTGTCGACGGAAGAGCTGCCCGCCCCCTCCGTTGCAAATTCGATACTCGCATAAGCGGCCTGCGTGACAGTGAAATTCTGTGTATAAGTACTTCCCGCGGCAGACGCCGGCACGGTAAAGGTTTCGACGGAACGCTCTTTCCCCGCAAACGAATAGTAGCGGATATTGACTTTCAATGCCGAAGAACCCGATGTCTTATAGTCGAACGAAAGGGCGTAAATACAGGAGGAATGCGCATCCCACCGCAGGGCGGAAGCCGCCGTGCCGTACATTGCCATTTCACCGCCGGTAAACGCTACGGTGCCCGTATTCTCCCAGCCTTCTGCCCTGCCGAGAGAATTGACGGCGTCAAAATTCTCATATACGGGGTAGTTCGGGCGGGCGGTGACCTTGTCGATCCAGAATTCCGCGCGGCCTTTCGTGACCGTGATCTCTATCGTTGCCCATGCCGCATTGCTCGGCAGGCGGCGTGTGACGAATATTTCCGTCCAGTCGGAAACATTTTCCCCGTCTTTATTGAGGATGGTCTCCCCGCTCTGCCTTGAAGTCACCTGCTGCCCGGCTTCATCATAGACGACGGCCTTGACGATGGCGCTCGCATAGTCGCAACCGACAGACCTTATCCAATAAGAAAAGCGATATTCCGTATTCCCTTCCACGGGAATGCGGTTGAGAGAACTCATATAGAAGTCCGAGCCGTAATCGTCGCGGACGACATAGAGCGAGTTTTTCCCCTCCAGATACTCGGCGTTGTCGACCTTTACGGTGCTCCGCTCGCGGAAATACCACTCTGCCGGCAGAGATTCGCCGTCCTCGCTTTCCAGCCCTCCGTTGAACGCCGCCACCGCGGCATCCCGTTCCGCGTCTCCTTCCGCTGCCGAGGGGAACAAAGTCCCCGAACAAAGCACCGCGGCGGCAAGCATTACCGCCGCGAGCAATGCTATCAGAACAATGCGCAGATTTTTGCCTGTTGCTTTCACCGATTTTTCTCCTTATCCCTGAATACTCCGGAAGACAAGGCGGAAACCCTCTGTCCGGGTTCCCGCCCCGTTGCCGTTAAGGTCAGTTCCTCTTTCTCTTGACGACAGCGAACACCGCCACGCCCAGCAGAGGGAGCGCTATCGCCGCGCCCGCGCCTGCGGCCGCGCCGCTGCATCCGCCGCCTTCTTCCCCGTCGTCGCCGGGGTCTTTGCCGGGATCGGTGCCGGGGTCTGTGCCGGGGTCGGTCGTTCCCGCGTTCGGGTCTACCGCGCCGCAGACGGTGCAGACGCCGTTCTCATAGGTATGTTCGCCTGTGGGCTGCGTGATCTCTGCCTCGCGCTCCCCGCAATCCTGACAGGTGCGCTGCTGTCTGCCCGTGGTCACGCAGGTCGCTTCCTGTATGACGTCCCATTCAGACCAGTTGTGCTCGCCCTTTTCCGTGCTCTCCAATACGACGTACTCGCCGCAGTCGCTGCAATATTTGCTGGAAGTGCCGCCGTGCTGGCAGGTCGCCTCTTCGATCTTGGCGGGGTGCTCCGCGTCGTCGTCGGCGACGAAGGTATGCACGTGCGTTTCCAGCCCGATGCCGCCCTTCATGACGCTGACGTATTGCAGAGAGATATAGTAGTTGTTGGTGTTTTCGATGACGATGCGCAGAGACGTAGTCCCCTCGGGGATGCGGTACTGCCCGTAAATGGAGGCGTTGACGCCGTAAACCTTCTCCGTCTGCTTTTCGCCGAGCGGTTCGAGCACTTCGTCGTCCTGCGTGAGCAGCGTGACGTTGAGCTCGCCTTCCGACTCGAAGGCGAAGATCACCCGCGCGAAGGTATCCTCTTTCGCAGCCGCGATGGAGACGGCGGGCGAGACCACCTTGCTCTCCCCGTCCAGCGCCAGGCGGTACTGCTTGGCTTCCGCATACTCGTGCACGAACCCGCGCACCCGCGCGCCGCCCGTCAGTTCCCAATCGGTGTCGGGGAAAACGAGCTCGTCGAAGTCGCCGTATTCGTAAACGTTTTCGCCGTATTCGGGTGCGGGAGCCTGACTGTAATCTTTGAACGCGGGGTTCGCGATCTTATATTCCGTGCCGTCTTCGCCCGTAAATTTGATGTTGCGGATATATGTCTGCGTGGCTGCGGTATACTCGTTAGCCGAATCGCCGTAAATGAGCACGGAGTCTTTCAGCTCGATGAAATCGCTTTCCGCCGTCGACCAGCCGTTGTTCTTTTCGCTGCCGCGCCCGCCGGTTGCCGTATTGTCGTTGGACATGACGTAGGTATTGTCCGGATACGAACCGTTTTCGACGTACGTATTCTGCCAGATGCCGCCGCGGTACTCGTAGCTCAACTTATATTTCTGGCTCAGATCCATCCCGTCCGTCCACATGCGGATGTAGCCCCTGTTGTAGCCGACCGTCGTATTGGCGTCGTTCACCATGCTTCCCACGCCGCGCGGCGCCTGGTTGCCCGCCGTATATACGTAGCTGCCGTCCGGCATTTCGGCAACGGACGTCGTCGATTCCAGCACTACCTGCTCGTCAAGCTCTATCCACGAGGTGAAAGAGCCGTTCTGTATGTACTGCATGGGGTCGTCCGCGTCGTTGCAGACGAGGCTGACTTCGTCGATGAGGTAATCGCCGCCCGTCGCGCCCAGCGTGACGAACACGATCTCTCTCCAGTCGCTGCCGTTGCGCGCCTTAAAGGTGTAGCTGAACTCCGTCCAATCGTCTGCGGCGCCGGTAAGAGCAGTCTCGTTCGGCTGCCCTTCGCCGGTGACCCAGTAAAACGCGGTGCCGTCGGTGGTGTAGCCGTCCATGCGGACTTTGATGTTGGAACCTTCGTTGCCGCCCTTGTACTTGAAGGACAGCGTGTACGTCGTATCCTCGTTGCGTTTGGCGAGGGCGCCGAACATCGTCTTTACGAACATCCCGCCCGTCAGCGAGAGGCTGGCGCCGTCATTGTCCGAAGATTCTTCGCTCAACGCCATTGGGGAAAGCTGTTCCCATTTCTCTTCCGTGGACGAAGAGCTTGCGATGCCCGTATCCTTGACGCCCTTGCCCCAGCCGTACAGCCTCCAGCCGTAATTGGGGGCGGTGGTCACTTCGTCCGCGTTGGTGACTTCGCGGATCATGATCTCGTCCACGTATACTTCGCCGACGCCGGCGTTGAAGAGCATCTTCGCGCCCATCTGCGCCGTTCCCGACACCGTCCGGAAGGTATAGGAAACTTTCTGCCACTTTCCTTCCGTATTCGTCACGGTAGTTTCGGCAGATGTTCCGGCATAAGTTTCCTGTGCATCCTTTTCCGTGGTGCCCGCCATACGCTCGTTGCGCGTCATTTGCAGCACGCACCCTTCGCCGATCACCTTGACCTGTGCGGAGATCTCATACATCGTGCTCGGCTTCACCGCGTTGTGGCGGCTGTACAGCACGAATTCCTGCGGGGCGCCCGACTTGCGCACGGCGTGCAGCGCGTTGCCGCCGTCTACGCCTGCGCCCTCGGCGATCTCCATATAGGCGGCGCTGCTGGTGTAGGTGATGATGCCGTTGTTGGCAAAGTAATACTGCCATCCTTCCTCCGCGCCGATAGCGGTCTCCGTGAAGTCGAGCACTTCCCTGTTCCAGCCCGCCGTAGGGGCTTCTTCGGGTTCGCCCGCCGCGAAAACCACGGTCGGCAACATTGTGAAGAGCAATGCAAAGGACAATAAAATGCCCGCCAGCATCATTGAAAAGCGATGAACAGCACTTTTCCGGTTCATTGTGATTCCTCCCTGATCAAAATAAGTTAGCGTTTCGCTACAATCTTATTGTAACATTGAATCTGCCGCATTTCTCGCCTTTTTGCGTTACAAAATTGTGTTTTTTTATTATCTTATCAAAAAGGAAGGGGTCATGACCTCAAAATAATTGTCTTTCTTTCGGTGCTCTCACGGGCGAGAACTTTTCTTTCCCCTATTGACAAAGGTGACGTTTCGGTTTATAATATCATTACACTATGGTCGCCCGGAAAGGAGGCAAAAATGGGGAAGAACAGAAACGGCTGCATCACGCTTACGCCGACTACACGGTTTGCCACCCGCCATTACACCACGCCGAACCCGCTGCATACGCACGTTAAATGGGAAATTCTGATCTTTGAAAAGGGTGTTTCGCGCAATATCGTCAACGGAATTACCTTCGACAATATGACCCGCGGAGACGTCTTCGTGCTGGGTCCGAATCATCCGCATATCATCGAATTTGTCGAAGAACCGCACGGGCATTGGGATATCTACTGCACGCAAGAGGAAATGAAAACGATTTGCTGTTCCTTTGACGGCAATTTTTATGAAAATATAGCAAAAAGCAATACCCCCCCCCACTTGAAATTGCAGCCGAACATTTTTGATGCGATCATATCCGAACTGAAAGGCCTTGAGAAACTTTCCCTCATGGCGGAGGCAGACACCCCGAAAGCGATCGCGACGCAGCAATCCGTCGCCAACGGGCTGATCCATTATATATTGAGCCTGTATGTAAAGCAGGAATGGGAAAAGAACGACCCCGTCCCCGATTGGTTTTATGAGGTAGCGCATAAATTGCGCCAGCCGGAAAATTTTTCCAAACGAATAAATGACATCGTGGAGATCTCCAACTATTCCCATGCTCAATTCAGCAAGAAATTCAAGGAATATACGGGCATGAGTCTGATTGAATATATCGTCAATCTTCGGCTGGACTATGCCACGGCACTTCTGACGCAGACAAACAAATCTATTCTCGATATTGCACTCGAAACAGGTTACAGCAGCGTCAGTTTCTTTATTAAAATATTCAGGAAGAAGTACGGTGTGACCCCCATGCGCTATAAAAAACTTATCGAAGGCGGCATGAAACCGCCCGACAGCACTTCGTGACACACTGCGATACGCTGTACACAATATAATAAATAGTTCAGGCAGCCAAAAGCGCGGCGCCTCGCATTTTTCGGCGCGCGTTTTTAGTTCCCGGGTTTTGGGTGAATATTTTTATTTGTTTGGTCACACGCGGGGCTACACCCCCACCCACCCCCCGGCCCCCCGCGGCGCCCGGGGGGGCCCCCCCCC
>ERZ1090880.484-NODE-484-length-21924-cov-6.126206_pt1 | contig 21924 bp, 17 predicted proteins | sample MGYA00478471_ERZ1090880 | MGnify/ENA primary metagenome ERZ1090880 (study PRJEB33644, sample SAMEA5815734) | chicken gut metagenome | biome: Chicken; feature: Gastrointestinal Tract; material: Caecum | place: Ireland | collected 2019-01-01 | study: A study of the... | reverse complement strand
GGTGATATGGGAAGTTCTCTATCGCTGCAAAATGCAGCATGAAAACCTTTAAATCCACTTGGCAAATCACAAACTGCACACTATAATATGTAGCATGCTACATGTTTAGGAGGAGAAATTTGTGCTGCCTCAGAAAGACGTCGGTTATTTAATCAAAAATATTAACGATAGGTTAAAGGTAAAAGCGGATGCTGAACTAAAGCAATTAAACTTGACCTTATCGCAAAGCCGTGTGCTGGCTTTTTTAGATAGCTGTGGCGGTCAGGCTACACAAAAAGAAATTGAAAATTTTTTAGAGGTTTCTCATCCTACTGTAGTGGGCATTATTACACGCATGGAGCAAAACGGACATCTTCATTGTTGGGTAGATGAAACAGACAAGAGAAATAAAATTGTGGCTCTGACAGAGCAGGCCAAAACTTTGGGAGAGGAGATGGAGCAACAAATTTTATCTAATGAAAGAAGACTTCTTGCTTCACTTTCAGAAGAGGAAACAGAAAAACTAAAACAAATGCTATTGACCATCTATAACAATTTAGAATAGAACAGCCGAAATGCTTCGGCTGTTCTTTAAATTCAATATGTAGCATGCTACACAAAGAGGAGGAAACTATGATTAGAACACTGGCTCGGAGCCTGCGTGAATATAAAAAAAGTTCTGTACTTGCAATTTTTTTGTCCATACTTGAAGCGGCTTTTGAAATTATTATACCGCTCTGCATGGCGGAAATGATTGACAAAGGTATTGATCTCGGCGATATGAACTGAGAGATTATAAAGGACAACTGGTTTTTGTAGTGATTTGTATCTTGTTAAGTGCTGTTGCCTCTGCTGCTTCTTCGCTCTTCCTGCAATCACTGATTGATGACTATATTGTGCCTCTGCTTGGTTCATCGGTACCTGTGTTTCACAATCTGCTAAAGGCCCTTATAGTGATTGGGAGTATTTATTTGATTGGCATTATTTCCACTTTGTTTTATAATCGGGTCATGGTCACAATAGCCCAGGGAACCCTTAAAAAAATCCGGGATGAAATGTTTGAAAAAATGCAAAGGCTTCCGATCCGTACATTTGATACACGTACTCATGGCGATATTATGAGCCTTTACACCAACGATACCGATACACTTCGTCAGATGATTGCCCAATCTATGGCACAGCTTATCTCGTCGGTGTTTACCATTGCTGCGGTGTTTATTTGCATGCTTTATATCAGCGTGTGGCTGACGCTTGTCGCCGTATTCATTTTGTTTTTAATCTTGCAAATTGTAAAAGTGATAACAAATAAAATTGGTATCTATTTTATTATGCAGCAAAAAACGCTTGCAGATGTAAACGGCTTTGTGGAAGAAATGGTAAATGGTCAAAAGGTGATCAAAGACTCCTATTGATTCGGTCCTTCGCTGAAAAAAAAAGCAGCTACTATGACCTCTGCTGACTTCTGTACGCTCAACATTACCTCTCGATAATGGTTACTCCTTTCAGAGCGTTCCGTACAGACCTCCCTGGGTACCACACGTTTCTTTCCCTCCATCTATCTGCCGCATCTACTGCACATGATTCCGTGTAGCTATCGGGCTTCATCTTGGCGTGCAGACTTACCCTCATGTACAGCCTTCTATGCGATTTCTGTCCGTCAGACCAGAGGTTTGCCCGTGGGTTAGTAGGTTCCCCACATCCGGCTTCCTTCAGATTCCACCTCACGATGGACACCCTTGCCTTCGGCTATATCCTTCCCACTACCGGGCGGATTTGGGACTTGCACCCTTGAGAAACGTGCGCCGCCAGGCACACACGCAAAATGGCGGCGCAGCCTTTCCGGCTGCGCCGCCATTTGCTTCACTACCGCACCTCACCATTCGGCACGGCTCTTCTTTTTTAAGCAGACCGAGGCCTTCTGCCATTCTTTTTCTCTTTAAAGACCCACTCACGCTGGATCTGGAAACTAAACAGGAACAAAATGAAATCTACTATCACTTTTATCAAAGTTTCATTCCATCTTAATAACTGGAAAACAGTCCAAACCAATCCCGCTGAAAGCGATACCTGCACCACGCATAGGACAATATATTTCAAGAGAACGTATGCAGAAGGGGCGGTGTTTTTAAATACATTATGTTTATTTATAACAAAATTAATCAAAGAGGACACAATCCTTGCGCCAACTGTCGCGATTACAATATGATATCCCGGCAAAACCTGCCGCAAAAGGACTGTGAATAGGGAAAACAGTAAAATGTCCACTACAAAAGAGGATAACGAAGACAAAATAAACTTTAAAAAAACAGAATAAATCCGGATAGAGTCCAACAACGGATTAAAGTGCGACGTTTTGTTGTTTTCAATATATATTGTATGGATCGGCACTTCAAATAGCGGTACGCCGCTTTCCTTCGCTTCAATCAACATATTGAGTTCATATTCAAACCGCTCGCCTTTTACCGTCATCATCCTGCGCATAAACGGAACAGAAATACCGCGCAGACCAGTCTGCGTATCCGATACACGAATCCCGCAAAAAAGCCGGACAGCATAAACCGTACAAATGTTTCCAAGCTGATTCTTTTTCGGTATTCCTTCTTCCTTAAAGTTGCGGCATCCCATAATCAAGCTGTCCGGATGTTCTACAAGCGCTTTCGCCACCGCCAAGGTATCCTCCATCGTATGCTGTCCGTCCGAATCAACTGTTACGGCACCTATACATTGCGGATATTCGTTTAAAATCAAATTAAACGCACTTTTCAGGGCGCGGCCTTTCCCAAGATTCACGCTGTGTGTATAAAGCCGGCACCCATATTCACGCACAGCCGTTTCAAAATAATGCGTGCAGCCCGCGCGGCTTCCGTCGTTCACTAAAAGAATATATGCAAATCCTGCTTTTCTGAGATTTTGTACGAGTGAAATCAATTTCTCATCTGGATTCAGCGAGGGAATGACAATAACAACTTGTTCCTGACAAGACATGCTTTCTTTCTCCCTTTCATATTCTATATCCCCTGCCTCTTTGATCGTTTCGGTCATATGATGTCATTATCATAACACAGGCGCTATGCAAAAACAAGGCAAATTGTATAAACGCCTTAATAAAGCCGTCGTATTGTCCTTGTTCGGGCGGCACAGATCACAGTTTGCTTCTCCGCAGGTTTGACAAGGCATAACCAAACAAGATAAAATAAAACACAACAATATAGAATGGGGGAGTATCATGCAGCGTATTCGTGCCGGAGCAAAGCGCATCGGCCTTTGCCGGTTCCAGATTATCATCCTTACAATTTGTCTTTTTTTGACGCTGTTGTTTCATCTGACTAAGCACTGCACCGTATGGATCGACTGGGTTACGACATGGATCATCATCCCTATCCAGACCGTTTTGCGAAATATATGCGCCCTATTCTCTTTTTCCGTATCTGAATTGGCCATTTTGGCCGCAGCTACAGCGCTTCTCGCCTTCCTTGTGCAGAGCCTCCTTTATGTGATACAACAAAAAGGGTATCGCCTTCGTGCCCTATCAACCCGCTGTATCACGCTGCTATGCGCTGTTTTCATCGGAACGTCAAGCTTTGACTGGTTATGGGGCAGTTTTTATTATCGCAGCTCTTTGCAAGAACAAACAGGTATATATGCGGAGGAAGTGTCTGTGCCAGACCTTTATGATGTAACCGTTTACTTTATTGAGCATGCCAATGAAACGGCGGGACAGATATCGCGCAGCGATACTGGCGATCTTTCTATGACGCCGCAGTCCATTGCAGCGCTCAGCGTTTCGGTCTACGACGAACTCGAATCTGCTTTCCCAATTTTCCGTAAAAACCGTACCGCACCGAAAGTATTGGTTTTTTCCGAAGGATTAAGCTATATAGACTGCACCGGATTTTATTTTCCATACCTTGGCGAATCAAATCTTAACGGGCATTCTCCGCGTATCGCAATGCCCGCTACCGCCGCACATGAGCTTGCACATCAAATGGGAATCGCCTCGGAGCAAGAGGCAAATTTTTCCGCTGTTCTTGCATGCACACAATCTTCCTATCCCGCTTTCGCATATTCGGGATGGCAGCTGGGAATGTCATATTTGTTAAACGCACTTTACCGGGCTGATCCCGGGCAATGGGAAACCGCTTTTTCTATGCTTTCCGAAACAGTCCGGCAAGATCTCAGCCGAATCAATACATATTGGGCTGCATACGACACGCCTCTGGCTGACACAGCGGATCGGATCAACAACAGCCGTCAGGAAAACTATGGTCAGGATCTTGCAACACAAAGCTATGGGGCTGTGGTTGATTTACTGGTTGCTTATTTTAAACCCCAAATATGAAGACAGAGTAGAAGGAGGATGTTATGGACAATCAAAAATTGGCCGACGCAATTAATACGCTTGCCGCATTCTGCGCATGCCGCGACCTGCCTGCGCTTTCAAAAGAAGCACTCAAAAGAAAATACGGCTTTGAACAAGCAGATGTTATGGTTCTTTTTGGCGGCAGCATCATATGCGGAGGAGATGTTTTGGCAAATGCAATGCAAAACGGCATCGCAAAAAAATACATTGTTGTCGGCGGGGAAGGCCATACAACCCAAACTCTCCGCAATCAAATGCACGCCTGTTTTCCTGAAGTTGAGACAGAAAACCGTACGGAAGCAGAAATCTTTTCTTCCTATCTTTCTTTCCGTTATGGTTTAACTCCGGATTATCTTGAATGCGCTTCTACAAACTGCGGCAACAATATCACCAATCTATTATGCCTGCTTCGGCGGGAGCAAGTTCCGTTTCAATCTATTATCCTCTGCCAAGATGCAACCATGCAGCGCCGAATGGACGCTACCCTGCGTTTATATCAGACCGATGCTGCTATTATCAATTTTGCCTCATATCAAGTCCAAGTAGTAGTAAAAAACGGTGTGCTCTCCTACGATCATGACATTTGGGGAATTTGGGATATCCCGCGGTATCTCACGCTTTTAATGGGCGAAATCCCACGTTTACGGGACGATGCACAGGGATACGGTCCCAATGGAGCCGGATACATTTCTCATGTCGATATCCCGCAAGACGTAGAGGAAGCTTTTTGTTGGCTGGAAAGGGAAGCGAACGCACCGATCCGCGCCGCCAACCCCGCCTATGCGACTAAGCAGCCATAAAAGGAAAACGATTTTCTCAAACGCAGAATAAAAAACCGGGATTCTCCGTTTGACCTCCTCCGACTTGACAGCAGACTTCCTGTCAGGTTGGAGGAGCATGGAGCGGATCCCGGTTTTTTTGTCTTTTTTATTTTTGCATATGCCCTTATCTGTATTTGTTAAGGATATTATCGAAGCGTTACACCGATTTTTTCCAAGCTCTTGAGCACCTGTTTTACCGCTGCGTCGGCCTCTGCGTCCGTCAAAGTGCCTGTTGCTGAACGAAGCGTTATAGAATAAGAAACGCTCTTTTTCCCGGCTGCAATCTGCGTACCCTTATATATATCAAAAAATTTGACTTCTTCCAAATGGGGGCCGGCAGAAGCGCGGATCGTTTTTTCTATTTCAACGATTGGGAGGTCTTCCTCGCACAGCAGGCTCAAATCGCGGGTGGTTGCCGGGAATTTTGGCATTGGCTTATATTCCACTTTCCCATCCGCAAGGGCGAACAGCGTATTGATATCAAGCTTTGCGAGATATGCCCTGACGCCAATGGAATAGTTCTGAAGCACAAGCGGGTGTACTTCTCCTAAAACGCCGATCTGCCTGTCCCCTTTATATAAAACGGCACAGCGGCCGGGATGGAAAGTCGGATGCTGCTTTTCGGGACGGATATCCCAATCCACTACATGAAGCCGTTCCAGAAGCGTTTCTACAATCCCTTTCAACGTATAGAAATCCGCTTCTCCATATAAACCGATGGTAACTTGCTGATTTTCATCTGGAAGTTCGTTTTCACCTTTTTTTATATATTCGCTTCCAATTTCGTAACCATAAAAAGCGGCGTTCCGATTATTGTAGTTGTGCGAAAGCACTTCTAACATGGAAGGAAGGGTAGTCGTACGCATGACGCTTGTATCTTCTCCAAGGGGATTGGTAATGACTACACAATCTCGCAGCGGGGAATCTGCCGGCAGGCGAATGTTATCATAGTATTTGGGACTGATAAAGGAATACGTGGCTACTTCATAGCATCCGCAAGCCTGTAATATTTGATGGATATTTCGTTCAAATTTCTGTTCCGGTGTAAGCTGGGCTTTTGCTATGCCGCGAATTGCAGTAGTCGGAATTTTATCGTATCCGTAAAAACGGGCAATTTCTTCTGCGATATCTGCTTTGTGCTCTACATCACCGCGAAAAGACGGGACTATAATCTGATCGCCGTCAAAATCAAAGCCCAGCCGCTCCAGTATGGCCCGCATTTCCTCTGCCGGTATCTCAATCCCCAAAAATCCATTGATCCAATCCGGTTCAAATCCGATACGAACCGGTTCCTGCGGAGAGTTGTCAATGTCAATAATACCGTCTACAACTTCACCGGCGCCCAAAAGCTCTACCAATTCGCATGCGCGCATAATAGCGCCATAGGTGTTCTTCGGATCAAGGCCCTTTTCGTAACGCGCAGATGCATCTGTCCGCATAGCAAGTGCCCGTGCCGTCGTTCTCACAGAACTCCCGAGAAAATTTGCAGACTCAAAAATGACGGTATTGGTATTATCCATAATCCCGCTGTATTCACCGCCCATTACGCCGGCAACTGCAACAGGCTTTTCAGCATCAGCGATGACCAGCATTTTTTCTGTTAAAACGCGGTCAACCCCATCCAGTGTACAGATCGTTTCACCCGGTTTTGCATTCCGCACAACAATATGACGCCCTTTAACCAAGTCTGCATCAAATGCATGCAAAGGCTGGCCATATTCCAGCATAACAAAATTCGTAATATCGACAAGATTGTTAATCGGCCGTATGCCGGATGCGCGAAGCCTCTCGCGCATCCACCGCGGAGACGGGCCAACCTTCACATTTTTAATCGCTTTGGCGCTATAACGAGGGCAAAGCACCGGGTTTAATACCTCAACAGAGAGATAATCGTTGACGTTCCCTCCGCATCCCCTTACTTCCGGTGTGTGCAGCCGCAGGGGTTTCTGATAGGTAACAGCCGCTTCCCGCGCCAATCCTATCACACTTAAACAATCCGGGCGATTTGGTGTAATTTCAAATTCGACACAAGTATCGTTCAATCCGATTGCCTCGTGAATATCCTGTCCTACCGTACACGCTTCTTCAATTAAGAAGATCCCATCCTCAACTGCATACGGAAAATCATGCGCGGTAAGGCCCAATTCCCCAAGAGAGCAAAGCATCCCTTCACTCACTGCGCCGCGAAGTTTGCCTTTTTTTATTTTGACACCGCCTGGCAGCAGCGCCCCGTCTGTCGCTACCGGTACAAGCGCCCCCGGAACCACGTTTTTTGCACCAGTTACAATCTGCAGCGGCTCGCCTTGTCCTACGTCAACCTTGCAAATCACCAAATGGTCGGAGTTCTCATGCGGTACGACACTCAGCACCTTGCCGACGACAACGCCGGATACCTCCTCTGCCTCTTTGCGAAAGCTTTCGACCTTTGATCCTGACATGGTCATCGCTTCAGAAAAAGCACGGGGATCGTCATCTATTTCTACATAATCGTTTAGCCATCTCATTGACAAATCCATTGAATATAATCCTCCTTCCGGTTATTTCCACAACTCAAAACTGATCCAAAAACCGCAGATCGTTTTCATAGAATAAACGAAGGTCATCGATATTGAAACGGCGCATAACAACGCGCTCAAGCCCCATACCGAAGGCGAAGCCGCTGTACTCCTCCGGATCGATATCACAGTTTTGCAGTACTTTTGGATGTACCATACCACAACCTAAAAGCTCGATCCAGCCTTCACCCTTGCAAAGGCGGCAGCCTTTGCCGTGGCAGTTAAAGCACATAACATCCAGCTCTGCCGACGGTTCCGTAAAGGGGAAGTGATGCGGCCGGAACCGGACAACAGAATCTTCCCCATACAGGCGCTTTACAAATATTTCAAGCGTTCCTTTCAGATCTGCCATTGTTACACCCTTGTCTACAACAAGTCCTTCGATTTGATGAAACAGCGGAGAATGGGTCGCATCGATGGCATCTGACCGGTAGACGCGCCCAGGTGATATCACACGAATGGGCGGGCGCCGTGTTTCCATCGTGCGCACCTGCACCGGAGAGGTTTGTGTCCGCAAAACAATATTTTCGTTGATATAAAAGGTATCCTGCGTATCCCGTGCTGGATGGTCTTTCGGTATGTTCAGCATTTCAAAATTGTAATGGTCATACTCGACTTCCGGACCGCTTACCACATCGAAGCCCATACCTAAAAATATTTCCTTAATCTCATCCATAACAAGCGTAAGCGGATGCGCCTTGCCATAGGGCTGTTTCCTTCCCGGCATTGTTACGTCGATGTGCTCTTCTTCAAGCTGCCTCGACATCTGTTCTTCTTTTAAAATTGCCGACTTTTCCGCAACAGCAGACTCGATCCGGCTGCGCACCTCGTTTGCAAGCTGCCCTATAACAGGGCGCTCTTCCGCTGACAATTTCCCCATTTGCTTTAGGATAGCGGTAAGTTCGCCTTTTTTCCCAAGAAAGCGCACGCGAATTGCGTCAAGTTCTTTAGGATCACTGCAGCTCTGTAAAGCCTCTGCAGCCGCTTTTCCAATGTTTTCTAAGGCTGTTTTCATGCAAAAACCTCCAAAAAATAGTATTCTGCGCCGAAAACAGGCCGAACCGCTTTCTGCCAAAAACAAAAAGCTTCGTTCCCCGACGACTGTCGAGGGACGAAGCATAACGTTCCGCGGTACCACCCTGTTTTTTGCCTGAGCAAACACTCTGCGACCTGTATAACGGCGGTCAGCCCGTCAACGCCTACTTCTGCCATTCAGCGATGCCGCTCGTGAGGGAACTTCTCCGACAGATTGATAAGAACGCTTTCAGCTGACGCATTCCTCTCTTTGTATCCATACTGCCGCATACTTTTCTCAGTCAACACGTTTAAAGCCTGTATAAAATTATATTATCAGAATATTTCTCAATTTGCAAGCGTTTTCTGAAAAGAAAATATACTATTGAAAATAGACAAAGAGGAAAGCTTTCCTTTCCTCCTTGCCTTATACTATCCCCACTGCTGCTATAATGAATTGGAATTACCATTCCTCCCGAGGAGACGGCTCCGTTTCTAAAATCAAATCATACGTTTCTTCATCGCTTCCATAGGCGTTTTTAAGATAAAGGACAACCTCTCCATCTTCAGGCGACACGGAAACACTGTTCGAACGCATCTCATATCCATTGTATTGCAAGCTCACATACATATTCTCCTTCCTCAGGATTACAGGGGAGAAATCCACGCTAAAACAGCCGTTCAGCGGTTCCATATTTGCTGCTGAGACCACATTTGTCCAGCTTTCGCCGTTTAATGCCACAGAGCGAAGATCCGTCAAGTCGTAGCCTGAAAGCTGAAGCGTTATCTGAACGGAAAGCGAACGCACATGCGGGATCCCCTCTTTTTTGACGGCCCGGTACGCAAGCGTTTCGCACAAACTGCGCTGAAGCAAAGACTTTTCCTCATATTCATTGGAAAACAGCTGGATGCGGTACTGTGCTTCTTCCCGCATGCTTTCGTCCGCTGCATCTTCCGCTATTGGCGCCAGCATCGCAGCGGATGCCCCGGACAACTTATCGAAATAATCCAAATCCAGCTCCTCTGTTTCACCCGAAAGGTAACGCTGCGTATTAAACTTCGCAATGATAAGATCTGCATCGAGAAGGGAAAACACCATAGAAAACGCAAGAAAAGCAGCTAAGATGAAACGAACAGCTCGAAACCGAGGTAAGACCGCATAAAGGAACAAAAAGAGAAAAACAAAAGCGAGAAAAGCCATAAAAGCCAAAGTATAAAACCTTAAGCGTGTCAATCCGTAAGATGATATATAAAGTATCATCTTACTTCCGGCGATCGCGATGAGTGCAATGGTCATAATGGAAAGCGCGCCGACGATCAGCCGAAGCACGCCGCCTTTTTTATTTGGCTTCCGGCGGCAGAAAAACACAGCCAGCAGGATAACCGCTAAATTGATAACCGCTACAAAGCAAAGTTCAAAAAAACCACGTCTTGCATATTCCGCAAAAGTAAAGCCGTCAGGTAGATACTTTCTGAAAGCAGAAAGAAAATATCCCGCTTGAACGCCGAAAAACAACAGATACAGCAGGCACAGCGGTATTGTTGCGCCAAGCGCTGCCGTGTGCGGGCAGCAGCGTACGCTGTCAATCCCGGCTTTTGCCTTTTGCACAATACGCTCACGTGGAAAATGTTCAGAAAGATTTGTATCAAGCGCGGAATAAAGGGCACTGGCAAATGGTATGGAAACAATTGCTGCAAGTAAAAACCTGCTTAAATATTTCCACCAATCCTCTAATATGACCCGCATAATTTGATTGAACAATGCATCTCCACGCAGTAAAAGCCACGCCGCCGCAACCGTAATCGGCACTGCGACAAGAAGTCCCGCCATCGTCCATAAAAAAGGATGGCTGTTCTTTTCCCGCTTCCTCTTCTCCGGACAAAACAAGGCGGCAATTAACCCGGCAAAACCGGCAAACGGCATAACAAACCAAGCGAAAAGCACATCACAAAGCGAGTGGATGTTTCCATCCCCTTTCTGAGATGGCCGTGTGGCAAGATAGCACCATGACAATAAAAAGAGAATAAAAGAAATCAGCGCAATACACTTTGTCAATGCAGATGATACAACGCACATCGATCCGCCAGACAAAAAAGCCGCCAATATGAAGGGGATTTGGCGTAAACGGAAAACAGCACCGTTGCGATAAATCAAAAAAACGCTTATTATCAACGTCAAAACGGCAGAAACAGACGCCATAACAGACAATGTCCCATGCAAAATACTATCGATTCCAAAATAGACAGATGCCATGCACAGCAATGCGGCGATACGGCGTCCCTTTTTCATACCGTTTGATACCGCACAGTCTAAATCTGGTTTTTGCTGTAACGGCTTCCCTGTTGGAAATGATGCAATATATTCACCGTTCATAAGGATCCTCCACCTCTGTATATTCTAAAAGATCGCCCGGCTGGCATTTGAGTTCCCTGCACAGTTTTTCCAGTGTTGAAAACCGGATTGCTTTTGCTTTTCCGGTTTTTAAAATAGAAAGATTCGCGGACGTAATGCCGACACGTTCGGCCAGTTCATTTGACGATATTTTCCGTTTTGCCATCATCACGTCTAAATTGACTACAATCAAAGCAATGCGCCCTCCTTCGGTCATATGGTATATTCATTTTCTTCCCGAATTAAGATAGCCTGCCGAAAAACGTTGTTCACTACCCGAAGCACAACGCCTATAAAAAAAGCGGCAAAGCATACAACAAATGCGAGCGGACGCCAAAATCCCATTATGAAAAAAAGAAGACCAACCACATAAGCACACCAGGAAATGACACGGAGATAGTCTGTATTTTTTTTAATAAAAACCTTAGCCTTCCGGATATTGCACAGCAAACGATCCATACAGACAATCGCCGTACCTGCTGGGATCAGGCAAAGGTAGCCGATAATCATAGCCGGCCAGTAAACATTTTGAAGGTCTGGGCTAAGTGAAACGTACCATCTTATCATAAAAGGAAGCAAAAAGGGAGCAGCCAGCAAACAGACCAAAAGGATTTTAACAAGCAAAACCGAAACAAGCATTGATTTTGATTCGCCGCGCATAAGATCATCTCCTCCTTTGCTCTCTATCATAGCGTAAGTAATTTTGTATGTCAAGTATTTTTTATCGAAAAACAATAATTCTTTTACGTTGAATTCTTCCCGGTTGACAGCGAATTTATTGGGCGCTATAATAAAGCCAGAAATAAAACGTTATACACAAAAGGAGGTTTTTTTCATGCGCCGCTCATTTTATCCTGATTTTTCCGCATCCGATACCATTCACCGTCCCCTCGCAATCCATCCGGAAGAAACAAGGGAAGCACGCTGTGCAAAAAAAGCGGTATTGTCCTCAAGGCTGCTTGACGAAATGAAATCACTTGATCATTTTGAGGCCGTTGGCGACTATGCTTCCATTTCTTTAAGCCGGACGCAGACCCATAACGGGCTTTCAAGCCTTTGCCTAAAAACGCCTGTTAAGCTTGATCACTGGCCGCGGGCATATGGCCGTATCTACTCCATTTCTTCCGCCTATCTAAAAATCGATCATGAAGACTGGACTGCCTATAACCGGATCTCCTTTTACGTTAAAGCGGATATGCCCGGCTTCCGTTCTATTAGTTTCCGCATGCAGATACATAACGACGGCAGCCATCCCGTACCTGACCGCTACGACCGAGAAGGACATCACAACGTCAATTTAAAAAACGGGGAGTGGACGCTTGTACAGGTGGAAATCCCTTATCTGCACCGCGACTGCATCACCGGCTTGAGCTTTGAATACGACATGGTCGGCCATGAGCCTTCCGCCTGTGATACTGCTTGCTTTTATATCACCGACATCCGTGCAGAAACGCTGGCAAATGAGGATCTTGACGTTTATGAAGGATGGGTTCCCGGATCAGGGCGTATTTCCTTTTCCGGTTCCGGCTATTTGCCGGGAAGCCGCAAGACGGCAATCTTGCAGGGCGGGGAAGCGGAAGTATTTTCTTTGGTCGACACGTCAACCGGACGTGTCGTATTAAAAAAGGGAACCACCCCCGTCAAAAATGAAAATGGAGAATTTTTGCTGCTTGACTTCTCCGAAGTAGAGGACCCGGGAGAATATTTGATTGTCTGCGGAAATATCATCTCCCGCAGCTTCCCCATCTCAGCTGATGCATGGGAGGATTCTATCTGGAAAACGCTGAATCTTCTTTTATGTGAACGCTGTGGATACGCCGTCCCCGGAAAACACGGCGTTTGCCATACGGACACTACCATCACGCACAACGGCAAATCTATTATTGTAAACGGCGGCTGGCATGACGCCGGGGACATGACGCAAACTACTACAAATACCGCTGAATGCACTTATGCACTGTTCGAACTGTTGCATTCCTTAAAAAAAGGCAGTGCTCTATATCAACGCGTACTGGAAGAAGCAAAATGGGGACTGGATTGGGTACTGAAAACACGTTTTGGCGATGGCTACCGCGTGCCAAGCTCAAGTAAATCCTGTTGGAGCGACGGCATTCTTGGAACAGATGATGATATTACGCGCGAAGCCGCTTTGGAACCAATTGAAAATTTTATGAGCGCCGCAGCTGAAGCAATTGCAGCACGTACTCTCAACGCGGAAGACCCGGTGCTTGCCGCATACAGCCTAAAATGTGCAGAAGAAGACTGGCAGTTTGCTTATACAAACCAAGGACTTAACGGGAAGGTGCCTACTGATGACCCGAACCGTATTTATACGCCGCTTTTGATGTATGCAGCAGGCGCATGGTCTGCTATTGAATTGTTCGATGCCACAAGCGATACAAAATACCGCGACCGCGCCGCACAGTTTGCTGAAAAGATAATGGACTGCCAGCAGCAGGATATACCGGACTGGGACATTCCTTTCACAGGCTTTTTCTACGATGATACAACCAAACGGCTTATTCAGCATTTTAGCCACAGAAGCCATGAACACGAACCCATTCAGGCTCTCACGCGGCTGTGTTTGCATTTTCCGGAACATCCCGATTATCCAAAATGGCGCTATGCCGTAGCACTGTATACGGATTATATGAAGCGGGCTTACGCATATACGGCGCCTTATTTTGTCGCACCGGCCTCCATTTATCATGAAGATGAAGCTTTCCATGATAAAGAGTACGACATGGGTATGATCCAGCAGTTTATCAAAGATGAGGATGAACGCCGCGAGAATTACCGGCAGCAAGTACAAAGCGGCGTTCCTTTAGGAAAAGGGTATTTCCTGCGAAAATTGCCTGTTGCGTTTGCGCATCGCGGTAATCATGCCCTGACGCTGTCCGGAGGGCAGGCCGCCGCAGAAATTGCTGTTTTGACCGATGATTTCTCTTTATCTGAGTTGGCACAGCGCCAAAAAGAATGGATTGTAGGAAGAAACCCTTTTGCAGAATCTGTCATGTTCGGGGAAGGCTATGACTATTGCAGCGAATATGCTGTCCTTCCTGGAGAGATGGTAGGGGAGCTGGGGGTAGGGTTTGCCTGTCTGGACGAACACGATGCCCCGTTTTGGCCGCAAGTCAATACCTGCGTGTATAAAGAAGTATGGATCAAGCCGTCGCTCCATTGGATATGGCTTTCAGCAAAAACGCAGGGGAGTGCGATTCTTTCCGGTGTGCTTCCGGATCCTTCGTCCCTTGTTGTTTTAAAAAGCCGCCTTTCCGGAAAAGAAATCACCATTGCCGCACAGAATGAGACGGGATATTTCGAAAAGGAGCTTTTTGCGGGAGAATACACCCTCACATATAATGGGGAGGAGGCGCCTCTTACACTGCTTCCTGGCCAAAGGAAAGCATTATCGTTTCCTTTATGTGCAGCAGACGTCTCGTTTTCTGAAGAAAACGGTATTGTTTCTATCCATGCTGTTCTTTCTCGTCCAGCCACTGTTTCCGCCATCACAGAAAATATGCATATCGCCGACAAACAGGTATTGCAAAACGGAAAAGAATGGATATATACAGGCAAGATCGTCTCTGACGCCAAACCATATTTTGCAGAACTAACGCTGGATAGCCGCCGTTATGCCATTTATGGATGGCCAAAAGGAAGCCGCTAATCCCTTTTATTGCGGTATGCAATAAATAAATAGATATAAGACAGAGGGGTGAACCGCCGATTGGGTTCACCCCTCTGTCTTATTGGGTATGATCTAATATAGGTTTCCGCTATTTTCCTTTTACCTGAACTAATAAAAAAGACCGGAAAATTTTAAGTACAACAAAAACAGACGCGATGTGTTTTTCCCAATACCCTTTCCATAGTACGATTTATCATTATCAACTGAATCGATTTGTTCTTTAACAGACAAAATCCGCGCTTGCTCGTTCTTTTGCCCAAGCACCAATAATCTGCTTGACCTCAACATGAATCGGATTTATCTGATATGCCTCTTCAGATTCTTTGGAATCAAACATGCAGCAGAGCACCGCATCATAATTCCCTTGCTTATAGGTCCGGGAAAACGATATGGATAAAAGGCCCGGGATTACACCTTGCATTGCTATAAATTTGTCGTGCAAAAACTGCATTTTTGCATCGAATGCATCTGCTTTGATATCCTCTTTAAAATTCCACATCACAATATGGCTGACCATACTTGAACCTCCCTTTTATTTGGCTATTTTTATTAGTATAACATATCAGCAAAACAGAAACAACATTTGTATCTACATGACGAATATGATATAATAAATGCGAAAAAATCCGGAAGAAAGGACAGCACAAATGACGCGTTTATTAAAACAAAATCTCTTTTCTGATATGGATGATACGCTTCTAACTGGGGATAAAAAAATTTCTGTTGAGAATATCGCTGCAATCCGCCGTTTTACAGAAGCTGGGGGACATTTTTCTATTGCAACCGGCCGCAGTGAAGTGATTGCAGCACCGTTTTTATCCGATCTTCCGCTATCTATGCCGGCAATTGTATACAATGGGGCGGCAGTCTACGATTTTGATCAGCAGCGTTTTTTATACCAAGCGGAACTTCCGCGGGACACGGTGCTTCGTTTTGTAAAAGAAGCTTTTTGTGTCTATCCCGAAGTTTGCGCTGAGGTATATACGAACGGGATCATACAGCTTTTAAATCCAAGCGGCGTAATGGATCATTATATTCCAAACGAGAATCAGCCGTTTGAATATCAAACACTTGACGGGTTTGGCCTGTGTATGAAACTGCTGTTTTATGGCGAAAATGAAAAACTGAAAATGGTGGAAAAGCGGCTCTATGAGGTGACGAATGGGCGCGGATTCCAATCCACCTTTTCGGCTCCATATTATCTTGAAATTCTTCCCGAAAATGTATCAAAGGGGTCTGCTCTTTCTTGGATTTTTGAATATTGCGGCATAGATCCGGATCAAACTGCTGCTATCGGCGATTTTTACAACGATATTGCGATGATTGAATTGGCTTCTTTGGGCGCCGCACCTGCTAATGCGCCGCAGGATGTAAAAGCAAGTGCAGATGTCGTCGTAGCAGATAACAACCATGCTGCTGTTGCTGATCTAATCACCCGTTATTTAATGCGATAGCTTGCTGTCTGGCCAAACCTTTAAAGCAAATAAAAAGGGAATCCTGTATGGGTAACCATATCCCCAACAAACAAAATTAGGAAAGTCATACGGCGTGCAGAAAAAAGACGAACGAGAAACCACGGCCTCTCGTTCGTCTTTTTTATCCTGTTACGCAATAGAGCGCATTTTGAGAATACGAGCGTAAAATCGCTTTGCGTACATATAAAATCAAAGAATTTTGGTTCTTATACAGAAACAATGAAATACAAGCATAGGTTCAATTGCAAGATACAGAAAGAATCTCGCCCTGGATGAATCAGTGCCCTCTGTCATAAATGGCAAGGTAAGAGCTGTTGTTCTTGCACCGGACAAGTCAAAATATCATCGGGAACAGAAGATTGCCATTTCCTATGGCCTTTCGGAATACTTCCCGTGTCGTTGCTGAATCGCCTGCTAAATGGAGAAACGGCATAAGCTTCAGCTATGCCGTTTCCCAAAAAAATCTTTTGCTGTTTTTATTAGTACCTTACAAAACCCTTTTTATTTGCCTTTTAGCCTACTTTAATATTTTTCGGATTATAGCGGTTATACGCGCTGTCATTTGTCGTACGAGTCAAATCTTTACTCCACTCTTCCAACATCGTCAGGAAATCATCACTCTTAATGTCAGACAAAACCGTTTCCCGCATATCTTCAAGATTTTTCTCATCTTTCATTACGTCGTACCGTTTGACTACATAGAGTGCACTATCCGAACTCAGGACTTTTGCGTCCCCCTCAATTTCTACGTCAGAAAAAATCGAATTTACAATTTTTTCTGAAGGCGTCGTAGAATCTTTCTGCATATAAGTGGCCATATCCATTTCGTCCTGCAAGGTCTCGTCATCAGAATGCTCTGTTCCAAGCAGATAATGCTGCCACATATCATAAACTTCTGGAAACGTATTTTCACCGCTGTTCAGCAAATTTGCATATTCATTGGCCATTTCTGTACGCGTCTCATTTTCCTGCTTTTGTTCATCCGTTAAATCGTCACCGGTTGTCAGCGATATCGAAATAATATTGACGCTGGCGAAATTCTCCTTAAAGTGTGCCTCTAACTCAGAGACCGGCACTTCTTCCAAACCGCCTTCACCATAATATTTCAAAAAGATCTTATACCGTTTGATCTGTGCTTCAATTAATTTACGATAGGAAGCTTCGCCTACGCCGTTTGACTCGTATATGTCGCCGTAACTTTCCCAGTAGGACTCAACCGTATTATCGATATCCTGTTCATCGCTTTCGTCAAGCGTCAATCCCAACTCTTCAAACTTTCGAAGTGTTGCAACATATTCATTGGCCATTTCACTGGCGCGCTCTCTGATCCAGTCGGTTGCAGACTTGTCTTCAATCGTCTGATCCAAAATATCTTTTGTTGAATCATAATCATCCTGTTCAGAAACCTGAGAATATGCATTCATTGTAAACGCTATGTACATGCCGGATGTAATTTGGATATCCTCATAATCATAGACCCACGACGTATCGCCACTGCACGCAGTAAACGGCAACGTAATGCAAATTGCAAAGAAAGCCGCCGCAATCCGTTTCCAAAAATTCATTTTAAAAATTCCTCCTCTGTGCAAAACGCACAGTTGCTTTTTAAAAACTACCCAAAACGTTGAGCAGCTTGATTCACATATGAATTATTATACTTGAAACCGTTTCTGTTGTCCAGTGATTTAACAGTTTATTTTGGTTTCTTCTGTAAAAAAGCACCGAAGGAACCCGGAAGATTCTATTATAACAAAAGAATTTTATCGCAATATTTTTCAAACGGGCCGATTTTTACAGTTTCCCCCCGCGGCGTTCCATTAAAATCAAAATCTATCGAAACAGGGGAGCCGTCGCGGTTTTCATAGGCTTGATCTGGTTCAAAGGCTTTCCCTAAGGTGTCCGTAGTGATTCGATCTGCAAACTGATTTTCCATTATTTCACCAAGATTTGTATAAAGCCAGATATGCCCGTCTTCCTCAACTATAGAGACCTTTGCGTCAAATCCTTCTAATACACGCGGATTTTTTTCATGTGTCCAGTTTTCCGCCTTGTTTAAATAGACGTTATTTTGAATGGTCATTGGCAGCGTCCTCCCGATATCTGCGGCAGGGGTGTCATTGTCCATCGTTTTTGGTGCAGCGGAATGGCTGTAGTTCTCGTATGCTTTTGTACCATGCACACCTCGATGCTTATTCTCAATGCTTTGACCGATAAAAATATTGTTGAGAATCCGGTCATCTCCGCCATATACAAGCATAACGCCGCCAACCATAGTCGAATGCGGAAGATGGTACATAGTAAAACGGTTTGTATCCGGTACGGCATAAATTTTTCCTGCAAAAAGATTGTGTACGCAGGCCGTACCCTGTGATACATCTAAAAAGCTGCGTGTCGAGAGCAGGAGATTGTTTTCCACAATACAAGGGCCGTGGCAAACCTCAATAAACAGGTCTTCCTCCTCATCGTTACGGAAAAATGCGTTTTTCCGTACAGTTGTACCCTGTGCTTCCCAATCAAGCCAAAGCCCGCGGTTGCAGTCATGGATCACGTTGTTTTCAATGTTCGTATCGATCGCGGCATGCAGCTTAATACCGGCCATTTCCGCACCCGAAAATTCGCCCCGAATGTTGATGTGGTGAATATGGTTTCTAACGATATCAGAAAAAGCGCCGCCCATATTTCCAACAATCCCTGCCTGTCCGCAGTTATAAATCTCATTGTCCCGTACGATATGGCTTCCTATTTTTTCTTTGTCCCAACCGTCGCGCAGATTTGAAAAAACAATCTCTGTATAGGTCTGTGCTCCACCTTTAATCGGATCTTTCGTCCAACAGTTATCTTTGAGATCCCTCTTTTTACCAAGGCTAATGCCGCAGCATTTTGAATCGTGTATCCTACATTTTTCGATAATCCAGCCCTTGCTCCAGTGAGGCCCAATCATTCCGGGCTGAAAGGCTGTCGGCGGCGCCCATTGTGTGGCAGCCTGGCACATCGTCAGACCGGAGACTGTGATAAAATCTGTTCCCTCTTTTTCCGGGAAAAAGCAATATGGGCGTACGCTGATTTCGGTACAGCACCCATTAGGATCTTCTCCGCCAAAAGCCCCATAAAAAACAGTCCGGGTCTCTTCTACTTCGGAAAACCAATGCAGTTTTTTTTCTTCCTTTTCTGCCTTTTCCATAAGGGCAGAAAGCGAAGCAGCCTCATACATGGCTTCGCCGTTTAAAAACAGCTCTCCCGTATGGTGTACCTGTCCCAACCCGTCGTACCAGTCACCAAATATTTCGTCCGCATACGGGTTATACTCGCCAAACAGTTCATTGCTTACTTCAGCACGCCATACACCCTTTTTAAACGGCGTCCATCCTGCTATGATCTCGGCACCGCTGATAATAGGTTCTTCCTTTTCAGCAGCAATATAGGTAATCCGCTGATTATTGCCTAATCCGCCGTTTTGTGGCTTGACCCATTCGCGATAGATTCCGCCGCCGATGACAACGGTATCTCCGGGCATAGCAAGATTTGCGGCTTCACCGATTGTACGGAAAGGCCTTTCCTTTGTTCCGTCTCCAGACACGTTGCTTTTTTGCGATACAAAATAAAACACTTCTGCTTTCCTCCTATACGCATTTGTCTGCTATCTGCCGTTAGCGTATCATATCGCCGTGCCTTTTTCCATTCGTAATTTTGCCGCTTACCTATACTATTTTGTTATCCTATGCTATAATGAAACAGCTGATAAAAACAGCTTTTACCATATCCATTTATCAATCCTTTCTATATAGAATAAAGGCATAGGGATTATAATGAACCAACTTTTTGTCGATCGTCTTTCACCCGTATTTGCTGCATGGCATGATTCGGGGGAAACTCCCCATATGTACAGCAGCGATACCTATGGCAAACGTATTGTACAGCACTATGAGATAGAATATATCGTATCATCGCGCAGTGGGTATATTGTAACGAACAGTGTCCCTCTTCAAACTGTTCCGCATACGGTGTTTTTTCGCACTCCTTTGATGACAGTAGAGGGGATCGGCGTTTATCGTTCTCTTTATGTTGAACTTGACTTAAACGAAACAAAGGAAAGAGACCCTTTTTTTGACTCGTTTCCTTCTATTTTTTGGCAAGCAGGGAATGCCCCTATCGATATATCTTATTTTGCTTCTCTTTCTCTTTCTGAATCTCCCTCTACAGCAGATAAGCTGTTATGGAAAGCTAAAATATTGCAGCTTTTGGGTTATATGCTGCAATATTTAGAAGAAGAGCGAAGGCCCGTCTCTTTTGATGGGGAAGAACGGCGCCTGGAACCGATCAAGCATGCACTTTCCTATATTCAATTACACTTTCAGGAACCCATTACACTGCAAAACCTTGCCGATGCAGCAGGGTACAGCTCGTATTATTTCTGTAAACTCTTTAAAAAAACAACCCAGCTGACGCCTCTGCAATACGTTGTGCGATACCGTTTGGAACAGGCAAAGAAGCTGCTCCTTACGACAAATGATCCTGCTGAAACGATTATGTTGAATGCCGGATTTCGTAATTATGGGTACTTTTGGAGAACCTTTAAGGAAATATATGGATATTCTCCTCAGGCTTATCGGAATCACAACCGTTAAACCCAATCGAAAAAATCCCTGTTTCCAGAAGGAGACAGGGATTTTTTTCGATCAAGATAGGTCTTATAAAATAATATTTTTCCGTTCGCCTTTCAGCCACGCGTCAAGTGTATCAAACACAATCTGCGCCCGCAAAAGCATGGATTCTTGTGTTGCAAATGCAACATGGGGTGTTACCACTGTATTTTTAGCCTGGAGAAGCGGGTCTTCCGGAGAAAGCGGAGGCTCTTTCTCAAATACATCAATGCCTGCTCCGGCAATCTTTCCACTGTTCAGTGCGTCGCAAAGCGCATCGCTATCTACTACAGGGCCGCGCGCCGTATTAATTAAAAAAGCCGTGGGTTTCATTTTGGCAAGTTCGTCCTTTCCAATCATCCCCCGTGTACTGCTGTTTAACGGGCAGTGCAACGTTACAATATCCGACTGTGCAAGAACATCGCCAAGAGGCATTTGTTCAATATATTCCGGCGCTTCTTTTATCCGGGGATTATAGGCGATAATCCGGCAACCAAAAGCATGACAAAGTGCAGCTGTTGCTTGTCCAATAGCACCTAATCCAACGATTCCCACTGTCTTGCCATACAGTTCATTTCCAACCAAACCATCTTTTGTTTGACCGGCACGGCATCGGGATTCCACCTGTGGTACATTGCGTAAAAGTGTCAGCATCATGCACAATGCAAGTTCTGCAACGGACCGATTTGAGTAACCGGATGCATTGCTCACCTGAATCCCGCATTCTTTGCACGCTTCAAGATCTACATGATCCACACCGGTAAATGCAATATTGATATATTTCAGTTTTTTGCAGGCACGGATAACTTCCCCTGAAAGCGGCATATTTGCAATCATCACGATATCGGCATCTTTCGCCCTTGCAATTTGCACCTGCGGATCCAAATCACGTTCATAAGCCTCAAAAATATGCCCTTCCTGCCGCAATGCTTCTGCATATTTTCCGAGTATTTCCGTAGGAATTGCCAATGACTCCAGTAGAACAACTTTCATTATG
>ERZ1090880.483-NODE-483-length-21926-cov-24.909652_pt1 | contig 21926 bp, 39 predicted proteins | sample MGYA00478471_ERZ1090880 | MGnify/ENA primary metagenome ERZ1090880 (study PRJEB33644, sample SAMEA5815734) | chicken gut metagenome | biome: Chicken; feature: Gastrointestinal Tract; material: Caecum | place: Ireland | collected 2019-01-01 | study: A study of the... | reverse complement strand
TAGACCATTAACTGACTTAATCCCGCCGCCGTCGCCGTAGCCGGAGCCGTCGCCGTAGCCGTAGCCGTAGCCGTCGCCGTAGCCGCAAAACAGCTTAATTTTCTCCGTCAACGTCTCCATTCAGATACCCCCTCAATACTGGTAATCGCCTTGTCCGTGCAGGGCAGAATCTCGATCGCATCAACTACAGTGAGTTCATCCACGTAAACCGTGAACTTGCAATTTCTCGGCTCTGTTGTGCCCTCTTTTGCGAGCTGGAGCAGGCTTGCCGCGCCATCCCAATACCACAGGCAGCGAGCATTACGCATGGTAACTTCCTGCCCATTTCTCGACTCAATCTCCCCGTAGAAAACCCCGGATCGGTCGCAGCGTACGATGTACTTCTTTTCCACAATGATTCCTCCTGTTTTTAAATTTTCCTTTTTCGTCATGTCCCCGCTAAGTCAGCCTCACAGGATGACCTCCACCCAAGTGGGCAGCCCGCAGCAGATGATGATGCATCCGGCGAATACCAGCCCGCTGATGATGTTCTTCCGCAGCAGGCGGCGCTCCTCTCTGGTCTTACTCAACACATTCCCCTCCGTTCCACGATCGCCTTAGCTACAAGGTGCGTCTCATATTTTGGCTGATTCCGTCCAATTTTAATGGCCGGAATTCCGAGTTCTTCAATCGCCTTTTGGATTGACCGGACGGAGTGTACAGCGAATCCAAGCTCTGCACCTACATCCTTAAAAGACATCATCTTTCATGCCTCCCTCTTTTCATCCATAAGCTGGTCAATCGTTACACCAAAGTAATCCGCAACCAGCTTCAGATTATCAACGCTGGGAGAAACCTTCCCCCACTTGTAGACCGTGCCGAAGCCAAGGCCAACTTCTTTCTCCATATTTGTGATATTGGTCTTGTGCTCCCTGCATAGCCGCTTGATGTTATCCAGAATCAAAAAAACACCTCCTATCATCGTCGTATTTTCTTGACGAGCATCGGAAAATATGCTAACATCATCTCGCCAGGACAACCTCATATTTTCCGATTTAGGCCCGTAAGGTGAGGGGCCTGGGTTTTTTGTTGCCCTCATGCTCCTTATTATATCAGTAAATTTTCTAATTGTCAAGAAGTTTTTAGGAAATATACCGAGTTTTTTAATTGGCGAGACAGACATAAAAAATCCCGCCCCCATTTCTGAGGGCGGGTATGTTTTATAGAGCCCTGATTTTCCGCATGACCCCATTGTAAACTCTGGGGTTGGCAACCTGGAGCGTGTCCATCAGGTCGTCCATGATGTGGAAAACGTCCTCCTGATCTCGCCCCTCGATCTCACGCAGAAACTCACTGTCTCCATAGCGGCCAGTGTATGCGGGTTCCGGGGCCGACGCAAGAGAGTATGTTGGGATTGGCTCTTGCTGCCTCTGTTCCGATTGCCTCATCTGGTTCCGGATCGTGTAGAGGTTTGCCAACTTTTGATAGGCTGGGTAACTACTCTCTCCATATTCCAAGCGGGCAATCTCAATATCAATCTCCTTGGGGTCCAGCATTGGACCACCTCCTTAGACCTTTCCCAGCTCGGTCATAGCGCGGCGCAGGATCGCTTTCTCCTTTTCGTCTGCATCCCCCATCATGTCCTCGATCTGATCCATAATATCCTCCTTGGCCTCGGCCCGAGAGTACATCCGGCCATCCAGATACCCGCCGTGCATCATGCGTCCATCGCGGGAATACCGGCCCATGGAGTCGCGCTTGCGGCCTCGATAGGAGTTGCCTCGGTTGTAGGCCCGGCCTTCAATCTCCCAGTCTCCGACCTGAGAGTATCCGCCGTCTTCCTTCATCATCTCGATTTTATCGATATTCTTGATGGTGTCGGTCAGCTTGTGGATAATCTCGAGATCACCGGCACCCAGCTCACCCTTGCGGGCGATTTCCTCCAGTTCGTCGCAGAGCTTGTCTTTCAGTTCGTGCATGTATTCCATGATTCAATCTCCTTTCATGCCACACGGGTAATAATCAGGCTTGCGTTCTGGAGCTCGATGGCCTGAGTGCTGATATTTTTCACGCTGACAGTTGCAGGCTTACCACGGGGGACGAGGACAAAGGTAGCAACGCTCACATTAAACTCGTCGCTGACAGCGGCAGGGGTAACGGTAGCAGTTGCATCTCCCTGCGCCTCTCCTTCAATGGCAATAGCGATGGAGATAGCACCAGCTGTGCCACCAGCAGGGACGGCGATATTCCCGTTGAAAATCACAAGGTATCGCGCAAAGCACTGTCCATTGGATGGGCCGCTGAGCTGGACAACGCCGGAGCCCTCTCGATGATAGATACAGCCTTTTGCCGGTACAGGTGTTTCAGAAAACACCGCGTTCCCATTAGCGGCAATCTGCTGCACAAATACGTTAGTGTACTGTGCCAAAACAATCATTCCTTTCAAAAAAGATAGCGGCGAGGCTCTTGCCCCGCCGCATTGTCATAGTATCGGCATGGGGCCGATCATTTTCCTGATGTCAGGAAAAAGCTATCCCGTATTCAGTTAGCCGCAGGTTCCGCAGCCGTTGCAGAAATTGGGGAAAGTCACGGGCTGGGGAGGCTGCACCACATAAGCGGGGGTGGGGCACTCAGCGCCGGTTCGGCGCAGGATCTCCGCCTTGTTGGCATCCATAGCGGCCATCAGCACCGCGTTCTGGTTGCTCTGAGAGGCCGCCAGCTTCAGAGACTGGTTCTCGTTCTCCAGAGTGCGGATGTAGTTCTGGTTCAGGGCCTCCAAAATCGCTCGGCTGTTGGCGTTCGCGTTGTCAATAATGTCCCGGGTGGTGTTCTGGATGGTGTTCTGGGTGGCCGCCGCAGAAGTGGCGATATCATACCGCACGCCCTGGATGGCACTCTGGGTCTCGCAGCAGCAAGAGGCGAGCTGGGAAGCCAGATTGTTGAAGCCCTGCTGGGTGTTATAGCCCAGCTGGCACACAGCGGTGTCAACCCCGTGGAAGCCATTGGTTACAGCGTCCTTGATGGAGGTCTGGCCGTTCTGGAGGCCGTTCAGGGCGAAGCCATCATTCAGGTCGGCACGAGTGATAACCCCCTGAGCGTTGGGAGTGTTGAAGCCGCCATAGCCGCCTCCAAAACCACCGCCGAAGCCGCCGTAGCCCCAGCCGCCAAACAGGACGAACAGCAGGAGCCAGCTCATCCAGTCGCCGCCCCAGCCGTTGCCGAAGCCGCCGTTGTTACCCTGATAGACCGGAGCCACAGGCATGGTCATAACAGTGTTGTCATTGGAAAGAGACATTGCAATTTCTCCTTTGATAAATTTATTTCAAAATCCGGCCGGAATTTTGATTATTGATAGCAAATATTCAAAGTGTACTTAGAATGTTTGATTATCTGTTAGCAAATCCAGGAATAAATTGAAAGGTGTTTGCAATCTGCTGGGCCTGTTGCCTGGCTTGGTTGTACTGTTCCTGGGTAATTTCGCCGGACTGCATTTTCTCCTGGATGATAGCGTTTGGGTCTTTACCCTGCATCCCATTCCGAAACTGCTGGAACCTCTGCCAGAAGTTCATGGGCTGCTTGGGTTGCATAGCCTGATAGAAGGGGTTCATTCAGCATCCTCCTTCTGAACCGTCTTTTTAGTGGTGGGTTTTACAGAAGCTTCTTTAATAGCTGTCAGAGCGTCCAGACGCGCCGCCAGAGCCGATAATTCGTCCTTGGTGGCATATTCCACGGGTGGCGTAACAGGGGCCTGTGCGGGCCTTGAGTTGCGTTCTACGAGGTCGTAGATTTTCATGGACGGCTTACCGGAAGCGTCCGCCTGTTTTAGGTAGATTACTGGAGCGTTGCTGTCCCATAAGGTCACGGCATTATTTGGCGCAATAGGGTATGTCATTGCCTCGGCCTCTGACTGCACCCAAACAATGGACGGAGCCTGCTGCTGTGGAACCTGCTGCATATTAGGCTGGTATTGATTCTGCCGCAGCTGCATAAGCTGGTCCGCCATTGGTGGCTGATATGGTTGATACGGCTGATAGCCGTAGTACGGATAATTGGGCATGTCACGTCATTCCTTTCGCCAAAAATAGAGGACGATTTCACGGGAGGAATCCCAAGAGTCATACAGGGTATTGTCCTGGATACACACCACGTGCCCGGACAGGGCCAGAATATAGGTTCCGTTCGGGTGCGCATCCGAGAACTCCGCTACCGTTGTGTCCTCCGGCGCGAGTTCCCTTTGAAACCCATGCCGTCGAAGATACGCCCCCCATGTTGCGTTGGCCGACGGCATATCGCCTCGCAGGTTCCCTTCGATGCACAGGCCCCAATAGGTGGTGTCCCAGCTCTGATTCAGCGCCTTGGACAGCGCCCGGACGGTGCAGTCACCCACGTTTTTCCCGTACGGGTTAGGATTGTAGTGTTCTGATTCCACGCCGCGCCTCCATATCTTTCAGGGCCTCTAAAGCGGTCACATAGGATTCCAGACCATCGTCATCTCCCTGGGCCATGTACCACATGGCGGTTTCCGATGCGGCGGCCTCAGACATGCCGGCGGCAACCATCCGCTCAATTGCGGTCATATCAAACACGTCCTTTCCAACAAAAAATGGAGGGCGTGAGGGAGGGCGCCGACGTGTAGCGCCTTTTCCTCACGTCCTCCATGATTAAATTTTTGCATAAAAAAAGCCTCACTGGGTGGCGTTCCAGTGAGGCTGCGTGTTTGTTTGGTGCATCTATGTGATTTTACCCATTTTGATTGCGGCGCGTTCTATCTTGCGGATGATTTTTGGCATTCTTCGAGATATTGTACTCCTATTGTAAGATTTCTTAAATTGGTCTCCCAGTTCCTCTGCTATCTCGATTTGCGGAATGCCGTCCAGCAAATATCGTGTGGCAATGTAAGTATCTTCTTCACCAAGTGCTGCCTGATCTATGACTTCAATCCAATCAGAGCGGAGCAGGTCATCTAGGCCGTCTGACAGCGACCTTACGCGTGCCCTTGCGATTTTTCCGTCTCCTAATTCGTGTTCGCCGAATTGTTGCCATTTTCAATCGCCTCCAAGATGCCGGGGATATCCTCCGGCATAATATCGGAAGAAATAACGTTACCGGCAGAATCTGTAAGGCAATAGACGCCGGATGACTCTACCGCGCTGACATAATCATACTGGAGCCACATGTACGCAAAAATACAAATAGCTGCAATAATAGATACTGCCCACGCAATAACAAGAATCTTCATTGTCCGGCAAATTCGCTCCATACAAACCTCGTGATATGCCAGAGGAACAGTTTGTACGTTCTCCTGCTCGGTTACATTAGTCTTTTCTTCCATAGGTTTCACGCTCCTTTCTTTTTTGAATTATATCATAGACAAGGCATGCGTGGAAGGAGTTTTATATATCAATTTCAACATTCACTGCGGAAGATCGGTCGGAAGATCTTTCATTGCGTCCACCAGCTTTGCCGCCGTACCATTCCCGCCAAGTGCTCTATAAGCATTGAACATATCCAATACATTTTCCATCCCGTAGATGGGGATATGGCCTTTGTCGGTATAGTGGTTGTACTTGGCAATAATCTCGTTCCGGAGTAGCGCCTGCACGCCGTCCACAAGCGCGGTGTTTTTTCTGGCCTCCTCTTGTACCTTCTGCGCCTGTTCTTTCAGGCGCTTCCGATCGCGCGCGGCTGTCCACTCAATCAGAGCGACCAAGATGGTAAACACGCCGGTAATAGTGGGCCCTACCCACTCCACGGGCATCAGCCCTCCTTTTCTACAGCAGATTCAGCCGGTCGAGAACGGTCATAGTGCGGCAGAAGTCCTCGCTCACGTTAATTTCACCGTTTCCATAGCCCTTCAAAACGCCCTTAGTGATGAGCTTCTGAACAGATGGCCTGTAATCGTTGGGCACGTCATTGATGGTCTTGTAGTAGGTCATGTCGTCGTCCTCCAATCTTGCGGTAACTTCCTCGGCCATCTGGCCGAAGCGGGAATACATGTAGTCCCCTGGGCACGCCTTGTTGGCGAAAAAGCGGTGGGCGGTCAGCACCATCTCGTCGCTCTTGGGCTGGTAGGCCAGAGCGGATTCCTTGCTGCCGGGCCATATCAGCTTGGTTTTCCCGTTTCTTTTGCAGATGTCTGCCATCAGGTCAATCAGGGCCTTATATGCGGCGTCCGTAATTTCGTATGGGTGGACAAGATCACTGGACACCTCAATGGTGACGGCCCGATGGTCATTGTCGGAGCTGGACGAGCACCAGCTTCTGTCCCCCTCGTCCACACCCAGTCCGATGCTCCCGTCCTTGCCGACAGCGTAATTGCAGGAAGAACCGTTATTGGGGTCGTATGTAGTAAAGTGATTCATGTCCAGAATCTGCTTTGCGGTGAACTGGCCCACCACACAATGAGGGGTGATGCGGGTAATGGGATACTTCCTCGGGTGGTTCTTGTTGGGCGAAATCCTGGTGTATGTAGCCAGCGGGGAATTACTCACTTTTTTCACCCCAGTTCATAATCTCTTTGAGTTTGTCGAAGCCGAACATGGCAGCGTAGGCTACCATGAAGCCGATGACCACCAGTGCGACCACGTAATACCACACAACTTCAATGCCCTTGACCTGGAAGTAGGCCAGCCCGCTGGTCAGGGTCAGCAACTCGCCCACGGCCACCGCAAGGACGTTGGTGGGCATCTTGTCCCACGTCAGCTTTTTGACCACCTCTGTGATCACGTTGGTCAGGGCGACCAACACGCCGATGATGGTGATGAGAAAAGCCAGATCCATAAACTACACTCCTTTCGTATCCGACGTGCCGAAGATGCCGCCGGAATTATGCTCAAAGATGTTTTCCACGACCTTTGCGATATTGACCCCCAGGATGACAGTCACCGCCTGCCCGGAGAGGTCTGTCACGGGGAAGGGCTGTCCCAGCCGCACCGTGGCGTAGAACGCGATGATGTACGAGACAGACACCCAGCCCAGCGCGGCCACCTGCGTGGTTACGAATAGCAGCCGCGTCACAGAGCGCATTTTTGTGCCTGTCTTGGCCTTGGCCGCCACCCAGACGATAACGCCGACCAGGGCGGCGGCCAGCACGGCCACGGCGATGAGCAGGACATCAAACCTGTCCATCTGTCACGGACTCCTTTGTAGTTTTTTCCTTGTCATTATCAATTTCCCGGATCCGGCAGGTTGACCACCGCCTCCACCATGCCCTGGAAGTCCCGGGCCTGATAGAGGGAGTAGAGCTCCCGGTCGATGGACTTCAGCTTACGGAGCCAGACGTTGAAGGTGTCGTTGCCCTCCTGCACGGCCTCCAGGCCGCCCAGCGCGGGCCAGTCAGGGCGGAACTCAGGGGGCAGGGCATCCGCGCCGGGGCAGGTGTCCGCGCCGTCGATGACATTGCGCTGGACCTTGTTGGCCGCGTCAGAGGTGGTGCCGCGTTCTCCGCCCGCCTCATAGATGGCGTACACGGCAGGGGTCAGTCTGTTCCAGTTGATCATGTTCATGTTCATGCTTCCTTTCTTTTAGTGATGTTATTATACTTTTACGGCCTTGGAGATGGCCCAGGCAGCGGGGGTCAGCTTGGCAAAGTTCAGTTCGGTGATCATGGTGTTTTCTATTTTCAGATATAAAATAGGTTTTGATTTATGCCTTCGGCGGGCGTTCCTGTATTGACCGCAGGATTGGGATCTTCAAATCCCGCCGCGTCATCCGTCCGTGTGCCTTTGGTCGGCCCGCTGGATGTCCAGTCCCACTCCACGCCATAGATGTGTGTGCTCTGCACCGGCTGAATCAGCCTCGTCACAAACACCATCAGACCGCCTCCCAAGCCTGTGCATATTCCTCCGGCGTGTACACCGTGGCGCTCAGGCACTTGTAGGTCTGCCCGTTCCAAATCATGTACTCCCCGGCCTTATACTGGTCGTGTGCGCCGCTGGGGGCAATATAGTCCTGGGCAGTCTCCGGGCTTGTCCCATGGAAGGGAATCCAGAAGGTGCGCCATGCTGTGCCGTCCGGCGTGATATCCGGGTAGGTCGTGGTATCATGCGCCTGCCTGCACTTCCAGGGCTGGTGTGCGCCTCCGTACCAGGCCAAACGGATGTCCCCTACCTGATAGGCACCCTCCGTCCATTCGGCGTACAGAGCGGCCACAGTGATGGTATCATCGGCGGTCATCTCCATGGTGGGGAGCATCATCCGGGCAAAGGACACAGCGGCGAGGGTCTCCGCTCTGGTGGCCTGTGGCTCCGGGGCGGGGGTGGGAACGGGCACCGGCTCCGGCTTGTTGGTCATCGTGAAGATTGTCCCCGCGTAGGTCTGTCGGGCGTAGTCGTCCGCGTTGTCCTCACTTAGAAGGAACCCGTCGCCCCGGTACATCTGGATTTTGCCGGTCACCTTGCCGGGGTTGGGGGAGACGCTCAGATACTTGATGGTGTCCCCTGTCACGATGCGGCGGGTGCAGGGGTATTGTGTTTCACCAATTTTTAGATACATAGATACCTCCTAAACGGCGATCTGGTCGGACGTGAATTTGAAGTCGTAGGGGAGGATAAAGGCGGGACGGACTCCGCACGAATTGGAGATAGTTAGCGATGACATTTGGCCACTTTCCATAACGGTCCATACAGTAGAGTCATTCAGCCTGTCAGACCTTGTCCAATGTCTCGCCGGCTCTCCCTCATAATAAGCAATACGATTGGCGGCGCCTCCACCTTTGAAATAGTCCAACGTCACACCGTCGGCCGGCATCAAATAGTTGCCATCCCCATACTCCCTGGGGCTCAGAAGGAACGCCCGGCAAGAGAGGCCGTTTGCTCCGGACATAATATCGCCGGTTGACGCATGGTAGGGAATTTTCACCGTTTTCATGGCATTTTTGATCTTCTCGTCCAACCCGAACAAGGGAGTGCCGGCGTGATCAGGATTCAAATAATGACTGGGCATCAACGAATCTGCATAAAACCACGACGTTCCATAGATCCTCATCGTCTTGATTTCATTCCGCAGGAACCAGGTGCCCTCACAGCTTGCATCATAGAGCTCCGCGTCCGGATTGCCCTGGTGAACCACCAGATAGGGGATCGGAGTTCCGGACTCCTTGATAGCCACCGTCTGTCCCACCAGGAGATCCCCGGCGGCGCTCCCGCCCGGTGTTGGGCCGGAGGGGCCTAAGAGGCCTCTTGTTGCGAAAAAGACCATCAGGCCACACCCACCTTTACCGGGATGTTCACGGTGGGTTTCTCCGTAGCGTAAAACCTGAGTGTACCATTCCCCTGCCTGGGGTCTTTCTGCGATACCAGCGCCCAGGCGTTTAGAATCTCAGCGTTTGCGTCCAGGTCGCCGCTGGTCTGTGCATCCACGCTGACCACCGCGCTATCTGACTTAACGATGCTGCACGCTACCTGCTGGGTGTAGGGTGCCGAATCTCCCGTCCAGCCGGAAGAGGTAAGGGTGATGGTGGTGGAGGTGGAGGGAGCTCCTTTACTGTCCCATACAGTCTCTTTAGCTATTACTGCACTAACCGCATTATCAATCTGCTGGCCGCTGTGTGCGCCGTTATATCCTTCAGTTGTGGGCATTTTAATCCCCCCTCATACAAAGATAAGGTTTCCCATCTTCACAGACATACATAGAACTTCCAACCGGAATGTAATAGTAATTATCATTCCAGCTCCCATCCTCACCTTTGGCAAACAAGGAAATTCTATAGTTGCCGTCGCCTTGCACTAGGTAATCATCATATACTTCAAACGTTCTCTGTGTATTTGCCGGGGTAGTGGAGAAGGATGCAAGCAAAGCACCCTTCCCCACGCCGTACTCCTCGCCGACCTTTGTAGCCCTGCACTCAAATTCGGTGTAGGTTAAGTCGGCCTGGAAAGTAACCGTCAGATGGTCAAACCCCGGCTGATTACCTATCTTTGTCTTGTCAACAGAGAACGTAAGCCCCGGCGCGGGCATTAGGCCACGCTCCAGATACCGGCGGCGGTCTTGACGAACACCTTGACGATCTTTACGCCGTCACCGGAAGAGGCGGCCTCCAGATCAGTTCCGGTAATGGTGACCTGAATATTCTCATTAGCCGGGTATTCACCTGCACTACCCGATGTGTTGAGAGAACCACCATCGGTCGGGATAATTGTACCGGCATCCTGAGTGGAGTTATTCTTGGGCACTACACAAACCTTATACTCATCAAACTCCACATCGGACATGAAGTTAATGATGCTCTTGTTGTAGCCCTCAACCTTGGAAATCTTGCTCTTATCAGGCCCGGTAATAGTAACCACAGGCACAGCGGTATTGAGGGTAATGGTGTCAGTAGCCTCAGCACTCTCATTGCCAACGTCATCGCGCACCTTAACGTGAACGGTTTTCAGGCCGTCACCAGCGGGCAGAGTAATGCTCTTAGAAGCCACATAAGTTTCCCAGCTTGCAGAAGCCTCCTCAGCAACACCTTCAACACCCCAGACTTTCATCTGGTAACCGGTAGTTACCCCATCAGTCATTGTAATGGTAAGGGTAGCCGCCGTGCTAGTTGCATAGATATCGTCACCATTGACTTTGACTACTAGGCCACTCGGTGCAGTTGTATCAAGGGTTAGATTAAAGTAACTTGCCATACACTATTCAACCTCCTCAGTCACTAATTCTAAATAAAAATAGCCTCCAGGGCGTTGGTATATCGTTTCATCCCCAACTAGGGCAGTTTTCACGCCCATATCACCAACAAATAGGGCGGAGATTTGTTCCTCACCGACATTTAACATACCGTCAACCCCTTAACAGGTAGAGAGTATTCGGGTTCTTGGTTTCAAGGGCCTCGTAGTCCGACAAATCCATTACCCGAATCATAGCAATTTCTGGGGATGACACGTTGCCGGACCCGGAGCCGCCAAGCATCCAAGTCGGTGCCCCATCTAGCACCCCGAGGTATTTGCCCTCGTCATCAGGGTCGATTCCCGGAACGCCCTCACCAGGCGGTCCGGGTTCCCCGTCAAACTTCCCAGCGTCTGCATCATCCCGAACACTCTGTGCAATCTTTTGCGCCTTGTTTGCTACATCAAGAATCTGGCTGTATACATCGGGTGTCGGAGGCTGTGTGTTTGTGCCCGGACTGCATCCTTCTTTAATGGTTTCAAGGTGCGCCCAAATTGTAGGCAAGACAATAGAACCGTCTTTTTTGCCATATACTCCGGCCTCCAAGGAACGTCCCGGTTTTTTAAGAACTTCCCAAGGAATTTGACACTGATTACTTTCATCAAGGACAACAGATCTCTTGTCATCTCCTGCTTGAAATACAGCCGTCTTGTTTAGGCCATTCCAATCGTCGTTGAACTCAAATTGTACAAAATATACGTTGGCGGACCCGCTTGTCACGGTTTCCCGCTGGCACACGCTGAGGTGTACTTTGCTTGCAGATAAAATAAACACTGTATCACCTCTCTACCTCTGTTCTGCGCTCTCCCACGCCTGGGGGTATTCCTCGGGGGAGAAGTTGGTGTCGCTCAGGCACCTGTAGGTCTTGCCGTCGGTGTAGGCCATGTATTCACCGGCCCGGTACATGTCGTGGGCCCCCTGCACCGGCACGAAGGGCCGGGCGGTCTCCGGGCTCTTGCCGTGGAGGGGCCGCCAGAAGGTGAACCAGGCGGCGTTCTCCGGGTTGATGTCGGGATAGGTGGCCGTGTCGTGGCCCTGGAAGCACTCCCAGGTCTGCCCCTTGGCGTTGCGGATGTCGCCCACGGTGTAAGCCCCCTCCGCCCAGTCCTCATAGAGCCCCGAGGCCCGCAGCCGCTTGTCGTCGGTGTCGATGGCCGCCCCGGTCAGGTTCTGCCGGGCCACATAGATGGCCGATGCCAGCGCGTCGTATACGTTCACAGTGACAACCCCCCTCTGAATCGCTTCCTCGATGTCGTTCAGCCGTTCCTCCACGGTGGGTGGCTGCTCCGGCTCCGGGGGCCGCTCGGTGGGCGTGATACCGGTGAGCACCCCGTCCTCAATCACCAGCTCGCACCAGCCCATGCAGGCCCACACGTCGGCCTCCAGGCGCGGAGGGACGGCGATATATCCCTCCTCCCAGCACTCCGTCCGGTGGCTCTGGCTCTGGATGTCGTGGCGGCCCTGCCCGTCCGCCTCCCGTTTAATGATCGTGAGCATTTTGATTCCCCCCTCAATAGATGGCGATGTACTGGTAAGCGACCCCGCTTGCGTTGACTACTGGCAGGATTACCTTGCTGGTCACACCGGTCCACTCTGTGGTGTAGCTCACCACGAACCCGCCGACCGTAAGCGACAGGTTAGGCGTTGCCCCGCCGCGCGCGAGGAACACCAGCCCGTCGGTGTTGTCCCAGTCATCCCTGCCAAGCAGCAGGATCTTAGGGGACACACCCAGGTTGATCATCCGGTTGAGCGACCCGTCCCCCGTGTAGCTGCCCTGCAAAACCCTGCAGAACATGTCCTCCGGGGTCACCGCCAGCACGCCGTCCGCAATCCCGCGCCCCTGCACGCCGGGGGAATCCACCGTCTGCCCGTCGCTGACCCAGGCAGCATAGGCAATGCCGGAAAAGATCACGTCCACGCTCTGCCCGGAATACGCCGCCGCCAGGGCAATGCCCTGGGAGGGGGTTCCGCTGGCGGAGGCGTAGCTGCCGGAGATGTCCACCACGTCCCCGGCGGAGATGGACCCGGACGCCGTGTACGTGCGGATATCCGCCTGGAGGAGCCGGGCCGTCTGCGCGTTCCAGGGGGTCCCCTCCTCAGAGGGGTTGTCCGCCATGGTCATGATGCCGGTCATGCTCTGGCTTCCGGTCTGGAAGTTCACCCGTCCGGCCGCGCCAAGGCCCGGAACCCGGTTTTTCACGTCAATCATTGCTGTCCTCCATTCCTGATTAGGCAACCGCGTCCTCATATACAATCCGCCGTCTGACGCTGTACCGGCTTCCGCCAATCTGTAAGTACATGATATCCCTCCTCAAAAGCAAAATGCATAGACCGCGCCGGTGTAGGACGTGGGACTCCGTGCGGTAAGCGTCCCGTCATCATCCACGGTCTGGAATTGGGATCCGGCGTAATCCCGCAGCCACCAGGGCGCGGTAATGGATGGATCATACCAGTATCCCTTGATTTTGGAGTTCCCGGCCTGGTAAAACGCATACTGTTCGCCGCTGTCTCCGCCACCGCCAAATACCTCCGGTGACGACAGGAGAAACAGATCATCCTGAGTCCATACGCCGTTTGACTGCTTGCTGACCATGCGGATGGCATTTCGGACATCCGCCGGCAGCTGGTTCTTCAGCTGGGGCAGCTCGGTTGACCGCATGGTACTGGAGCCCCAGCCGCCCGATACCGTGGCACTCGAATTCATCTGCAGCGACACCGGAATCTGGCGGAGCTGAAACGTCAGGGGAGCGGTGCCCCCGTCCGCATACTGGTCGTGCTGCTTCCCGATCACGTCGATGGTGTATGAGGTGCCGCCGATCGTCATGGCCTTGCTGCAGGAGCCGTCCGCCAGCCACGTATCCGGCACCGCGTTGTTCTGGCAGGCCTCGATGATAGCGGCCCATTCGTTATTCTCGAATATTGGGTCATACACATCCGGAGCGGGCCCGGAGTCGTACGGCATGGACAGAAAATAGAGGGCCGTCCCGGCCGCGGCCCAGCCCATCCCGGCCCGTAGGAAGCTCTGGCCGATGCCTGCGAGATAGATGTCCAGCTGCTGCAGGATCTCCTCTATGCGGTTGGCTGTGAGGTAGGTCAGCAGATCCATGCTCTCCGGCGTGGGCGGCTCCTCCGGCACGCTGGCCAGCGCCGACCGGAGCGCCGCCAGGTTGTCCAGGTACTGGTCCATCTGCGCCTGTGTCGGGATGTCATACTCCGACCATGTGGGCATTGGGACGTACCCGGTGTGGTACCCATACGCCCGGAACATTTCGTCTAAGGCCTCCATGGCGGCGGTGACCCGGTTGAGGTCGGCGGCGTTATAGGTGCCCTTGGCGTTGCGCTCGTCCACGTCGCTCTGGAGCCGGTCGGTCACCAGGGTAGCAAAGTCAAAGCTCATGCGGTCTCCTCCTTGTCCCAGTACACCACCACGCAGCCCGAGGCGCCGGCCACGCCCGGCTGGCCGGGCTCAGGGTCTACCTCGTCGAGGATCTTGAACCGCCCGCCCGCCGGGTTGCCCTCATCATCGTACTGGGGGACATAGATCCGTCTCAGGTATCCGGGCTCTCCGCCCTTTCCTCCCGCGCCGCCGTCCCCGCTGCCCGGCTGGGGCGCGGCCACGCCGGAACGGGCGTAGATGTCCCCGCTGGCCACATCAGAAAATCCCTGGGGGTACCGCTGGCCGTTGGCACTGGAGTAGACGCCGAAGATGGTGTTCATGCCCGAGAAGGATACCTGGAACTGCTGCTGGGGGTTGATGTCGATGTTGCCCGTCCATACCAGACCTCCCATACCATCCGCGCCATCCGCTCCCTTGGAGCCCTCGGATGTCCCTACACTCCCATCCGTGTAAACATCTTCCCGGTATACGGTGCCATCTTCGCCGTCCTCGCCGTCCCCGCCCTTGCCCACCAGGATGAACCGCAGATGGGTAGCGCCTTCTGGTGCCGTCCATGTACCAGCTTCTGTAATAATCTCTCGGCTTTCGTACATGAACGATCCGTCTGCTTGCAGTAGCACGCTGGAACAGTTTATAAGTACACCATCGGAGAATGACAAATCCTGCTGAATTCTCCGCGCTGTAGTGGCGGAACTCTCGTTAAGCCATACCACATCAACGTCTCCAATTTCGGAGGCAGGGTCGCCGCGTCCTACAATTTCCAGTTTGTTTCCGCCGTATGTGGACAGGATGGAGCGTGCGGCGGTCAACGCTTGCGCTGTGGTCTTGATAAACGGATTTTTAACAGATTTTGTCTCACTGGAGGCTGTGGAGTTACCAGATACGATATACTGAGTATTGTTTCCGTCGTTCAGGGTAAAGATGATTGCCGCGATATCGTTGTTGGCTTTCATGGTTGGATAGTTTACAAGGTTGCTAAGGGTAATTTTGCTTCCCTGGTTCCACATAGGTTCCGCTGCCAAATAGCCGGTCTCAGCGTCTGCGCGGGGCCATGTACCAGTTGCCATACAAACATATCTCAGTATATCTCCGCACGTCATGCCAACCACATCTTCAGCCGAACGAACACTCACAGTGGCATTTGAGTAGTCAGGGTCTACTGTATACATGTTTTCAAAATTTTCGCCTAGCTGGGCCACCAAGGCGGCGATCCATCCGGATAAAGTAGTAGGCAAACTGGAGGGTGGCATGAATTCACGGTCAGCCAATAGTCCCACAATATCAACCAGATCCCACTGCATGGTAACGCCGTTGTCTCCAGTTTTCCAACCACCGGAATATTGATAGAATACTCCAACAGATTTATACTCCACAGATCCGTCTTCTAACTGTACGCCTAGAGAAACCGGGATACCTTGCCGCTCCTCGATGGACTGGAATACTCCGTTTTTTGAACGCGGCTCAAACCTGCGGTCTAAGTTGTCCATTTTGATAGTGCATGTGCCGTAAGGCAAGGTCATGCAGGACACGTCTCCTTGATGCTTTAAGGAGAACTCCGCAATCATCCGGCCCGTCCATTGCTCGAGCAGGCCAGGTATAATCTCCGGAACCCGAATCCGCCTCCTAGGGATTGACCACTTGGTCACTGTTACTCGAATTGCGTCCGGATTGTACACCGTAAACCCATCAAGATGGATCTGTGAGGCCGTATTGCCGGTGAACTCCCGGGTGAAGTAGGCCGTGCCGCCCTGCCTGACCTCCACGGTGAAGTCCACCGGGTACCCGTCGTACTCCGCCGTGGGGAAGTAGACGGAGCAGGCCTGCAAAATGCTGACGTTGGCAAACTGCTCCTCCACCCACACCGCCGGGGAGAACGTCCCGTCCCCGCCGGACAGGACGTTCCCCAGGAAGCCGATATGGTCGCTTCCCTGGAGGGGAAACAGTTTAAAAGACCCATCTAATACCCACCGGTTCGGCTCCAGAGTGGCGTAAGGCACAATATCAATGTTTTTGTCGTGGAGCTGTACCGTATTGCACACACTTTCCACGCCGGAGCTGTCAACCGTGCCCCATTGCAGGTCAGGGTCGATGATATCAATCGCGGTACGTAAAAATACGCGGCGGGTGTTGCCGACCACTGCGGCCTGGTACGCTTCGGAGGAACTAATCACTCGGCTCCACCTCCCGCAATTCCACGGAAAAATCTCCCCACATTGGAACCGGAATGAGAGACTCCATGGTCTCTCCTTCGTCATCTTCCACCTCACCCATAACCTGTCTGCTCCACATAAATTTAGGGTATGTGAAAGATGTGACAAGGAACTCACTCATAATCATGGTGTTTGAGTCCGGTGGAAGAAACGCGCATGTGATGGACTGCCGCTTTCCCTTCTCACACGCCGAAATTACTTTTGTCTTGTCAGTATCGTTGAAGTACCCATATTGATATGTAATGACCCACACATTACCCCGTAGCTCTCGGACCATTCTCCCGGTAATCATTTCAACTTCCACGGACAAGGGTTTCCGTTCTGCCGTGTAACCGCCGTTCCGGCTCTCAGGCAGCGTGACCGGTGTACCTGTAGTGTCCAATATCAGTTGTGTCACAGTGTCACCGCCTTATGTCGGGTTCAGAATTGGCGTGCCGTTGGCTTTTGCATAATTTGACAGGGGGCCAAGCAGATAGGACGCAAATTTTGTCCCATCCGGCATCATGAGGTTTACGGTAATTGTGCCGCCGCTCGTGTCTTGGAACGCGGAGGAAATGCCGTTTACCATGCCAGCAGATGCAACGCCTAGACCGGAAGAAGCGAAGTCCACATTAGCTGTACCGAAGTCCAGCCCACCCTCAATGTTTCTGCGGATACGATCATATTCATTGTCCCAGCCTTCTCCTAATCCGAGGGCCATGTTTTTGCCCATTTCAGAAAAAACCGTAGACGGAGAATGGATGCCGAGGAGACCTTTTACGCTGTCTACAATGCCGCTGAAAAACCCAGTTACTTTTTCGGTAATCCAAGACGCCATTTCCTGGATGCCGTCCCAAATCCCTCTTACGATATCTTTACCGACTTCAAGGATGCTTCCCATCAATGATGCTATACCATCTACGATGGCCTGGATAATAAGCGGTAGGGAGGCGACAAGCTCCGGTATTGCCTGGATGATTCCTAGAGCAAGCTCTCCTAAAATTTCCGCGCCCTTTTCCAGGATGACAGGAAGGTTAGACGCAATAAAGTTGGAAATTGCAGAAATAACTTCTGGTAGCTTCGCCACCATTCCAGGTATTGCATTTATGATACCGAGTGCCAGTTGCCCAATAAATTCAAGGCCGGACTCTATAAATTTAGGAGCGTTCTCAGCCAGAAAATTGAAAATAGCTGTTATTACATCCGGCAAATTTTCAATTAATGCAGGAATTCCTTCCAGAATTCCGTTGCCGAGCATTGTAAGCAGTTCGCCGCCTGCCTGTATCAACTGAGGGCCAGACTCAACAAGGCTGTTATAGACTTCCGTCACTATCTGAGGGATAGAAGATATCAATTGCGGAATAGCGCTTATCAATCCAGTAGCAAGGCCAACTAGAAGCTGCACACCAGCAGAAATCATAGAGGGGAGCACAGATGATATTACCCCGGGTAGCTGCTGAGCTATGATAGGAGCAATCTGAGAGATGGCGGAGCCAAGTCCGGATAAAATCTGTGTGATTCTCGGGATTATATTTTCAGCAGCAGTTCCAACACTAGATGCAAAATTGTTTATAAGCGTTCCGAGATCTGCATTTTCATCAGCAATTCCGGCAAGAAGGTTCGACCACGCGGCCTTCATCATACCTACAGACCCTTCAATTGTGGTTGCTGCCTCTTCTGCTGTGGTTCCAGTAATTCCAAGGTTTTCCTGTACTGCGTGGATGGCGGTAATTACGTCGGAAAATTTAGCTGGGTCAAGGGCTTGTCCTGTGAGTTTTTCAGCGTCGGCGACCAGCCGCTCCAGTTCGGATTTTGTTCCGCCATAGCCCAGCTTCAGGTTGTCCAGCATGGCGTAGTTTCCACGCATCAGGGATTGATAGGTCTGCTGGATGGATTCAATGTTCGTGCCCATTTTGTTGGCGTTATCGGACATGTCCATGATGGCTTGGTTTGCGTATTCCGCAGCCGCCTCTGTGTCTCCACCTAAAGACTGAATCAGAGAAGCGGAAAAGGCTGTGGCCTGCTGCATGTACGTGTTCGCAGACACACCGGCAGTCTTATATGCGTTTGCCGCATAATCTTGGATGATGTCAGATGACTCTTTAAAAAGTGTCTCAACACCGCCTACAAGCTGTTCGTACTCGGCATACTGGTCAATGGACGATTTGGTCAGGGCGGCTACTCCGGCGGCTGCGGCGGCCAGAGCCGCTGTACCTACCTTTGCCGCCGTCGCAAGGCCGTTTTTGATGGTGCCCGCAAAAGTGGATGTTTTTTTGCTTGCATCATCCAGTCCATTTTCGTATTCACTGGTGTCCAACGAGATTTTTGCGTAAAGGTCAAGTAGATCCATCTTTGCTCACCACCTTCAATCCGGCTTTTTTGATAACATCCGAAACGATTTCTTCCCCTGTGCGGGTGTCTTTTTTCTTAGGGGACACAATGTCGACCCACCGTTCCCGGATATAACTGCCTCCGGCGTATTTCGCGGTGTTTTCGCCCATAATGCGCAGCGAATCGGTCACATACACCCGATAGGACTCTTTCTTCTGGTCGTACTCATACCGGGAAATCGCATATCGGATGAATGTCTTTATTCGCTGCGGGCCTCTGTATTCTCCAGCGCAGAGCCAGAGGAGGTTCCGCTCTGCGCTGAGATAAAAAGCGCTCCAAATGCCTCATCGGTCAGCAAGTCCACAGTGTCCTTGATAAGCTTTACTAGGTTTAGAGCGCCCGCATATTCATCAGGCGTAGTTCCCTCAATAGCCGCCAAAATGGAGATGATATCTTCCTTGTGGCCCTTCAAAAGAGCCGGAGCAGACTTTCTGGCTCGCTGCAACAGGAATTTCTTGGCCGTCATGCCCTCCGGAAGCTTTTCCCGCTTGAACAGGGCAGAAGCCTCTTCGTCCTCCGCGATATTTGCAATCGGGTCAATGATGTCAGCGATCACTTCAAGGGTTCGTTCGCCCTTAATGTCAGAAAGTCTCATTTATTCCTCCGGCTCCGCAGTCCCGGCCTTGACATACACTTCAAACGGGACGGTATCCTGTGCGTCGATAGAATAGTGGCCGGTGAACTCAAAGGAAAACTGACCCTTCGCGCGGTTTCCGCTCTGGAGCTGGAAACCGCCAGTACTCAGACCGTTCAGCATGTGGATTGCCAAGTACCCGCCGTTTGTGTTTCCGTTTTTGTCGGAATAGTCGCCTACCCACCAGATGTCCGAAAAATCGGTCTCCAGAACGTCATTGCGGGGCGTAACCTTTGTCTTATCGCCTGTGCCGATATCCGCCGCGCCAATCAACGTCTTTGCAAGAGCAGTGTCCACGGTGATAAATGTGCCGGACATGGTGACTTCCCAGCTGTCCAGCTTTTTCAGTTCCAGAACGTTGACCGGGCAGTTGTCAATGTCCTCGCCAAAGTCTGAATATGTAGGCGTGGCGGTGAAGTTCACGCCGCCGGAAGTCGCACCCAGAATGTCAGTTTCCTCAACAGTCCCAGTACCAGGGGTAAAGTTAGACAGCAAGATACCGGCATTGAGCTGCAAGGTCTGAAATGCTGTCTCGGGAATTCGAGTAAATTTCATGTTGTCTCTCCTTTCAGTTTGGAGTCAGGTATTCGGCGGTCACATTGAGATACCGCCGCTTGATTTTTGGGTCTGTGCTGTCAGTCATGCTTTGTGCCCACGGAGAACCACGTTTGAACCAGATTGCACCATCATCGCAGGGAACAAGAGTGCCGCTCATTCCGATAGCACTTGAAATTTCACGCACCTTTGCGTTCGGAGCAGCCTCGGACGTGGTGTAGTACCAGAGATTGACCGTTAAGCCAACCTCCCCTTCTTCCCATGCCCCGGTAATCAGTTCATAGGTCAGATAAGGCATTTCAACGCCTGGCTCTCCTTCTGGAACAGCGGACGCGGCGTAGGACGGCAGAAACTGCTCAAAAAACGCCTGCAAAGCGGCTTCTTTTGTCATAGTGCCCCAGCCTCCTGCCACGCCTTTATGAGTTTCGGCCCTTGTTTTGCTACCCAGTCCACCATTTCCTCGTTTTGCGCCCAGTCGCTGTTTTCAGCCAAGCCGCTTTCGAACAGAAACGCATGCAGGATTTCGTGACGTAGGTTTTTCTGCTCTTGCAATTCAAGTTTTCCCTTGCTTCCAGGTAGGTTTCTTTTGTAATTTTCCACAATGATTTCCCTTGTGGTTTCATCACAAAATCCGTCGCACCCCTCAAGCCTCGGTTCGGATTGCTCCGTTGCCAGTGTCACCGTGTATTCAGTGCCTAAGATGTTGATTGTCATGACGGCAGCGCCCTCTTTTCCGCAGTGAAGTATTTCAGTGAGAACGAGGCAGACTTGGGGCTTTCCTTGTCCGATGGCTCCGAAGTGACCCGATAGGTGTCGCCCGTGGTCTCGTCCCGGAAGTAGTCGTTGTACTCAATTGGCACAGCCTTATCCACCAGAGCGGAATACAGGCTTGTCACGCCCTCTTTCTCCGCTCTCCGGGCCTCCATGGAGGTATCCAGCGCCTGGTAGTTCATAAACTCCGCCCCGTCTGTCCATTCCACGGTATAGCCGCCCTCGCCGTCGGGCTTGCGGGTCTTTTCCAGCAGCACGCAGGGCCGGGCAAAATCGTCTAAAAGCGACATCTTCTCACCTCCACGGATTCGGCTCATGGGGCACCGGCGGCGTCATGTGGGGGTTCGGCTCCGCATACTGCCAGCTCCCCGCCGGTTTCTTCCAGGGAGCAAGCTGGGCGGCGAACACGTCACGCCAGCCAACGGCCATTCCTTTGGAGTTGGTGGCCTTGGAATAGCTGTATCCTCCGAAACTCTCGGACGTGTACGCCCCGCCGTCTCCGTTCTTAGCCGTCCAGGCGGTGATTTCCTCCACCATGGATAGAAATCCCTTCGGGATAGCTAACGCCCACACAGAACCGTCAAATGTTTCGTCTATCAACGTTATCTCTGTCCCGGTTTCGTCTAGGGCCGTTCCGTTGGCATATTTGTACACGCCGTCATTGAGCAGGCTTCCCAAAATGCGGAAATACTGCCCACTTACGAGAAAGGGCAGCGTGAGCTTCCCGTCCTCGATGGTGTATGTATCGTCGTACCGGCCCACGGCGAACCAGTTGTTCAGATACATCAAAACGGTTTCAAGCATCACGCCGCCCTCCTTTTATGCATCTGCCGAAGTGACTGTAATTGGTGCGGTGCTGTCGTCGCTGAACGTCACAGTGCCACCCGTGACCGCTCCCGCCGTCGTGGTCAGCGCAATGGCCTTAACGGACTTTCCATCCGCTCCGGCGGGGCCCTGTGCGCCGTTTTTCCCGTCAGCGCCTTTCGGGCCCTGTGCTCCGGTATCTCCTTTTGGTCCAGCAGGCCCCTGCGGCCCAACTTGTTCGTTTTGTACTCCCGCCTCCAGCTTGTTAAGCTTTTCGGCGGTAATCAGATCACCGTCTGTCCATGTAGTTGGTGTATACGCCATTTATGTGCCTCGCTTTCTGCCAACTTTGGCTTTACCTACTACCCCCGAGCCGACGAGGCCCGTTTCCTCGGCCGGGGGCGTTACCCCCCCGCCGATACGGTAATCTTGGCAATGCCGTCCAGGTACTCCGCCCAGAGCTTCATGCCCATAATGGCGTAGCTCTCGCCCACAGCGGTGTGGTAGTTGCCCTGTGCGTGGAAGCCGATCAGGTTGGTCTCACCCTGCA
>ERZ1090880.478-NODE-478-length-22053-cov-11.726021_pt1 | contig 22053 bp, 14 predicted proteins | sample MGYA00478471_ERZ1090880 | MGnify/ENA primary metagenome ERZ1090880 (study PRJEB33644, sample SAMEA5815734) | chicken gut metagenome | biome: Chicken; feature: Gastrointestinal Tract; material: Caecum | place: Ireland | collected 2019-01-01 | study: A study of the... | reverse complement strand
GTAATGATAACCCGCCGGTTGATAAGGGCGCATTTGATAAATATTTTGAAGAATATTTTTCAATAGAAAAATTATCATAGGGGTGAAGCTATGGATAAGAATGCGATTAAAAAGTTTGCTGTCTGGGCAAGAACAGAGCTGATTGCCCGTGTTTCCCTGAAAGGTGTGGAATACGGTATCACAGAGGACAACATTGAGGACGCCAATGCGGACAGCGTTGGCGGCAAAGTCCTCACTGCGGATGAAAAGAAACAGCGTCAGGCTTTAATTTCCGAGATTAAAGATAAAGGATATAAGCAGGTCATGGAGGAGGTTGCCTATACTTGGTTCAACCGTTTCTCTGCTCTGCGATTCATGGAAGTCAACGGCTACCTTCCTTCCCATGTGCGTGTGTTCACGGACGAGGAAAACAACTTTAAGCCGCAGATTATAGCCGAAGCCATTCATCTGGATTTGGATGGACTCAATATGGAAAAGGTCTATGAACTGAAAGAAGCTGAAAAGACGGAAGAACTGTATAAATATCTGCTGATCGTGCAGTGTAACGCCCTGAACAAGATTCTGCCGGGAATGTTTCAGAAGATTGCGGACTATACCGAGCTTCTTCTGCCGGACAATCTGCTCCGTGAAGGCAGTGTCATTCAGCAGATGATTGAGCTGATACCAGAAGACGACTGGAAAGATGCTGTCCAGATCATCGGTTGGCTGTATCAGTATTATAACAGCGAGAAAAAAGACGATGTTTTCGCAGCGCTGAAAAAGAATGTGAAAATCACAAAAGAAAACATCCCTGCAGCAACTCAGCTGTTTACACCGGATTGGATTGTTCGATGCATGGTAGAGAACAGCCTTGGCCGTCTGTGGTTGGAGGGACACCCGGATGTGAAAGAGCAGTTTTTGTCAACTGAGGAAGAACAGTCCGCATATGCGAAAGGAAACCGTGACCCGGAAGATACCAAATGGCACTACTATCTGGAAGAAGCCGAGCAGGAGCCGGAAGTGCAGGTGCAGCTTGCCGAGATTCGCAAGGAATATGCAGCATTGACACCGGATCAGTTGAAAGTCATTGATCCTTGTTCCGGTTCCGGCCATATCCTTGCATATATGTTTGATGTGCTAATGAAGATTTATGAATCCTACGGTTATACCACTCGTGAAGCTGTAGCAAGCATTGTAGAAAATAACATTTATGGTCTGGACATTGATGATCGTGCGGCACAGTTGGCTTATTTTGCGGTAATGATGAAAGCCCGCCAGTATGACCGCCGTTTCTTTAGCCGTGGCATTCAGCCTCATGTGTATGCCATTGTGGAGAGCAATCGTGTAGATAAATTTGCTGTTGATTATTTCTGCAATGGCGATGCGAAGCTGACAACTGCTATGGACACCATTATCAGAGAGTTACATGACGCAAAGGAATACGGTTCGATTTTGAGCGTCACACCGCAGGATTGGTCTGCACTGTACGACCGCTTTGCGGAGATTGCGGAAGATATAAATATGTCCCGTGAGACGGCATTGAGAGAATTACTGCCGTTGGTACAGGTGGCAGAAGCACTGGCACAGAAGTATGATGTGGTTGTGACAAATCCGCCGTATATGGGTGCAGCTAATATGAACCCAAAATTGAATGATTTTATTAAAAAGAACTATGCAGATTATAAGAGCGATTTTTTCTCAGCATTTGTAATTCACTGTTCTGAAATGGTCAAAAAATCTGGTTATTGTGGCTTCTTTACGCCTTATGTGTGGATGTTTATCTCTGCTTATGAAAAAATGCGTAATTACCTGTATAATCGAACGACTATTGAAGTATTAATTCAGTTTGAATATTCTGCATTTGAAGAGGCAACGGTTCCGGTATGTACTTTCGTTTTCCAAAATCGTCATGTACAGAAAAAAGGATGTTATTTGCGTTTAGTGGATTTTCGTGGTGGCATGGAAGTTCAAAGACAAAAAACGTTGGAAGCAATCGGCAATCATAATTGTGGATTCTATTATGAACAAAATGCGAGTGATTTTTCAAAGATACCAGGTTCACCAGTAGCATATTGGGCTTCACCTAAACTATTTGATACGTTTGCATCATTTGATACAATAGGTGATTATTACGATGTTAGAAACGGTATTACTACGGGAGATAATAACACTTTCTTGAAATTATGGTATGAAGTAGGTAAACATACTGAACGTTGGTTCCCTTGTAATAAAGGGGGCGCATATAGAAAATGGTATGGAAACAAAGAATATGTGGTTGATTGGGAAAACGATGGGCAGAGATTAAAAACAAATGTAGATAAAAATGGGAAAATTAGAGCAACCCTCAGAGGAATCGATTTTAATTTTTCAGAGGGTATAACAATGTCAAGAGTGACAAGTGGACTTCCGAGTTTTAGAGAAATGAGTTCAGATTCTATTTCAGAGAGTGCAACAAATGCAATCTATCCTAAAAGTAGAAATAGAAAAGACTCAATGAAATTATTAGCACTGCTGAATTCTAAAATTGGATCATATATTTTGCCTTTATTAAATCCAACAATAAATGTTGTACCAGAAGATATTAGAAGTATCCCAATAAAAATGGAACTTTTGACAGGTGTTCTTGATTTGACAGAAACAAATTGCATTTTAGCAAAAGAAGATTGGGATTCCTTTGAAACCTCATGGGACTTCCAGCACCATCCACTGCTCCGCAAAGTTCCTACCATTGCCGAAGCCTTTGACCAGTGGAAGGCTGAATGCGATGACCGCTTTGATCAGCTGAAAGCCAACGAGGAAGAATTGAACCGTATTTTCATCGACATTTATGGTTTACAGGATGAGCTGACACCGGAGGTAGAGGATAAGGACGTAACCGTTCGCAAGGCTGATCTTGGCAGAGATATTCGCTCTTTCATTTCCTATGCGGTTGGTTGTATGTTTGGGCGCTATTCGCTAGATGTGAACGGACTTGTCTATGCAGGCGGCGAATGGGATTCAAATAAATATGTTTCTTATCCTATTGATAAAGATAACATTATCCCAATCTGTGATGATGAGTATTTTGAGGATGATATTGTCGGCCGTTTCGTAGAATTTGTAAAAACAGTCTATGGTGAAGAGTCTTTGGACGAAAATCTGAAATTCATTGCTGATGCCCTGGGCGGCAAAGGGCAGCCGAAAGATGTGATTCGGAATTATTTCCTGAATGATTTTTATAAAGACCATTGCAAGATTTATCAGAAGCGCCCTATATATTGGCTGTTTGACAGCGGCAAGAAGAATGGCTTTAAGGCTCTGATTTATATGCACCGCTATCAGCCGGACACTATTGCCCGTATCCGTACCGATTATGTACACGAACAGCAAGCTCGTTATCGTACCGCTATTGCCGATTTGGAACAACGTATTTCCAATGCTTCTACCGGTGAGCGTGTAAAACTGAAGAAAAAACTGACCATCTTGCAGGCACAAGATACCGAAATCAGAAGTTACGAGGAAAAGATTCATCACCTTGCCGACCAGATGATTTCTATTGATCTGGACGATGGCGTGAAGAAGAATTATGCAATTTTCCAGGATGTTTTGGCTAAAATAAAGTAAAGGGGACAAATATATGGACAACAGTGATGTTGAGAATACAGTACAAAGGGAGTGTGAAGATTATCCATCAGCATGTTTCCTTTTAGATAGCTGTTTTCAGGATTATCAGAGAATACAGGATAATTACAATAAGATATATGAAAAAATAAATATTGCTTTGGCATTTTCTGGCGTTATTTTAACAATTATGCTTGGAGCGTTTGATTTTTCACCGGCGAAATTCAATGTAAGTAATATGAAAATATGGGAAGTGATTTTGACCTCCATTGAATTGACGTGTCTTGGAGGTAGTTTAATAGTAATTGTTGGAGCTACAATATACTTATTGTTTTTACTAAGAGGAAGAAAAATTGCCGTTTTTAAAAGTGAAGACATTAGAAATGAAGAAATATATCGAAACAAAGAATCACATGCAGCGTTATGGTTGATTGACAAATATACAAGAATTGTAAATGAAGTTCGTCCAATCGTACAAAAGAAGCAAAAGGCATTTGATAATGCAATGGTTGCAATTATTGTTGGAATAATGATGTATGTGGTTGCTGTGCTATTAAGAAAAGGAGGATTTTAAAATGCCTAATAGAGATAAAACAATGGATGATATTAAAAGTGGAAAGGGTCTTCCGCAACTTTCAAGTGCTGAAGGCTCAAATCATCAGACCGGAATTATTACTGAACAAAGAGCTGAAAAAGGCATAACTTATGAAACCTTTACATATCACGGAGAAAAGCGTTCAAATGGAGAACAGTGATTCCAAAGGAGAGCTTGTAGATTATGACAGATGAAAAATCAAAAATTCCAGTGAGCTGGAGTTTGCTGTTTTTTGCATTGAAAATGTAGCGGCAAAGCTGGGTGTGGATGCAGAGCGTGTTTATCAGGCATTTACTGAACAGAGCGATATTCTGAACGGTTACATCGTGTCGGAATATGAAATGCTGCATACCCAGAGCCGGGAATATATCGTTGACGACCTCCTTGATGTGATGAAAGAAAGGGGTGTGGAAGTATGATTCTCTATCATGGCTCTTTTTTAGAGATTGTTAAGCTGGATTTGGTTCATTCCCGCCCTAATCTGGACTTCGGACGTGGCTTTTATGTCACGCCGCTATATGAACAGGCGGCGAAGTGGTACGGTAAGTTCAAATGCCGTGGAAAAGATGGTATTATTTCTCGGTATGAATACGATGAAAGCCGGGGAGCTGAACTGAAAACATTGAAATTCGATTCTTATTCCGAAAAATGGCTGGATTTCATTCTGAACTGCCGAAGTGGAAAAGATGCAACGGATTACGACCTTGTTGTAGGCGGTGTTGCCAATGATAAGGTGTTCATTACGGTGGAGCTATTCTTTGACGGACTGATTAATAAAACGGAAGTTATCAAACGCCTGCGTTATGAAAAGCCGAACCTGCAAATATGTTTCCGCACAGAGAAAGCACTGTCTCTGTTGCATTTTGAAGGGAGTGAAAAACTATGACAGCGAACCCGATTTTTGCTTCAGAAAAAATATAGCCGTGTTATTGAGTGCTTTGCCAAACAGCAGGGACTTTCACTGGATGCGGCACTGGATTTATTTTATCATTCCCAGGTTTATCAGCTGATCCGTGATGGTGTTTCCTATATGCACTGCATGAGCGATGCGTATCTGGCGGAGGAATTAAGACGGGAATATACGGAGAAGATTCTGGGAAATTGCCAATAACTGAAATTTGAGTTTGGTATTTATTCGTGATGAGGTGATACAAAATGATTGATTTTGACAATCCAAATACATTCCCAAAAGAATTGAAAAATTGGGGAACCGAATTTGAAAAGATGATTTTAAGAAGAGTAAATACGGATAATATTGAGGAATGGTGGCAAATTGAACATCAGTTGCAAGATATTAGAATCGGTGAATCGAAGTTGGTTACTGATTTTGTTAAAGAAAATATGGATACAGAAATTGCAGTATGTCATTGTACACGTATTTTAGATGAGAATGAATATTGGAGACATGGTCTTGTGACTGCGGGAGGGGAAAATAATGCTGGAGAGAAACGATTACGAAAACTCTTTGTGGATATAGGTTTAGAGGATAAAAAAATAGAAGAAGTTTTTTCACATATATATTATTTGTGGAATCGAGATAAACAATCCAGAACAAAGTCAGTACATTTCTTTGTTGACAAAAGTCAAGTATATAAGGACGATCAATTAAACCATTTTGCTATCAATTTAGGGGGCGAAATTTTGCGATGGTCTTTGGAAGCGATTGACAGAGAACTGTATAAAGAAGAACCTTATAAGCGTTTATGGATCATGGGAACTCCATCTGTAATAACATTTAAGGTAAAATTAGGTGATATTCATGAGATATATCGTAATAGTTTAATTGCTGAAATAGTCAAATATAACATAACGAAAGATCTCTTTGGCTTTGATTATGAATTTGAATTTACAGGAATGACAGTTGGAGATGTTCCGCCGCAAAATATTTTAAGTATCGAAGAAATAAAAGATTACATTCAAACGCAAGAAAAATATCCTGATTATGAGGGGTTCTATGATGAGCTAAAAAGTTGAATTGTTTTGGTAAGTCAGATTTGCTCATGCAGACGGGAAAATATATCAATTAACAACAAAGGGAGAAATTCGATGCAAGAAAAATTTCATTTTCAGGCAAAAGGAATGCCGCTAATAAAATTTCAAGATGCAGACAAGATTAAGAGTTTACAATCGGGGAAGATTTATGCGAAAACCCTTGGATATTATCGTAAAAGAGAAGAAGAAACCGGTGATTGTGAAGTTGGGGACAAGTATGAAGCCATGATTCATATTAACGAAGCTACAATCTATTTCCCTGATACTGGCGAAACAGTTGCAGTTAATGATGATTTATTAAAAACATCTGAATCAAACGATTTTGTTTTCTGTATGTTTGGGGTGAATCCTCAGATCGATAAATTTAGATTTACAGATAAACAAAAGGAAAAAATGCTCTCGTTTGGTGATACAGCACTGATTGTTTTAGATCACGATGAATTTATTCGTAGGGTAAAAGTGTCGGCTGAAAAAGCAGGTTATAAAGTATATTTTAAGCCGGTTCAATACTATGATCCAACTATTGATGGTGGAAATATGCTGATTTCATTACTTGCGGGAATGTGGAACATTGCTTTTTGGAAGCGTGACTCCTATACTTATCAGCAAGAAGTAAGATTTGTATTTACACCAGGCGATGAAAATATAGATCATATTGAATTGGATATTGGTGATATTAGTGATATTACAGCAATCATTTCTGCTAAATCAGCGTTATCAGCAATAGTAGAAAAAGCGGATTCTTCGGGAACAGAAAGTGACTTAAAATAATCAGGTGGCGAATGTTACCAAAGAGAGCGAGGTGTCAGGATGACCATAGAAGAAATTCTTGCAGGAGAATCTAAGAATGTGGAGTTCAAAGAGAATCTGCCTGAGAAAAGCATCAAATATATGAAGTCTGTGGTTGCATTTGCAAATGGAACCGGAGGGAAAATCATTTTTGGAATTGCTGATAAGACCAGAGAAGTTGTCGGTTTTGCCAAGGAAGATGTGTTCGAAAAAATGGATGCCATTGCCAATGCCGTATCAGATAGCTGCGAACCGGCAATTATCCCGGATATTTCTTTACAGACGATTGATGGTAAGACTGTTATTGTGGTAGAGGTTTCTGAGGGCAGACAGCGCCCATATTATATCAAAGCTCTTGGCAGAGATGGCGGTGTATATGTCCGTGTTGCCGGAACTACACGTCTTGCTGACGAATATATGATAAAAGAATTACTGTTTGAGGGCAGCAACCGCTACTATGATCAGGCTTTGTGTATCGGATTGAATATCACGGATGAAGACATTGATGCTCTGTGCAAAGCTATGAAAGAACAGGCAGTCAAGAATGCCCACAATGAGGAACAGAAAGCATCAATCAAAGATGTTGGCAGACAACAGCTTCGTTCCTGGGGGATTTTGATTGAACGTGATGGAAAAGATTATCCGTCCAATGCCTTTGCTATTTTAACAGGTAATGCAGGCCTTCATGTTGCAACACAATGTGGCGTGTTCAAAGGCACAACAAAAGCGGTATTTGTTGATCGGCGGGAATATACTGGTCCGCTTTGGGAACAGATAGATCAAGCATTTCAGTTTGTTCTGCGAAATATTCACCTGGGCGCTACCATTGTGGGGATTTATCGTCAGGATGTTTATGAGATTCCACCGGATGCCATTCGTGAGTTGATTATCAATGCCATGGTGCATCGTAGTTATTTGGATCATGGTACGATACAGGTTGCGGTGTATGATAACCGATTGGAAATTACTTCCCCAGGAAAGTTGCCAATGGGACAAACTATGGAGCGTATGAAAGAAGGCTATTCCAAAATCAGAAATGAAGCTCTTGCTCATGCCTTTGCTTATATGAATCTAATTGAGCATTGGGGAAGCGGCATTCCGAGAATTATTGATAAAGTAAAGGCTGCCGGACTGCGGGAACCAGAGTTTATTGGTGGCGAGGTTGATTTGCGTATCAATATCTATCGAGGTCAGATTGACGGCGCTGTTGATTTCAATGCTTCCAATACTGCCGTTAAACCGCCGCTAAACCGCCGGGAAACCGCCGATAAAGTGCCGGCAAATGAACAGGAACAGCAAATTTATAAATATGTATCGGAAAATGCCGGCATTACAACATCACAGGCAATGAAACTTCTTGGTATCAAACAGCGTAGAACCAGAGAAATACTGGCTAAAATGGTTGAAAAAGGATGGCTGAGAAAAGAAGGTGCTTCAAGAAGCACAATTTATGTAAAAAACACAGAAGGGAGATAATGCAGCATGGATACAGACAAAGTAATACAAGACTTGAACCGCAGATTTGCTGCACCTCTGCCGGAGTTTTACCAACGTCGGATCATCTTCTGGTACGATGAAGATAGGGAATTTGAGGATAAGCTGAACGAAGTGGTTTTAGAGAATGCAAAGGTAATTGCTCTGACTGGAAATAATGCGTTTTCTGTAAAAAAACTGCTTTCGGTAGATGACTTGACTACAAACTATCTGATTTATAGTCCTTTAGCATATAACCGACCGGAGGACAACTGGCTTTTGGATGTGGAGCTTTACAGCGAGGAGTTCCGGGCAGATCTGATTTCCATTTGGATGGATGAGATGGGGCTTGCATCGAATCCGGCCATGCGGAAGCAAGTCAAGAATTATCGTGCTTATTTTAATGCGAAAGATCGTCGTTTGAAAGTTAGCACACAGAATAAAGTTCCAGCAACTCCAGCACAGCTGCACATGGCTGTCATGGCGGCAATCTGTGGGTTGAAAGACGCACAGCCTAATATGATTCTCCGCAGTGTGTTTCGGGCTGGACTGGATTTGAAAAGCAATACTGTTTATCAGGATTTTGTAAAATATCATGCAGATGGTGCGTTTTGGGCGATGGTTCGCCAGGGATGGGGATTTGCAGAGGAAGAACCAGACCTGGGACCATTGGCAATTCATTTGCTGTTGACCGCTGCCACCCGTACTATACGACAGGAGTATCTTGCTGGACTGGACGGGTTCATTTCTATGCCGCATCAGGCATATTGCTATGATTTTATTTCTGAATGGATTCATAGTGAGGATATTCAGCAGTTATATGATGTGGCACGGTATGTTGAGGATGAAGCCCGTCTTCATCAGCGTTTTGAAAAGCTGACTGTGGACGATCTGGCAGGAACTGAGTGTTTCCCGTGCATTAATGAAGTGATTCTGACAAAGCTGATGACAGAAATCAGCGACCATATCATTGATGTTGACACCATAACTTCGACTGTTGAAAAGCGGAGAACCTGTGCATGGTATGAGCCATTTGAGAACTTTTATGATGGTATTTTGCAAGTGGCAAATATGCAGAGATTCTTTAAGGAGCATTCTGCCGGATTCCATACCGCAGAGGCAAAAGGCATATGGAAAGAATATACGGAAAGCTATTATCAGATGGATACCTATTACCGTTTGTTTCATCTGAGTTTCCAAAAGAGTCTGGAAACTTCCAATATTCTGCTGGATGATTTGTTCAAGCACGTCGTCGATAAAGTGGAAGGACTCTATACTCATTGGTTTTTAGGTGAGCTGGGTAATAACTGGTCGGATGTGTGTGCAGAAGAACTGGCAGCCTATGGGAAGGTTTTGGAAGTACCGCAGCAGGAAGAATTTTACCGTTCCAGTATTAAGACTTCAGATACCAGGGTATTCGTGATTATTTCGGATGCTATGCGCTATGAAGTGGCGGCTGCTATGGCAGACCAGCTTCAGAGAGAAACACAGAGCAAGGTTTCCATAAGCAGTATGCAGAGCATTTTCCCTTCTATTACAAAGTTCGGTATGGCAGCGTTATTGCCGCATAAAGAGCTGACAGTAGAGGTTCGGAACAACTTTTTAACGGTTTTGGCGGATGGTCAATCTACGGCAAGCACTTACCGGGATAAGGTTTTGAAATCAGAAGATCCGGCAAGTGTAGCATTGAAATACAATGACATTATTACCATGAAACGACCAGAACGAAGTGCATTGGTAAAGGGTATGGATGTGGTCTATATTTATCACGATACTATTGATGAAGCTAGTCATACTTCTGATACAGCTGTTTTTGCTGCCTGTGATAAGGCAATTTCAGAATTGAAGAATCTTGTGCGTATTATTGTAAATGAATTTGGCGGTACGAATATTCTGATTACGGCTGATCACGGATTCCTTTATACATACAGTCCTTTGAAGGAAGAGGATAAGGTAGATAAAAGCAGTTTTTTTGATGTGGATGTAGTAAACTCTGATGCCATAAAAAAAGAAAGTACCAGGAGGTGTGTGGAATATGGCAGAAGATATGCAATTATGAAGAAGGGTGCGCAACCCGACTATTTGATGCCTGTAAAATTCCTGGGGGGAAATACAGAGTTTGAAGGATTTACTCCAAGAGAAAGTATCCGTATCAAGATGAGTGGCGGCGGTATGAACTTTGTGCATGGCGGCATTAGTTTGCAGGAAATGGTTGTTCCGGTGATTGAATATCACTATCTTCGCAACGATTCTATGGAATACAAGCGTAATAGGAAGAAATATGATACCAAACCGGTAACAGTTAATCTGTTGTCCGCAAACCGTAAAATCAGCAATATGATTTTCTCGCTGAACTTCTATCAGAAGGATGCAGTCAGTGCAAACCGTGAATCGGCTACTTATCAGGTTTACTTTACGGATGAAAATGGCAAACCGATCAGTGATATTCAGAAGATTATTGCAGATAAAACCAGCGACAACGGTGCAGATAGAATATTCCGCTGCCAGTTTAATCTGAAATCTCTGAAATACAGCAATACCGCTACTTATTATCTGGTAATTGCAGATGAACGGGGATTACAGATACCACAGCGAGAGCCGTTCAAGATCGACATCGCTTTTGCGGTGGATGAGTTCGATTTCTTTAGTTAATACCGCAGGAGGAAAGAAAGATGGAGCAATTTACAGAGGGCGAAAGCACTCGTGAAGAAATAAAGAACAAGCTCCGTCAGAATTTTGACGGTAAGATTGTTCGTAAAGACCTAACAAAGAAAATCAAGGAAGGGGCGAATGTTCCGGTTTATGTCCTTGAGTTCTTGTTAGGGCAGTATTGTAGCTCAGATGATGAAACTGTCATTGAAAAAGGAGTACAAAAAGTAAAGCGGATTCTTGCTGCCAACTTTGTACGTCCAGATGAATCGCAGAAAATTCTTTCTCAGTTGCGTAAAAAAGGCAGTCATACGATTATTGATATGGTGACAGTACATCTGGACATGAAAAAGGATTGCTTTTTTGCAGAGTTTTCTAATCTGGGAGTTGGCAATGTACCGATTGCCGACGAATACCCGGAAAAGTTTGACCGGCTGCTCTGTGGCGGTATCTGGTGTATTGTTCAGTTGGATTATGAGGTTGAAGGTGACAATAACTTTGGTATTGCGGGATATTGACGGGAATCCGCTTCGCTCTAAACAGAAAAAGCAGAAAGATATTTCTCCAATCAGTATCCGTAAGTTGACACCGATTCAGATGCCACACGTTGATATTGACGAGCTGAAGCAGGGACGAAAAGCCTTTACGAAAGATGAATGGCTGGATATTCTTCTTCGATCTATCGGCATGGAGCCGGACGAATTTACATACCGTGAAAAATGGTTGCTGTTGACTCGTATGATTCCACTGGTAGAGAATAATTTTAATCTTTGTGAGTTGGGCCCGAGAAGCACTGGAAAATCCCATCTCTACAAAGAGATTTCTCCGAACAGTATTTTGATTTCTGGTGGACAGACAACAGTTGCAAACCTCTTTTATAATATGGGGCGCAAGACGGTTGGGCTGGTCGGTTTGTGGGATTGCGTTGCTTTTGATGAAGTGGCGGGTATCAAATTCAAGGATAAAGACGGTATCCAGATTATGAAAGACTACATGGCATCTGGCTCTTTTGCCCGTGGCAAAGAAGAAAAGGCTGCCACTGCTTCCATGGTCTTTGTGGGAAACATCAATCAGAGTGTGGATGTGCTGTTGAAAACCTCCAGTCTGTTTGCACCTTTCCCACCGGAAATGGGAACGGATACAGCATTTCTTGACCGTATACACTGCTATCTTCCAGGCTGGGAGATTCCGAAGTTCAGACCGGAGCATTTTACCGACGATTATGGCTTTATCAGTGATTATCTGGCAGAGTTTATCCGAGAACTTCGTAAAGAACAGTATGGCGATGCACTTGATCACTATTTCCGTCTGGGAAGGAATTTGAATCAGCGTGATACGATTGCAGTCCGCCGCATGGTAGACGGTTATCTGAAGCTGATGTACCCGAATGGTGAGTTTACCAAAAAAGAACTGGAAGAAGTCATTCAGATTGCACTGGAAATGCGCCGTCGTGTCAAAGAACAACTGAAAAAATTGGGAGGTATGGAGTTCTACGATGTGAACTTCTCTTATATTGACCTGGATGATATGTCAGAGCATTATGTTTCTGTACCGGAACAGGGCGGAGGTAAGTTAATTCCGGATGGTATGTGCAATCCGGGACAGGTTTATACCGTATCCAGAGGGAAAAGTGGTATGATTGGTGTATTCCGTCTGGAAAGTCAGATGCTTCCGGGAAATGGAAAGATTGAACGGACGGGGTTAGGCAGCGATTCTAAATGCAAGGAAGCTGTGAACACGGCATTTAACTATTTGAAAGCAAATGGCAACAGAATCAGTGGTTCTATCAGTACCTCGACCAAGGATTATATCATCAATTATCAGGATTTGCAGGGGATTGGAATGACTGAGAAGCTGGCACTTCCTACGTTGATTGCTCTTTGCTCGATTGCGCTGGGAAAGCCAGTGGTCAGCAATTTGGCAATTCTGGGAGATATTACAATCAGCGGCACGATGATAAAGGTGGATGAGCTTGCCAATACGCTTCAAGTGTGCCTGGACAGCGGCGCAAAGAAAGTGCTGATTCCGAGTACTTCGTTTGTTGATTTTGCAAGCGTTCCGGCTGATTTGATGAGTGCATTTCAGTTGATTCCGTATCAGAGTGCAGAGGATGCTGTGTTCAAGGCATTGGGAGTAGAATAAAACCAAAGATAGGAGGCTGTGAATGGCTATTGAGAAGGTAATTATTCAAAATTTTAAAAAGTTCAAAAATCCCTTTGAAATTAAATTTAATGAAAACATCAATCTCCTGGTTGGTGATAACGAATCCGGAAAATCTACTATCCTTGAAGCCATTCATGTGGCTTTAACAGGTATATATGCTGGTCGAAGCATTAGGAATCAGCTGTCAGCGTATTTATTTAATAGAGAGGTAGTTGAGGAATATCTGGCATCGGTGGAGACTGGACATCCGACTGCGCCTCCGGAAATAATGATTGAGCTATACTTCAAAAGCGGAACACTGCCTGAATATGAAGGCAATGGCAATTCTGAAAAAAGTGATGGCACAGAAGGCATTAGATTTTCAATTAGTTTTTCTGATAAATTTAACGCAGAATATGAAAGTTTGATTAAAGCACAAAAACTTATAAGTTTACCTATTGAATTTTATGAAGCTAAATGGTTTTCTTTCAGTAGAGATGAGAAAATGCCGAGATTCATACCAATAAAATCTGTAATGATTGATTCGTCAAATTACAGATACCAAAACGGATCTGATGTATATATTTCCAGAGTAGTAAAAGATTTTCTTGAACCAGAGGACATAACAGCAATAACACAAGCCCATAGAAATATGATAGATGAGTTTGCGCAAAATGAAGCTATTCAGTTAATCAATGAGAAAATTAGTGCTGCATCTACTGTCATGAACGGAAAATTATCGTTAAGTGCTGATCAGGGAGTTCAGAACTCTTGGGAATCAAGTTTGGTTACACAGGTGGATGGAATCCCGTTTGCTAATGCTGGAAAAGGAGCACAATGTATTATAAAAACACAATTAGCTTTAAGTCATAAACAGGCGGAAAAAGCAAGTATTATTTTGATTGAAGAACCTGAAAGCCACTTGTCTTTTTCTCGACTGAGTGAATTGATGGGAGTTATTGAAAAGGCTGCATCTGGTAGACAAATTATAGCATCAACGCATAGCAGCTTTGTTGCTAATAAGCTCGGACTGGAAAATTTGATTTTACTTTCAGACAATAATTGTTGCTCGATGCAATCGCTCAAGAAGGAAACTTTTGAATTTTTCAAAAAAGTAGCAGGTTATGATACGCTGCGACTGATTCTTTGTAAAAAATCAATCTTGGTAGAAGGTGACTCGGATGAACTGGTTGTCCAGCGGGCATATATGGATACTCATGAGGGGAGACTTCCTATCCAAGATGGAATAGATGTAATGACCGTAAGAGGAGTAACATTTAAACGGTATCTTGAAATTGCACGGATATTAAACAAAGAAACGGCTGTCGTTACAGATAATGATGGAAATATTGAAGCTGTTAAGAAGAAGTACAAAGAATATGAGGAAATACCGTTTATCCATATTTGTGTTGATGAAGTGGTAGATACAGGTGATTTAAAACTGTCAGGTAAGGATTTTAATTACAATACTTTAGAGCCGAAAATATTGAAAGAAAATGGGCTGGAAGTAATGAATAATATTTTTGGAACTAAGTATGATACTGATGATGAGATGCACAAATATATGCATGAACACAAGACAGATTGTGCAATAGCGATTTTTGAATCGGCTACTAAAATTAAATATCCTGAGTATATAATGAGGGCATTAAAAAATGAGTAGTCTAATTGTTGCGGCGGCAGGGGCAGGAAAAACAACATTTCTTGTAAAGCAGGCGTTGGAGATTTCTGAAAATGTTTTGATAACGACTTATACCGATGCAAATGAACAAAGCATTAGAGATAAATTTTACGAAATAAATGGTTGTATTCCATCAAATGTAACCATTATTCCGTGGTTTTCTCTGCTGCTTAAGCATGGTATACGACCTTATCAAAGTTATCTTATAAATAATAGAGTATCTGGAGTATTATTAGTGAATAAGGCAGATAAGAGACTGCTGAAGCTAAAGGACACAAATGAGAAAAAATATATCACTGCTTCTGGTAATGTATATTCAAATATGATTTCAAAATTGCCATGTGTCTTGGATAGATTATCGAATGGCTGTGTGTTTCGGAGAATGAGAAAGATTTTTTCTTATGTTTTTGTAGACGAAATACAAGATTTTGCTGGATATGATTTGGAAGTTATAAAAAAACTGTACGAGGCCGGTTGTAACATGACTTTGGTAGGCGATCCTCGTCAGACGACGTATCGAACTCATTATGAAACAAAATATAAAAAGTATGCAGGTGGAAAAATAGTAAATTTTGTACAGGAAAACATTCCTGAAATGAATATTGACTCCACGACATTAGCGACATCGTATCGCAATAATCAGATTATATGTGATTTGGCAAATCAGATGTATCCTGATATGAAGCCATGTGATTCTGCTATGAACGAAAAGACAGGACATGACGGAATATTTTGGATTGAAGAAAGGGATATTGATAACTATATGGAAACATATAATCCCGTTCAACTTAGATATGATAAAAGAACCAAGGTAAATGAAAAATTTAGAGTAACAACTTTTGGGGCAGCAAAGGGCCTTACTTTCGATAGAGTTTTGATATACCCAACACAGCCAATGCTGAATTGGCTGTCGGGAAAATCGAGAGATATGAAAGCTGAAAGTCTTTCCAAGTTTTATGTGGCAGTTACCAGAGCAAAGTATAGCGTTGGTTTTGTATATAAAACAAAAAAGATTCCGTCTGACAATATCGGAGAAAAGTGGACACTTGGATAAATAATTGAAGGGGCGCTGTTTTCAAGAAGCCGCACAGATGGAGAAATGAACTTCCCATCGTTGTGTAAATTTCCAACGGTGGGGAAACTTTTATATGGATATTCGACATTGATTTTAGGCTCAAATTTTCCATCCCCTTCAGTCATTTGTACCCGATGACGATGTACAGGTTTCTTTTGTTTTGCCATAATAAAAGGTCCGCCTATGAATTAGATTTTATCATAGAAGAACCTTTCATTATAATATTTACGCAAAAGTTTTATACTGTTGAATACTTTATGCCCCTAAGGCCTATTTGAGCGTAATCTGTTCACCATCTATGCTGATAGAGTTATCAAGCATATGAAGAGCAGAATCCATAGCTTCATTGATGGCTTTACCTACACGGGTTACTCCACATTGAACGGCCAGTGAGTGATACAGGCCATTTTTGTCAGCAGACACATTTTGTTTGAGAATTTCCAGCATACCTGCTGCCAATTCCTCAGGAGCAATTTGCTTAATTTCACGTTCGATATCACCTGACTTTCGGAATTGAATCTTTTTTTCGTTAGTCAGATATAAAAAGCCATTTTTACGAATAATGCCGTATCGTTGGTATCCGGACATTTGCTGTTCATAGGCATGCTGTACAACTTTGGTGACTTTTTCGCGGCCAAAACACCAGACAATGCGTTTCAAAAGCAATTCTTCCGAAAGCGGAGCTTCTACTTCCAAGATGGCTTTCACCATACCTTTGAAATCATGTGGTAGATATTGCTTACTTAATTGATAAATATCAGCTGCTTTATAGGGCGGAAATTCAAAATGTTTTTCGGCTGCAGCCTCTTCAAATGTTTCCACCGATTTACTGTTTGCCGGTTTTGCCTCCGTTCTCATAGGATTTTTGATTGCATCAGTTGCTGCTTCTAAAAGACGAAGCTGTTCTACCGATTTGTTCCGAAACCAATCCGTAGACCAGATACGATAGAACTTCCAGCCCATACGCTCTAAAATTTCCTGCCGTAAACGGTCCCGGTCCCGGGCATTTTTTGAAGCGTGATATGTTGCGCCATCACATTCAATGGCGAGAACGTAATCGGAACTATTAGGAAGTTTCAGACCAAGATCAATCCGGAATCCGGAGCACCCTACCTGTGTGTCTACAGAAAAACCTTTGGAGCGTAAGAAGTCACACACTTCCAGTTCAAAATCAGAGTCGAATTGTTCAAACGGATTAACGTTGACGTTGCGCTCTAATGCGATCTCGCCATTCTCTGCAAAATCGAGATATTCACGAAGCAGTTTTGCACCTTCTGCGGATGTCCGTTTCAAATCAATATCGGTATAGTGCATAGAAGAAACCAATTGTACATTACATTTCGCACGGGTAACTGCAACATTTAATCTCCTTTCTCCGCCAATGCGATTCAATGGACCAAAGTTGTGCAGTAAGCGTCCCTGTGCATCGATTCCATAAGCAACGCTGAATATGATAGTGTCTCGTTCATCACCTTGAACTGTTTCAAGATTTTTAATAAAAAATGGTTCTTTTCTATCATGCTTGAAGAAAAATTCTTTTTCAGGTGTGTTCTGCCTCCGTTTTGCAAGCAACCTGTCAATCAAATCTTGCTGGGCAATACTAAACGCTACCACCCCTAAGCTACGATTCGGGTATTTGTCAATATTCTGATAGATCAGATCGACAATGAATTCTGCTTCTTTCCGATTGGTATGTGATCTGCGGTCAAAAATACCATCCACATGATAATAATCCACACCGATTCCCGGAGCATCTGCCTTAGCAGATGGGAAGGTTACAAGATCATTATCATAGAAGTTTTTGTTTGAAAATGTAATAAGCTGTTCAAAGCGGCTACGATAATGCCAGCGTAAACGGAGCTGCTGCATAGAGGTTGAACACAAATCTAAAATGGATTCAAAGTCCGTTACATCTCCAGTTTCTTCATCACTGTCTTCCGCTTCGATAGAGGCATTAAAGAAGTTGCTGGGTGGCATTTGCTTGGAGTCTCCAACAACAATCAGTTGTTTGGCGCGATAAATTGCACCTATTGCGTCCTGTGGAAAAATCTGTGATGCTTCATCAAATACGACTACATCAAAGTGAACGGAATCCGGTGCGAGGAAGGTACTGACGCTTAGAGGCGACATCAGAAAACATGGTTTGATCCGTTGGACAAGTTCACCGGTTTCAGTAAGTAACGAGCGAATGCTTTTTTGTTTTCGCTTTTTTTCTCCTTCACGTAGTAGGATAGCCAGTGCGCTTCCAGGGGCAATCATATCAAGGGAAGGTCGTTTGGCTGAAAGTTCCGCACGAATTTTGGCCTTATTAATTTCAAATTGTTCGGTATCTTTCGCGGAAAAAGTTCGGATTGCCTTATCCTGGGAAATTCGGTTAAAGGCGGACAGAACTGGTGTTTCCGATAAAATCAAATCGATCCACTGATAGTAAAATTGCTTTTGGAATACACCGACGATATGTTTTGGCTCAATATTATGACTAATGGCAACATTTATATAAGATACAATTTGTTTATCATCCAGTTTGGAAAGAAGGCTCCTAAAATGACACCAGTTATCCAGCTTATCTATTTCATACAGACATCCATTCAGACGTAATAGTACCAGGGGACAGGGGGGAAAATAAATATCCAACACTGTTTTGTCAAAATATCCTGCGGTATGATTAAGAACTTCAATATCACAAGCTGCAAAAGCATCCCTCAACTTTTGGGAATAATCTGCAAAAAAATTCTTTTCGGCGACAAAATCGGAATAACTGCCTAATGTACCAAAAGACATATCGTTGGAGAACATAGATTCTAATGTGGACAATTGTCCTGTTATATAATCCCATTCTGTTTCAATACCTTTATAGGCTGCACCTAGAAAGACCTTGATCGGAGCTTCCGCCTCGCTATATTCCCTGCATTTTTGTTGGTAACAGGAGAGGCGCTGTGTCAAAGTGATTGCTTCGTTGTAAGAAGGCTTCTTCCCATCTTTTTTGCACAAACAAAGATCTGAGATGAGTTGCTTGTATTCAGTATTGAAAAATCTTGAAAAAGTTCCATTAAACTGCCTTGTCAGTTTCATATAATAGGCTGAACCATCCAGATTATAGATGTCATCATTAAATGTAGCGTTCAGCTCAGCTCTGTAATTGAGGATATCTGAGCTCAATGTCTGCAATTTATTTAGGACAGAATTTACCTCATTAAAATGCACTCTGTCTAAAAGCAATGGAGTGATAACCTGAGAAGTTGCAGCAAAATCGAAAAACGTATTCCAAATGTGCGCCTCTTCTATATTGGTACAGTGTATTCTATACTTTTCGGAAATTTCCGTCTGCAAGGGAATCAATGTCTGTAAAAATTGCACAACAGTAGAAAAGTTATTTTTCACTTCAGATCTTGCCATATATGATGTATCCTGATTGATATATCCGTACCAAGGATTTTTTCTATAGTCATATCCGATAGATGGGATATAGTCTACATACTGCTCCAAAAGAGGTGTTGTTTCTGTTAAATACATTTTGCCTTTTGAAGAAAGCTGCGGAATAGTCCACTCCACATTAGGCATGAATCGAAGTGCGGCATACGCTTCATACAACTGATATAAGCTCTTTTCAATAACCGGACGTTGTTTGTGTAATTCTGTTGCATAAGCATTGAGCTGTCGTTCTGCCTTTTGCTTGAGTTCAATTTCCATGTCAGCCTTGGATGAAAGGGTGCTCTTTCCTGTGCGGAGTGTGTGGCAGATATCTGCGATAACCTCTTTTTTATTTGCCTTATGGCTATGAAGCTGCAAGCAAAATTCTGCAAGCCCCGCCTGATCCAATTTTTCATAAACCACGTTTAATGCTGCTAATTTCTCGGATACAAATAAAACTTTTTTTCCATCACTGAGACATTCTGCAATTATATTTGTAATAGTCTGGCTTTTACCGGTTCCGGGAGGTCCCTGTAAAACAAAACTTTTTCCAGACTTAGCCAACTCTATTGCTTCAATCTGGCTGGAATCCGCATCTACTACACTATGTAATTCAATCAGCGGGTCAGCAACCTGTGTAATTGCTTCGTTATTTTCCTTGTTTTCCTCAGTATCAACTGGTTCACCTAAAAGTTGGCGAACATTCCGGTTCGATAGAATAGTAGCTGCATTATCCTTGAGATCTCGGTACATGTTGATTTTAAGAAATGAAAAAATACCTATTTTGCATTCTTGAGTAATTGTCCATTGCAGCTTTTTAATAAGGGGTTTTATTTTGTCAAGATAATCCGCCAAATCTTCGTCATTATAATCAGGAAGTTTTACCCCGTATTCAGCCTCCATTTTATAAGCAAAGGTTGGATTGACAATGATATCATCCTCCGTGGATTTGATGAAATATGGCTCCACTGCGGATGCCTGGTCTAACTGAACGGGCACAAGCAAAATCGGTGCACGAAAAACGTAATTCGATGAATCACTTTCTTTCCAGTGGATAAAGCCGAATGCCATATATGCAACATTCACACCGGTTTCCTCAATAAACTCCCGCGCCTTTTTATCAATGTTTTTCAATGCTGTAAGCGGATTTGTTGTTGCATTATAAAGCAAAATCTGATTCTGTCGTTTGAGCTTTCCAGAGTATTGGGACAAAAAGGCAGCTTTTTTATTTGATGCATCGATGCTTTCTGATGCTTCAATTTGAATTTGCTCATATTCAGGGGCATTCTCAATTATTTTGGGATCAAATACTTCAAAAGAAGCCAATCCATCAATTTTTTTAAAAAGAGCATCGGAAGAAGGAAATAATATCTCTACAGTTGAAGCTCTTGTGTCCTTGAAGTTAATTAAATTGTTACGCTTGCCTGTATCTAGTAGTAAATCAGCCCATTTGTCCAGTTTTCTTGTGTTCACTGTCCTGTTTCACCTCTATATATAAAATTCATGTTCCTTATTTTTGCAGTCTTATATGATATCCGTAATATTGTAAAGATTATAAAGTTAGCTTGCATGTCCCTCTATAAATTCTATTTAATTGCAATAAGTAGTATATCATGGATAGGAATTGTACTCAATTCTGTAAGTATAAAACTTTGATTCATTGAATTGGCCTGTATGTATTAGCACGTCTAAGTAAAGGCGTACCTATTTTAATAGACAGCATGAAAAAATTTGTAATGTGCTGGGCTTGTAATATTGGTAACATCATGGAATTTACTCCTGATGATAAAAGTGGAGGAAAAGATGCGCCATTACATGTTTAACACAATTGCAGAAGTAAAATCCACCCACGATTTTAGAAAGAAGGAAAACAGAAGAAAGCCAGAAATAACTTTTTCATGTAACCGGGTAAAAAAAAATTAAAAAAATTAGCACTCACCTCTTGACAGTGCTAATAATACGTGCTATATTACATATAGAACAAAGGAAGAGATAAAAAGAAAGGTTCCTGAGTTCCGAAAGCAACACTTGGATCTGTCCAAAGTGCTAAAATAAATAATATGATGTCTATTGAAAGGAGATATGACTTATGTTAGTACCTAGTATTTTTGGAGAAAGTTTATTTGATGATTTTATGGATTTCCCATTTGAGAGAGAATTTTTCAGAAGGACTCCGGCATACGGAAAGACTGAGAAGAATATTATGAAGACAGATGTCAAAGAGACAGACAATGCTTATGAATTGGACATTGATCTTCCTGGATATAAGAAAGATGAAGTTACAGCGAAACTGGAGAACGGTTATCTGACCATCAGCGCTACCAAAGGTGCAAACAATGACGAGCAGAACAAAGAAGGCAAATACATCCGCAGGGAGCGTTATACAGGAACCATGAGCAGAAGCTTCTATGTAGGCGAGGATGTTCAGCAGGAAGATATTCATGCTAAGTTTGAGGATGGTATCCTGAAACTGACAGTTCCGAAAGAAGATCCGAAGAAAGTAGAAGAGAAGAAATATATTTCCATCGAGGGATAATAAGAATCTTGCCATAACTTTTCCTATCTGTTATGAAGTGACTTTTGTCAAGAGGTAAATGCTGTATTTAACAAACTTTTTCTTGACCATCACATTTGTGTGATCTGTCAGCATCTGAAAGGAGCTCTGAT
>ERZ1090880.476-NODE-476-length-22076-cov-7.241179_pt1 | contig 22076 bp, 18 predicted proteins | sample MGYA00478471_ERZ1090880 | MGnify/ENA primary metagenome ERZ1090880 (study PRJEB33644, sample SAMEA5815734) | chicken gut metagenome | biome: Chicken; feature: Gastrointestinal Tract; material: Caecum | place: Ireland | collected 2019-01-01 | study: A study of the... | reverse complement strand
TGAGCGCACAGTTTCCGCTTTTGATCGGGTTCGTATTACTCCCTTACAGTATACCGCGGATAACCGTTTATTCTGCGATAAAGAGCACACCGAGGGTATTCCTGCCGCAGTGCCCCGTGATGACGGAACCCGCCACCGTTTCGAGTACTTCGTCGAAGGCAAAGAGCTCTTTCACCTTCTTCCGGGCGACCTCCACGACGGACTCGTCGGCGCAGCTGTGCGTGATGAAACAGCGCGTTTTATCGTAAGAAGGATACTTCGCAGCGAGATCATCGATATATTGCGCAATGCACTTTTCCATGCTGCCGCGGTATTTTTTACCCGCCACGAGCTGTCCGTCTTCCATCTCGATGAGCGGATGGATCTTGAGAAGGTTTGCCCCGTACAGCGCCATGCGCGAGCATCTGCCGCCCTTATAGAGGTAGTCGAGACGGTCGGGCACGAAGGAAGTATTGACCTTTGCGCGGACGGAATTGACTTTTTCGACGACCTCCTCCGCGGAGGCGCCCCGATCGCGCATATCCGCGGCGAGCATGATGACGAGCCCCTGCCCCGTGGAGAGCGCCTTCGTATCGACGACGAATACCTTCCCGCCGAACGATTTTGCCGCCTCCGCCGCATAGGAATGAGAGGAGGACGCCTTGGAAGAGATGTTGAAATGGATGACCGTATCCCCCGCCTCCACATACGGACGGAAAAAGTCCTCGTAATCGGCGATGCTCGGGGCAGCCGTCTTGGGGAGCTGCCCCGTCTTTTCAACATAGTTGAAAATATCCTGCGGGACGATATCCACGCCGTCCGAATAGGCGGTGCCGCCGAGAATGACGGAGAGCGGCTTGATGCCGATGCCGCGCTTTTGAATATTCTCGCCGAGGTCGCATGTGCTGTCTGCCGTAAGTCTGATCATTTTTTCCTCCTGATGAAAAATCGATATTCTCCGCGCAGGCGCGGAAAACAAGATACCTGTAAAAAATAATGCCTTTGCCGACGTTCCTGGCGCGCGTTTAAGAAAACAGTTGCTGCACGGCGGCGCGGAACGTTTCCCAGCCGGTAGTGAACCCTTTTATGGAGACCGCCCAGTCCGGCACGACGCCGATGATATCCGAATAGGAGACCGTTCCGACTTCCGTCGAATCGTGGCTGACGTTGCGGTGATCGCCGAGGAAAAAGATCTCGCCCTCGCCGACGACGACTTCCGCAAAATCCGGCGTTCTGCCCTTTGTATAGGGCTCGTCGAGCGCCGCGTACTCACCGCCCGCAGGTTTTACATAGACCACGCCTTCCGCACATTTGACGCAGTCGCCCTCCGTGGCGATGAGCCGTTTGATGATGTTGTTCGTTCCGGATGCAAAATCTTCGTTTTCGGATACGTCGATGATGATAATGTCTCCGTGCCCGGCGTTGAAACTGCGCAGCGCGTAAACGATGTCTCCGCCATGAATGGTATCTTCCATCGAACTCCCCGAAACGTACACGGCAAACGTATACGTGACGCGGAGCACGTTGACGACAAGCACGGCGAGAACGAACAGGACGAGCACCGCAAGCACGACAAACGCGCCGCGGCTCTCCTGCGGTTGATTGAGCATGCGCGGACGGCGGATATTTTTCAACTTTCCTCCTCCACGACGCGCCTGACGCGCTTTCTGAGTTCGTCAGGCGTAAGCATGACGACCCTCCCGCAGGTGAGGCACCTGATCTTGAAATCTGCGCCGGTCCGAACGATCTTCCAGCGCAAACCACCGCACGGGTGCGGTTTTTTCGTCTCTATTACGGTATTCAATGTAAGCTGCGTCAGATCCATAAAACGTTATTGATGAGCACCTCGCCGCTGCCGACAAAGACGACGGATACAACGTTTTTGAAGTTTTCGAGGTGCTGCCCCGTCTCCGTCTTGAAATCGGAAGGCTCAAAAAAGAGGCTCTTCCATTTGCCGCCGCCCTCGAGCGGAACTTCGGCGCTGTACCCGCGCTCTTCATTTGCGTCGACATAGAAAGTGACCTTGAAGAGCACGTCTTCACAGCTGTATGCGTCGAGGCGGAGCGCCGCGCCCTCGGGTGCGGCGTAGCGCGGTTCGCTCACGCGGTACGAGACGAGCCCCGCCTCCGCGGTGACGCCCATGATCCCCCCGTACCCGGGAAGAAGTTTCGCGTCGGTGCCGGCGCTGTTTGCAAAGCAGTTTGCCATGGAACGCGTGCGGTGACGGAAGCCCGCCATGCCGTTGGTGCCGTCCCGACCCGATTCATAGAGCACACGGCTCTTGAGGCATGCGTTTTTATAGGGCTTTTCGATGACGACTTCCTGGATCTTGGAGGTCACGGAAAAGTTGTTGGAATAGTTGGCGAACGCGTATACGAGCGCGCGGCGGCTCCCCTCGTATATGCTCAGCGGGAAGGTTCCGACGCTGTCTTTGAGGTCGGCAGGCGTACCGAGGACGCGCGTCCAGTCGCGGGCGCGCCCGCCCGTGACCTTTTCCGTATAGAAAATGCCGCAGCCCGCGATCTCTCCGTCCTCGTCGAAGGTCGCCCGCACCACGAGATTGCCCTGATCGTCCTCCCCGACGGAGATCCCCACCGGCGCGCTGATGAACACAGAACGGTTTTTAAGGTACTTATCGAGAAAGAGATCGACGTCGGCAAGCGAGTGCGTGCCGATGAGCCCGTTCCCGTGCGCCGAATAGAGAAACGCCTTGTCGAGCTTGGGATCGAGAAGCTGGAAGGTATCGTAAACGCGGTCGTAATCGTGCTTGGTATCGTTGACGGCGGAAAGCAGCAGAACCGGACATTTGACGTAAGGCGCATAACTCTGCGAATCGATGCCCGCGATGAAGCGATGGCGCTCTTCGTCGAACACGCGCTGTTCGCCCGCAAATTTTTCCATGCCGCGGTACGCCCACCACCCCGCCGCGCAGACCGTTACGAGACAGGCAAGCGGAACATAGGGCGCGATCTTGAAGAGCACTTCGCCGCCCGAGCGCAGTCCGATCGCACCGAACCGCGTGACCTCCGCGCGCGACGCAAGAAATTTTGCGGCATACCGCGCGACGCCCGCCCATTCGTACCAGCAGGTTTCGCGGGCGGTCGGCTCCGCATACTCCAGGTGCCGCCCCGCGCGGACAAAATTGGCGTAGTCCACCTCGGGCGGGTACTGTGTACAGCGGTCGGTACCGTTATCGCCGCAGTAATCCACGCTGAGGACGCCGTACCCGCGCGCCACAAAGCGCCTGACGAATGCCTCGTCGAACGGATGCCCCGCCTCGAACAGAACGAGGACGACGGGAAAATGCGTTTCCCCCTCCGGAAAAGCGTATTGTGCGTAAATTTTTACACGCGTCTGCCCGATCGCCCTGCCGTAAAAGACGACGTCCTGAAAGACGGCGCCCTCCCGCTTCTCCTCGGAGAGAACGTGCTCTTCGAGGGGCAGGGAGTCGTCGAAATCCTTCCACAGGGTCACGGGGGTCAAAAACGTACTCACCAAAAATTTACCTCACTCCGCAATTATTTGAGAACCGTGCCGCTCCGTCGCCTTCTTTACCGAGAGTTTGCGGTCGATCCGATGTTTGAGTTCCTCCACGTGGGAGATGATACCGATGGAAAAATGCTCGCCCTTGAGTTTTTCGAGGGAATCCATAACGACGTCCACGAGATGCTCGTCCAGCGTGCCGAACCCTTCGTCGAGGAAGAAAAATTCGATCGGACGGAGGGATTTGCGGCAGATCTCGGCGCTGAGCGCGAGGGCGAGCGAGAGCGAGACAAGGAAAGTCTCACCGCCCGAAAGCGTGTATACCCCGCGCAGCAATCCGCCGTTGAAATTGTCGCCGACGTAAAAGCCCTTGTCGTAACGGAGGGAATAGCGCCCGTCCGTAAGCGAAAGGAGCTGCCGCGTGGCGTTCGCCGCCACCGTCTGAAGATACTCTTCCGCGACGAACTCCATAAATTTATTGCCCTCGAGGAGCTTTCTCAACCGCTCGCAGAGCTGCGCGCGCTTTTCTTTTTCGGCGCGCTCCTTCTCGAGCGACTGCTTTTCTCTGAGCCCTGCCTGCATGCGGACAAGCTCCTGCCGCCTGACGGCAAGCGTCTGCGAACACGTTCTTGCGTCCTGTTCCGCCTTCGAAAGCCGTTCCGCAAGCGCGGCGTACGCCTCATCCGTCGCGGCGGAAAGATCCTCTTCGCTCAGCTCGCGCAGCTTTGCCCGCGTTGCCGCCCAGAGTTCTTTGTAGCCCTCGACGCGGGCGCGCGCCGCCGCAGGATCGCCGTATTTTGCGGAGAGCGCCGCAGCCTCCCCGGTATGCGCAAACCCGCCCGACGCGAGCGATTCCGAAAGCCGCTTTTTGGCGCCTTCCTCTGCCTCGCATGCAGACGCGTCCTCGGACGCCGCCTTTGCGTACAGGGTGCGCGCATCGGCGAGCGCGCGCTGCGCACGCTCTTTCTCCTCCGCACGGCGGGCACGTTCCGCACGCATCGCGGCAAGTTTTTCTTCGAGCGCCGCAAGCGGTTCGTCCTCCGTCTGCACGGCACCGCTCAGGCGCTCGACGCGCGCCTTCGTCTCCTCGAAGTCGGCGCTGAGCGTGCGCAGAGATTCCAAGTGCAGATCGTACCGCCCCTTCGCCTTTTCCAGCGCAAGTTTGTTTTTTTCCACTTCCGCGCGCGCTCTCTGCCGCGCCTCGAACTGTGCGCGCAGGCCGTCGAGATCGGGGCGTTCCCCCGCGGCGAGCGCGGCATATTTTTCAATGAGCGGGCGGATGTCGTCCGCAATGGCGGGATATTTTTCCGTAAGTTCTTTCAGTTCCGCGGAAAACTGCGCGTACTCGCCCTTGAAGAGCGATTTTGCATGCGTTTCCAGAAAGCCGACGAAGTCCTCCGTTCCCAACGCCGCCGCCTCGGTCTCCAGCTTTGCGCGTTCCTCCTCGTAGGAAAATCCGCGGAAAGCGACGCGTTCCGCCGCGAGCGACTGTTCGGTTTTTGCAAGGCGCGCCCTGGCTCTCGCCAGTTCGTCCGCCGCGACCTGCTGGCTCTTCGCCCGGGCAATGCGTTCGGCGAGCGTGCGCTCCCCTTCCTCAGCTTTCGCCGCGTCCCATGCGGCAGCCGCCCGTTCCGCATCCTCCGCAGCCTTCACGCGGGATGCGGAAATGGCAAGCGCTTTTTTCCGTTCTGCGGCGCGCAGTCCGCAGGTCTTGACTTCCTCCGCGGCTTTGACGACCGCCGCCGCCGCGACAAGGCGATCGAGCTCGCCGTTCAGCGTTTTCATCTCTTCGCGGCGCGCCTCTAATTTCTGCATTTCGGCGGCGACGCGTTCACGCTCCTTGCGAAGGCGCACCTTTTCGCGCAGCGCCTCCGCCTCCTTGCGGAGCGAGACGAGCGCCTCCTGCGACCGCCCTTCCTCTACGGCGAGCGCAGCCGTCTCCTTTTCCAGCGCCTCCTCCGCCTGCTTGCTGATATCCGCGTACTGTTCGAGGCGGGCGTTCGTCAGCTCGAGCGCCTGTTTCGCTTCCGTCATGCGCGCGCCCGCGCGTCTGACGAGCGCATCTCCGTAACTTTCGAGATCGAAAAGGCGGGAAACAAGTTTGAGCCTGTCGCCGCGCGCCGATTTTACAAACTGCGCAAATTCGCCCTGGGGGAGCGCGATGCACTTTTCGAAGTCCTTCTGCTCCAGCCCGATGACGCGCTCTAAAAAGGCGTTGCTGTCGCGCACGCCGTCCGCCACGACGCACCGGCTCTCCCCGTCGAATTCGTAAACTTTGGCGGACTGCGCCGCATTTTTGCGTTTGAGCTCACGCTCGACGCGGAATTTCCGCCGCTTGCCATCGAAAAAAATCTCAAATTCGAACTGCACGTCCGCCTTATCGGCATTATAGTTGATGACGTCCGCGATGCTCCCCGAACGGGAGCGCGCCACATTGCCGTAGAGCGCAAATCCGATGCAGTCCAAAATGGTGCTCTTTCCGGAGCCCGTATCCCCGAAGATGCCGAAGATCCCGAATTCCAAAAGTTTTTCAAAGTCGATCTCGGCGCGCTCGGAAAAGGAATTTATGCCGCATAAAGAGAGATAGGTCGGTTTCATGCGTCCTCCGCAAGAAGCTGCAAAAATGCCTCTTTGAGTTCGTCGGACGGATCCTCGCCGTAGACCGACTGATAATATGCCGCAAACAGCTCTCCGGAGGAGAGCGTGCTGCGCACGACTTCGGGCGTTTCGATCGCCGCCTGCGTGCGTACAATGAGCGAGACAAGCCCCTCGTTCGCCTCGCGGAGAGACATCGTCTCGCGCGAAGTGAGCGGCGCGGTCAGATGCAGCGTGAGTTCGATGAACGCGCCTTCGTACCGCTGCAGGAGCATGAGCGCCTGTTCCACGCCCGCGGCCTCCAGCCGCACGAGCTTTTTCCCGGATACGAGAGGGATCTCTTTGGAAAATATGACTTTATCCCCCTTCGTCGTCAGGAGTGCCGCGCTCTTGGGGATATTCGCCTCGTCGAAAGAATATTGCAGAAGCGAACCGCTGTAATATACGTTGTCGCGCAGGCGCTGGCGTTTGTGCAGATGCCCGAGCGCCGTGAACGCGTCTTCGGGGAAACATGCGAGCGGAACGACGCGCGCGCCGCCCAGCTCGATATCGCGCTCGCTCTCGCCGGAAACGCCGCCCGCCGCAAATAGATGCGTCAGAAGGACGTACGGCACCCCCGCAGGGCGCGCCCGGCCGCCGGACGCGATCCAGCGAGACACCTTTTCCGGATAGCTCTCCTCCGTCTTTTCCTCTCTGAGGCGCGCCTCGTTCGGATACGGGAGCGCATTGACAAAGAGCCGCTCTCCCGCTTCGTTTTCGAGAAGGATGTAATTTTCGCCCGACTGCACCGCATGCACGCCGCGCGCCCCGCCCTCGGGGAGAGAGCGCCTTCCGCCGCCGAAGAGGTAGATCCCCTCCTCCGCGGAGAGCGGCGCCGACGCGGCGAGCCGCACGCCGTCGTCGTGATTGCCGCTGATGAGCACCACGGCGCGCCGATCGCCCGCAAGGCGCTTGACGGCGCGGAAAAACACCTCCTCCGCCTCCGCGGAGGGCATGAACGTATCGAACACGTCTCCCGCGACGAGGACGACGTCGACGCGTTCCCTCTCGCAGATGCGGACGAGCTCTTCGAGCGCCTCCGTCTGCTCGGGAAGCCGCTCTCTGTCCATCAGGCGTTTGCCGATATGCCAATCAGATGTGTGCAGGATATTCATACGAAAAAAGCCGCGGGCAGAAAGGCAAAAAGAAATTGCCATTCTGCGCCGATTATGATATACTATTATATAACGATATCGGAAAAAAAGCAAGCGTTGAGTTTGCATTTAGGCAAATTGCGCGTGTGAAACCGGGTACCAAAGGGAAGGAGAATCGGACGGAATTATGTCGTTTGCCGCATTTTCAAAAGATTTTACCGCGAACATGTTCACGAGCGTGGAAAATCAGTTCATCACGAAATATCTGCCGCAGGCGGACGGCGACGCCGTGCGCGCCTACCTCTACGGACTGTACGCCTGCCAGTGCGCGGGCGAATTCGACGCCGAAACGGCGGCAAAGCTCCTGCGCATCCCGCTTGAAAAATTCATCTCCATCTTTGAGTTCTGGGAGGAATGCGACCTGGTGCGCATCCTCTCCCGTTCGCCGCTCATGCTCGAATACCTTCCCGTGAACGCGGCGGTCGGAAAACCGAAGTCGGTGCGCCCCGAAAAATACGCCGCCTTCAACCGCGAGCTCTACAAACTTTTACAGCGCGCCAGAAAGGACTTCAAGCCCTACGAGATGCAGCGCATCCTGGAGTTCCTGGAAAACGAGCCGATGGAACAGCAGGCGTTCCTCCTCGTCGCCGAATACTGCGTGAAAAAGGACGGCGAAAAAGTTTCCTCCGCACACATGCTCAACAAGGCGCAGAAACTCTGCCGCGAGCACAAATACACTTACGAACAGGTGGAGGCAGATCTGGCAGACTTCAACGCGCGCGAAAAGGAGCTCACGAAACTCTATGCCATCCTGGGGATCTACCGCAAACCGCAGGAGAGCGACTACGCCCTCCTCGAAAAATGGGCTGCCCGCGGCATGGAAAACGGCGCGGTCGTCGCCTGTGCGGAGGCGCTCAAAAAGGGATCGCTCGCCACGCTCGACATCCTCATCGACGAACTTCTTGAAAAAGAGATCAGAACGGAGAAAGCCGCGCGCGAATATCTGGCGCGGCGCGAGGAGCTCACATCCGTCGTATACAAAGTGGCAAGAAAACTCGGCGTGAAGGTACAGAACCCCCGCCCCTATGCGGAAGAGTATGCGGAGAAATGGCTCTCCCGCGGATACGAAGAAGAGAGCCTGCTCGCCGTGGCGTCCGTCGGAATGAAGCTCTCCTTCGGCTTTGCCGAAATGGACGCGATGCTCATGCAGATGTACGGCGCGGGCATCGTGGACGCGGACAGCGTGAAGGCGTATTGCTCGGCGCGCGAAGGTCAGCTCAAACTTCTGCAGAAATTGCAGGCTGTATGCGGCGTGATCAAAAAGACGGTCGCCGCGCTCGATATGGTCGCCGCATGGAAGAGCTGGAACATGCCGGACGCGCTCATCATGGAGGCGGCAAAGCGGAGCTCCGGCGCCTCCGCGCCCCTGCCTTACATCAACAAACTGCTTTCGGAATGGAAGCGCGAAGGGATCACCGACCCTGCGGCGATTCCCGAACACAAGACGACAGGCAAGGAAACAGCGCCGCGCGATTTCCGTACCAAAGCCGACGTCAATGCAGACGCGCGGAGCGCACGCGAACGCTGGTATGCGCTGCGCCGCAACGCCGCCGTGGAGCGCGCCGACCGCGCAAGGGCTGCCGCAGGAAAGGACAAAGATTTTTCCGCCGCGGAACACGCGCTCAAGAAGGGAGAAATCGACCTCGCAAAGGCAGAAGTATTTTCCCCCGCCGCGCTTCCCCAGATCCGCGAGCGCATCGAACAGGCGCGCCGTGCCCGCGCCGCCGCACTCGCAAAGCTCGGCATGACGGAGTCTGATCTCTCCCCGAAGTATGCCTGTCCGAAGTGCTCCGATACAGGTTTTTTGCCGGACGGGAGAATGTGCGACTGCTATTCCCCCGAAAATCATCAATAGTACTTCAATTTAACAAAAAGCCATCGTTTTTTGGAAAACGATGGCTTTTTTATATGTTTTTAAGAGCGTGATCATAGTAGTATGCCAGACATACTACTATGAAACAGGCGTAATTCTTCCGTTTACTCATACTCCCCGTAGTCGCGGCGATCGTTCGGAGCGCATTGCGCGGACGGCGCACACTCGCGGGAACCGCTCCCCCATTTCCCTCGTTTTTCGGGCTTGGGCGCAGAGCGCACTTCGACGAGCACGACGTCGATCCCGATCTTTTTGACGCAGCGAAGCTCGATAAACAGTTCCGCTTTGCCCCAACGGAACCCCTTTCCGCCCGGCGCGACGATCCCCTGCACTCTCCCCTCCGGATAGGTAAAAACAACGTCGCACACCCTGCCGAGGCGCTTGCCGTCGGCGAGGTTAACGACCTCTTTGCTGTGCAATTCCGAAAAACTTGTTTCCACGCTCTATTGTATGCAGCGGCGCGAAAAAATGTTCCATTCCGAGAAGATTATCGAAATTCCAAGAATCTCGGAGTCCTCCCCCGCGCTTTCCCTTGCGCGATCTTTCCGGATGCGATATGCACGGCAAACGATCCATTCTTCTCTTTATTGCATGACACTGCCGTCGGCATACTCGTCATCGGCGGATATACGATCTTCTGCGTCCGCCGCAGGAAGAAGTTCCTCCGGCAGCAAGAAACCGAATAAAGACGGCGGCAGGCGCAATCTTGCGCCTGCCGTTCATTCATGAGATTTCCTTCCGGATGGTTCCGATGGCGTTCTTTTCGAGGCGGGAGACCTGCGCCTGCGAGATGCCGACCTCCGCCGAGATCTCCGTCTGCGTTTTCCCCTCGTAATAGCGGAGCTGCAGAATGCGGCGCTCGCGGTCGGTGAGCCGCGCGATGGCGTCTTTAAGGGCGACGCGCTCCGTCCAGATCTCCTCGCTCTGCGATTCGTCGAACAGCTGATCCAAAAGCTGCAGCGTATCGCCCGATTTATTGTACACGGGCTCGTAGAGGGAGACGGGATCGGAGATGGCGTCGAGCGCATACACGACTTCCCGCTCCTGTACTTTGAGCGCCGCGGCGATCTTCTCGATGGTCGCCTCCTCGTCGCGCTCCTCGATACTCTCGCGCACTTTCAGAATACGGTACGCCCGGTCGCGGATGGAGCGCGAAACGCGCAGCGAGTTCCCGTCGCGCAGATATCGCTTGATCTCGCCGAGGATCATGGGCACGGCGTACGTCGAGAATTTGACGTGAAAGCTCAGATCGAACCCGTCGATCGCCTTGATGAGCCCCACGCAGCCCGCCTGGAACACGTCGTCGGCGTTGGCGTTCTTTGCCCAGAACCGCTTGACGAGCGACAATACGAGGCGCATATTGCCCACGATGAACTTGTCGCGCGCGGCTTTATCGCCCGCTTTGAGCCGTTGCATGAGTTCCTCGTTCTCTTTGTGCGAAAGTTTGGGCAGTCCCGTTGTATCCACTCCGCAGATACTCACTTTTTGCAGCATACTCCACCTCCTGATAACCGTATGTATGCGGAGCAAGTATGCGGAATCGGCGTAATTTTATACCCGTTTCGGAAGAACCCGTCGGGACTCATTTATACCAGCTTCGATATCTCCTTTTTCAGCCGCTCGATGATCTTCTTTTCCAGCCGCGATATGTAGCTTTGGGAGATGCCGAGTTCGTCGGCGACGTCCTTCTGCGTCATTTCTTCCTGTCCGCCCAGTCCGAAACGCATGTACATGATCCTGCGTTCACGGTCGGGCAGCTTTTTGAGCGCCTCGGCAAGGAGCTCCTTTTCCACGCTTGCCTCCACACCGCCGTAGACCGTTTCGCTGTCTGTGCCGAGCACGTCGGAAAGCAGCAGCTCGTTGCCCTCGAAATCGGTATTGAGCGGTTCGTCGAAAGAGACCTCGCTCTTAAGCCTGACGGTGCGCCTCAGATACATGAGGATCTCGTTTTCGATACATCGAGAGGCGTACGTTGCGAGCTTGATATTCTTATCCGAGCGGAAGGAATTGATCGCCTTGATGAGCCCGATGGTGCCGATGGAGATAAGATCGTCGCCGTCCACGCCTGTATTTTCGAACTTGCGCGAAATATACACGACGAGCCTGAGGTTGTGTTCGACAAGCCTTGCCTTGATATTTTCCGCATCCTCGCCCGCCTCGAGTTTTGCGATCATCTCCGCCTCTTCCTCGGGCGGGAGCGGAAGGGGCAGCGCCTCGTTTCCGCACAGGTAATGTACGACGTTTTCACCGCCCCTTATCTTTTGCAGCCATGATCTGAGTATGGAAAAAATGTTCATGGGTCTCCTCCAGAAGCGCCGTATGTATTATGACCTGATACCCTTTGCCGACGTCGCCGACCGTAACGTAGGCGCCGCCGCGGTACGCGCCGACGGCGATGGCGTCGACGCGGAAAACCGGGCGTTCGCATTTTCCGTTGACCGTGCCGATTTCAATGCGACCGACCGCGGGCGGAGACGCGCCGAAGAGCGCAAACACCGCCGCTGCGGAGAGCACGCATACGGGCTCTCCGCGAAACGAGAGCCTGTTGCCGCTGTCCGCGAACCCCGTCCACGTTACGCGCCTTGCGCCGACGGCGAGCGTGCATGGAAGGATATTCTGCTGTACTTTTTTATAGCGATAGAGCGCGCGGGCGCCTGCAAGAACAGCGCAGAGGAAACTCCCGGCCCCGGCAAAGATCAGTGCGACGGGCGCGCGTTCTATATAAAACCCTGTACCGTCAGCGGTTTCTACCCCGAAAAAGGAGTATGCAGCCGTCAAAAGCCCGCCGAGCGCGAACGTGAGCGCAAAGAAAACAGCCGTTGCCGCCGCGCATTTTTTCCACCCGCCGCGGGCTGCCACAAGGCAGATAAGAACACCGCCGAGCACTTTTACGGTGTACGCCGCCCAAACGGGAAGCGCGAGGACGGGAAAGACGACCGCCTCCGCTCCGCCGATCGCCGCCGCAGGAAACAGTCTCCGCACGTACACGCGCAGTCGCACGCATCGGAACGCAAGATACAAAAGCAGCCCGTCCAGGAGCGCATTTTCCGCAAAGGCGTATTCCCAATAAACGACCATAACTCCCCGCCTCGTATCTGCCATTATAAATCCTTATCGGCTGCGAAGGATGCGGGACTTCGGCGAAGGGCGTCGAAAAACGTCGCCTCCGGCTGCCGTATAAATTCATAAATCCCCCCTTGTCAACCCATACAAGATGTGGTATAATCTATGTATAAGATACACAATACGGAGGATATTATATGGATGTATCCAATGCCTCACGCTTTTTACAGAGTTATAACCGCATCGAGGCGCAGCTCAAACTTCTGTACAATGCAAAAGCGACGGCAAACTTTACCGACCTTGTGAAACGGTGTTCCGACCTCGACATCACCGTCCGGCGGTATTCGAGCGAGCTCATCGACTACGGCAAACTCAGGAATGCGATCGTACACCGCACTGCGGGTTCGACGGACGAGACGGTGATCGCCGTACCGTGCGACGAGGTCGTCTCGACCATCGAATTCATCGAGGCAATGCTTTGCCGCCCGCCCCGCCTCATCGACGCCATCAAGGTTAAAAAGATCGCCTCGGTATTTGCCGATAAGCCCGTGCTCTCTGCGGTGGAGGCGTTCCGCGAGAACTGGCAGAAGACGCTCATCGTATACGATCACGGCACGATGGTCGGCGTGATCAACTCGTACGGACTGTACTCCGAGATCGAAGTCCGCGTAAAAGCAGGAGAAGATCTGAGCGCATTCTTCACCAAAACACTTTGCCGCGACGTGATGCACGAATCGGAAATGGAGAAATACTGCATCATGAGCCAGGACGCCACGGTATTCGAAGTGTTCGTCGCCTTTGAAACGCGGAAAAACCTTCTGGCGGTCATTGTGACCGAGCACGGGATATTCGGAGAAAAGGCGCTCTCCATCGTGACCCCGTCCGACTTCCCACGCATCAACCGGTTCCTGGAAAATTACAACGCCAAGCCGTTTTAATCTTGTTTTTGCCGTTTTTTTCCCGCAATCAGGCGGCGCGAAAAAAAGTTACAAAAAATTAAAATTTTTTTCACCAAAACTATTGACAAGTGAAAATTATATGCTATAATGAAGGTACAACAAGGGAGTGAGCTGAAGGAAGTTCTCCAAAAAAGGAAAGAAAAAGAACCCTTCCGCAAGATGATTTCCCATTCCGAATCCGATGACCTTCCGAAAGTCGTATGATCTGTAGGTCGGTTCCTCGAAAAAGAAACTGATACGAAACGAGGAAGCAAAGAAGAAGAGGAAGAAGAAAAAATCAAACGGAAAATTCTTTGGAAAGCCTTTCAAGGAAAACGAAACCGCATTCCACCTACAGACAACCGTTTCGCGTACGGAAACAAAAGGGAAAGCGAAAACCAAGAAAACTCCATTCGTTGCGTGGGTTTAGCATCGCAAACAAAAAAGTATCCTATCCTGACAGGAAACTCATTCGAAACCTGAAATTCTGGAGATGAAAGGCAGAGAAAAGAGATCCCGGAAACGAAAAAGGAAATCGATCCGAAACTTAGAATTCTGGCGATGATAAGGAAAAGGAAAGAGATCCCCTATCGAGAACAGGAGAAGAGAAACAAGTTTGGCAGACCGTAAAAGGGAAAGAAAAATTCCTTTCAAGGATCAGGGAGTTTCAACCAACAAGAACGAAAATGCTTTCGGTTGAAAAAAGTGTAAGTACGATCTACGAAAAGAACTTTCCGGAATCAGCGGAATGAAAAGATGATAAATGCCACGAAATAACGGGCGGCGAACCGGAATGGTTCGCCGCCTTACTTTATGCCCTGCCCTTGTGCGAATATCGGCGGCGGGATCTTCCGATCGCGTCCGAGTAAAAGTTGTATATAAAGATTTTTCGGTATTTTTTGCGGAAGTCGACGCGCATTGTCTGATAAAGCCATGAGGTGCCGACTCTCCCTTTTGCGTCTAAAGAAACCCGCCCGCTTAGCCGGTGGGTCTTCATTATACTTCGCCTGCGGCTCGTGCCGCCAAAGGCGGGGCGGGCATAGCCCTTGTTTCCTAGTCCGAGCGCCACGCGCTCATTTGTCGACCTGCCAGTCGCTGCGCTTATCTTCTGCCGCCCGCCTCGCGGGCTCTTTCCGCATTGCAGGCTCCCTTGTGTAAAGGGAGCTGACCGAACCGCATGGTTCAGGCTGAGGGATTGTCATATTACTACGGCGCTTTGCGCCTACAATCCCCCCTTAATCCCCCCTTTACACAAGGGGGGCACGGTGTGGGGTATCCCCTTTACACAAGGGGGGCTTGTCCGCTGTTTGCTCATGCGTCCTTTTTACTCATCGGCAAAAGCCTGTTCCTGAACCCCCGGACTACCCGGGGCTTTTCTTTATACAAAACGGCGCATGCTTCCGCATGCGCCTGTAAAAACTTTTTTCCTTCTACAAGATCAGTTCTCAGGGATCTGCCTTCCAGATCAAGATCTTATTCCCATTGTTATAGGAAAATACGATATCCGCAATGACATCCTGTTCCAATGCCTCGGTATAACTGAAATATTTATCCGTCATCATGACTGTGACATATTTTTATGGACACTCTTTTAATTTGGATAATAATCCTCCGAATATATCGTCATTTCGGCGGTAGTGAATGGCGCAAAGAAACTCCGTTTTCCGTTCCCGCGCGGTTTCAGCACATTTAATATAGTCCTAATTCCAATGGGGATAGTTAATTCTGGCAAGATATTATGCCCGTTTATTACCGATTCGATAAAGTTTACGCGAGTTATTTTCTATTTTATAGCGCCCGATTCTTGTAAAATGCTATTGATAAAATCGGCAAGTTGTTTACCGGCGATCTGTCCCGCTTCGGTATCCGGGTGTCCGGCGCTGCCGTTGCTGTTGCTGTATAATTCCACACAATAGACGCCCGTCGTTTTTGCCGCGGCTTCGATTTTATCATCGATTTCTCTGCCGATCTGATAGCGGTCGGTAATGCAAACGATTTTTGCGTTGGGGGCGATTTCTTGCAACGTACGTATGAAAGCAACGTATGCTTCGGAAAATTCCCGAACCTTTTCCTCCCGTTGTTCCCAATAGACGTTTTTAATCGACGACCAATCGTTTGCGCCCAGATTGACGACGATTACGTCGGGAACGTAACGCGAAAAATCCCATTCTTCACGGCAGTTGCTGCTGCATACGTAGCGGTAAACGTCTTTCATCAGCGGCGGATAATATCTGCCTTCTACGGCAAGAGAAATTCCGGAATAGGCGTAAATGGTGGCTTGCGCGTTCAGCAGTTTTGTTGCTACGCCCGCATAACAAAGCGTAGGGTCCTCGTTTACCGTTTCGAACGCCGTAGTGGAATTGCTCCCTTTAACGCCGTGCCCCGTCGTAAGAGAATCGCCGTAAAATTCAAGTTTTAACGAAGGTTTTTCGGGCGGTTTTACAAACCGGAAATTGCCGTCGGCGCTTTCTCCTTTCAAATCCAACAAACCGGCGTTGGATTCTCTGCCTTCGGTGAGTTTCACCACGGAGGCTTTATGTTTTCCTGCGGTAAGACGCTCGCCGAGAACTAGTTCGTTGATCCCGTCGTCGAGCCCTACCGTACGGGTTCTGTGATCGACCGTTACGGAAAAATACGTCTTCTGTCCTTTACGTACGGGGTCGACGTAGCAATAGATAGTAGCCGTAAGTTTGCTTCCGTAAAATGAAACTTCGAAAGAACTGTTGCTCAGCGGAAACATTACGCCTTCCCGTCCGTCGGGGGCTTTTGCCTTATAGGTACGTCCGTACCAATTGACGTGAGATTCGTTTCTGATGTCGAAATTTTCAATAGCCGGATCGGATACAGTTACGGCAACCGTCTGCGTAAGCGCGTCTTTTTTTAACATAATTTGCGTTTCTCCTTCCGAAACAGCGGTAACGACGCCGTTTGCGTCAACTTTGGCGATCTGCGGGGCGGAAGAAGAAAATTCGCAGCCTTCCGCTGTTTGCAAAGCAAAGGTTTCTCCCGCCGTTAATGCAAGCGATTCCGTTTGCGTTAAAGCGTTGTTTTTCTCTTTCGAACAGGAATAAAAAAGCAATGTAACGCTTAAAAAAATGCAGAGTGCCGAAAAAAATGCAAGGCGGCCGAGAAAAGTTTTTTGATTGAATTTCATACGTTTTCACTCCCTGCGAAACGAATAGGAAGCCGTTACGGCTTTGTTTCACAGTACAATTATAACACGGAAAAGCGACGAGTACAATAACAAAAATAAGGAGACTTTTTATAAAAAACCCGATTGAGCCCGGGTTTAAAAAATCTCCTTTATTGTATTGCGGCGCCTATTGCAGTTTCAGGCGATATAAAAGTCAGTTTGTGTCTTTCGGCGCGACGAGCATGCGTTGGCGGTATTCCAGAGGTGAAAGACAGGTTTTCTTTTTAAAGAACAAAGAGAACTGACTGTAATATTCGTAGCCGCACCGTTCGGCAATGCTTGTCAGTTCTATCGAAGGATCGGCAAGCATTTTTTTTGCCGCGGCAAGGCGGACGTTTAAGATATACGCTTTCGGCGCCATGCCCGTTTTCTTTTTGAACAGCGCCCTGAACCAGTCGTCGCAATATCCCGCGGAACGGGAAATCTGCGATAAATCCAAGTCTGTCATATAATATTCATTGATATACGAAATAGCGTAATCGATGCCGGAAGATTCGCATTCCGGCAGGGATTCCGTGGTGGCGTAGAGTATTTCCGTTAAAATCAATTCAATCAGATTTTCGATCGATTGTTTGTAATAGGGGCGCTTTTTTTTAAATTCGTGGCGGAATTTCTGTATGTAATCGAACAGTATGGGCACGGCGTCTTTCACTACGCAACTTTGCGGAGCGGGTATGGCGAGATTTTCCACGGTAAAACCCACGGAGATCATACTTGTCAGTTCGGCGTGCGTTTCTTCGTGTAAAGTTTCGGGCGAAACAAGCAGAAAAGTGCCCTCGGAATAAGAATACGTTTCGTCGCCATATTCCCCCGTGCCGCTTCCTTTCAGATAGCACACGATTTCATAGCAGGAATGGCGATGAGAGGCGATTGTGCGTACAGATTCATAATTTCGTATCCAGACGTATTGCAGGTTGACCATGTTTTTCCCCTTTTTTTCAGACCACGAAAAAAACAAGCGATATCTTGTTTTTATTAAATTATATTACGAAGATACCGCACTGTCAAGCGATTGCTTACGCAAGAAAAATAAGACTCCGGATAGTTGAGTATAAGCCGATTTCAGTGAAATGAAGGTAAAAAACCTTATTTTTTTTCTGAAAAACAGATAAAAGAGAGTAAAACGGAATGCGGAGGAAAACCGGATACGTTTTTTGCGCGCAGAGTGGAGGCGTTGATGTAGAATCGGGAAAATATTAAATTTTTACCGTACTTTTGTTATTTACATTTTGCCGTGCGGCGGTTATAATATAAATGTTCTATATAAAATTACAACCGAAGGAGAAAAGGAAACGCTTATGCGTATCAATACAGCGACGCAATCGTTATATGTGCCGCAATATTCTATGATCGTGAAGTCATCCGCCGATGCTTTAATTTCGTATTCCTCACGGTAATCGTATGCGGCAGTATTCCGGATCCTTGAAGAGGTCTCATCGTCTAATTCCTGCGGATCTTTGGGTTTCGGCGCGTAATCCTCAGCCATGACCGTTTCGTTGCACCGCCTGCCGCCGTTATGATGATAGGCAATACTCATAAGGTCGTCATAAGACAGCAACCCTTCTTCGTACGCTCCTTTTAACGAGTAAAACGTGCCCGTTGCCTTCGGAGCACAACCCGCAGCCGCAATGCAAAGCATCGCAGCCAATGCTGCGACGAGTAAAGCCGAAATCCATCTTTTCATATCAAACTCCCCCTGCCCGTATCGTGCGCAGGTTTTCCCGTGGTTTTATATTACCATTGAACGATAATTCTGTCAATACTTTCAGAAAAAGCCGCCGCACGAAAATGCGTGCGGCGGCTGTACGAATGCACATGCCTGCCTTTACCTCATGGCTGTTCGTTTTATGGCAGTTTCTGCCACCGGGCAAAGAGTTTCAGACTTTCCTGTTCTCCTGTTCTTATCGGCTGACTGAAATCCCATGCCTGCGTTCCGTTTTCGTCCGTGAACCATCCCTTGAATTCATACCCCTCCCGCGTCGGCTCAGGCGGGATTTTTTCAATTACTCCGCCTTCCTCAACATGACCTACATAGTAATATACAGGTCTTTCCTCCGCGTTGTACCGGTACTCGATATTTGCCGCACGGAACTCCCCGGGGAACTCCCTCTTCGGGTTTTCCTCGTTATACGCGTCCACGAAAACAGCATATTCTTCCAGCTGATCCGCCGGAACATAGTATAGGATCTCCCTGTTCATCTGCAACGGCACAACCGTTCCGCAATAATATACCGTAAAATCCCCCAACTCCAGCGGTCCGCGTAAATTAAAGTATCCGTCAAGATACCGTATGACCGTTCCCGGACAATACAACTCTTTTATCGTCCACTCCTCGTCCTCATCACACTCTATATCGATCGGATTGGCAGTAAATGACATAAAAGGCGCCATCCCCAATCCCACGACCTGCAACCCCAACACCTGATCGGGAATAAAAAATTCTTCTTCGGATACATAGGCAGTTTTAAGACCGTTTGCAAGATATCCGTGTACATATACTCCGGTTTTTGGATCCTCAACGCCCAACGACCTGAACTGCATCGGACTTTCAGGAGAAATATCTGTAATCCATGGATTCCCCTCCGCATCTTCACACCCTGCAAAACTCATCAAAAGCAGTGCAGACAGCACAACTCCTCCAAGCAAAGCGAATTGTTTCCTCATATCATCTTACCCTCCCATTGCATTTTTAAAAAACCACAAATAAGTCCATTCAACCCATTGGAAGTCACCTCCATCATCATCTGTTTTCGATTATTTTTTTACAAACACATACTATCACATTTGTGGTGTTCTGTCAAGATGCGAAAACCGCCGCACGAAAATGCGTGCGGCGGCTGTACGCCTCAAAGTTTACTTATCCGTTTTCTCGGCACGGAGCGTGAGCTCGCCGTCGGCGCAGTCGAGAATGATCTTCGTGCCAGCCTCGGGGTTCTCTTTCACGATGAACTTTGCGAGCAGCGTTTCGGCGTGAGACTGAATGAACCGCTTTAAGGGACGGGCGCCGAATGCGGGATCGTATCCGTTATCGGAGATATACCCCACGGCGCGCGGCGTGACCTCGAGCGTGAGATTCTCCTCCGCAAGGCGCTTTTCCAGCCTGCCGAGCAGGATCTCAACGATCTTATCGATATTCTCGCGCGTGAGCGGCTTGAAGATGATGATCTCGTCCAACCTGTTCAGAAATTCGGGACGGAAAGAACGCTTCAGAAGTTCAGAGACCTGTTCGCGCGCTTTCCGGGAGATCTCGCCGTTCTCGATGCCGTCCATGATATACTCGGAGCCGAGGTTGGAAGTAAGAATGATGATGGTATTCTTAAAATCCACCGTTCTGCCCTGCGAATCGGTCACGCGGCCGTCGTCGAGGATCTGCAAAAGGATATTGAATACATCGGGGTGCGCCTTCTCGATCTCATCGAAAAGCACGATGGAGTAGGGCTTTCTTCGCACCGCCTCGGTGAGCGTGCCGCCCTCTTCGTAGCCGACATATCCGGGAGGCGCGCCGATGAGACGGGAGACGGAGAATTTTTCCATATACTCCGACATATCGATACGCACGATGTTTTTCTCGTCGTCGAACAGATTTTCCGCAAGAGACTTCGCAAGTTCCGTCTTGCCCACGCCCGTAGGCCCCAAAAACAGGAAGGAGCCGATTGGGCGATTGGGATCGGAGATGCCTGCGCGGGAACGCAGGATCGCCTCGGAGACCTTTGTGACAGCCTCATCCTGCCCCACGACGCGCTTGTGCAGATCGTCGGGAAGGCGCAAAATCTTTTCGCGCTCCCCCTCTTTCAGTTTTGCGACGGGAATGCCCGTCCAGCGGGCGACAATACGGTTGATCTCCTCTTCGGTGACCTCGTCCTGCAAGAGCGCGTCTTCACGGTCGTTGACGGAGGACTTTGCCGCCTCGAGTTTTTTCTGCAATTCCACGAGATCGCCGTACTTGAGCCGCGACGCCTCCTCGTACCTGCCCGCGTTCATGAGCGAATCGATCTCGCCGTTCATGCGGTCGATCTTCTCTTTGAGCTCCTTCTCGGCGCGGATGGAGTTCTTTTCGTCCTCCCACTTGGTCTTCATTGCCGTGAACGTCTCTTTGAGGGAGGCAAGCTCCTTTCTGAGCGCCTCGAGCCTCGCCTTGGAGAGATTATCCTGCTCTTTGGAGAGCGCCTTTTCCTCCACCTCGAGCTGGGCGATCTTGCGATTCATTGCGTCCATATCGGCGGGCATCGAATCGATCTCCGTGCGGATCATCGCCGCCGCCTCGTCCACGAGATCGATCGCCTTATCGGGCAGGAAACGGTCGGTGATATAGCGGTTGGAGAGCACCGCCGCCGCGACGAGCGCGTCGTCGTGAATACGCACGCCGTGGAAAATTTCAAAACGCTCTTTCAGCCCGCGCAGAATGGAGATGGTATCCTCCACCGTCGGCTCGCCGACGAGCACGGGCTGGAAACGGCGCTCGAGCGCAGCGTCCTTTTCGATATATTTACGGTATTCGTCGAGCGTGGTCGCGCCGATGCAGTGCAGCTCGCCGCGCGCCAGGAGCGGCTTTAAGAGGTTTCCCGCGTCCATCGCGCCCTCCGTTTTACCTGCGCCGACGACGGTATGCAGCTCATCGATGAAAAGAAGGATATTGCCGTTCGACTTGGTGACTTCGGCAAGCACCGCCTTCAAACGTTCCTCAAACTCGCCGCGGTACTTTGCACCCGCAATGAGCGCGCCCATATCGAGGGCGAAGAGCGTCTTGTTCTTCAGGGTCTCAGGCACGTCGCCCTTGACGATGCGCTGCGCGAGCCCTTCGGCGATCGCCGTTTTGCCGACGCCAGGCTCGCCGATGAGCACGGGGTTGTTCTTCGTCTTACGCGAAAGGATGCGTACGACGTTGCGGATCTCTTCATCGCGCCCGATGACGGGCTCGAGCTTGTGCTCGCGTGCGCGCTTTGTGAGATCGGAGCCGTATTTTTCCAGCGCCTCGTAGGTATCCTCGGGGTTGTCGCTCGTCACGTTCTGATTGCCGCGCACCTGTTTCATTCCCTCAAGGAACTTGTTCTTGGTGATGCCGAAGCGCCCGAACAGCTCTTTGAGCCCCTTTTCATCGTTATCGAACAGGCACAGGAAGAGGTGTTCGACGGAGATGTATTCATCCTTCATGCCGTTCGCGAGCTTCTCCGCCTCGTTCAGCAGTCTGCTCACCGCAGGCGTGGCGTACGGCTGACTGCCCCCCGACGTGCGCGGAAGCCGCTCGACGGCGTCCTTAACGGCGGAGGCAAATCCGTCTGCGTCCGCACCCGTGCGTTTGAGGATACGGAACACCAGTCCGTCGCGCTCCATGAGCGCATAGGCGATATGCAGCGCTGTGAGTTCGGGGTTGCCGTACTCGACTGCGGCGCTCTGCGCGTTCTGGATCGCCTGCAGCGATTTTTGCGTGAATTTGTTTGCGTCCATATTCGTTCTCCTTCGGAGCGGCGTCCCCGCTCCTGCGTATTTCGTACTTCCGTTACAATTATACCGCAAAATCATGCGCTCTAAACAAAAAAATAAACGCACGTTCGGAAAAAATTTCTCTTCCGCCGCCACGTAACGTGTCCATTTATTTGACAAAAATAAGGACGAAAGGATATAATATTCAAGGTATTGATATATAAATAAGGAGCAATAAAACAATGTTGGAGATCAAGAACCTTGTAAAAGTTTACAAGGCGAAAGGCGGCGCGGAAGTGCGCGCGTTGGACAACGTCTCCGTACGGTTTGAAGAGAAA
>ERZ1090880.475-NODE-475-length-22099-cov-8.105970_pt1 | contig 22099 bp, 19 predicted proteins | sample MGYA00478471_ERZ1090880 | MGnify/ENA primary metagenome ERZ1090880 (study PRJEB33644, sample SAMEA5815734) | chicken gut metagenome | biome: Chicken; feature: Gastrointestinal Tract; material: Caecum | place: Ireland | collected 2019-01-01 | study: A study of the... | reverse complement strand
AGGCCTTCCAATCGAAGTACCGGCAGTTACAGTAAACGTAGTTTGTGGATCTGGTCTTAACTGTGTAAACATGGCAGCACAGATGATTCAGGCAGGAGATGCTGACATCGTAGTTGCAGGTGGTATGGAAAACATGTCAATGGCTCCATTCGCATTACAGAAAGCTCGTTTCGGATATCGTATGAACAACGGCGTTCTGGTTGATACAATGGTAAATGACGCGTTAACAGATGCATTCAATCATTATCATATGATGATCACAGCAGAGAACGTTGCAGAACAGTGGAACTTAACTCGTGAAGAGTTAGATGCTTTTGCAGCAAAATCTCAGCAGAAAGCTGTTGCAGCACAGGAAGCTGGAAAATTCAAAGATGAGATCGTTCCTGTAGAAGTAAAACAGAGAAAGAAAACAGTGATCGTTGATACAGACGAGGGACCAAGACCGGGAACAACAGAAGAAACACTTGCAGGATTAAGATGCTGCTCAGGAAAAGCAGACGGAATGGTAACAGCAGGTAACGCTTCCGGAATCAATGACGGTGCAGCAGCAGTTGTTGTAATGAGCGAAGAAAAAGCAAAAGAATTAGGTGTAACACCAATGGCTACATACATCACAGGAGCTCTTGGCGGTGTTGATCCTAAGATCATGGGTGTCGGACCGGTAGCATCTACAAAGAAAGCATTCGCTAAATCCGGACTTACAATTGATGATATGGACTTAGTAGAAGCAAACGAAGCTTTCGCAGCTCAGTCTGTAGCAGTAGCAAAAGAATTAAACTTCAATATGGATAAAGTCAATGTTAACGGTGGAGCAATCGCTCTTGGACATCCGGTAGGAGCTTCAGGATGCCGTATCCTTGTTACACTGCTTCATGAAATGCAGAGAAGAGATGACGTGAAGAAAGGTCTTGCAACTCTTTGCATCGGCGGTGGAATGGGCTGCTCAACAATCGTTGAAAAATACGAATAAAACCTGTAGATTTTACTGAAACGATGGGAAAGGAGAATTCTAAGATGGAATTCGTTACATATGAACAGGATGGTTTTGTCGGAATCGTGACGATCAACCGTCCAAAAGCGTTAAACGCACTGAACAGTGAAGTGTTAAAAGAAATCGAAGCAGCATTTGACGCAATCGATCTGGATGCGACAAGAGCTGTCATTCTGACAGGAGCAGGAGAAAAATCTTTCGTTGCAGGTGCTGATATCGGAGAGATGAGCACACTGACAAAAGAAGAAGGAGAAGCATTCGGTAAAACAGGAAACGATGTATTCCGTAAGATCGAAACATTCCCGATTCCTGTAATCGCTGCAGTCAACGGATTCGCCCTTGGCGGAGGATGCGAGATCTCCATGAGCTGTGATATCAGACTCTGCTCTGACAACGCTGTTTTCGGACAGCCTGAAGTAGGACTCGGAATTACTCCGGGATTTGGCGGAACACAGAGACTTGCACGTCTTGTAGGCGCTGGAAAAGCAAAAGAGATGATTTACACTGCTTTCAACATCAAAGCAGACGAAGCATACAGAATCGGTCTTGTAAATGCCGTATATCCACAGGCTGAGCTTATGGACGCAGCAAAGAAGATGGCTGCAAAGATCGCAAAGAACGCTCCGATCGCAGTCCGCGCATGCAAGAAAGCGATCAACGAAGGCCTTGACGCAGATATGGATCAGGCAATCGTGATCGAAGAGAAAGCATTCGGAAGCTGCTTCGAGACAGAAGATCAGAAAGCAGGAATGGAAGCATTCTTAAATAAAACAAAAGTAGACGGATTTAAAAACAAATAGTCAGTTTTGGATCATGCTGCCGGCACTGCCGGCGGCGGATTCTTCATGAGTTTATATTTATTAGGAGGAATTAGAATGAAAGTTGGAGTTATCGGTGCTGGAACAATGGGCAGCGGAATTGCACAGGCATTTGCCCAGACAGAAGGATATGAAGTTTGCCTTTGCGACATCAATGATGAATTTGCTGCAAACGGAAAAGCAAAGATCGCAAAAGGATTTGAAAAACGTATTGCAAGAGGAAAAATGGATCAGGAAACAGCAGACGCTGTTCTTGCAAAAATCACAACTGGTACAAAAGAAATCTGTACAGACTGTGATCTGATCGTTGAAGCAGCGATTGAAAACATGGAAATCAAAAAACAGACATTCAAAGAACTGCAGGATATCTGTAAAGCAGATGCTATTTTCGCAACTAACACATCTTCTTTATCTATCACAGAAATCGGTGCAGGACTTGATCGTCCATTGATCGGAATGCATTTCTTCAACCCTGCTCCAGTTATGAAACTGATTGAAGTAATCGCAGGAATCAATACACCAAAAGAGACAGTTGACAAGATCGTTGCAATTTCTGAAGAAATCGGAAAGACTCCTGTACAGGTAGAAGAAGGAGCAGGATTCGTAGTTAACAGAATCTTAATCCCAATGATCAACGAAGCAATCGGAATCTATGCAGATGGAATCGCTTCTGTAGAAGGAATTGACACTGCAATGAAACTGGGAGCAAATCATCCGATGGGACCTTTAGCACTTGGTGACTTAGTAGGTCTTGATGTCTGCCTTGCAATCATGGAAGTACTTTACAATGAATTTGGTGATCCAAAATATCGTCCGCATCCATTATTAAGAAAGATGGTTCGTGGAGGATTATTAGGACAGAAGACTGGTAAAGGATTCTACGATTACAGCAAATAAGATTGAGAGCTTTTCTTCCGCATTGGTTTTTTCAGGGAGGACTGGTGCGGAAGATTAACTTTATAGAATCAATTATGGAGGAATAAAGAATGGATTTCACATTAAGTAAGAAACATGAGATGGCTAGAACTCTCTTCAAAGAGTTTGCCGAGAAAGAAGTAAAGCCTCTTGCACAGGACGTGGATGAAAATGAACAGTTCCCGGAAGAAACTGTTGCAAAAATGGCAAAAAGCGGATTCCTTGGTATTCCGATTCCGAAAGAATACGGCGGACAGGGATGCGATCCTCTTACCTACATTATGTGTGTGGAAGAGTTATCTAAAGTTTGCGGTACAACAGGCGTTATCGTATCTGCTCATACATCATTATGTATGGATCCGATCTTAACATTCGGTACAGAAGAGCAGAAGAAAAAATATCTTCCGGATCTGGCTTCCGGTAAGAAATTAGGAGCTTTCGGTCTGACAGAGCCAGGAGCTGGTACAGACGCTCAGGGACAGCAGACAAAAGCTGTATTAGATGGAGACGAGTGGGTATTAAACGGATCTAAATGCTTCATCACAAACGGTAAATACGCAGATGTTTACATCATCATCGCTGTAACAGGAACCGTTGAAAAACGTGGAAGAAAGCAGAAAGAGATTTCTTCTTTCATCGTTGAAAAAGGAACACCGGGATTCTCCTTCGGAACAAAAGAAAAGAAGATGGGTATCCGCGGTTCAGCTACATATGAACTGATCTTTGAAGACTGCCGTATTCCAAAAGAGAACCTTTTAGGAAAGAAAGGAAAAGGATTCGGTATCGCAATGCATACTCTTGACGGAGGACGTATTGGTATTGCTTCCCAGGCACTTGGTCTTGCAGAAGGTGCATTAGAGCGCACGATCGAATATGTAAAAGAAAGAAAACAGTTCGGACGTACGATCGGACAGTTCCAGAATACACAGTTCCAGTTAGCAGATATGGCTACAAAAGTAGAAGCTGCTAAGAACCTGGTATACAAAGCTGCTATGGCAAAAGCTACACAGAAGACATACAGTGTGGAAGCTGCTATGGCTAAATTATACGCAGCAGAAGTTGCTATGGAAGTAACAACAAAAGCTGTTCAGTTGCATGGTGGTTATGGATATATCAGAGAATACGAAGTAGAACGTATGATGCGTGATGCTAAGATCACAGAAATCTACGAAGGAACATCAGAAGTTCAGCGTATGGTAATTTCTGGAAGCTTATTGAAATAAGGGAGGTAATACCGTGAAGATAGTTGTTTGTATAAAACAGGTACCAGATACAAAAGGCGGAGTTAAATTCAATCCGGATGGTACATTAGACAGAGGTGCAATGCTTACAATCATGAACCCAGATGACAAAGCTGGTCTGGAAGCTGCACTTAGAATCAAAGACGAATATGGAGCAGAAGTTACTGTTCTTACTATGGGACTTCCAAAAGCCGATGAAGTTCTTCGTGAGGCTATGGCTATGGGAGCAGACAAAGGAATCCTTGTAACCGACAGAGTCCTCGGAGGAGCAGATACATGGGCAACCTCCACAACAATCGCAGGAGCGATCAGAAACCTGGATTATGACCTGATCATCACAGGACGTCAGGCAATCGACGGTGATACAGCCCAGGTTGGACCTCAGATTTCCGAACATCTGGATATTCCTGTTATTTCTTATGCACAGGATATCAAAATCGAAGGAGACAGCGTAATCGTTCAGCGTCAGTATGACGACAGATATCATGTAGTAAAAGCAAAAATGCCTTGCCTGATCACTGCATTATCTGAATTAAACGAGCCACGTTACATGACACCAGGCGGAATTTTTGATGCTTATGATGCAGAAGTAACAACATGGGGAAGAAAAGATCTGAAAGATGTAGATGATTCTAATCTTGGTCTTGCAGGATCTCCTACAAAGATCGCGAAAGCATCTGACAAAGTGAGAAAAGGTGCTGGAGAGAAAGTTACTCTTGATCCAGAAGAAGCAGTCAATTATATCGTTGATAAATTAACTGAAAAACATGTAATTTAAGGAATTTTCGAGACAAGATTTCTTAGCCTTCGGCGGATGCCGCGGATTCTGTGTTTTGCACGGAGTCCCGGTTGGCAAGTACGTCGCGGCGCACTTGAAAGGAAATAAAGGAGAAGAAAATGGGTTTAGAAGAATATAAAGGCGTATTTGTCTTTGCACAGCAGGTAGACAATGAGTTAAGCGGAATCGCTTTCGAACTGCTCGGCAAAGCAAAAGACTTAGCAAAAGACTTAGACACAGATGTAACAGCAGTTCTTGTTGGTTCTGACGTAAAAGGACTGGTAGATGATCTCGCAAAATACGGCGCAGACAAAGTAATCGTTGTAGACGATCCTGAACTGAAAGACTACAGAACAGAACCATATACACATGCACTTGCATCTGTAATCAATGAATACAAACCGGAAATCATGCTGGTAGGTGCAACAGCCATCGGACGTGACTTAGGTCCTCGTGTATCCGCAAGGGTTGCAACAGGTCTGACAGCTGACTGTACTGTACTTGAGATTGGTGATTTCCCATTAAATCCGATTCCAGGAAAAGAGCAGAAACACAATCAGCTGCTTATGACACGTCCTGCATTCGGTGGAAATACAATCGCAACAATTGCCTGCCCGGACAACCGTCCACAGATGGCAACTGTACGTCCTGGTGTTATGCAGAAGATTGATCCGATCGAAGGAGCAAAAGCTGAAGTGATCGAATTCAATCCAGGATTTACACCAAACGACAAATATGTAGAAATCCTTGATGTTGTAAAATCCGTATCTGATGTTGTTGATATCATGGATGCTAAGATCCTTGTATCCGGCGGACGTGGAGTTGGAGAAGAAGGATTCGCTATGTTAAGAGAATTAGCAGATGTTCTCGGCGGAGAAGTCAGCTGCTCTCGTGCTGTAGTAGACAACGGATGGCAGCCAAAAGACCTTCAGGTAGGACAGACAGGAAAAACAGTACGTCCTAATGTATACTTCGCAATCGGTATTTCTGGAGCAATCCAGCATGTTGCAGGTATGGAAGAGTCTGACATCATCATTGCAATCAACAAAGATGAGACAGCTCCTATCTTTGATGTAGCAGATTACGGTATTGTTGGAGATCTTAATAAGATCGTTCCGGCTTTAACAGAAAAATTAAAAGCTGTTGTAAAATAATCAACTTTTTACGAATTTAATCCTTTTTGAGAGGGGAATCTTGAGTTTTTTAGAAACAGAGAGATTCCTCTTTCTTTTCATGTTCGGCTATGGAAATCAATGGAGGGGTTGAGAATAAATATGAAATATTTTTGCGGTTGACCTGGCAGGAATATTCCTATATACTCAGACAGTGAAATAGAAAAGGAAAAGGAAAGATATGTTAAAAATACAGAGAGATGATATTATAATCCGCAAAGGAATTTTGCACATTCTTGACAGTAATAACGGTTATCTGGGGTTATCCGGAACACTTCTGGATATGGGACCGGATCTGATGGAATTTGTACGCGGACACATTTTTAAAATACTGGAAAGTGATGATGCAAAGAAATGCCAGTTTGACGGCAGTGTTTCACCGATGCTGAGTCTCCTTGAGACAATGGAAGAGACGGATGATGAGAGTTTTATTGAGGCAACCAGAGTGCTTGCTGAAAATCTTTTTGACATTATGTGCGACAGCGTGACCATTCCGTCAGCGGATCTTTTGTGTGTTACGTTCCAGTTAAATAGTGTTGTGCATCTTGCCCTTTTAAAAATGAATTATAAAATGACATACGTTCACCGACAGGATGAAAAAGACGGAAATGATATTGTCCGTCAGAGGGTCATGCCAACAGATTCTGCAAAGCTTACAGAAGCAGTGATTATTGATTTGACGGAGTATAAAGTTCAGCTGGCAGAGAAGAAATATGAGATGCTGAATGGAGATAAGATCAATTATCTTTCTGAGCGGTTTCTCCAGTGTTATGCAGATATGGCTCCAAAGAAGAAATTTCAGATCCTCAACAAGGTCATTACGGATATTAATAACAAATATCCGGAAGACGGAGTGGATAAACGGCTGGAGGCGAAAAGCCGTCTGAGAGAAGAATTTGAAGAAAACCAGGCGTTTAAAGTAAGTGAGATCGGAGATCGTCTGTTTGGAGATCATCAGGAAAAGAAGCGGGAATTCGATGAAAAAATCGAGCGTTATGATATGCAGTACGATACTTTTACAGTTGCGAAAGAAAATACAGTGCGTAAACTGGAGTATCAGATGATAGAGACGGATACGGGAATTGAAATTAAGATTCCGATGGAAGAATATGACCGGAAGCAAAATGTAGAGATCATAGAAGAGCCAGGAGGAGGAAGTACGATCGTCATTAAAAATATTGAACAGGTGAAGATCAAATAGAGAAGAACGAAGAAGCATGCGCTGTATCCGGCCGGATACAGCGCATGCTTCTTTAAATGGAAAGATCCAGAGAAGCAATGACTTCTTTTAATGTTTTAGCGGATTTTGTAAGTGCCAGATGTTCCTGACCGCTCAATGGAATTTCCAAAGGCTGCTGGGCGCCGCCTCGATTTACGATCGTTGGAATGCTGAGATAAAGATCCCGGATGCCGTATTGTCCTGTCAGGAGACTGGATATAGGCAGGATGGAGTTTTTGTTCCGGATAATACTTTCTGTAATATGACTGACTGCCATAGCGATTCCATAATAAGTCGCTCCTTTGCGGTCAATAATATCATAGGCGCTGTTTTTGACTCTGTGATAGATTGCCTCCATTGCTTCTGTGTGATGATAGTGCCCGCGAAATTCACAGAAATCATGGATGGGGATTCCAGCAACATTGGTACCGCTCCATACTGCAAGTTCACTATCGCCGTGTTCCCCGATGATAAACGCATGGATGCTTTCTGTATCAACCTTAAGATGTTCGCTTAGAAGATAACGGAACCGGGCGGAATCAAGCACTGTCCCGGATCCAAATACCCGGCTGCTTGGAAAGCCGGAAAGGCGGAAAGCCGCGTATGTGAGAATATCCACCGGATTGGATACAATCAGGAGCAGTCCCTCACAGCCTCGCTTTGTGATCTCGGGGATGATGCTTTTCAGGATCGCAACGTTTTTGTGAACCAGATCCAGTCGGGTTTCATTTGGCTTTTGATTAGCTCCGGCTGTAATGATGATCAGGGAACAGTCGGTGATATCATCATAAGTTCCTGCATAGATGCGGGCGGTATCTACATAAGGCCTTCCATGACTTAAATCCATGGCTTCTCCTTCGGCTTTTTTCTGGTCTGTATCAATCAGAACCAGTTCTGTAAAAAGACCCTGGTGCATCAGGCTGAATGCGGTTGTGGCTCCAACAAATCCGCATCCGATAATGGCAGCTTTTCTCATATTGATCATAAAAAATCCTCCTTTCCCGATTATTGTTCGGGAAAGGAGGACGTTTTATTCATATAAAGTATATAATACTTATTTGTTGGATCTTCTCCAGATCTTGGCAGCTTCAGCGTCTTTAATCAGCTGATCCCTGAAATCAGGATGCGCAATGCTGATCAGAGCTTCTGCACGTTCCCATGTAGATAATCCCTTCATGTTTACCATACCGTATTCTGTTACGATATAGTGAGCGTTGGCACGTGTATCTGTAACAACAGATCCCGGATGAAGGGTTGGAAGAATTCTTGAATGAGTTACGCCTTTCTTATCTGTGAAAGTAGAAGATAAGCATACAAAGCTCTTTCCGCCCTTAGACAGATAAGCGCCCATTACGAAGTCAAGCTGTCCGCCGGCACCGCTGATCTGTCTTGTTCCTGAAGATTCAGAACTGATCTGGCCGTATAAGTCAATATCTACCGCATTGTTGATAGAAATAAAGTTGTCCAGAGAGGAAATCGTTGCGATATTATTTGTATAGTTTACCGGAGCGCTCATACATTCCGGATTATTGTCAAGGTAATCGTATAATTTCTTGGTTCCTGCCGCAAAAGCGTAGGTCTGACGATACCGGTCAATGGATTTGTTTGCGCCTGTGATCTTACCGGCCTTTGCGATATCTACGAATGCGTCAACGTACATCTCAGTATGGACACCAAGATCTTTCAGGTCAGATTCTGCGATCAGGGATCCGACAGCGTTCGGCATTCCGCCGATTCCAAGCTGAAGACATGCACCGTTTGGAATCTGGTCTACGATCTGTTTCGCAACTGCTTTGTCTACATCTGTCGCAGCTCCGCCGCCGCCTAATTCAGCAATCGGAGGATTATCTCCTTCAACGATCATATCAACTTTTGAAATATGTACAGAGTCTTCAAATCCGCCGAGACAGCGAGGCATATTCTCATTAACTTCAACGATGATGCAGTCTGCTTTTTCCATCATGGCGCAAAGATGAGAAGCGCTAGGTCCAAGGCTGAAATAGCCATGCTGATCCATAGGAGCTACCTGCATCATAGCGACATTGGTTCTTGGCAGGTAATCACGATAATATCCCGGAAGCTCAGAATAACGGATCGGAGCATAGTATGAAAAACCTTCATTGATCCATTTTCTTTCAATGCCTCCCATGTGCCAGGAATTCCATGTAAAGTGGTCTGCAGGATTCTCAATCTGGGCGATTGCCAGAGGTTTCATAAGAATACCTCCATGAATCTGGATATTCTCGAGTTCCGGCATACGTTTTGCAAGAGCCACATCCAAAGCATCAGGCGTTGTTACACACCAGCCGTACTCCAGACGGTCCCCGGACTTGATGACTTTTACTGCTTCATCAGCAGTCGTTAATTTCTTCTGATATTCTTCAGCGAATGACATAATCAAGTGTCCTCCTTATAAAAATTATAATCATGTTTTAAGCTTTGCCTGTTACATTATGTATATTTTACCATTATGGAGATTAAAAGACAAGCATTTGGAGGCAAGAATGTGAAAAAATTATCAATCTGCAGAGAAAGAAGAAGATTGTTTTTTTATTGATACCTTTCCAAAAGGTATGGTTATTTTAAAATGAGTGTATTATAATACGGTTGTTGTGTCTAGGAGGTATTAAAATCATGAAAGGAAAGAAGTTAACATGGAAACACTACACCGGAATTGGCGTAGGAATTATTATCCTGATTTACTGCTGTGCTGCCTTTTACTATAGCAAAGGATTTGTCTGCGGGACAAAGATCAACGGGGTAAATGTTGCAGGAATGACGGCAGATGAGGTCATTGAAGTATTTCAGAAAAAAGCGCAGGATTATTCCCTGACGATCAAAGAACGAGAGGGGAAAAAAGAAGTCATAAGCGGCAGCCAGATTCAGGCAGAATTTAAAGGCGCGGACGAGATCCGGGAAATTGCAGAAAACCAGAGTCCGCTTCTTTGGATCAGGGGATTGTTTGGAGGGGAGACATACGACGATGTTTCGATGTTTTCCTATGATCAAGATACATTTGAAAAAGCATATAATCGTCTGGAATGCATTGATCCGGACAAGATGACAGACTGTGAGAATGCGAAACCGGTTTATAAAGATGGAAAATTTGTTGTGAAGAAGGAAGTAAAGGGAACGACCCTGGATCTTGACCGGACCAAAAAGACAGTGGAAGAATATGTTTCCAGCGGAATCAGCACGCTGAACCTGGAAAAAGAAAAATGTTATGAGAATCCGAAATATACCAGCACCAGCGAAAAAATCACGAAACTTGCCGATAAAATGAATGACGCCCTGAAAGGCAGCATTACATATAAATTCGGCAAACAGAAGGTTGTGCTGGATAAAGATGTGTACTCCGGCTGGATGAAGGTTACAGATGACGGAACCAATTATGAGATTGATGAAAACAAGATGGAAAACTGGATTTTAAAATTCATCTATCAGTATAATACCCAGTATGGATGGCATACATTTAAGACCCATGACGGCCGGACAAAGAGAATCTTTGGAGGACCATATGGATGGAGAATCAGCAAGGATAAAGAAATGGATGCAGTCAGAAAAATGCTGAAGGAAGGAACAACTGAGACAAGAGAGCCTTACTGGCGTCAGAAAGGCAAAGTATATGACGGTGTAAATGGTGATATCGGAGATACGTATGTGGAAGTTGATATGGGAGCGCAGACGGTTTATTACTATAAAGATGGAAAACAGAAGTTTTCTGCTCCGTGTGTAACAGGAATGATGACAGCGGACCGTAAGACGCCGGAATGTGTTGCGTATATTATGTATAAAGAGCGCAGCGCCACGCTGGTTGGAGAAAATTACTCTTCACCGGTTAAATACTGGATGCCGTTTGTCGGCAACGTGGGATTCCATTCTGCTTCCTGGAGAAATTCTTTTGGAGGAAGCATTTATATCAATAACGGTTCCCATGGATGTGTCAATCTTTCTGAGGCATCAGCCAAACAGCTGTACAGTCTGGTGGAAAAAGGGGATCCGGTAGTAACCTACTATTAAGAAAGGCCGGGATTTATGAGAATTACAATAACAGACTGGATTCATGATGTGCTGAGAGGACATATCAAAGAAGGAGACTTCTGTATTGACGCTACTATGGGAAAAGGAAACGATACCCTTTTTCTATGCCGCATGGCAGGAAAGGACGGCAAAGTTGCTGCCTTTGATATCCAGCAGACAGCGCTGGATCTAACGAGAAAAAAACTGCAGCAGAACGGATGCCGGGCGGAACTTTATCTTAAGAGTCATGAATTCATGGCAGAGTATTTTGATCCGGAAACGGTACAGTGTATTATGTTTAATCTGGGATATCTTCCAGGAGGGGACCATAGTCTGGCAACCAGGCCAGAAGGGACAATCGCGGCGGTAAAAGCCGGACTTACACTTTTAAAACCGGGAGGGATCATGAGCATCTGTATTTACAGCGGAGGGGACAGTGGATTTGAGGAACGAGATGAAGTTCTGAAATTCCTGGGCGGACTGGATGACAGAAAGTATTTTATTGCGGCACAGGAATTCTTAAATAAGAGGAATCATCCGCCGATGCCGGTTTTTATTGTTAAATTGTAGACAAAGGAATAAAGAAATGATTCGCTTCATATAATGTCTTGGAACGGGAAGGACAGGAAATATGAAGAGGATCATTTCTTTTTTGGTTGGAATTGTACTGCTGTGCAGCAGTATCCGTGTGCAGGCAGATGATGTAAAGCTGTACGCAAAGGCGGCAGTTCTGATGGATGCGGAAAGCGGAAAAGTATTATATGGAAAATCAGAGAAAAAGAAGATGGCAAATGCCAGCACAACGAAAATCCTGACCTGTCTGTACATTATCGAGCACTGCAACCTGGAAGAAGAGGCGGAAGTTTCTCAGAATGCGGCGTCCCAGCCTCAGGTCCGCCTGGGAGTCCGAAAAGGAGAAAAATATAAAGTCAAAGATCTTTTGTATGGCCTGATGCTGGAATCTTATAATGACTGCGCAGTAGTGCTGGCAGAACATGCAGAGGGATCCACAGAGAAATTTGCAGAAAAAATCAATCAGGAAGCAAAAAAGGCAGGTGCCAAAAACACTCATTTTGTCACACCCAACGGACTGGATGCGTCGGATGACGGTGGAAGCCATGGGACAACAGCATATGATCTGGCTGTGATCATGAAAAAATGTATCAGAAATGAAAAGTTTCTGGAAATCACCCGGACTGGATCTTACTCTTTTCATGATGCATCCGGAAAACGCAGTTTTACCTGTACGAATCATAATTCGCTTCTTTCTTCGATGGAAGGAGCGATCTCCGGAAAGACAGGGTATACATCCAAAGCCGGATATTGTTATGTGGGTGCTTTCGAGCAGGGAGGGATCCGAATGATCGCAGTTGTCCTGGCGAGCGGCTGGCCGCCTCATAAGAGTTATAAATGGACAGATGTGAAAGTGCTGGCTGCTTACGGTACAGAACATTATGAATACCGGGAAATTCAGCCGGATACCAGTGCTGTTGCAAAAATACCGGTCATAGGAGGAACTCAGTCATATGTAGGACTAAATGCCGGCAAAAAGAAAGTAAAGATTTTAATGAAAAAATCAGAAGAAGTAAAGATCAAATGCAGACTGCCGAAAAAAGTGGAAGCGCCGGTAAAACAGGGGGATGTGATCGGAGAAATTTTTTATATGGCTGGGAAACAATGTGTCGCCAAAACGAAAATAACAGCCCGGGAGGATGTCGAGCGGAAAGATTACTGGTGGTATCTCGGGAGCGCCATTGAGAAATATTCCCTTTGATGCAGGCAGGGAGTGCCCTGTCTGTATTTTTTTTAATTTCTGTGATAAGATAAAAATGAACTGAAAAATGAAAGGAGATCGCTATGTTATTTTTAGAATATCCAAAATGCAGTACCTGCAGAAAAGCAAAAAAGTGGCTGGATGAAAATGGAATCGCATACGAAGACCGCCATATCATTGAGGAAAATCCGACAAAAGAAGAATTAAAGGAGTGGTATGAAAAAAGCGGGCTTCATTTGAATCGCTTCTTTAATACAAGCGGGATGAAATATCGGGAACTGAAATTAAAAGACAGGCTTCCTGATATGTCAGAAGATGAACAGTTAACCCTTCTTGCAACGGATGGAATGCTGGTGAAACGCCCGCTGGTGATCGGAGATGATTTTGTTTTAACTGGATTTAAAGAACAACAATGGAAGGAGACATTATAATGGAAAGAAAGAATGCATGGACGACCTATGAAGGAAAAGACCTGATTGAACTTACGGATTTGACAGAAGATTACAAAGAATTTCTTTCTTCAGGAAAAACCGAGAGAGAATGTGTAAGACAGTCTGTAAAGATGGCGCAGAAAGCCGGATACCGGGATCTGGAAGAGATGATTCATAACAGAGAGGAATTAAAGCCGGGAGATAAAGTGTATCGAACCTGGATGGAAAAAGCAATTGTTTTATTTCAGATCGGAAAAGAACCGCTGGAAGCAGGAATGAATATTTTAGGGGCACATATTGATTCTCCGCGTCTGGATCTGAAACAGAATCCGCTGTATGAGGATACGGAAATGGTTCTTTTGGATACTCATTATTACGGAGGAGTGAAAAAATACCAGTGGGTAACCCTTCCAATGGCGCTGCATGGCGTGGTAGTAAAAAAAGATGGGACACGGATTGATATCTGTATCGGTGAAAAGGAAGACGAACCGGTAGTTGGCGTTACGGATCTCCTGATTCATTTGTCAGGCAAACAGATGGAGAAGAAAGCCAGTGTCGTAGTAGAGGGAGAAGATCTGAATGTGCTGATTGGAAGCCGTCCTCTAAAAGGAGAAGAAAAAGATGCTGTGAAGAAACAGATGACGGATCTTTTAAAAGAAGAATACAATATCGAAGAAGAAGACTTCCTGTCTGCGGAAATTGAAGTGGTTCCTGCAGGAAGAGCAAGAGATTTTGGCCTGGACAGGAGCATGGTCATTTCCTACGGTCAGGACGACAGAGTCTGTGCCTTTACTTCTCTTGCGGCAATGCTGAATGTAGAAGAACCGGAGCGAACATCCTGCTGTATCCTGGTGGACAAAGAAGAAATCGGAAGCGTGGGAGCAACCGGCATGCACTCCAGATTTTTTGAAAATACCGTTGCGGAAGTGATAGCACTGAACGGATCTTACAGTGAACTGGTGCTGCGAAGAACCCTGCAGAATTCCTATATGCTTTCTTCTGATGTCAGCGCGGCATTTGATCCGAACTATCCAAATGTGATGGAAAAGAAAAATGCGGCATACTTTGGAAAAGGTCTTGTGCTTAATAAATATACAGGATCCAGAGGAAAATCCGGTTCCAACGATGCAAATCCGGAATTTATCGCAAAACTCAGAAGAATTTTCGATGATGAAAAAGTGGCATTCCAGACAGCAGAACTTGGAAAAGTGGATCAGGGCGGTGGAGGAACCATTGCGTACATCCCGGCTTCTTATGGCATGAATGTCATTGACTGTGGAGTTGCGGTTTTGAGCATGCATGCGCCATGGGAAATTACGAGCAAATCTGACATTTATGAAGTAGAAAAAGGTTATGAAGCTTTCCTGAAGAACTGCAGATAGAAAAAATTAAATCTTGACAAATGATAGGTACCTAATTATAATTCGTTAATTAGGTACCTTATTTTTGTGCAGCGAAAGATTCTGGCACAAGACTTAGATGGCAGGGAGAAGCACTGAAAATAAAGGAATTCTGTAGTGAAAAAGAAAGGGATGAAAGTATGAAGCACACAGACGACGAACTGGCAGATCTGTTTTTTTCAGCCGCCAGAATCAGTCAGTATACTTCTTCTGGCAGCAAGGGCTCGTCATTTTCCCACATGGGGCAGTGCCGATGCCTTTTTTATCTGGAAGAACATGGAAGTGTAAAACAAAAAGAGATGGCAGAAGAAATGGGAATTCGGCCGGCATCTCTGAGTGAGCTGATTTCTAAGCTGGAGCAAAGAGGATTTGTGAAAAAAGAACACTCAGCCAAGGACAGGAGAAGCGTATTGGTTTCCCTGACAAGAAGTGGAATGATGACGGCAAAACACTGCCGTGCCGGCCAGAGCCGTTTTCACAGCCTTATTTTTGAACCTTTGAGTGAAGAGGAAAAAGAAACACTGTATGGGCTGCTCTTTAAGATCAGACAGTACCATGAGAGGAGAAAAGATAATGACAAATAGACAGAAAATGCTGATATTTATTAATATTATGATCACCTGTATCGCGTCTTCCATGCTTGCTACGGCTCTGACAACGGCACTGCCGCCGATCATGGAAGATTTCGGCCTTACCATTGCAACCGGGCAGTGGCTGACCAGCGGATATTCTCTGGCCATGGGAATCATGATGCCGCTGACAGCTTTTCTCATTACCCGGTTCCCGACAAAGAGACTGTATGTGACAGCGATCGGATTGTTTATCGCAGGGCTGCTGATCTGTGTACTGGCGCCTTCTTTCCCGGTTATGATGGTGGGAAGAATTCTCCAGGCATCTGGAAATGGAATTCTTACATCTATGGCGCAGGTCATCCTGCTGACGGTTTTCCCGGAAGACAAGAGGGGTACAATCATGGGCTGGTATGGGTTATCTGTGGGAGCGGCGCCGGTAATCGCCCCTACACTGGCAGGAGTTCTGGTAGACTCTTTCGGCTGGCAGATGATTTTTTACATTGACGCAGCGATTATGGCGGTTTCTTTTGTTTTTGCGCTGATTGTATTCCGGGATGTACTGGAAACAAAGAAACAAAAATTTGATGTATCCTCTTTTGTTATGAGCGCGGTAGCGTTTGGAGGCGTTACCCTCGGAATTGGAAATCTGAGCGGACAGGGAATCACAAATATGGCCAACTGGGTTATTCTTGCTGTTGGGGTGATTGTATTCGTGGTTTTCGTGAGACGCCAGATTCATTTGAAAGAGCCATTCCTGGAAATGCGGATTGTGAAAGATTATAAATTTGCCTTAAGTCTTGCGGGAAGTATGCTGCTTTATCTGGTTATGATGGGTTCATCCATCATTATGCCGCTGTATGTACAGACTGTTATGGGGTATTCTGCAACGGTTTCCGGCCTGGTGACCCTTCCGGGATCTCTGGCCATGGCAGTTGTCAGTCCGTTTGCGGGAAAAATTTATGATAAGCTTGGAATGAAAAAACTGTTTGTGGCAGGTGCGGTCTGTATGCTGTTGAGCAACATAGGAATGTTTCTGATTACTATGGAAACTTCCATCTGGATTGCTGCATTCTATAATGTGATCCGCTGCATTTCCATCGGATGTCTGATGATGCCGCTGGTTACATGGGGCGTCAGTGGATTTGACAGTTATAAGACAGCGCATGGAACCGCTCTTCTTACATCACTGCGCACCATTGCCGGTGCTGTGGGATCTGCAGTATTCTCAGGAATCATGACTGCAGTCGGAGCAGCTTCTGCGGCTTCTTATGGAAGCGGAGCGCAGATGCATGGACTGAACACTGCTTTTCTGGCCATGTCTTTTGCAACCGCAGTGCTGTTGTTGATCGCAGTATTTCTTGTAAAAGAGAAAAAAGAACCATGGAGATAAAGTGAAAATCGAAGAATGGAAAAACGGGAATCCGGCAGAAAACCGGATTCCCGTTTTGTATCTGTAAATGCTGCTATTTTGCAGGGACAATCTCGATCCAGTAGCCGTCCGGATCATTGATAAAGTAAATTCCCATGTCCGGATTTTCGAAACAGATGCATCCCATTTCTTTATGACGCTGGTGCAGAGCATCAAAATCATCAGATGCCATGGCCAGATGGAATTCTTCATCTCCAAGATTATATGGTTCTGTACGGTCCTTCAGCCATGTAAGTTCCAAAGTGAAAGAAGTTTTTCCGTCTCCCAGATAAACTAATTTGAAACTTCCGTCAGATGCGTTTTTCTCCCGCACTACATCCAGATCCAGAGCCTTTTTGTAGAATTCTACACTTTTGTCCAGGTCCAGAACATTAAAATTAAAATGATTAAATGTAATCATAGGATCCTCCTTTTGATGATTTATGACTTAATCATATCATACTGTTTTTATTTTACAAGAAAAAAAATGGATTTTGCACCGCATAAAGAGTATTTTGGACAGTTGACACTTTTGCTTAATGTGATAAAATAAATTAGTTAGAAGAATTCATGAAAAGAACGATACCGACTCCGCGGACAGTACAGGAATCCGCAGGAGCGAGACTTGAATACGGCAGGAGGAGAAAAATATGGCAACACCTTATAATCATAAGGCAATTGAACAAAAATGGAGAAAACACTGGGAAAGCCATCCGGTGAATGTAAACGATGGAAAGAAGCCGAAATATTACTGCCTGGATATGTTCCCGTATCCATCAGGAAGCGGACTTCATGTAGGACACTGGAGAGGCTACGTGATCAGTGATGTATGGAGCCGTTATAAGATGCTCAACGGATACTATGTCATCCATCCAATGGGATGGGATGCGTTTGGATTGCCGGCAGAAAACTATGCGATTAAAATGGGAACCCATCCGAGAATTTCCACAGAGCAGAATATTAAAAATATCAAGCGTCAGATCAATGAGATTTCAGCAATCTATGACTGGGATATGGAAGTAAATACAACAGATCCAAGTTTCTACAAATGGACACAGTGGATTTTTGTAAAAATGTTTAAAGCAGGTCTGGCATACGAAAAAGAAATGCCGATCAACTGGTGTCCTTCCTGTAAGACAGGACTTGCCAACGAAGAAGTCGTAAATGGAAAATGTGAACGCTGCGGCGCTGATGTTACCAAGAAGAATCTGCGTCAGTGGATGTTAAAGATCACAGCGTACGCAGATCGCCTTCTGAATGATCTGGACAAACTTGACTGGCCGGAGAAAGTTAAGAAGATGCAGACAGAATGGATTGGAAAGAGCCATGGTGCGGAAGTTGATTTCCAGGTAGACGGAAGAGATGAAAAGATCACGGTTTATACAACACGTCCGGATACTCTTCACGGAGCAACTTTCATGGTGCTTGCTCCGGAACATGAACTGGCAAAGAGTCTGGCAACAGATGAGACGAGAGAAGCAGTGGAAGAATATATTTACCAGGCATCTCTGAAATCTTCTGTAGACCGTATGCAGGATAAAGAAAAGACCGGAGTTTTCACAGGAAGCTATGCAATCAATCCGATCAACGGAAAGAAAGTTCCGATCTGGCTGTCCGATTATGTACTGGCAGACTATGGTACAGGAGCGATCATGTGTGTTCCTGCCCATGACGATCGTGACTTTGAATTTGCAAAGAAATTTGACATTCCGATCATTCAGGTTATCGCAAAAGACGGAAAAGAAATTGAAAATATGGAAGAAGCTTATACAGAAGCTTCCGGAATCATGATCAATTCCGGTGACTGGAATGGAAGAGAATCTGCGGAACTGAAAGAAGAAGCGCCTGAGATCATCGAGAAGATGGGAGTTGGAAAGAAGACAACGAACTATAAACTTCGCGACTGGGTATTCAGCCGTCAGCGTTACTGGGGAGAACCGATTCCGATCGTTCATTGTCCGGACTGCGGGGCTGTTCCGGTACCGGAAGAAGAGCTTCCGTTAACTCTGCCGGATGTAGACCGCTATGAGCCGACAGGAACAGGAGAATCTCCGCTGGCTGATATTGAGGAATGGGTCAACTGCAAGTGTCCGGTCTGTGGAAAACCGGCTAAGAGAGAGACCAATACCATGCCTCAGTGGGCAGGATCTTCCTGGTATTTCTTAAGATATATTGATAACAAGAATGACAAAGAACTGGTTTCCAGAGAAAAAGCAGACAAATACCTTCCGGTGGATATGTATATCGGCGGTGTAGAACATGCTGTGCTGCATCTGCTTTACTCCAGATTCTATACAAAATTCCTGTATGATATCGGAGTGATCGATTTCGATGAGCCGTTCCATAAACTGTTTAACCAGGGAATGATCACTGGAAAGAACGGCATTAAGATGAGTAAATCCAAAGGAAATGTAGTATCTCCGGATGATCTTGTTAGAGATTACGGATGCGATTCCCTGAGAATGTATGAACTCTTTGTAGGTCCGCCTGAACTGGACGCAGAGTGGGATGAAAGCGGAATCGACGGCGTTTACCGTTTCCTGACGAAATTCTACAAATTAGTGATGGATCAGAAAGACAGCGGCGTAAAAGCCGATAAGGAACTTCTGAAAGAACGCCACAAACTGATCTATGATATCACAACCCGTCTGGATAACTTCAGCCTGAATACAGTAGTCAGTGGATTTATGGAACACACCAACAAGCTGACTGCCATGGCAAAGAAAGACGGTGTAGACAAGGAAACTCTGGAGACGGCAGTTGTGCTGTTAGCTCCGTTCGCACCGCATCTGTCAGAAGAACTCTGGGAGATGCTCGGTCATGAGGAAAGCGTCTTCGAGCAGACATGGCCGAAATATGATGAAGAAGCCATGAAAGAAGATGAGATCGAGATTGCCGTACAGATCAACGGAAAAGCAAGAGGAAAAGTTATAATCGGCGCCGATGAAGCGAAGGATTCTGTATTAGCCAAGGCAAAAGAAGCTCTTGCTGACAAGATTACAGGAAATGTCGTGAAAGAAATTTATGTACCAGGCAGAATTGTGAACCTGGTTGTAAAATAATAAAATAGGAATGACCATATTCCACAAGATAAAAGATAAGATCTCCTGGGCTTAATTCCAGGAGATTTTATTATATACAAATAAGAAGAGGGAGAAACGGAAATGGAAAGCAGGAAAAAAGGGGAAATCCTGAAAAAACTATTTGGATTTCTGCAGCGGAAGCAGAAAATAGAGTTTGCCGGAGTGCTGGTGATTCTGGCAGTTTCAGCCGGGCTGTCACAGGTCACGCCAATAGCAGTGGAATATCTGACAGATTCGATTTTGAAAGCAGATCAGATTCATTTTCAGACGGTTGTTCCGGTTTTGCTTTTTATTCTGATTGCAAATGTCAGCAATGAAACAATCAAAGTCATTCGGCGGCTGATGGTGGAAGACACGGCAACATACATCGAAAAGTCTGCCCGGCAAAGAGCGACACAGGCTCTTTTGAAAGCACCGCTTATGTATTTCCGGAGTCATATGACAGGAAATATCCATGGCAGGCTGAATCGAAATCTGGAAGGGACCTCCAGACTGATCAAATTGATCTTTATGGATTTTGCTCCGGCGGTGGCGAGCGGAATCGCAGCAATCATTGTGATTTTTGTAAAGCTTCCGGTAACGGTAGCATGCATTGTAATTCTTGTAATTCCTCTTGGGACGTTTATTGTTTTCCGTCAGATTTCCACACAGAAAGGCATCCGGGTGGAACTGATGAATACAAAGGCGGCCATGGATGGCACTATGGTGGAACTGCTTGGCGGTATTGAGACGATCCGCATTATGGACTGCGCTGAACTTGAGACGTCCAGGATCGAAGAACGGTCAGAACAGCTTCGGGAAAAAGAAATGAAGCATCATAAGGCGATGGCTTTTTATGACTGTATGAAATTTATCAATGAGGCGGTCTTCCATGTGATCGTAATTGCAATTTCCATTTTTCTTGCAGCAAAGAATGTGATCAGTATTGGAACGGTGCTGGCAACTTATTTATGTTTTAATCAGCTTACGAGCCCTCTAAGAGAGCTTCATCGTATTTTAGATGAATTTTCAGAGAGTATGGTGCTGGCGGGAGATTATTTTGATATTGTAGAAATACCAGAAGATTTTTCTTACAGAGCCCTGGAATCCGGGAAAAATATACCGGAAAATGAAGCGCCGGAGATCTGTCTGGAAAAAGTTGTTTTTTCTTATCCGGAGAAAAAAGAAGATGAAATCCTGCATTCGATTGATTATTCTATTGAAAAAGGAAAATTTATCGGCATTGCAGGACCAAGCGGATGCGGAAAGTCCACGCTGATAAAATTAATTGCCAGATTAGAGCCTTACCAGGGGAAGATCTGGATCAGAGGAAAAGAACTAAGTCAGATGACCCGTCCGGATCTGGCGGAAACCATTGCCCTGGTTCCTCAGACTCCGTTTCTAATTGCGGATACGGTGTTTCATAATATCTGTTATGGCATGAGGCGGAAAGTATCGCTGGAAGAAGTGAAGGAAGCTGCGCGGAAAGCTAATCTGGAATCTGTGATTGAAAGACTTCCGGGGAAATATGATTTTTTCATTTCAGAGGGAGGAAGCAATCTGTCTGGCGGACAGAGGCAGAGAATTGCCCTTGCCCGGATTTTTTTGAGAAAACCAGAGATTCTTATTTTGGATGAAGCAACTTCTGCCCTGGATAATACATCGGAAAAAATGATCCAGCGGGAGATTGAAAATATGAAAGAGATGTATCATACGACCATTCTTTCCATTGCTCATCGTCTTACGACATTGGAACATTGTGATGAAATTATTGTTATGGAAAAAGGCAGCATCGTTCAGAGGGGAACTTTTGATGACTTGAAAGAAACGCCTGGAATTTTCCAGGATATGTACCGGGGAATTTTAAAATAACGAAGAAAAAACTACAATTATCTTGGACAAACTAGAAAATTTTTTAATCCATACTTGGATTATTTCGATGTGAAGTTTTCTGGTATTATATGTAAAAAGACAGGAGAGATGTTCCTGTCTTTTTCATTTAAAATATAAGGAAAAACTCAAAATTTTCCTGCCGCAACCTGTGGTTGACAATGTTCCACCTTCCGTTTTCTTGTTTTTATGATATGATAATGCTATGTTTCGTCTATATCATAAAAGGAGGATATGGCAGCATGAAGTTTGGAGAGAAACTGATCAGACTCAGGAGAAAGAATGGAATGTCCCAGGAACAGCTGGCGGCAGAGATTGGAATTACCAGACAGTCTGTGAGCAAATGGGAGTCCGGAAGTACACTGCCGGAACTTGCAAAATTAATCGTGATTTCAGAATTATTTGACG
>ERZ1090880.472-NODE-472-length-22174-cov-25.045888_pt1 | contig 22174 bp, 27 predicted proteins | sample MGYA00478471_ERZ1090880 | MGnify/ENA primary metagenome ERZ1090880 (study PRJEB33644, sample SAMEA5815734) | chicken gut metagenome | biome: Chicken; feature: Gastrointestinal Tract; material: Caecum | place: Ireland | collected 2019-01-01 | study: A study of the... | reverse complement strand
TCGAGCTTCGCATGGACATCCAGCCGGAATACCACTACCAGGGGGACCGGCGGCTCATGGAGAAGGTGTTCACCAATGTGATCGGAAACGCTGTGGTCTATTCGCCGGTGGGAGCCATTGTTACGGTGTCATTGCAGAACGGTATTTTCTTTGTGGAGAATACCGGCGTCCACATTGCCGAGGAAGATTTGGAGCGTATCTTCACGCCCTTCTACCGGGTGGACAAATCCCGGAACCGGAACAGCGGCGGCAGCGGACTTGGGCTGTATATCACCAAGACCATTCTGGATCACCATGGGATACAGCACAGCATGGTGAATACGGAAAATGGCGTGAAGTTTACGGCATTTTTGTGGTGAAAGGCAATGTATTACGTTCTGCCGGGGCGTTTCCTGATTTTTAAGTCTCATACTTAATTGCGGCGCCTGTTATCCTTCTCACTATGTGCTTTTGAAAGTTTCCCAACAGTTGATTTTTTAGAGAAAAGTGAAACACGCCTCCATTGAATCTGCTATCTCTTTTCCCTATACTTATGGCATGAGGTGAATGCTATGAAAGAAATGAATCTTGGCCGCATCCTGATTGAGAATCGCCACAAAAGAGGAATCACGCAGGATGAGCTGGCCGCTCATATTGGCGTTTCAAAAGGAGCTGTTTCCAAATGGGAAACCGGATCTTCTCTGCCAGATATTTCGCTGTTGCCGCAACTGGCGTCTTATTTTGACATCAGTGTTGATGAGCTGATCGGATATCAGCCGCAGATGGGAAAAGAGGATATTCAGAAATTGTATATCCGCCTTTCAAAGGACTTCTCTGTATTGCCCTTTGATGAGGTCTTGGCCGAGTGCCTTGAAATTATAAAAAAATATTATTCCTGCTATCCTCTCTTGTTTCAATTAGGATCTCTGCTGATTAATCATATTGCGCAGGCTCCCAATCCGGAGCAAGCAACACAGATTATGGAAAAAGCTCTGGAATGCTTCCATCGTGTGAAATCCGAAGCGGATGAGCCAAATCTGCAAAAAGAGGCACTGTTAATGGAAGCGTTTTGTCTTCTGCAGCTCCGGCGCCCATGGGAAGTGATTGATATTTTGGAGCCAGTTGAAGTGCACGCCGATTCCCCTGAACCACTCCTTGCTTCTGCATATCGGGCGACCGGTAATGACAGGGAGGCAAAAAAAATCCTTCAGATCGGAATCTACAAAGAGATGATGACTCTCTTTGAACTGTTCCCTTCTTATCTGAACTTATGTCTGAACGATGCGGAGCAATTTGCGGACACCTGTCAGCGATTTTATCAGATTACGGATGCTTTTCAAATGAAAACACTGCATCCCGGCATTCTTTTAGGAGTCTATATTACGATCGCTCAGGGGTGGATGGAACTTGGCGATACCGAACAAGCACTGGATACCCTCACGCAGTATACGGATCTGGCCGTCAGTGATATTTATCCATTGCATCTGCATGGGGACAAATTCTTCAATCTTCTGGATGAATGGTTTGACAGCGAATTCTTGTTGGGATCTTTTCCGCCAAGAGATGAAACACTGATCCGGCACAGTATGACACAAGCTCTCAGTGAAAACCCCGTCTTTCTTCCATTGGCAGGAAACCCACGATTTGAGGCTATGGTCAATCTGCTGAGAGCAAACGAGGAGGGAAAATAAATGGAGACTGTTACCATACAAAAATTATCCAAAACTTATCCTGGCGGAAAAGAAGCATTAAAACAACTCTCACTGTCACTAAACCTAGGAGAGGTGTTCGGTTTTCTCGGTCCCAACGGTGCCGGCAAGACAACTACCGTAAAACTTCTTACCGGAGTCCTTACTCCATCCGGCGGTTCCTGTGATATCATGGGCGTTAATCCCAGCACGCAACCGGAAAAGGCCCATCTCCTGTCCGGAATTGTGACTGAACACGCACAGATGTATGATAATCTGACCGGTATGGAAAATCTGATTTTCTATGCCGCTGCCTTTGGACTGGGGCCAAAAGAAGGAAAACAGCGCGGCGAGTCGCTGCTCAGAGAATTAGAGCTGACAGAAGCGAAAGACCGAAAACTGGCGGCTTATTCTACCGGTATGAGGCAGAGACTTTCTTTGGCACGGGCACTGCTGCACCGCCCGAAGGTTCTGTTTCTTGATGTAAACTGTAGGATAGCTTAGAGTGTGTTTTGCGTGTATGGAGTTGGAAAGGAGCAGAGGATAACCACACGATACACAGAAGAAAGAGGGAAATGTATATACAGTAAGGGAGGAGCAGGTGAAAGAATGGACACCTGTTTTTTTGTAGAGGCGGTTAAGCCCATGAAGGCTTAACCGCCTTGATTACTAAAGAGCAGGAACCAGATGCAGTGTCAAGGGCAGCGACAGCTGGGAGTGGAGATTTTGCGAAGCAAAATACTACTCCGAACCCTTTACACTGCAGATGATTCCTGCCATAAGAGAAGTGAAAGTAAAGAAGCCTTTCAAGGCAGGGAGGTTGTGTGCATGACGAAAGAACAGTTTTGGAGAATTATTGAGGATGTAAATGCGGTATCCCAAAATCATGACCAAGAGACGGTTTGGACAAGGATAGTAGAGAATCTATCTCATTACCCTTTAGAGGACATTATGGATTGGCACCTGATTTACCACGAGTACAAAGATGCGGCATACCGGGATGAAATGTTTGCGGTCAGTACAGCGTTGGGATCGGATTATGCCGATGAGGGCCTGAACAATTTTCGGGCATGGTTAATTTCTTGCGGGAAAGAAGTATTTATGAACGCTCTTCGAGAACCCGTTACTTTGGTGGATTCCCCAAAAAAGGATGGGTGCTTCAATTACGGAAAATATGACTATGCGGCCTTCTATGCATATAACGCAAAGATGTTCCGAATAGACCCAGACAGTACACAGGATCTGATATACGCACTGGAGGACTATACGCTGGACAGAGAAACCATAGAGGACATTCATGAAGAACTGCCAAAGCAGCAGGGCTTCGGTCAAAACGGGGTCGGTGCTTCCTTTGCTAACTATTACTCCCCAAATTGCGGTAAAAACAATGCGCCGCAATCAGATGCCATCCAGGCATTGATGGACAGTGGAGAGGTTGTACATGCCTATGTCTACAGCAACGGAGGAAGAGAAGAATTCCTGTTCCATAACACTCCGGAAAACATTGCATCCTTTATTGGAAGCCGACCGTTTGTGGATCAAATGATTTTGACCACTCCGATGGACGAGCTGATTATGAATACCATGGGAAACTTTATCGACCAGTGTCCAGATAAGGAGTTGCTGGAGCAGGTCAAGGAGACCCTCATCCCCATCCAGCTTGGTGAAGCAGAACCGCAGCCTATCTTTAGTCCCAGTGTGGAGGAGGTCAACGAATATTATGAGCAACAGGAAAATCTGGATCTGGGCATGTAATTGATACAACATGAAATCCACAGGAGAGAATGCTGGTGACGGCATTCTTTTTTTCTGCCCTAATACAGAAAGAAGAAGGCGATCGGGTTGAGAAAACAGACGGATTTAGCTGCGATGAAACAGCTGGCAAGGGTATTTTTAATGATGGATCCGGAACCGACATCATTCTCACCGGTGATAATAAAGCATCCGTTTACGGATTCAGGAATAGTAACGGTAAGAAGTGGTAACGAATATAGAGCAGCCGATATCACAGCAGATGAAGCGGTGAGGAGCCAATGGAGAGAGCAAATGGCGTCGTTAATTGAGAATGCTGAGACGCCGAGGCACATCTATATGATGCTGACCAAATCCTATCGGTTTGCCTTTTTGAAGTATGCAATGCCATATTTTTCGCAAAAGGATTTTTCCGAATATCTGGCCAACGCATGGGTCATGTGCGAAAGCCCCAACAATGATCCTAACTTTACGCAAAAGCAGATGTTGGGCCTGTTCAAAAAAGCGGATCCCCAGGTGCTCATGGATGAGGACGAATACAAGCAGTTTCAGGCATTGGAGGATACCCTCGTTGTCTATCGCGGCGTAACATCATATAACGCCAACAGGGTGAAAGCTCTGTCCTGGACATTGGACAGAGAAAAGGCGGAATGGTTTGCGCACCGCTTTGATGAGGATGGCGCCGTATATGAAGCGAAGATTGATAAGGCGCATGTCTATGCCTTTTTCAGCAGCCGAAACGAGTCAGAGGTAATCGTCGATCCTGCTTTTCTGAATGAGCTTGCAGAAGTCCAGACAGAGGATGAGGGCCTCTCCATGACCATGTAGGAGAAAAGCAGATGAAAGAAATATATAAGGTACAAACACCAAAGCGGATCGTGTTCGGCGATCCGCTGTATTTTGAAGAATTCAGCGGAGCCAGACTGGAGCAGCTCGTCGTGGATGTCCAGCCGCCTGAAGCGTTTGGCGCAAGAGTCGTACTCAGGGAGTTTTCCGCAGCGGAGGCGCCGGATACGTTGATCCGGACCATGGAGGTCTACCTGGCTCCAGAGGAGGACATGGACATATATCTGCGGGGGATGAAATATGAGCTTCAGGAGTGCATCGAAAAGGAAATCGGTGTGGATACCGCCAGATACTATCTTCAGGTGGATGATAGAGAGGATATCCTGCACACGGGGGGAGATGGCTACTGGGGCAGTTACGAAGAGCTGTCCCGGAATACAAGGGATGGGAGAATGGTAGAAGCCGCCATCCTCACCGTCATCTGGCCGGAATACGAATCCATGGAGAGCATGCGGCAGCATGCTTTTTTCTTTTTCCGGGATATGCAGCTTCTGTCGGAAGAGATGGAAGAAGCGGACAACGAACCACAAATATACGGCGAGGAGGGGATCGGGATATGACGCTCTATCAGCAAGAAATGCTGCGAAAGCTGGGCCGGCTGGATTGTGCCGGGCGGTATGATGAGGAAAAGGGATTGCTGGTCATTTCGTCGGGCGGGACAGGCTTGTGCTGTCAGGACAAGAAAGGCTATCTCAGCTGGGAATCGGAGAAAATCCGCACAGAGGAGGAAAAAGCGGTTCTTTCTCAAATCGGCGAGCAGGCAAAGCTAATCCGTGCGTATGTGGGACAATACGAAAATTCACCGTCCATGGGGATTCCCGAGGTTGAGGGATACCGAAGAATGGCAGAATGCGGCGATACGGTCATGGCCGGCATGTACAGCGAACAGCACGGGTTCATGTTTACTACATGGACGCAGAACGGGGATCGCAGCAGGGTTACCAACGGGGACTACTCCCCCAATTATGAGTATGTCAAGGAGGCCTTCGCCATAAGGGCGGGGCTGGTGGACAGATGCCGGCTGTTTACTCCGGAAGAAGCCGCCAGCCTGTATCGCTGTGTTGATTTTACCAGAAACAACTGTATGACACTCACATGGGAGCAGGAACAGGAGTTAAATGCACTGACGGAAAAACTGCAGTTTGGATACCCGCAGCTGGAAGAAGCGCCGCCATCCTTCGAGCAGGGGGATAACCTACAACTAAATATGTAATATGTAACCAACGAGATAGGCCCAGGCTTTTGATAGTAAAACAAAAGCCTGGGCCTTTTCCGTTTTCAGGAAAGGAGCCAGGCCATGTATTTTATGGATGACGAACGTTTACGGGAGTATGAGCGGTTTATGCAGCATACGCCCCATTACAGGCCAAGGGGCTGCGGCGTCATCGGCATTCGGATTATGGATACAAAGCCACCGCCGGCACCCTATGAAGAAAGAATGGGACAAATGGCTGCTCATATTCCATTCCAATCCTTTCGGATGCGGCTGAACCAATACCTAAAGGAAAGCGAGGGAAACCCTATGATATTCAAAGATGGGCGGCATCAGGCGGCCTTTTGGACGGCGATTGAAAGGGTGGGACAAAGGGATTATGGACTGCTGTCCGCACTTTACCTGCTGACAGCGGATCCGCGGTTGAGGCGCATAGTCGAGAAAAGGCATCCAGGAGGGACGCTTCTCTTTGAGCCATTCTGCGTTCCAGGCTGTACGGAGAGCGCATATACCTTGTACTGTGCGGCGAAGGATCTGTACCTTGGCACCAAACACCTGACCATTGACGACCTGGGCGATGCGAAGCTGATCCCAACGGAGCTGTTTAGGCTCATCTGCAATGCCATGGCCGTCCGCAGATACGGCCTCCGGGCACTGGAAATCGGGAAGGAGGAATAGCATGAACACAAGAATCTGCTATCTGTACCGGGATTCAGATAATTATAAGGTCCACAACATGTGTGTCATCCATGGGGAGCTGACCGACAGCCAGATCGATCAGATCCTGGAGTGCTGCGATATGGGGAATACTTTATCCCCAGCCAGGTGGGATTGCCGGAGCGCAAATTCGATGAATTTGATTCGGAAAGGGATCACTGTTGGTTTGAGCTGAACCGGGACGGCTTTGAATCATGCAATCAAGAGGCGGATACATTCCTTACGGCGGAGCAGCTAACGGCAAACTTCCAGGCATGCAAGAACAACTGGCGGGATGATTTGGCACCCAATGGGATGGAAGGCCCCACATTATGAATAAAACAGTAGGAGGAATGCAAATATGGCGAGAATACGGTCTTTTAACCTGGATCGATGGAGCGAACCGGATGAGCAGCGCCGGGTCCGGCATATTGGCATGGCGGATGCCAGGGAGACATTTGAAAAGCTGAAGAAGCATCTGGAGGCCACCGGCCTGCTGCCGGATGAGTATTTCCTGTTTGACGGAGAGTACGAAACCCAGCTTAAGGGAGAACTCCCGAACTTCGATCATGCCCTCTGCGTCCCCAATTATGGAGCCAGCGAGGGCATTTATCTGGACATCAGCCTGGTGTGCAGGAATGAGGATGGCAGCCGCAAATTTATCCCATTTGCCACCGGCAAGACTCTGGAAGAAAGCGGGGACGCTTTCCTGCGGATGCACCGGATCGCAGGGGAATGCTCGCTCCTGCTAAACGGCAGAGGTATATATTTTGAGCGCAGCGAAACACCATTGTTTTTAACCAGCGAGGAAACAGACGCAGTGATCAATGCGCTGGAACTGGAAATCCTGTCGGATATCTCGCCGGAACAGGCACGGCTGCTTGAGGGGGTCATGGGCAAGATTGACGGGCAGCGGCTGACGCCGGTTTGCGCCGTTGCCTGCCATGGGGTGGACGATTACTCTCTCTGGACGGCGGACCTGCCGGTTGCGGTGGTACAGGAGATCGCCCGAGACGGCAGTAAGGTACACGGCCGGCCGGCGTTTGGAAGTCAGACGGATCACGTAATCCTGCTTCGAGACGGCAGTAAGGTACACGGCCGGCCGGAGGATCTCATGGCGCAGATGGCGCCGGATACCCTGCGCATCCTTTTCCCCTATCAGGAAGAAGGAGAAATCAGCTTCAGCACCATCCCGGAAAGGCTCGATAATCTGGATGCCTATACCAATTGGGGCGGCTCTGAACGAGGCAGTAAGGAAGATATCCTGTCCGAACTGCAAAAGGAGATGGGGCTGGAGCAGTCAGAAGGTGTGGAGCAGCAGATGGGAGGGATGCAAATATGACGAAGGGAGAACGGGTGGCATTTTCGTATGGGCGCTCCAGCTGTGTGTCCGGCACTTTGATGGCTCCCGCTTATGATGGGCGAATGAGATCCCTGGTCAGTGAAAGCCGGGCCGAACGCGGGATAAGGAGCAATATGCGAAATATGGCGGCCTGGTACATTGGATATGCCTGCCAAGCCGCTGTTGCGGGAAGGGGTATTACACAGGAACAGTTTCGGGGCATGATGACCGCTGTTATACAATGCGATTCGCCCAGTAATATCACAGAAGGATGGGCTGCCTTTGCCAAAGAGTGCGTGGAGGCTGGACAATACCCGGATCTGGAGGAAACGCCGGATCCGGAGACCGGCGTCAATCGGTGGCTGGAAACTATCCTTGCCGGCCTGCTCCAGATTCGGGGAGAATATGGGGACGACATAGCCAGGGAGCTTGCGGCATTGTCCCTGCGCCCCTGCTGCCTGTACCCCGGTGAAATGGGCCATGCCGCACAGATCCTCCAGGCGGGTGGCGGCGTAGAGCAGATTGAAGGGTACCTGGCGGCAAGCAAACTGGAAGACGGGCCGCCCTTTTACCCGCACATGGAGGATATTGCGGAGCTGTATATGCCAAAGAGGCAAATGAACGATCTGAACATGGGAGGGATGTGATATGGCAAAGGTCAGAGCCGTGATCGAGGCTGACAGCGGTACGCTGCTGGTGGATTTCCCACAGGGAATCTATGCCCTGTATGAGAAGCTCCGCTCAGTGGGTATCCGGCACAGCCCTTCCAATATTCCCATCGCAGACGAGGAAGACGGGGCGATCCGGGTGAAGCTGTATGCGGAGGACGATGTGGGCAAACGGTTGACCCTGCTGTTTTCTGAGGACAATACCCTGGCGGAGGTGAATACCACCGCCTTTGTAATGGAAAATACAGATCCTGAAATCAGGCCCCAGCTGGAAGAAAATCTTCTGCACGGCCAGTACGCCAGCTTCCAGGAGCTGATCGATGATGTGCGGGAGATGACATATGCCCTGGGATCGGTGCGGCGCTCTTATTTCTGCCCTCTGCGCGGCAGTGTAGACGATGGCGAGTATGAGGATTTATGCGATGCGGACAACCGGTTCCTGCGTGACTATGCCTGGGCGATCCAGGAGAAGCTGGAAGAAGACCAGGCAGCCCCGGAGGCCGCCATGGCGCAATTTTTTCATGATGACGCCGGCGTCAAGGCAAAGTTGGTTTCCGCTGTTTGGAATGTGGAGGGATACAGGGGGCAGCTGTACGGAAAGATCGAGTGCCGGTTTAAGGAGCAGCTGACCGAAGCGGAGGAGGAGATCTTCCGAAAATGGATTTCCGGCCAGTGCAGCGATGGATATGGCGAGCACTTTGAACAGCAGCCCATCGATACCGAGGACAGCGACCTGTACGTCTCCTTCTGGTACAGCGGCGATGATTATTTCCTCTGTTCAGAGGAAGAGCTGGATGCATGCGTTGAAAATGCCCGGCAGGGGCCGCAGATCGGAGGAATTTAGATGGAGAAATATATAGACGCCATGATTCGTCAGAATCTGATGCAGCGACAGGCAGAAAGAAAAAAAGTGGACGAGATCGATATCCGGCAGTTCCCGGAACTGACTGTGAATTGGGTATCCGGCCATAAACTGCGGACGGAAACCGTATCCAACGATCCTGCGGCGCTGGCGGAGTGCGTGATGCGCCATCGGGAGGATGGCGAGCTGTCGATCCGGTCACAGGACGGTGTGGAGGTTATGGTCGCGAACAGCGGCTATGTGCTGATGGCGCGGGACATGAAATACTGGAAGGATGTAAATGAGCAGCTGCACCAGGTAATGTTTGCGGAGAACAGGGAAACAGTTCAGAACATAGAGGATGGCGGCATGGAGATGGGCAGGATGTGAAAGATGCGCTTCCCTCTTCCCCTGACATGAGAAATACCTCGGAAAGGAGATCGGACAAAATGAATTTTTTCCAACAGCAATTGAAATGGATCCTGGGAAATCAGCCCGAGTTCCAGGATGCTAAATATGTCGGCAGAGCCTGTTTTGTGCCGCTGGTGGATGGAACCCGGATCAAGGCCGAGCTCATCACCCGCGGCACGCACGAAAAATACGAAGCGCTGAAGCTGACGGCCATGAACAAGGCGGAAGGTCAGATCGACGCCACAATCCTGGAATTTAAGGACTACTTTGCAGCGCAGAAAGGCTCGACGGCGGGGGCTTTCACCCCGCATATCTGGATTTACCGGGAGAAGCCGGAATGGTACGGTGCGCCGGGATATACGGAAAAGGAAGAGCTGGGAAAGGCAGCCGGTGAGTATGTCCGGTTGTTCACGCCAGAGCAGACAGCATCGGCCGACATGGCGCCCAATCTGTAGGAGGGAAAGGTCATGAACGAGTGGGAACGCAATCGGCGGCTGGCCGAGCCGACCAGAAAAGCCTATCCGCCGGGTACGCGCATTTTGTTGAACCATATGGACGATCCCCGTGATCCAGTACGCGCTGGAATGAGAGGTACAGTTCGGTTCGTCGATGACCAGTCGCAAATCCACATTCAGTGGGACAATGGCCGTGGCCTTGCGCTGATCCCCGGTGTGGATTCCTTCCGGAAGCTGACACAGGAGGAGCTCGTGCAGGAGTGCGTGCCTCTGCAGAAAGGGATTTTCTGCATCGTTGAAGAGGATGGGTGCTTTGAGGGATATACCACGGGTAAGACCTGGAACGGATGGGTGCAGCCGCTTTTTGAAAAAGACACGGCGGAAAAGGTGTGCGCAAAGTACCTGGGCGGCCAGCAGGCAAAGACCGTATATGATAGGGAACGGAACAGCTTTGTGGTAGATGACCATGAGCTGGGCATGGCCTATGAATATGAGGGGAAGCCCTATCAAATCGACGGCGAGATCAAAATCCTGTACCCTATCGGCTCCGGCGAATGGTGCTGGGACTATGCCGAAGGGCAGGATATGGCCCGTGACGCAGAGGAGAACCCAGCGATGGAGGAGGAAAACGGGCCGGAATTGGGAATGTAAAACAGAAGCGCTGAGATGGACGCCGCTATGGAACGCATAGCGGTATTTTTTATTGGGAGGTGATGTTTCAATGTGAAGAAAACAGAAGAGGCGTTGACCATGGGAAGCCTGTTCGACGGGATCGGAGGCTTCCCTCTGGCGGCAGTGCGCAACGGGATCATTCCGGTGTGGGCCAGTGAAATCGAAGCGTTCCCCATAGAGGTGACAAAGCTGCGGTTCCCTGAAATGGTCCATGTGGGAGATATTACACAGCTGGACGGGGCAAAGCTGCCTCCGGTGCATATCATCTGCGGCGGCTCACCCTGCCAGGACCTGTCCGTGGCCGGGGCCAGGGCCGGCCTTGCCGGAGAGCGTTCCGGCCTGTTTATGGAACAGATCCGCATCACAAAGGAGATGAGAGATGCAGAAATCAAGCGAGGGCGGACAGCTTACCTTATTCGACCTCGATACTTCGTTTGGGAAAATGTGCCCGGCGCCTTCTCCAGTGGAGAACCCAAGGGCGAAGACTTCCGGTGCGTCCTGGAAGAAATCGTCCAAATTAAAGTATGCGGCGTATCAGTCCCTCGACCTGACGCCGGGCGCTGGGAATCTGCTGGGCGAATTCTTCTGGGAGACGCTTTCTCCCTGGCGTGGCGATGCCTCGATGCTCAATACTGGGGTGTCGCCCAGAGAAGAAAAAGAATCTTCCTTGTCGCAGATTTTGGAGGCAGCACCGCAGAAGAAATATTATTTAAGTAAAACCGCCTGCCTCGGCATCCTGCGCCGCGCCAGGGAAAGGGGAAAGCAGCTGCCGGAAGTCCAGAAAAGAAGGCTGCAGATGTATTTCTTTGACGGGCTTACCTATGAGGAGATTGCGGTGCGGGAAGGGTGCAGCTATCAGGCGGTACAGAAGTCCATAGCGGCAGCTCTGAAAAAAATCCGGAAATTTCTGAAATAGAGGGTTGAGTTTTGTGTGGAAGGGGAAAGCGAACAAATGAAGCCAAACCCGAGGCTCCCTCTCGTTTGAAAAACGAATATAAATAAACCGGGCGTTCCCTGCTTACGCGGCCTTAGCTGCATACAAGCAAGGAACACCCGGCTTTTTCGATCTGCCTTTTTACTCCATCGCTTCCCTGTATTCCGGATATGTTTCCTGAATTTTCCGCGCCAGATCCCAGATCTCCTCGTCGCCGGAAAGCACATAGGATGTTCCGCCGGCGCCATGGAACCGGTTTTCATCAAACCAGAAGAGGCAGGTATCCCCATCCGCTGTCTCAAACTCCAGGATCCGGCTGTCTGTAGAGCCGCTGAAAGCTTTGGATACAATGGTCGTTTCCCGTAATGCCTGCAGGATTTCGGAGATGATTTCTTCATCCGTCGTTTCGTAGCGTCCCAGGATGTTATCGTTGTGATGATAGGTAAGCGCGACCGGCAGCTCTTCCAGCGACTGATCCAGAAATTCCTGCTGGCTTTCGGTGCAATAGGCCCGAAGCGATGTGTCTTTTGGGGAACACCCCGCCAGTACGCACAATAAAATCAGCAAAACGGTAATTTTAATCCTCTTCATCCGAATCCCTTTCTGACTGTCATAGCCTGCGCTGTTTTTCTATGTAGAGCTGGTACAATCCCATGCGTGATTTTACACCCGCTTTCTCATAGATCGCCGCGATATGCCGCTGACAGGTTCGCCGGGATAGATACAGTCCATCTGCGATCTCCTGAATACTTTCCTCTGAATTGACCAGCTTGTCAAATACTTCGGTTTCCTTGGGCGTAAGGATAAACAGCTCCGACAAAAGACGGAACGCTTCCTGAGGGTCCAGGTCTGTCGGGATATCCTTGGGGGTGCCGGATGAAACCGGCATCCAGGCTGTATAAAGATAGATGACTACGCTGACGGCCACAAACAGGACCAGTGCCAGAATGATGGATGCCATGCCATTGCTGTCAGAAACAAGCAACGCTACAGAGGCGTTGGTAAGCAAAGCGGCGCTCACGTTATTCATGGCGCGCCCCATACCGGCCCACAGCGCTGGCGTGGGCATATGGCGGGCAAAATCCAGAAAGCTGGTGGTGAAGAATACCACAAAAAATCCAGCCGAAAGATAAAATACGATCAGGCCGATCAAAAACGGGCCGCCCAGCTTGAGTACTACCACACAGATGACGGACATCAGCATGACGCAGTACATCATCATGGCCATAAATTTCCGCTTTCGGATATCAAAAAGAAAGCCGGCAGAAAGGCCGCTTACCGCCAGCAAAAGCCGCGGCCATTGCCCGATGTCAGTGCCTGCTGCATGATGCATGGTGACCGCGTTGTCCAGCGTACTGAAGATACATGCCATCAGGATGACAAGCAGTGCAAGGAGTCCGCCGGCGGCGATCTTCTTTCGGGTTCCCTTCCCATCATCCTCTATGGCGGGGGACTGGAGTTCTTCCGCTTCTGCGTTTTCCTGGCGGCAAAGCCTTTCTGCCTTCAGCAACAGCGCTAACGCTACAAGGGCAAAGAGTGAAAGTATCAAGGCTTCCGCAGTTTCCAGATCCACAAGATTGTTATTTAGAAACTGCAGGAAGATCCCAAGGGCATAGGAGACACCAACCATACGCGCCAGATGGGTGCGATCCCTCGCCAGTTTGAAAAACAGGTAGTGGGCCGCGCTTCCCAATATCCCCAGAAACAGGAACAATGCCATTCCGGAGAGCAGAGTGGACGAATAAGAAACATGTTTTTGAACCAAAAAATTGCATACTGACGCTGCTAGTGCAAGGATAAAAAGTCCAACGATTTGTACCCGCCTTTTCAAAAGGCGATGAAACAGCGGATAGAGCAAAAAACCGACAGCGCTTATTCCTAACGCGTAGTTTTGCGTAATCACCGTTTTTTCTTCCCCTGCCGTAAGCGAGATCATGTTTACATATAGGTACTCGGCTCCAAGAAATAGAAAAGTAAAAACACTAAGCAGCAGAATCGCATAAATGGATTTTGGATTTGTGAAGCTTTTCTTTATTACCATACGTCCCATTCCACCCCCTTTCTCCGCAATGGTACAGTTATAGACTATTATACTATAAACGGCATGGATTTTCAACGATTTCGGTCGGTTAGAGACTTTTTTTCGCTGACGTTTTTGCGGAATATACAATCCTTCCTGTTTGACCTAAACCAGGGATTCTCCTGGATAAAACCGTATATTTTTGGAGCTGCGTTCCGCATCCGGGAACTACCGGTTTTTTGCGCCCGCACATGCCGTTTTACCGCAGCCACACGGTGCAGCCGCGGTAAACAAGGAAATATCCTGAATGAGAGAAGCTGTCTAGTAGGTGATATTGTGGACGTAAAAATAAATCAGCAGGCCACCCAGCCCAGCGCCGCTTATCAGGCTTGCCCACGTCCAGAATAAAGACAGCAGAAGCCCCAGGAAAATAAACACGCAGAACACCACGACAAAAGCGTCTCTCTGGAAGAGCATGATGAATTTGATACAGGCGATCACAACCCCTGCCATCATAACGAGAGCCCCAAGAAGAGCCAGAACAAAAACGTACACCCCCGCCATCTGGAGAATTGAGATCAGGACATTAAAACCAAGACCTATCCCCGCGATCAGGCTGCCTACTTTGATGAGGCTGTCACGGGAAGCGCTGAACGCGCCAAAGAAATAAGTTGCGATTAACCCGTTGGAGCCAATGAGCAGCATGTTTACAATAATGACCCATTCCGCGCTTATGTAGTACGATGTGGAAACTGCCAAGCTGATAATAGCGGTGAGAACAGTGAGGAACCCCCCGATGGCGCCAATGAGATGGTACGGCCTGAACCTTGCATACATACGATATATCCCCTTTCTGATCCTGCGTTCCGAAAAGGCCAGCTGAAGCTTTTTGGACATTCTGTGTCCTGGCCGGCCTTCCATCATGTGAACTTTTCGTTTTTTATCATAGCAGGAAGCTGGTGTTTTTAACAGGCCGCTTTAGCGCCAAACTAAAAAAACACTGTGGCGCACCTGCGCCATTTTGAGAAACGAAGCTTTGAGCGGAAAATTGAGGCCATCCACCCTGTACAGAGTGTAATACCTCTTAAGTTTACAGGACGTAGCAGGCCGCCTGTCATGATCGGCAATCCCTTTTGCACAATCAAGGTGTTTTGGAATTTTCACACAAAAAATAGATTGGCGCAGGTGCGCCATGCGTTTTTTGATAAATTGGCGCGAAAGCGGCCTGCACAGATCCTTAAAAAAACGATACAGTAAAATCATAAAAGGACAAAAAAAGAGTTTGGATCGCCTTTGGCGTTACAGACCGAGCGGCAAAGCGATTCATGAGACCAGGACAGAAGAAAGGAGGCACGAATGAAAAAAAGAGGGTCAGCAGTACTTCTGGCCGCCGTCTGTTTGCTGGTGGGGTGTGCAGCATCAGATCCTGCGCTTCCGGCAGAAACTTCGTCCCCGACAGAGACTTCGTCCCCGGCATACCAAGGGGACTCCCTTTTTGCTTACTGTACCGAAAGGCAGCGGGAGCTTTTGGAGCTGCCCCATGAGGAACTGCCGGTGGAACTGATCTTTCACCATTGGACAGAGACGGCGGCGGACTACGAGACAAGGGACGAAACGGTGATCGCCGGGGTCTTGCAGGCGCTGCGGGATGTGTCGGTGGAATCCGAGTCACCCATCGTCTCTACAGATAACCGGGGGCTTACATTTGTGACGGCGCAAGGGGATACCTACAGTTTCTGGTTTGATAAACGCCGGTTCGAAGGGGTGGATGGCAGGTGCTATGTCCTTTCCGGGGATGAAAAGCTTTGGGAATTGGTGTGGGGGATTCGGACAGCAGACCCAGACTATCAGGATCTGATGAGATAAGCGGTATTTCCCCATGATTTCTGCGAAAAATGCGGATTGGCGCAGGTGCGCCACATAATTTTTGGGAAATTGGCGCTAAAGCGACCTGCACAAATCCTGAAAAAGGCGCTACAGTAAGAACAGTAAAAAACCAAGGATGGTTTTGGATAATCCTTAAGATTTCTTTATCAGGAGGAAAACAATTATGAGACAGTGTGACAATGGCCATTTTTACGATGAATCCAGATTCGATAGCTGCCCCTACTGCCAGGAGGGCGCCGGGGTCGGAAAGACGGTTGCGGCCGGAACGGTAGGGAAGACCGTGGCTGCTGTGCCGGGAGGCGCTGCGCCGGAAGCAGACAGAGGCAAGACGGTGGGCATTATTAAAAAGAAGATCGGTATTGATCCTGCAGTAGGATTCTTGGTCTGTGTTTCCGGTCCCCATCGCGGCGCAGATTATAAGCTGGTAGCAGGCAGAAACTTCATAGGACGGGCAGCGGCGATGGATGTGGCCCTGGCGGATGACGATACCGTGTCCAGAGAAAGCCATGCATTGGTTACATATGACGCCAAGCATAACAGCTTTTCCCTTTCTCCCGGCCAGGGCAGGGGCATCACTTACTGCAACGACGAACAGGTGGAAATGGTACGCCCCTTAAAAGCCTACGATGTGATCGAGGTGGGAAAGAGCCAGCTTCTCTTCCTGCCCCTGTGCGGCGAGCAATTCCAGTGGAATGAGGAGTAAAGGATGGAGCGTGTACTTTCATGGTTAAACCAGCCGCTGTTTCCGGATACCGTCATCCGCGTCTGGATGGCGGTTGCGGCGGGCGCAGCGCTTCTATTGGCGCTGATTCTCGCCTTTTTCCTGATACGGCGGAAGAAGAAAAAGAAGCGGGGTGATCAGGCGGTGGAAGAACCGATTACGGAACGTCCGGAACCGCTGCCGGAACTGGAGCTTGCCAACCTACAGGGCGTTGGCAGCCGGGAAGAACAGCAGGACGCTTTCGGCATCTCCCGCATGGATCGTTATGAGGAAGACGGGCTGCTCGCTGTGCTGTGCGACGGTATGGGCGGTATGGCGGAGGGCGGCATGATCGCTGCGGAAACTGCCTCCCAGTTGGTGGGGATCTTTCCTTGGGCAGATGACAGCGATGTGCCCGGCTGGGTATACCAGCGAAGCGCCAGAGTCTACCAGCAGTTTCGCGGGCACGGGGGGACTACCCTGGTGGCGGCCCTGCTCAAAGAGAATCGCCTCTCCTTCTGGTGCGTAGGCGACAGCGATTTGTTCCTGCTCAGGGAAAACAAACTCTATGGGTTAAATGCCCGGCAGGAATTTAAGAACGATTTGATTTTGAGGACACTGGACGGGGCGTTCCCCGTGGAGGAAGCGTTTCAAGATCCCCAGGCAGGGGCCCTTTCGGAGTACATAGGCAAAGAAGATGTAACATGCGACTATACCCGTATGCCCTTTCTTCTCCAGCCGGAGGACGCGCTGCTGCTCTGCTCGGACGGGGTGAGCGATACCCTGACCTTAAAGCAGATCCGGGAAGCCATGGCGCTTCCCCCCCAGGCGTGCTGCGACAAGCTGGAGGAGGAAATCCTGGCCGCCGGAAAGCCGGGCCAGGATAACTATACGGCAATCGCATTGAAATACCATGGGAAAAATGAGGAGGAATCATAATGGAAGCGAAAAAGTCATCGAGCAAGCAGGTTGTTGCCATCCTGCTGCTGGTTATTGGCCTGGCCGCCGGCGTGTTCGGCGTATTGGGCTTGGTAGGCGGGGGCGGTACGGACCCCTATGAGGCGCGCAAGAGCGTCGTCATGGTGTACTCCTATCTCCAGCTTACCGATGGTCAGTCCGCCGGTGCCATGGGCACTGGTTTTGCCATCGGGAAACCCGGCGAACCGGTGGAATATATTGTGACCAACGGCCATGTGGTGGAATACGGCTATATGGGTCCCAAAGTATATGCGGAGCAAGTATCTTCGGCAGGCGTGCAGGTATACTTCTCTGCAGCGGAAAATGATTATGTTACAGCGGAGGTGGTCTATTATTCTGCTTCCAATGAGAAGGATATTGCGATTATCAGATTGCCGTCAAAGACGGATAAACGAGAAGCCATTCCCATCAGGGACGCAGATGATGTTGCTGTCGGCGACACCGCTTTCGCGCTGGGGTATCCGGGCGTGGCAAGCCAAAGCCAGCAATTCAACACCTACGACGAGGATGACATTACACTGACCAAGGGGATCATCAGCAAGCGCACTAAGCCGGCATGGAGCAGCTACGACGCGTTTCAGATGGATGTATATATCAATCACGGCAATTCCGGCGGCCCGTTGGTAGATGAACGGGGAAATTTGATTGGAATCAACGCTTCCGGCGCAGTGGATGAGCAGGGCAAGAGCGAAGGCGTAAACTTTGCCATTACCTCTGCGGAATTAATCAAAGCTCTGGACAGCGAAAGAATCGAATACACCATGGCAGGCGGCGGACTCTCCTGGACCCAGCCCTGGTTTGCCTATGTGTTCCTGCCCATCGGCGTGCTGGCGCTCATCGGCGGCATCATCCTGCTGGTAACGTCCCAGAAGGGCGTACAGGGGGCTCCGGCACCTGCCGGCGCTGCCGCAGGTATGGGATCTGGAAAAGCGCCTGCAAGAGGCGGCCGCGGCCCTGTGGAAAAACGGGCTGTGCTGCGCGGCGTGACAGGAAAATACTCTGGCCAGAGCTTTGACCTGTTAAAGGGCAAGGTGGTCATCGGCCGAGACCCGGCAACCTGTAACATCGTATTCGATAAAAACACGCCGGGTATCAGCGGGCGGCACTGCCAGGTGGTCTACGACCCGAATGAAGACTGCTTTATCATCACCGATCTGGGATCGTCCTACGGCACGTTCCTGGGCAACGGCAAAAAGCTGACGGCGAATGTGGCGGAAAAATTGTCGACCGGGGATACCTTCTACCTGTGCGACAACGCCAACCGGTTTGTGGTGAGCAAGGAGTAACCCGTTATGGCAGGGTATTGTTTAAAAAACGGAAGAATCCAGGAAGCGTGGGGAGAGGACGCCGCCGGCCGGGAACTGGCGGCTGTCTTCCACCTGACTGCAGACGGTGAAATGAAAGAACTCCACGAGTTCCCGGCGCTGTCGGAAGGTGAAGGGGCGCTGGCGTATGCAGGTGAGTTCTACATTGAACCCCTGGAAGTACAGATTGAATTTCTAAAAGCGGCCAATGCAGAAAAATGGCTGGAGGCGCTGCTCTTGCGGCATGTCGACCGGGTGCGGCAGGTATCGGAGGAACTCTTTGTCATAGCTGAGATAAAATCGTTTGGAGCATGAATGCAACGGACGCGATGGGGGATATTTTGTTCTTTGCCCTTGGAGTATGTTTGTTTCTCTTCGGAATCATTTTGGCATTCTGTCGGACTGTACGGTCAAAGCGTCGCTGCCGGAGAAGAGTGAACGCCGTCATCTGCGATGTGGACGTCAGCTGGACAGACGACGATTTCACCGATTTCTTCATTATCAACTATAAATACCATCCGGTCTACCAGTACACATTGGATGGACAGGAGTATCGGGTAGTATCCCGGGTAGAGTATTCCAAAAAGGACGAAATCAAAGTCGGTAGTTATGAGGTGCTCTTTGTGGATGAAAAGAATCCCCGGTACTTTTCCTGCCCCTCTGAGAATAGGGAACGTGTAATCAGCGCCCTTATCTGGTCTGTGCTGGGAGTTGCCTTTGCACTTTTTCCTTTAGTGGGCTGGGGCGGGTGGATCGGGTTTCTGGTGGCGCTGGGATTGCTCCTGCTGGGTGATCTGTGTTACGATGCCTGGTCCAAAAATCGGAAGGAGTGACTGTGTTTTGCTATCAAAATACATCGTTTTATACTTAAAATACATTGCTTGAGGAGGTGGGAGAATGAATCCGGAACGTGTTTGTTATGGCTGTTTCGCGGAAAAAGAACCGGGGATTCCATGCCCCCGATGCGGATTTAATGAGAACGACGAGCAGCCCTATCTTGCGCTGCCCCTGGGTACGATCCTAAACGGGAGATATCTGGTAGGAAAGGTGCTTGGCATTGGCGGGTTCGGTATCACCTATCTGGGATACGACCTGACACTGGAGATCAAGGTTGCGATTAAAGAATATATGCCCTCCGCCCTGGCCACAAGGCATCCGGACCACTATAGTGTGGCGCTGACCGGACGGGTGGAGGAGGATTACCAGTACGGTATGGAGCGCTTTTTGGATGAAGCGAAGATCCTTGCCAAGCTGCAAAACACCCCGCATATCGTATCGGTGCAGAACTATTTCAAAGAGAACGGCACCGCATACTTTGTGATGGAGTACATAGACGGTATGAGCCTGAAAGCCTACCTGGCAAAAAACGGGGATAAGATCCCCTATAACCAGGCGATTGCTATTCTGCAGCCGATCATGGAAGCGCTGGTTCAGGTGCATGCGCTGAACCTCCTGCACCGGGACATCAGCCCGGACAATATCTATATCACATCCAAAGGCGAAAGCCGTCTGCTGGATTTCGGCGCGGCGCGGTTCGCACTGGGGGACGGCAAGAGCGTGTCGGTCATCTTAAAACATGGCTACGCGCCGGAGGAACAGTATTCCAGCCACGGCAATCAGGGACCGTGGACGGATGTTTACGCCATGGGCGCTACCCTGTACCGCTGCATTACCGGGCAGCTTCCGCCAGATTCGGTGGAACGGATCCATGGGGATACCATGAAAAGGCCGTCGGAGCTGGGGTTCCGTATTCCGGCTAATGTGGAAAACGCCATCATGAAAGCGTTGGCGGTAAAAACCGAGGATCGTTTCCCCAATATGGAGGCATTCATCGGGGCACTGAACGGGCGCGTTTCCGTACAGGATCAGGTGGCGGCCAGCATTAGCCAGCGCACCCAGGCTACCGCTTACAGGCAGGAAGGCTACGGGCAGACTGCCTATCAGCAGCCCGCCTATAACGGCGGGGGTGCTGCGGCAGGAAAGCCCTCTGCGTTCTCCCGGTTCCTTTCCTATATGAAAGCCAATCCGGTGGTTGCCTGGGTTTCCGGCGGTGGGCTGCTGGCGGTGATCGCCCTTTGTATTATCCTTCCTATCGCGCTTTCCGGCGGAGGGGAAAAAAGGCCGACAGGAGGGGGCGGCGGTGGGAATACGCCTGTCATCAGCCAGCCGCAGACGAGTAATCCGGAACCGACAACAGACCCAGAACCGACAACAGACCCAGAACCGACAACAGACCCAGAGCCTACTACAGAACCTCCAGCGGAAATGGTGGCGCAGGATCTTGGCATCCTTAACGCCACGATTGAGATCCCGTCGGACTATACGAGGGTTGAGGAGGAGACGATTTTTATCAATGAGGCTAAAGGCTGCGGTATGATGATGGATTATCTTTGGAACATTGACGGACCCATCTACTCCCTTGCCGATGTGGAATCCCAGAGAGAAGCTATTGCCGCCAACCTGATGCAGAACCTGTTTGAAGTTTCGGATTATCAGATCCTTGCTGCCGGACCCGATCAGGTGGGAAGCGCAGGCGCCTATCAAATCTATCTTGAAGGCACCGACAGCGAAGGCGTCTCCAACGAAGTGGTCATTATGGCGGTGGAGGGGTATGATTTCGGCTGTTATTTCATCATCACGAGCTATCCCAAGGGGGACAAAGCCGCCGAAGCGGAAATCCATTCCATTATCCAGTCCTTTAAGAGCAACGGTGCGCCGGAGACAACGTACAAGATGTACTATGGCTCTAAGAGCGGCGTCAAGGTGATTGTGGACGATGCCGTGGCAGCAGGACGCGTGATGGACACGACTGTTAACCTGGGAGAGGCCGGAGCGGCGGCCGAATTGGTTATTTACCCAACGGACGCGGCAATGGAAGCCGGCTTTGGGAGCGCTACGCCGGACAGCGGGATTGTGGAAATAGGGAATGCCGGCCAGCTGGGAATGAGCAGCCCGGAGGAGGTCTTGCAGTTTCAGAGAGACGTGGCGTCTAGCGCGGGCGTTTCCGTAGGTGAAACATACACGTCGCAGTCGGGCGGTGTGGAATGGCTGTGCATGGATTGGACCATGAATGAATTTACGTTCAGTGTTGCCTCCGCCATGATCGACGGCAAGTGTTACGCTGTTAGCTGCATGTTCAACAGCTCCAACAAAGATGCGGTTGTCGCTTTGTATCAACAGGCCATGGCGTCCGTCCGTGCATGGGAGGGATAACCAGCATGGAAGATCTTATTCTAATTCTCGTTCTGAGCGGCATCGGCCTTGTCACGCTTCTGGTTTCCGTCTGGCTGTTCTACAGGAAGAAAAGAAAAACGACGGAGAAGAAGAGAGCCTGCACGGCGGAATGCCGGGCGGCCATTGTGGACGTGGTAAACTATCATGTCAAGAGCAAGTACCGTCTGGCAAAGGCCGCGGGGGCTGTTTCCGTGGCACATCTTCTCAGCGGTGCAGGCGGCTCCGTTGGGAAAACGGCTTCCCTGGGGGTGAAAACGGCGATGCTGGGACTCTATTATTATCCCGTGTACCGGTATACCTACCGGGGAGAGACCTATGAACAGATCGGCAATGTCCCGGCAATGGAGGAACAGGCTCGGAAAAAGGTGGGAACGGAGCTTACACTTTTTATCGATCCGGCCAAACCTACCAGCTTTTACTGCCTGGAGGAGGAAAAGGATTACTTTCAGCAGCGCCTTGCCTACCTGATCGTCGCTCTTCTCGTCATTGCGGTTTTGATTATGATTGAATAATTCGCAAACCCCCATCTGAGATGGGGGAACAGGCGAAGCCGT
>ERZ1090880.471-NODE-471-length-22207-cov-13.579586_pt1 | contig 22207 bp, 21 predicted proteins | sample MGYA00478471_ERZ1090880 | MGnify/ENA primary metagenome ERZ1090880 (study PRJEB33644, sample SAMEA5815734) | chicken gut metagenome | biome: Chicken; feature: Gastrointestinal Tract; material: Caecum | place: Ireland | collected 2019-01-01 | study: A study of the... | reverse complement strand
TCTTCATCCTCTGGCGGAACCCGTGCACCTTGCTTCTCTGCCTCTTTTTGGGCTGATATGTCCTTTTCATCTTTCACTGAAACTCCTGTAAAAAAAATTATCGGCTTTCATTATACATAAAATTCCGCGCGGCTGTCAACCGTTTTTATGCCGTTGTGCGCACGGGAAGTATCAAATACAGGTAAGAATCGCCGTCCACGGGCGTCACCACGCAGGGAGAAACGGCGCCGTTCAGCCCGATGCGCACCTTTTCGTCGCTCACCGCGCCCAGGCATTCGCTCACATATTTGCAGTTGAGGGCGATGGTCACGTCTTTGCCTTCGAGCAGGATCTTCACGCTCTCGTTCACCTTGCCGATGCTCGTGTTGGAAGATACGCCCATGCTGTCTTCGCGGATGTCGAACACGACGATGCTGTTTTTATCCGTGCGAGCGAGCACGGCGGCGCGCTCCACGCTCTCGTCGAGGGCGTTTTTGTCCACGACCACCTCGCTCTGGAACTCGCGGGGCACGATTCCCGAAACATTGACGAATTCCCCCTCGTACAGGCGGGAAGTGAGCACGGTGTTTTCGATGCTCACCATCAGCATGTTTTTCTGCACATAGACGGTGATGTTCTCCTCGTCGGAGCCGAGCATCCTGGAGATCTCGTTGAGCGTGCGCCCGGGGCAGATGATGCGGATATCCCCCGTCATGGAAAGGATGTTCTTCTTGCACACCGCCATGCGGTAGCCGTCCAGCGCGGTGAAGGTGACGCAGCCCTCTTTCGTTTCGATGAGGCAGCCTTTGAGAACGGGGCGCGAGTCGTCCTGCGCGCAGCAGAAGGTCGTCTTCGCGATCAGTTCTTTGAGGTCTTTTGCCGAAAGTTCGATGCGGTTTTCGTTCACGTCCGTTTCGATGGCGGGGAAGTCCTCCGCGGAGAGGATCTGCATGGAGCTGACGGAGTCGCCGTAGCGGATGACGACGGTGCTCTCCTCCGAAGTCATGGTGATCTGCTCGTTTTCGAGGCGCTTGATGAAATCGGCGAAATATTTGCCGGGCACGCAGAAGGCGCCTTCGTCGAGCACTTCCGCGCGTATTTTCTTTTGGATCGCCAGCTCGCCGTCGGTGGCCGTCAGCGTGAGCGTGTCGTTCGCGGCGGAAAGTTTCACCGTTTCGAGAATGGGATTCGTCGTCTTTGCACTGCAGGCTTTGGTCACTTTCATCAGCGCGTCGGAAAGATCCGTGCCGTCGCATACGAATTTCATGGTTTTTCCTCCCGTTTCTTTCCGCTCCGTCGGCGGAAACATTCTCTTAAAATAATTTTCTTATATCGGTAAATATAATAGTAAGGGCTGTCGATTTGTGAATAACTGTCAGCCGTCCGTCCGATATGCGTCTATTATAATAGAAAACGCCGCAAAAAGCAAGCCGATGAGGGCTTCGGCGCAGGGGATAACGCAGGAAATTTTTGTGGACAATGATGTAGGAAAAAAGTGGACAGCCGGGGAAAAAGGGGAAAAAAGAGGGGAGGAGGAAGGAAGCGTTTTTGAGCGGGAAAGGGAAAAGATACGCCGGAGAAGGAAGTTGTGAACAAAGGAACAAGGGGTTTTCCACAAAACGCACGCTGTGCACAAAGAAAAATATTTTTTGCAAAGGGTTGTTTTTTGGCACAAAGATATGATATAATGAGGGCATGGAAGGGTATGAAAAGATTCTTTACGAGGGAGAAACGGGAGAAAAATTTTCCCGCTTTTACGACCTGCTGGAAGAATGGAACGCAAAATTCAACCTCACCGGCATCCGCGGGAGAGAAGAGTGTTATATAAAAAATTTTGAAGACAGCCTGCTGGGGGAAAGGTTTTTTCCCCGGGGCGCCGTCTGCGCGGAAGTCGGCTCGGGCGGGGGGTTCCCCTCCGTACCGCTCATGATCGCCCGCCCCGATCTCTCCTTCACGCTGATAGAGTCGGTGAACAAAAAATGCGCCTTTCTCCGCGCCGCCGTAAAGGAACTTTCGCTGAACGCGGAAGTGGTGTGCGGCAGGGCGGAAGAGCTGGCAAGGGATAAAAAAATGCGGGAACGCTACGACGTATGCTGCGCGCGCGCCGTCGCGCGGCTGAACACCCTTTCGGAGTACTGCCTCCCCCTCGTGCGCACGGGCGGGCTGTTCGTCGCCTACAAGGGCGACGCGGCGGAAGAGGTGAAGGAGGCGGAAAGGGCGCTCTCCCTGCTGGGCGCGCGGCTCTTGTCCGCGCGGGAGGAACAGACCGAGGCGGGAACGCGCACCGTCGTCGTCTGCGAAAAGATAAAACACACCCCGCCCGCCTACCCGCGGGGCAGGGGGAAGGAAAGGAGCAGCCCGCTGTGAGCAGCTGCGCCGTCACCGGGCACCGCGTGCTCGGAAAAAATTTTTCCGCGGAGCGGCTGGAAGAGGCTTTGCGCTCCCTCTGCGCGGAGGGGTGCGACACCTTTTACTGCGGCATGGCGCTCGGCTTCGACACCGTCTGCGGCGAGGCGCTGCTGCGGCTGAAAGGGGAGTATCCCGTCAGGCTCGTCGCCTGCATCCCCTGCGCCGACCAGAGCGAACGCTTTTCCGCGGCGCAGCGCGCGCGTTACGATGCGCTGCTTTCCGCCTGCGACGAGCGCGTCGTGCTGCACGAACGTTACGAAAACGGCTGTATGTTCGAGCGCAACCGCTACATGGTCGACCGCTGCGACGTGCTGCTCGCCTATCTCGAAAGCGGGCGCGGCGGCACGCTGTACACCGTCAATTATGCGCGGAAAAAGGGCAAAAGGGTGCTGTTCGTGTAGCGGCGGCGCCGTAAAAAATTCCGTCAAGGAGCAAAAAAAATGAACTGGTTTACCGATTTCACCGCGCTCGAATGGGCGTATTTCATCATCGCCTGCATCGGAACGGTGCTTCTGCTCGTGCAGGTGATCCTCATGATCGTCGGCGCGGGCGACGGCGGGCCCGACTTCGATACCGACACCGATGCGGACGGCGCCCTCGATTCGCATACCGATACGGGGCTGTCCCTCTTTTCGGTCAAGGGCCTGACGGCGTTCTTCGCCATCGGCGGCTGGACGGGGCTGGTCATGCTCACCTCGCGCGTGAGCGCGGCGATCTCCATACCCGTATCCGTCGTCGCCGGCATCGCCGCCTACTTCATCGTATGGTTCGCCGTCCGCATGATGCTGAAACTGCAGGAGGACGGCACCGCAGACTACGGTTCCGCCGTGGGAAAGGGGGCAACGGTGTACGTTTCCGTGCCTCCCGCCCGTTCGGGCAGGGGGAAGGTGACGCTGGTGCTGCAGGGCAGGTACACCGAGGCGGACGCCGTCACCGACGACGCGGAGCGCATCCCCGTCGACGCATCCGTCACCGTCGTCGCCACGCAGGGCGACGTGTTCGTCGTCAGCGCGAAAAAGGGCGGGGAAGAAGGAAAGAACGCATAAAGGCCCTGAAAGAGAGGGCATCTGCACAAAAAATCAAGAAAAGGAGAAAGAAACTATGCAACCCTGGGTAATCGTACTCATTGTCGTGGCGGTGCTTGTGATCTTCATGCTTTTTCTCATGGTCGCCACCCGCTACAAAAAGTGCCCGCCTGATAAGATCATGGTCATCTACGGTAAGGTCGGGGCAGACCGCGAGGGCAACGCGCGCAGCGCCAAGTGCATCCACGGCGGCGCCGCCTTCATCTGGCCGCTCGTGCAGGCGTTCACCTACCTCGACCTGACGCCTTTGTCCATCAGCGTCGACCTCAAGAGCGCGCTGTCGCGGCAGAACATCCGCATAGACGTTCCCTCCATCTTCACCGTCGGCATCTCCACCGAGCCCACGGTCATGGAAAACGCGGCGGAACGCCTGCGCAACCTCAAGATGAACGAGATACAGGAACTCGCCAAAGACATCATCTTCGGCCAGCTGCGCCTCGTCATCGCCACCATGAACATCGAAGAGATCAACACCGACCGCGACAAGTTCCTCGAAGCCATCTCCCGCAACGTCGAGGGCGAGCTGAAAAAGATCGGTCTGCGCCTCATCAACGTGAACGTTACCGACATTTCCGACGAATCGGGCTATATCATCGCCCTCGGGCAGGAGGCCGCCGCAAAGGCGATCAACGACGCGAAGATCTCCGTCGCCGAGGCAAACAAGATCGGTTCCATCGGCGAGGCGAACGCAAAGATGGAAGAGCGCATCCGCGTCGCCGAGGCAGACAGCGAGGCGATCAAGGGCGAAAACAAGGCAAAGGCGGAGATCGCCAGGGCGCAGGCGGAACTGCGCGAAAAGGAGGCGGAAGCGCTCAAGCTCGCCGTCACCGCCGAAAAGGTGCAGGCGGCAAAGGCGCTCGAAGAGAGCTATCAGGCGGAAAAGATCGCCGAGCAGTCGCGCGCGGAAAAAGAGAAGGCGTCGCAGGAAGCGGACGTCATCGTCAAACAGGAGATCGAAAAGCGCCGCAAAGAGATCGAGGCGGACGCGGAAGCCGAACAGATGCGCCGTACCGCGAAGGGCGAGGCGGACGCCATCTTCGCCAAGATGGAGGCAGAGGCGCGCGGCCTGCGCGAAAAGCTCTCCAAACAGGCGGAGGGTCTCGACGCCATCGTCAGAGCGGCGGGAGGCGGCGCGGACGACGCCGTGCGCCTGATCATCGCCGACAAGCTCGAAGCCATCGTCGCCGAGCAGGTGGAGGCGATCAGGAACGTGAAGATCGACAAAGTCACCGTCTGGGACGGCGGCGAAGGCAAAGACGGCAAGACCGCCACCGCCGGCTTTTTAAGCGGGCTTCTGAAGAGCCTGCCGCCCCTCGAGGAGATGTACAACATGGCGGGGCTTTCCCTTCCCAAGATCGTCGCCCCGCAGAAGGAAGCCGCGGAAGAAAAGAAGCCGGATAAAAACTGACCGCATACGCAGAGAAGAAGAGGGGGCGGCCCCTCTTCTCTTTTGTGAAAAAAGTAAACTTTTGTAAATTTTTTTGCGGGATATGTTTGACATATGAAAAAAAAAGGGATATAATATAACCGAAATTTATCGTTAACCAAAGTTAATCAGCAGGGAAATACCCTGCAAAGGAGAAAGATATGCCGTTGCCCATCGCGCCCGCAGGAGAGGAACTGACCGTAAAAAAGGTACTTGCGGACGAAAAGAACAAGCGCCACTTTGAAAACCTCGGCATCATCGTCGGGGCGAAGATCACGGTGCTTTCCGCCGTCGGCGGGAACGTGATCATCAAGCTGCACGAAGGAAGGCTCGCCCTCGACAAGGGGCTGGCGATGAAGATTCTCGTATAAAATCCGTATAAAATAATATAAAGAGGATATGTTATGGAAAAGAAGCTGAACGAATTTGCCGTCGGCGAAGAGGGCATCGTAAAGCGCATCGAGGGGGAGGGCCGCATCCGCCGCCGCCTCTTCGACATGGGCGTCACGCCCGGTGCGCAGATCATGCTGCGCAAGCTCGCCCCCCTCGGCGACCCCGTCGAGGTCAATCTCCGCGGTTATGAGCTGACGCTGCGCAAAGCGGAGGCGGCCTGTGTGGTCATGGAGGTGAAGAATGCTTAAATTCGCGCTTGCGGGCAACCCGAACAGCGGCAAGACGACGCTGTTCAACACCCTTACGGGCAGCACGGCGCACGTCGGCAACTGGCCGGGCGTCACCGTCGACAAGCGGGAGGGCGTCTATAAAAAGCTGCCCGAACAGGTCGAGATCGTAGACCTGCCCGGCATCTATTCCCTCTCGCCCTATACGCCGGAAGAGGTCATCTCCCGCAACTACGTCATCGACGAAAAGCCGGACTGCGTCATCAACATCGTCGACGCGACCAACCTCGAACGCAACCTCTATCTCACGACGCAGATCATGGAGATAGACGTCCCCATCGTCGTCGCCCTGAACATGATGGACGCCGTCAAAAAGAACGGCGACAGGCTGGACGCGAAAAAGCTGGAGAAGTCGCTCGGCGTGCCGGTGGTGGAGATCTCCGCCCTGCGCAGCGAGGGCATACAGGAGCTGATGGAGTGCGCCTATAAAACGGCGGGCAATGCGCGCGAGGGCAGCACGGTGCTGCGCTCCTCCTCCCTCTATCACGTCATCGACGACGTGAAGATCGCCTTAAAGGGCAAGGGCGTGCCCAGTCCCCTGTTCCACGCCGTCAAGCTGGTGGAAGGGGACGAACTCGAAGTCAAAAACCATCCCGACGAGGTCGCGATGGTGGAAGAGTTCAAAAAGCAGCACTCGGACGACGTGTTCGGCGGCGACTTCGAGGCGATGGTCGCCGACGCGCGCTACAAGTACATATCTGCGAACTTCTCCACCGCATACGTCCGCGCAAAAAAGGACGAAAAACTTTCCAGATCCGACAAGGCGGACAGGGTGCTCACCCACCGCATCTGGGGCATCCCCATCTTCCTCGTCATCCTTCTGGCGATGTTCCACCTCACCTTCGGGGAAGACCTGCTGTATCTCAACGCCATTTTCGGCTTTGCGAAAGATGTGGAAGGTTCCGGCTATGCCGTGCTGACGGGCAGCGACGTGCTCAACGACTTCATCGCCGTGTTTTACAGTACGGCGGGCATATCCACGCCGGGCGCCATCGTCTTTAACCTGATGGGCTTTGTCACCGATCAGATAGGCAACGGCATCGCCACCGGGCTGGAAAGCGCCGGCGCCTACGAATGGGCGCAGGGGCTGGTCAACGACGGCATCTGGGGCGGTCTTGCGGGCATCCTGTCCTTTATCCCGCAGATCCTCGTGCTCTTCCTCTTCATCTCCATCCTCGAAGATTCCGGCTACATGGCGCGCGTCGCCTTCATCCTCGACCGCGCGTTCCGCCGCTTCGGGCTTTCGGGCAGGGCGTTCATCCCCATGATCATGGGCTTCGGCTGCTCCGTTCCCGCGGCGATCAATACGAGGACGCTCGCCGACGACAAGGAGCGGATCATGACCAACCGCGTCATACCCTTCTTCACCTGCGGCGCGAAGGCTCCCATCCTCGCGGCTGTCTGCGGGGCGATCGCCTCGGCATACACGGGCGTGAACGCAGACCTGCTCGTGTTCGCGCTGTATGTGTTCGGCATGATCATGGCGATCGTCATGGTCGCGTTCATGCGGCAGACCTCCATGCGCGGCGAAGTGGCGCCCTTCATCATGGAACTGCCCGCCTATCATGCGCCGCAATTCCGCAACCTGATGGCGCACCTGTGGGATAAGCTCAAGCACTATATCAAAAAGGCGTTCACCATCATCCTCGCCTCTTCCATCGTCATCTGGTTCCTTTCCCATTTCTCCTGGGAATGGCATTACCTCGCCGACGAGCAGATCAACGAGAGCATCCTGCACGATATAGGCGCCTTCGTTCAGTGGATCTGCACGCCGATGGGCTTCGGGTACAATACTTCCGCGCTGCGTTCCTTCGGCTGGGTGTTCGTCGTCGCGGCGGTCACCGGCCTCATCGCGAAGGAGAACGTCATCACCACTTTCTATGTGCTCGCGCCCGCCATCGGCGCCGCCATCCCCGGCTGGGACGACGGCGAGAGCGGCATCGGCGCCGTCGTGGCGCTGATGAACGCCACGGGCATCACCTGGCAGGGGCTGATCGCCTTCACGGTGTTCAACATGCTCACCGTTCCCTGCTTCGCGGCGGCAGCCACCGTCAAGGCGGAAACGCCGAAGGGCAGGTTCAGATATACCGTCGCCTTCTGGATGCTCACCTCCTTCGTCACCGCGACGCTCGTGTTCGTCGTTTTGAGCTGGTGGTGGACGGCGTTCATCGTCGCCGCGGTCATCGCGCTGGTCATCACCTTCTTTGTCCTGCGCAACAAGGGCAAGATAAACCTGAACTTCAAAAAGAACGTACAGCGCGAATAAGGGCATACGCCCCGCGCAAAGGAGGGTTTCATGCTCCAGCTGTTATCCGCCGCGGGCACGGCGATCTCCGTCGTCATCGGCATCGCCGCCGCCGGCATCGTGGTCTTTGCGGTCGTGTACCATGCCGTGCGCAAAAAGCAGGGCAAGGGCGGGTGCGACTGCGGCTGTTCCGACTGTTCCGCCTGCCATATGTGCGGCGCGGCAAAAAGGGAGGAAAACAAAAAATAGTCTGTGCGTATCCGAACATACAGAGAGGGAGGGAAGCGTTTTCGCTTCCCTCCCTCTTTCGGTAACGTCCGGTTTATTCCGTAAAAAAGGTGACGGCGTGCTCCATTTCGATCTCCCCGCCTCCTTCGATGCACAGAATGCCCTTCTTGTGCGGCAGTTCGCCGTCCGCGCCGGCATAGTCGGGTACGCCGTTCCACGGCTCGATGCAGATGTACGGCGCGCCCGGCTTCGTCCACAAGAGCAGGTGTTCATAGGGGGAAAACTCCACTTCCGTCACCGGTTTTCCCGCGTGCAGCAGCCGTATCCTGCGCGATTTGAGCCCGCGGAAGAGCATGGAGTCGTCCGCAAACATCTCATAGCGGAGGGGCAGTTCCCTTACTCCTTGCGCGTAGGGTACGGCGGCGCCGGTCAGGTATCCGCCCTTCTGCTCCGCGAGCGTCAGATCCTCCGTATGCTCGAAGCGCACCGACCAGTCGGAAAACTCCCCGCCCGCCGCGTACGCCTCGTGCGAGCCGAAGTTGCAGTATAAGGGGGTATCTGCGGGGTTGTGAACGCGCGTGAACACGCGCAGCTTCTCTCCCTCGAGCAGGTAGCGCTGGGTGAGCACGAAGCGGAAGGGGTACTCGGCGAGCGTCTCTTCGTCCTCCGTGAGGGTGAACGCCGCCTCCGTCCCGCTCCTCTGTTCCGCCGCGAAAATTTTGCGCTGCGCGAAGCCGTGGTTGCCCATTTCGTACCGTTTTCCCGCAAACGTATACGCAAAACCCAGCAGCCTGCCGCATACGGGGAAGAGCAGGGGGCTGTGCTTTGCCCAGAACTTCGGGTCTGCCTGCCAGATATATTCGTATCCCGCGGCGTTTTTCACGCTCACGATCTCCGCGCCGCGCTCGGCGATGCGCACGGTGAGAAAGCTGTTTTTGAGTTCGACCATAAAAAAGACCTCCGGACGGGAAAATTTTTTGAGGGGCGGCTGTGCCCTGCGGCGCCTTCCGCCCCGGGCAAAAAGCCGCAGAAATCATTTGATCTGCAAAATAAATACCTTTAAGTAGCTCGTCTCCTCGGCGGCGAGCAGGGCGGGGTGGTCGGGCGCCTGCACGCGCACTTCCAGCACCTTCGCCGTCCTGCCGCTCTCTTTCGCCGCCTCCGCGAGCACGCTCTCGAAGAGCGGCAGCGTCATGTAATGCGAGCAGGAGCAGGTCACGAGAAATCCGCCCCGTTCTACGAGTTTCATGGCGGCGATGTTGATGTCTTTATATCCGCGCTTTGCGTCCTTCACCTCCGCGGCGCTCTTGCAGAAGGCGGGCGGGTCGAGCACGATGCAGCCGTACCTCTTCCCTTCCGCGCGCAGCGAGCGCAGGCGGTCGAACACGTCGCACTGTTCCGTCTTTATGTTCGTAAAGCCGTTGAGCTGCGCGTTGCGCCGCACGTTTTCGAGCGCGAGGGGAGAGATGTCGAGCGCGGTCACCTCCTTCGCCTGCGTCGCCGCGTTGAGAGAGAAGCCGCCGCTGTTGCAGAAGCAGTCTAAAACGCTCTCCCCGCGGCAGTACCTGCGCACGGCAAAGCGGTTTTCCTTCTGGTCGAGGAAGTACCCCGTCTTCTGCCCGCGCTTCACGTCCACCGCCATGAGGAGGCCGTTTTCGCGCACGATCACCTCGTCGGGCACCTCCCCGTACAGCACGCCGCTTTCGAGGGGCAGGCCCTCTTTTTGGCGGACGGCGACGTCGCCCCGTTCATAGATGCCGCGCGGCGAAAACAGCTTAACGAGCGCGTTCACCGCCCACGTTTTGCGCTGCGCCACGCCGAGGGAGAGGCATTGCAGCACGAAGACGTCGGCATAGCGGTCGATGATGAGGGCGGGCAGCCCGTCCGCCTCGGCAAAGAGCAGGCGGTAACAGTCCGTATCCTGCCCCGCGAACACCCGCCCGCGCAGCTTTGCCGCCTCGGCGATGCGCGCCTCGTACAGTTCTTCGCCGTCCTCCTCGTCCCCGCGCAGGAAGATGCGCACGAGGATCTTGGAAAGGTGGTTGATGTACCCCTTTCCGATGAACCGCCCGTCGGATGCGCGCACCTCGGCGAGCGCACCGTTTTTGTCTTTTCCGTCGATGCGCGCCGCTTCGTTGGCGTACACCCAGCCGTGCCCGGCGAGCAGCCGCCGCTCCTCGCCCTTTTTCAAGATGACCGTATAAGGCATTTTTTTCTCCTTTCCCGCAATATTATAGCAGACTTTCGCCCGGAACGCAACCCGTTGCCGCCTCTGCGGCTCATCGCCTTGACAAAGCCGCGCAAAAGAAGTACAATAGGGCAAAACGAATTATCCGGCGCTTTTGCGCGTAAATATAGCAGAAAGGGGTAAAGGGATTGCTCGCAGAAGAACTCAAAAGCATGAACATAAAGCAGCTCGGAGAGCTGGCGGCAAAACTGCGCGGGGAGCTCATATCCGGCGTGCGCGCGGGCGGCGGGCACCTCGCCTCCAATCTCGGCGTGGTCGAGCTTACGCTCGCCCTTTACAAGGTGTTCGATTTCCCGAAGGATAAGCTCATCTTCGACGTAGGGCATCAGAGCTATGTGCACAAACTGCTCACGGGCAGGAGCCTGGATACGCTGCGCACGCAGGGGGGCACGGGCGGGTTCCCCGACCCCGCCGAAAGCGGATACGACGCCTTTGTCGCCGGGCACAGCGGCACCTCCGTCGCGGCGGGCATCGGCTACTGCAACGCGCGCGACCTGCGCGGGGAAAGCTACAAGGTGATCTCGCTCATCGGCGACGCCTCCCTCGGCAACGGGCTTGCCCTCGAGGCGGTGTTCGCCTCCGAAACGAAGCCGGAAAACTTCGTCGTCGTGCTCAACGACAACGGCATGAGCATCGACAAAAACCATTCCGCGCTGTACCGCACCATCTCCAAGATGACGGCGAAGCGCCGCTACCGCAAGTTCAATTCCTTCCTCGGGAAGACCTTCCGCGAGACGGGCGCCTTCGGCAAGCGGCTTCGCCGCATCAAGTATGTGCTCAAGGGCTGGTTCAACAAAAACGACTTTTTCGAGCGCTGCGGCTTCAAGTACGTCGGCCCCGTCAACGGGCACGATCTGCACGAGCTGGTGGGCGTTCTGTCCGATATTTCCCGCATGGAAGAGCCGGTGCTGCTGCACGCGGTCACCGTCAAGGGCAGGGGCTATGCCGAGGCGGAGGAAGACCCCGCCCGCTTCCACGGCGTGGGCAAAAACTTTTCCGCGGGGGAAAACTCCTTTTCCGTCGCCCTCGGCAGGCTGCTGTGCGCCCGCGCGGAAGAAGACCCCTCCCTCGTCGCCGTCACCGCGGCGATGACGGACGGCGTCGGGCTGTCCGCCTTTGCGGAAAAATACCCCGCGCGCCTGTTCGACGCGGGCATCTGCGAAGAATACGCCGTCACGATGGCGGCGGGCATGGCGAAGGGCGGGCTTTCCCCCGTCGTGTGCCTGTATTCCACCTTTTTGCAGCGCGCCCTCGACCAGATCGCGCACGACGTCTGCCTGCAGAACCTGCCCGTCATCTTTTGCATAGACCGCGCCGGCTTCGTCGGCTCCGACGGAAAGACGCATCAGGGGCTTCTGGATCTGTCCTTCCTGCGGGCGGTGCCGAATTTGCATATTTATTGTCCGAAAGACTGCGCCGAACTTACCGACGTGTTCGGTTTTGCGCGGGCGCAGGGCGTTCCCGCCGCCATACGCTACCCGAACGGCTACTGCCCCAACCTCGGCTCCCGCACCCGCATTTCGCAGCGGCATCTGTGGGAAGTGCTCAAAGAGGGGGAGGGCGTCGCCGTGCTCGCCTGCGGGGCGCGCGCCTGTGCGCGGGCGCTGGAAGCGGCAAAGCAGCCCGACCTTGCCGATACGATGGTCGTCAACTGCCGCACCGTAAAGCCGCTCGACGAGGCGCTGCTCAAAGAGATCGCCGGGCGCAAAATCGTCGCCTTCGAAGAAGGGTATGCCGAGGGCGGGTTCGGCTCCGCCGTCGCCGGATATTACGCAGACAACGCGCAGCCCGTGCAGCTGAAGATCATGGGCGCGCCCTCCCGCTTTTACGCGCACGCCTCGGCGGCGCAGCAGGCGGAGGAGGCGAAGCTCACCGCGGCAGACCTCGCGCTGAAAATACGCGCGCTCAAAAGCCGCCCGTAACGATAAAACAGGGAAACGTATATGACGGAAACGCAGAACGAAGAGAACGTATCGCCCGAAAACGGGCAGGAACAGGCTGCGCAGGTACAGCCCGCGGAGGGGCTGCCCTCGCTGAAATACAAAGACAAGAAGGAAGTGCTGCGCGGCGGGCTGCTCGGCTTTTTCATAGGGCTTGCCATTATCGTGCCGGGCGTGAGCGGTTCGGCGGTCGCCATCATCTTCCGCCTGTACGACAAACTGCTGTACGCGCTGGGCAACCTCCTGCGCCGTTTCAGGGCGTGCGTGCGCTTCCTGCTGCCCGTCGCCGCCGGGGCGGTCATCGGGCTCCTGCTCGGCTTTTTCGCCGTGCAGAGGCTGCTGGATATCGCCATGTTCGCGGTCGTGGGGCTGTTCGCGGGGCTGATGGCGGGCGCCTACCCCGCCGTGACCGACGAGATAAAGGGGGAGCGGAAGAGCGCCCCGCGCCTGCTGCTCTTTGCCGCGGGCTTTCTCGTGCCCGTCGCCGTCAGCCTCGTCGCCTCCTTCGCCTCCCCCGAAGGTCAGTCTTTGCAGGGGCTCTCGTGGTATCACTATGTGCTCTTCCTCGTGCTCGGCTACGTCGTCGCCGTCACGCAGGTCGTGCCCGGCCTTTCCGCCACCGCGCTGCTGATGATGACGGGCTGGTTCACCCCCCTCATGCAGTCCGTGCACCTGTCGTACTGGCAGGCAGACCCGCAGGTGTTCGCCGTGTACGCCTGCCTCGCCGCAGGCTTCGTGCTCGGGCTGCTCACCTTTTCCAAGCTGCTCACGAAGCTGTTCGCAAGGTGCCGCAAAACGGCGTTCTTTGCCATCGCGGGGCTTTCGCTCGGCTCCGTCGTCACCATGTTCTTCAACCCCGAAATGTATGCCCTGTACAAGTCGTGGGCGGGCGGCGTGCCTGTCTTGCAGCTTGTGCTCGGCATTCTCCTGTTTTTTGCGGGCGCCGCCGCGGCGTACTTTTTCGTGCGGTACGAACGCAGGCACGCGCCGCTCCCGCGCAAATAATAAGGGCGCGCGCGACATAATAAAAAGCAAAGAGAGAGGACGGTTCCGCCGCCCTCTCTCTTTGCCGTTTTTGTGCGGAAAAAGGGCAAAAAAAGGGGGGATTATTACAACTTTGTTACAATTTTCGCGATAATTTTATACATATGCCCGCTATAATGGAGGTACAAATCAAGAAGGAGTAAGAAAAATGAAGAAGATCATCATGGCAATCGCATGCGGCGTTCTCGCCGCTGGTATCGGTTTTGCAACAGTCGGCTGCGGCGGCAGCGGCGGCACGGAGATCGTCGTGTTCAACCGCGAATCGGGTTCGGGCACGCGCGACGCGTTCATCGAAATTCTCGGCATCGAGGCGACCGAGCTGTACGCCGGCGCGGCGCAGCATTCCAGCACGAGCGCGGTCGTAAAGGCCGTCGCGGGTGACGCCAACGGCATCGGCTATATCTCCCTCGGTTCGCTGGACAACACCGTCAAGGCGCTTTCCGTCGACGGCGTGGCGCCTTCCGAAACGACGGTGGCAAACGGCACCTATAAAGTCGCCCGTCCCTTCGAGCTGATGTATCAGACGAACAACAACAGCGACCTGCTCGCCGGCTTCCTTTCCTATATGCAGAGCGAAGAGGCGCAGGCAACGATAGCAGACGAGGGGTATGTGAGCATTCGTTCCGACGCCTCCGCATACGTAGTACCTACCGAACAGTTTAAAGACCCCAACCTCGACATCAGCGGCTCCACTTCCGTCGGCCCGCTCATGGAGATCCTCGCCGAAGACTACAAGGCGCTCATCAAACAAGAACTCGGGCAGGATATCGAGATCTCCGTCGGCGAAGGCGGTTCCGGTAAGGGCATCGAAAACGCGGAAAGCGGCACCTCCGATATCGGTATGGCGTCCAAAGAAGTCACCGCTGCCGATTTCAACGACGGCAGCAAGATGACCATCCTCCAGCTTTGCAGCGACGGCATCGCGGTCATCGTCAACCCCGCAAACAGCGTCACCAACATCACGCGGGATGCGCTCAAAGCTATCTATACCGGCGAGACCACTGCTTGGGAGGATATCGAAGGCTGGGTCGCTCCGGTTGAAGAGGAGTAATCAATAAAACAAAGCTGTGCGGGTCGGGGGTTTAGCCGTCGGCCCGCATTGTGCGCTTTCAAAGCGGAACATCGGAGGAAGAAACATGCAAAAAAATTCTGCCGCACCCGCCGCGGAAGAGGGGGCGCTCGTCAAGGTAAACACGCGCAACGCCGTCAAAGAGATCGCGATGGAGGTGCTCTTCATCGTCGCGGCGATCGTTTTCGTCGCCGCGGTGCTCGTCATCTGCGTTTATCTGCTGGTACAGGCGTTCCCCACCATCGCCGAGATCGGGTTCGTAAACTTTCTTACGGACGAGATCTGGATGATCGACGAGGGCCGCTTCGGCATCGGGTCGCTGGTTCTCGGAACAACGTTTTCCACCCTCGGCGCCCTCATCGTCGGCGTCCCCATCGGGCTTCTGACGGCGACGTTTATGGCTTTTTACTGCCCGGCGTGGCTGTATAAAGTGCTCAAACCTCTCACGAACATCCTCGCGGGCATCCCGTCCATCGTCTACGGTTACTTTGGTCTGACGACCATCGTGCCGATTTCGAGGGAGATCGTCGGCGGGGCGGGGTACAACCTTCTCACCACCTCGCTCGTACTCGGCATCATGGTGCTGCCCACCATCATCTCCATCACCGAAAACTCTTTGCGCGCCGTGCCGAAAAGTTTTTACGAAGGCGCAGTAGCGCTGGGCGCCACCAAAGAGCGCGCCATCGTGCGCACCATGTTCCCCGCGGCGGGCTCGGGCGTGCTGACGGCGATCATCCTCGGCATGGGCAGGGCGATCGGCGAAACGGCGGCGGTCACCTTTATCTGCGGCAATATCGCGCAGATCCCCGATTCGCTGTCCAAACCCTTCATCACCCTCGCCTCGGCGATCGCCTCCGGCATGGGCTACGCGAACCCGAACAACCTCGAGCGCGCCTCTTTGGTAGCTGTCGCCGCGGTGCTGTTTCTCATCGTGCTCGTCATCACGACCGTCGTGATGCTGCTCAAAAAGAAGAAGTATTGAGGTGAGAGCAATGGCAAAAGAACTTATTCTGAAAGAGGGCGAGGTGGACACGCGCGGCATCGTGCCCATCAACCGCCGGAGCTTCAAAGACAGCCTGCGGGCATACCTGCGCAAGCCGTGGTCGTTCGTGCTGTTTCTGCTCATCTGCCTGGGCACGGCGATCTCCGCCGCGGCGGTGCTGTGGGTGCTGCTGTACACCTTCATTCAGGGCGTGCCCAACCTGCGCCCGTCGCTGTTCGCCTGGCATTGGACGACGGAGAACCGCTCCATGATGCCCGCGCTCATCAACACGCTGGTCGTCGCGCTATTCTCTCTGCTCATCGCCGGCGTCATCGGCGTATTTGCGGCGATCTTCATGGTCGAGTATGCAAAATCGACGAATGTATTCGTCAAGATCGTGCGCGTCGCGGCGGAAACCCTTTCGGGGATCCCGTCCATCGTCTACGGCATCTTCGGCATGATCCTCTTCGTCGGGCTGTTCGGCTGGGGCGAATCGCTCATCAGCGGCATTCTGACGATGACGCTGATGGTCATGCCCCTCATCATGCGCACCACCGAAGAGGCGCTGCGCTCCGTGCCCGATTCCTTCCGAGAAGGCTCGTACGCCCTCGGCGCGGGCAAGCTGCGTACCATCTTCGTCATCATCCTTCCTTCGGCGATGCCCGGCATCATTTCCGGCGTCATCCTCGGGCTGGGCAGGGTGGTCGGAGAAACGATGGCGCTCGTCTTTACGGCAGGCGCCCCGCGCAACGCGTCTACCGCCTCCGGTCTGACGGACAGGGGCAGCACGCTCACCGTCTATATGTATTCGCTGATGAACGAAAGCAGCGAGCACGCGGGCGTGGCATGGGCTGTTGCCGTCGTACTCATCATTCTCGTCGTGCTCATCAACGGCGCGGCGGAGTTTATCGGAAACAAGCTGAAAAAGGAGTATTAAACGGTGGAGAACGAAAATACGATAAACCGCGCGGATAAGTTCAACATTAAAGAGCTCAACCTCTATTACGGAAACTTCCACGCGCTCAAAGGCATAGACATGGACATAAAGGAGAAGGAGATCACCGCCTTCATCGGGCCTTCGGGCTGCGGCAAATCCACCTTCCTCAAAACGCTCAACCGCATGAACGATCTCATCGCCGACTGCAAGATCACCGGCGAGGTGCTCATCGACGGGGTAGACCTGTACGGCGCGGTGGATATCAACACCCTGCGCAAGCGGGTGGGCATGGTGTTCCAGAAGCCCAATCCCTTCCCCATGAGCGTGTACGACAACATCGCCTACGGCCCGCGCACCCACGGCATCCGCAAAAAGGCGCAGCTTGACGAGATCGTCGAGCGTTCCCTGCAGCAGGCGGCCATCTGGGACGAGCTGAAAGACCGCCTCAAAAAGTCCGCGCTCGGGCTTTCGGGCGGGCAGCAGCAGCGCCTGTGCATCGCGCGCACCCTCGCCGTCGAACCGGAGGTCATCCTCATGGACGAACCGACCTCCGCGCTCGACCCCATCTCGACCTCGAAGATAGAGGATCTCGCGCAGGAGCTCAAAGACAAATACACCATCGTCATCGTCACGCACAATATGCAGCAGGCGGCGCGCATCTCCGACAAGACGGCGTTCTTCCTGCTCGGTGATCTCGTCGAGTTCGGCGAGACCGATCAGATTTTCGACCGCCCGAAAGACAAGCGGACGGAGGACTACATTACCGGGAGGTTCGGTTGATATGACAAGGAACAAATTCGAGGAACAGCTCTCCGAGCTGAAAGACCTGCTCACCCGCATGGGCGAGCTGAACTGCGAGGCGATCGGCGACGCCGTCACCGCACTGGAAACGCAGAACACGGCGCTTGCAAAGCAGACGAAGGGCGTCGAGGCGCTCGTGGACGAAAAGGAGCAGCAGATCGAGCGGCTCTGCCTGAAAATCATCTTGAAGCAGCAGCCCGTCGCCAGCGACCTTCTCTTCGTCACCTCCGCGATGAAGATGATCACGGACATGGAGCGCATCGCCGACCAGGCCGTCGACATCTCCGAGCTGGTCATCAAAATGAGCAAACTGCCCTATGCGGACTCCGTCAAAGAGATCTCCGACATGGCAGACAAGGTGCAGGAGATGGTGCGCAATGCCGCCAAGTGCTTTGTGGAGAGAGACGGCGAGCTTGCAAAAGCGGTCTGCCGCTCCGATGACGACGTTGACGACCTGTTCGACGTCGTGAAGAAGAAGCTGACGCAGATCGTGCACAAGGACATCGACGAAGAAGACAACGGCGAACAGGCGCTGGATATGCTGATGGTCGCCAAGTATCTCGAAAAGATCGGCGACCACGCCTCCAACATCGCCGAGTGGGTGCTCTTCATGATCACCGGCGAGCACAAAAAACTGAACTGAACCCGCCCGCAGCTCCTGCTCCGGGCAGAGGAGCCCCCGCGGCGCCGCGTGCGCACGCGGGGTTTTTTGCCTTCGGAAGGCGGGGCAGACGCGCGATTATACAAATTTATTACAAATTTATTACAACTTTTAGACTTGTATTATACAATTTTGGCTTACAATAGAGGGGTAGAAGTAAGAAAAAGCTGTCAAGGAGAAAAGTTGTATGCAGATCGGGTCTTTATCCCTGCTCGCGTCCGACCGGATGGGCGCGCTCGACTACGTCCTCGCCGTCGTTGCGCTGCTCGCCGGTTTGGGCGCGTTTTTGTTCGGTTTCAAGGTGCTTTCCGACAATATCGAAAAGCTCGCCACCAACCGCCTGCGCCGCTGGTTTGAAAAGACGGGCAGATCGCGGCTGGCGGGCGTCGGCATCGGCGCGGGCGTCACGGCGATCATCCAGAGTTCTTCCGCCACCACCGTCATGGTCGTCGGCTTCGTCAACGTGGGGCTGATGTCCCTCTTCCAGGCGACGACCGTCATCATGGGCGCCAACATAGGCACCACCGTCACCGCCTATTTTTCGGTCATCGCGGATATCCCGTTCATCGAGATCATAACGGTGCTCACCTGCGTGGGCATCTTCATGGATATGCTCTGCAAAAAGGACAAGCCCAAGACCATCGGCATGATGCTCGCGGGGCTGGGGCTCGTCTTTCTCGGGCTGGAATACATGGGCATGGCGATGGACGACTTCGCGCAGCAGCAGGTGGTCAAGGACTTCCTCCTCGGCGCAGACAACCGCCTCGTGCTCCTGCTCGCGGGCATCGTCATCACGGGCATCGTGCAGTCCTCCTCCGCCGTCACCACCCTCATCGTGCAGATGGTAGGGGCGGGGCTGGTCATCGGCAACCCCGCAAACAGCGGCGTGCTCTTCCTCGTGCTCGGCACCAACATCGGCACCTGCGTCACGGCGCTGCTCTCCTCGGTGGGGGCGAACACCAACGCCAAGCGCGCGGCGCTCATCCACCTCATGTTCAACGTGTTCGGCACCGTCATCTTCTCAATCTTCCTGCTGTGCTGGCCGCAATTTATGAGCGTTACCCTCGGCAAATGGTTTTCGGGCGACCCGGGGCTGCAGATCGCGCTCTTCCACACCTTCTTCAACGTGGTGTGCACCTGCATTTTCCTCCCCTTTGCCAATGTATTTGTGAAGATCGCCACCAAGCTCATCCGCGACAAAAAGGGCAAGGAGCAGGCGGAGGGTGAAGCCGCCTTCCTCGACGAGCGCCTCATCAAAAACCCGTCGGTCGCCATTGATCAGGCGAACCGCGCGGCGACGCGCATGGCCGATCTTGCCATGCAGTCGCTCGGCATCGCCTTCGAAGGCTTCGTCAACGGCGACGAGGGCGCAAAGGAAAAGGTGGACGAACTCAACGCACGCGCGGCGGAGATGGAACGGGCCATCGTCGCCTACCTCATCAAGATCTCCGCGGCAGACCTCTCCTACGGGGACGAGAAGCTCATCTCCTCCATCCACCACGCGGTGGGGGATATCCTGCGCATCAGCGAACTTTCCGACAATATCACCAAATACACCCGCAACTGCAAGAAGGACGGCATCGAATTTTCGCAGGGCGTGCTGAAATCGCTGCAGGAAATGTATGAGAAGATCGTACTTCTGTACCAAAAAACACTGGACGTGTTCGACAAAAAGGATATAACGGCCATAAAATCGGTGGATTCGGTGGAAGATGAAGTCGACGCCGCCCGCAAGGCGATGGTAAAAGACCATATCCGCCGCCTCAACGAGGGCAAGTGCAAGCCCGCTTCCAGCGGCGTGTTCATCAACCTCGTCGGCAACCTCGAGCGCGCGGCAGACCACCTGACTTACGTCGCCCACGCCTTCGACTGATCTGCGCATTTCATGCTCTCCCCCTTGCCTTTTCCCGCAGGATATGATATAATGATTGCGGTACAAGATCGGCGGAAAAGAATGCGCGCGAAGACCGCGCGAGGGAGAACGTTTTGGATAAAAAAGTTTATCTTCTGGAAGACGACAAAAACATCGGCGAGCTCGTGAAGTGCGCGCTGGAAATGTCCGGCATCGAAGTCGAGTGCTTCGATACCTGTGCCGCGTTCAACGAGGCGGTCGACAGGCAGCCGCCCGCGGCGGCACTGCTCGACATCATGCTCCCCGACGGCAGCGGGCTCGACGTGCTCGAACGCGTCAAGCAGAAATACCCTTCGCTGGGCGTCATCATGCTCTCCGCCCTCGGGCAGGAGACGGACAAGGTGCGCGGGCTGAACCTCGGCGCGGACGACTATATCGCCAAGCCCTTCGGCGTGCTGGAACTGACGGCGCGCGTCAACGCGCTGCTGCGCAGGGCGGCGGGCAACGCCTCGCTCGTGCGCGGCAATCTCTCCCTCGACGAGGAGACGATGACGGCGACGCTGCGCGGGGTAAAGCTCGAACTGAACAACAAGGAATTCAACCTGCTCAAATACCTCATGCAGAAGGAGGGCAAGGCGCTCACCCGCGAAAACATCCTCAACGCCGTGTGGGGCTACGACGAGGGCGAAACGCGCACCGTCGACAACCACGTCGCGCGGCTGCGCAAGCTGGGCATCGACTACATAGAAACGGTGTTCGGCGTGGGCTATAAATTCGTCTACCGCGAATAAATTCTCAACGGAGAAGGCTATGAGAAAGAGGATCCTGCTCGTCACCCTGCTCGTAACGGTGGTCGGCATCCTTCTGATGGCCGTGTTCTTTTCGGAGATCTATTACCGCGTATCCGTCTCCGAAACGGAACGCCGCCTGCAAACGTATATCGCAAAGTTTGACCCGTCCGCCGCGCTCGGCGACGAAAGCGCCCGCGCGCTTTCCGAGGAGCTGTTCGGCACGCGGGTCACTTTTCTTCTGAAAGACGGCACCGCCGTCGGCGATTCGCACGCGGAGTCCGCGCAGCTTGAAAACCACGCCGACCGCGAGGAGGTGCAGGCCGCCCTTGCGGGAGGGGAGGGCTTTTCCGTGCGCGGCAGCGAAACGCTGGGCGCGGACCTCGTGTATTACTGCCGCCTGTCCGTGGAGAGCGCCGCCCTTGCGGGCGGCGGGGAGGCGGAGGGCTTCCTCGTCCGCCTCTCGGCGGAAAGCCCTTCCGGCTATGCCATCTTCACGGAGGCGCTGCCCTCCGTCATCTGGATACTGCTCGTCGATATCCTCGCCTGCCTGTTCGTCGCCTGGCTGGCGACCTCCTTCGTCCTCCGCCCCGTGGAAAAGCTCACGCAGGAGGCGGCGCGCTCGGGCGGGAAGCCCGTTTCCACGCCGTATTCCGAGCTGCAGCCCCTCGCGAAGATGATGAACGAGATGAACGCCGAGATCAACGAGAAGGCAGACCGCATGCGGGAAGACCGCAGCATCGAAAAGCTCGTCCTGCGCAGCATGGAGCACGGCATCGTCATCTTCCGCTCGGCGGAAGACGTGCTGCTCATCAACAAGACGGCGGCGCGGCTTTTGGGCTACGAACAGAACGAGCCGATCGCCCTCTTTACCGAAGACGTCGAGGTCGCGTCCGTTCTCGCGGCGAAGGAAGCCGCAACGCTCACCCGCAGGATGGGCGAGCGCGACTACAACCTGCGCTTCACTTTCAACAAAGACTCGAACGTCCTGCTCATTTCAGACGTCACCGAACTGATGGCGGCGCTGCGCACGAAGAACGATTTCATCGCCAACGTCACGCACGAAATGAACACGCCGCTCACGAGTATCCGCGGCTTTGCCGAGCTCATCGCCGCGGGCGGCATCCCGCCCGAGCGCATCGGGAGCGTGGCAAAGACCATCATCAAACAGAGCGACCGCCTCGCCAACCTCATCCGCTCCATCATCAATTTTTCCGCCATCGACAGCGACGAGCTCCCCGATTACGAGGTAGACCTCACCGAACTCGTGCGCGAGGCGATCGGCTCGTTCGAGCCGAAGCTCGCGCAGAAGCACCTCGCCCTGCGGCTCGACGTCGCGGGCGGCGTCAGGGTCATGTCCCGCCGCGAGCGGCTTCTGGAAATTTTCAACAACCTCGTTTCCAACGCCATCCGCTACAATAAGGAAGGCGGCGAACTTGCCGTCCGCCTCACGGGCGGGGAAACGCCCGTGCTCTCCGTGTCGGATACGGGCATCGGGCTTTCCGAAGAGGACAAAACCCGCATCTTCGACCGCTTTTATACGGTAGATAAGTCGCACAACGGCAGCGGCGGCGGTTTCGGGCTGGGGCTGGCAATCGTCAAAAAGCTGTGCCGCCGCGCGGGCTGGAAGCTCTCCGTCGAATCCGAACTCGGGGAAGGCACCACCTTCTCCATCTGGTTCTGCAAAAAACAGTAAATATCTGAAAACAAAAAAGGGGAGCGCCGCGGGTTTTTACCCGGCGGGCCCCGCGTTTAGTCATATAACAGGCGTTCGATTTAAAACCCCCCGTTCGTTGCGGCGCCCCCCCCCGGGGGAACGGCGGGGGGAACCAG
>ERZ1090880.467-NODE-467-length-22277-cov-39.749257_pt1 | contig 22277 bp, 21 predicted proteins | sample MGYA00478471_ERZ1090880 | MGnify/ENA primary metagenome ERZ1090880 (study PRJEB33644, sample SAMEA5815734) | chicken gut metagenome | biome: Chicken; feature: Gastrointestinal Tract; material: Caecum | place: Ireland | collected 2019-01-01 | study: A study of the... | reverse complement strand
TGCAAAAGAACAGGGAAAAGGCGCTGTCATTCGCCGGGAGAACAAGACAAACCGGGGAAAACGAAAAACCGCCCCTGACAGTAGGGACGGTTGAACGGGAGGCCTATATGATCAAGAATGTATTCGAGCGGTCCCGTTCTCATTGGGTGCGGTACAATCGCTATGAGCTGAAAACAGGAAAGAATGGACGTAGGTACATTACACCTGCCAAAGGTGCAAAGCTGGATGTGTATAACCCTTTGAACATGATACCGGACATCGTGCTGGATGCTCTCAATGTGGGAATGCTGATGATGGGGCGTAAACCAGCGGCGGAAGTGGAACAGGCGGTACTGAAGTTTGTTAGCCGGTACGGCTTGCTGGGGCTGATGACCGCACTGCCGACTACTCCTTCCTTCATGGACTACAAGGCTGTTTATCTGCCCAAGAACCATTTCATCAAAGAGGAATCTATGAGTACGGACCGGTATCTAGCGCTGTTTTATCCCTTTGACCAGTTGGACCTGGTGAAACAGGGAATAGAATCTTCCTGGAAGGTTTCAGGGGATCGGACGATGATTGCCTTAACCATGACCTTTATGGATGAGCCAATGGCAAAAACCATGAGCTTTCAGTGGCAGTATGCGGAGCCTTATGACTGGGTGGCCCAGCAGTTTAAGGACTGGGCTTTCACTCTGATCACCTCCATTCTGTATTACCAGGACTACCATCTACTTGATCAAGACACACGGGAGTTATACCAGAAAGCGATGGCTGCATTCGGCGGCATTGCCCCCAGCTATCACATTGAACTTCTGGACAAGCCCACCATTTACTGGGATTTTCACTCCCTGCTGCTGGGTATCCAGATGATGTTCAGCTTCATGCTGGTGGACAACGAACAGCCGCTGCGGGTGTGCAAGCACTGCCAGAAGGTATTTCTGGGCAAGCCGGATAATATGGATTTTTGCAGTGCCCGGTGCAAGGAACAATCCGACATCCGTAAAAACCGGAAAGAAAGGGACTGATGCCGCTGCGGCGGGGCTTTATATACCTTTGTTCCGCAGACAGCAAAAGGCTGGCAGCCTGTGCTTTTAGGCACAAACTGTCAGCCTTTCTTTGTCACCTATGCTGCCCCCACAGAGGCACCTTGTGCGCCAGAAAAGCGGGGCGAAATCGTCCCACTCAGCTGCCGTCTGCTTCACAAAGGTATAACACACTAGACTTTGGTTCCAAAGTCGTGTGCCACGAAACCCTTGCGCGGTTTCTTTGGATTCTTCCGGCTCAAAGGGCTAGGCGCCCTTTGACTGTCATCCTGTAATAACAATGGGATGACCTCCTGATGAATACCAAAGATGTATTCATCACATCACTATTCCTGAGAAGGAATAGGAGGAATTTTATCTATGAATAGATCTTTTAAATCATTTACGACTCCGGCCTTTTCCCACTGCTTCATGCCAGCCTTCCAAACCAGGCTGTCGGCATTGAGCTGCCCTGCAGCAGCCATTTTTGCCAGGGAAGGCAGATCATAGGGGCCGGTTGCCTGTCCGTTGACAGCCACATGGAATACGACAGAGGGAATTGGAGGAGGCGTTGTACTGAGCGTCTGGGCCTGAGAAACCGGAGGAGTACCCTGCATGAAGCTGTTCATGGCACCGGCAATATTTTGGCCCACGGCACCGCCGATGGCCATACCGGCCATCATGGAGGCTGCATGAAAACCATCCCCCATTACACCGCCAGTTCCGCTGTTTCCCATTTGGCCCAGTGCCTGGGCGCCGGCAACGCCGACTTCTGCCTGTTTTTCCACCTGGAAGGCTCCCAGATGGGCGCTTTGGGTTTGCTTGTGCATCGCATACTGGCTCTCCTCGCGCTGCATCCGCAGGCGCTCGGTGTAATCCTGTGTGTCGGCCTGGGTCCTGGCGGCAGTCATATCCCGGGTGACTTTCATCAGCTGACGATATCCCTCGCTGGCCTTGTCGATTTCAATGGCGCCGATATCCACGCCGGAAACGGTTACGCCAAAATCTTCTTTCAGCCGCTGACCGAGATTATACTCGATCTCGTCATTGATGGGGGCGATTTTGCTTTCCATTTGGATCACCGGAATATTGTGGGCAGCGGGGGCGTTGGCTACAATATCCTTGACATAACGGCTGACTGCATCCCGGATTTGCCGCTGGAAATCTTCCAAATGGAAAGTGCTGAGACGATGCAGCTTCACAAAGGCACGATAATCCGAGATGGAAAAGCTGACTGTGCCACGAACCGCCACAGGTACGCCGAAATCCGTGAATCTTGGGTCATATACATCAAAGAATGGCACACCAAATTTCACTTGGAGCATCTGGGCCAGATTGATAAAGTAGACCTCGGCCTGGAATGGTGTGCCGCCCCCATAGGCCAGTCCCACAAGACTGGCAAGGACAGGAAGATTCTCTGTGTCCAGAATCCGGTCACAGGGGCCTTCGATGTATTCCTGCTGGGTTCCGTTGTATTGGGAGTACACGAATACTGCAACTTCGCCGTCCCTGACCCGCAGGGAAGACCCCCACCGGATTGCATTCTCTCTGGTTCCCTTGCTAGGGGCGACCCCGGCCGGATGCCATTTCCAAATCAGATAGGATGGCTCATCGCAACGGATCTCGTCTATAAGGCTGCCAGCCTTTATGTCTTTAAAGAAAAGCATGTTTTCTCTCCTTATGCATTGCAGGACGTTACTTAAATGTATGGTAAAAGACTACGATTTTTGCATCAGGTTCGAATATAGATTCTTTTTCAAAGTCGGAAAGACCATTTATTGTTACATTTTCTACCTCTCCGTCCTTTGTTAACCAACCAGTTACCAGATCCTCAATCTTTTCGGTTTTGATATCGGTAAATCCCTGCTGTTTAAAATGATCTACTATTTCTGAATAATTTTTCCCTTTTACCTCCTTACTGGAAAGACCTGCATAAATCTTTTCGCCAACGAGAATTTCCTGTTTGGTAATGGATTCGAGCAATGACTCACGAATGGAATCCCATTTTTGTCTGCTTTCATCGGACCAGTTGCTGTCGTCAATAATTTGATTGGCCGTTATACGTGCCATTTCAAAATTTCCGTCTTCTATATATGTTTGTACTTCCTCAGTAAGATTTTCAAGTTGATGCTCTTTGGTCATGTGTGAGATAGAAGAAGATATGATCATTACAAAGGGAATGATTAACAACATAACTGCCGCTATAAGTGCAGGAATTGCATTGCCCTTGTCGCTTTGAAAGATTTTCTCAATGTTAGATATACGCTGTTCAAAATGTTGCCTTTTTTGTTCCTGCTCCATTCTTTTTTGAGCTTGTTTCTTTTTGTTTAAATACAGATTATAGCACTCCCACACCTTTGGGTCGCCACCATAGAATATCTTTGCCTTGGAAAATGCCTGTTCGAATTGTACAGACCAGGCTTCAGAAACTTCTGGTTGATAGCTATTCTCTATATTTGTTGAAGCGAGAATCATGAACTCCAAAATATCTTCCCGAGTGTTCGGGATAGGAAACGTCCTTATCAGATTTGCTTTGGCTGTGTCAGACGATGCATGCTCTAGCTTGTACGAAAGTTCTTGAACAGAATTGGTGGCCCTGGAACCACGAATTTCATGGCCACATGAAGGACAGACGGCTGTAAAACTGGGAATGTCTTCGCCGCAGGCAGGACATTTTATCATTTTACCAGCATACTCTTGTTCTCTTGCTTTAAAGGTCCCTGTTTCGGTTCTGTCCACAGGAGACCCGCAGTGTTTGCAGAATTTTGCATCGCTATCGAGTTTGGTTCCGCAATGCGGACAGAACAGAATTGTCTTACTGTCACAGGTTCCCTGTTCTGGGTTTCTTCCAGGCATGTTTTTCCTCCCCAAAATGTTTATCCCTCAAAGCCGTGATAGGGTGGCGTTTTGACTGCATCGCAGATATCTCCAATGTTGCAATCCAAATATTCACAAATGCGCAAAAGAACAGAAAGGGCCACTTCCTCATTCCGCCGCAATTTTGTCATGGTTCCAGTGGCTATATTCAAATCCTTGCGAAGTGTGGCCGGAGATATTTCCTGTTCGATCAGACGTATCCACAGCTTTTTGTAACTTATCTTCATGATAGTGTGCTCTTTCTTGCTTCATGATGGTGAGTCTATAAAATTATTATACATCTGACTTGTGACAGGGTCAATGAGAAAGTCGCTATAAAGCAAATGAATTTCGCAAGAAGTTGAGAAAAATATGTATAAAAATGATACGCCTGGAAAGTGCTGATGTTCACCAACTCGTTTCTATGCGATCACCTAATCCAAATAGCCCGCACATCTCTGCCGATGGCAGAAGCATACCGTATGGTAGAAAAAGTGCCGCCATATTTGCGTCCATCATAAACAGCGATCACACGCTGAGAATGATCCACCATATAACGGTTCCGTTCCATGTAACAGGAGGGAATATAACTTTCACGGATTACAGTTACCCGGTTGCAAACAAGAAGAAGTCGTTGAAATTCCCTGTTAGGAGTTTGCATCCGACCCCGGTAGGGGATGGCTGCTTCCAGAGATAAGGCCGGGTTGCGTTGCTTTTCCTCTGCTACGATAGCTGCAAACAGCAAGTCAGAGCCATCCGCAAAACCTGAAATGAATCGGGTATAGCCGTCCGCAATCGCTGCCTGGATTTCTCGGTACAGGCTGTACTTAACGGCGTCGATTTTGCTCGCAGGTATGTCACGATGTCCGGTAACATAACACGTCTTTGAATCCATCTGGAAGCCTCCTTTTGGTCTGCTTCTTATATAGGCAATATTGCCTATAACACTTTATCTCCATTATAGGCAATAATGAAGATAAAGCAAGACCGGGATGGAGGGAAGCTGGATGATCTCATACGCTCCTTTGTGGGAGACCATGAAAAAGCGCGGAGCCACCACCTATACGCTCGAGTTCAAGGGCGGGATCAGCAGCTCCTCGATACGAAGATTGAAAGCCGGCGAATCTGTGTCGAACAATACACTGGACGCGCTGTGTAAAATACTGGACTGCACACTGGATGAGATCATTACCTATCTACCAGATAAGCAAACATAAAGGATGGAGCTTTAGCCCCATCCTTTTTACTTTGCGTCGGTCAAACTGTCAAATCACTTGCCCTTTTTCTTGATGGTATCTTACAACTCTGCTATAATAGATAAAAAACTGTAGATATCCAGGGCAGTGAGGAGGGCGATAGCATGGCTTCTAATTTTGATTTTTTGTCAAAAGATTTTCCAGTCCTCGCAAATTTTGGCCAACTGGCAGAGGAATACTCCCACAGTGATCCAAACTCTTGCCTGATGAAGTTGGGGATGATTGGGGAAACCATCGTCAACCTGATGTTTACCTACGATCGAATCCCACTCCCGGAGGAAAATACCGCAGTCAAGCGGATCGATACGCTTTATCGTGAAGGCCTGTTGACACAGGATTTGGCAGAGATTTTGCACACGCTCCGAAAGGTGCGCAATAAGGCAGTCCATGAAAATTATTCGTCTGAGGCAGACGGTGTGGCACTTCTGCCAATGGCATACAGCCTCTGTGAATGGTTTATGCAGACTTATGGTGACTGGAATTATCAGCATCATGAGTTTGTGCCGCCCGTTCCCGCACAGCAGGCGAGGACAGCAGACAAGGCAGCTGAGGAGCAAAAAGAAACCCGCCTGGCACAGGAGGCAGAGACAAAAGCGGCCCAGACAGAAGCGATTTCCAAAGACAGCCGCCGCAAGCGTGTCAGCCAAACGGCCAGCCAGCGTCAACGCCCGGAAGCTGAGACGCGGTTCCTGATCGACCAGCAGCTCCGGCAGGTGGGCTGGGAAGCAGATACCGAAAACCTGCGCTTTTCCAAAGGCACTCGCCCAGCTAAGGGGCGGAATATAGCGATTGCTGAATGGCCTACAGATTCCACGGTTGGAAACTATGGACGAGCCGATTATGCTCTTTTTATTGGGCTGCATATGGTGGGAATCATCGAGGCAAAGGCAGAGCATATCGATATTCCATCGGTGATCGATTACCAGGGAAAGGACTATCCTCGCAATATCCGCCAAGAGGATGCGCAGTATCAGGTTGGAAGCTGGGGAGAGTACAAAGTTCCGTTTACTTTTGCGACCAATGGCAGACCCTATCTGGAACAGTATAAAACCAAATCCGGCATCTGGTTTTTGGATCTCCGCAGGGCCTCGAATGTGCCGAAGCCGCTGCGGGGCTGGATGAGTCCGGACAATCTTTTGCAGCTGCTGAACAAAGACACAGATGCAGGCAATAGGGCATTGAAACAGATGCCCTTTGATTTGCTGCGGGACAAAGACGGGCTGAATCTTCGGGATTATCAGCTGCGTGCGATTCAGGCGGCAGAACAGGCCATTATAAATGGAAAACCAAGCGTTCTGCTGGCCATGGCAACCGGCACCGGCAAGACACGTACTGTGCTGGGGATGATCTACCGGTTTTTGAAAACAGGCCGTTTTAAGCGCATTCTGTTCCTGGTGGATCGCACTGCACTGGGAGAACAGGCTTTGGACGTATTCAAAGAGGTGAAGCTGGAGGAGCTGATGCCTCTGGCAGACATCTACAATATCAAAGGTCTGGAGGACAAAGAAATCGAGCGGGAAACCCGTGTCCATGTGGCAACTGTGCAGGGAATGGTAAAGCGCATCCTCTACAACGATGGAGAAACCATGCCTGCGGTCAGCGATTATGACCTGATTATTGTGGATGAGGCCCATCGTGGGTATCTGCTGGATAAGGAGATGGGGGATACTGAAATTCTCTACCGGGACCAGCGGGACTACCAGAGCAAGTACCGCAGTGTGATCGAGTATTTTGACGCGGTGAAGATTGGATTGACGGCCACGCCGGCACTCCAGACAACCGAGATCTTTGGTCAGCCGGTTTTCAAGTACACCTATCGAGAAGCAGTAATAGAAGGATATCTGGTAGACCATGATGCACCCCACGACCTTCATACCCGTTTGCGGGATGAAGGCATTCACTATCGCCCTGGTGATACGGTGACACTCTATAATCCGGTGACTGGTGAGGTTACCAACAGTGAGCTGCTGGATGATGAGCTGAATTTTGATGTAGAGCAGTTCAATCGAAAGGTCGTTACCCGTCCGTTCAACGAAACCGTTCTGGCTGAAATCGCCAAGAGCATTGACCCTGAGAGCCCGGAGGAACAGGGGAAAACCCTGATCTACGCAGTGGATGACGACCATGCTGATATGATTGTGGATATCCTGAAGAACATCTACAAGGAATACGGCGTGGATAACGACGCCATTATGAAGATCACTGGCAGCGTGGGCGGCGGCAATCCCAAAAAAGTACAGGAGGCCATCAAGCGGTTCAAAAACGAAAAATATCCCAGCGTCGTTGTTACGGTGGATCTGCTGACCACTGGTATTGATGTCCCTGAAATCACCAATCTGGTGTTCCTGCGGCGGGTGAAATCCCGTATTCTGTTCGAGCAGATGCTGGGCCGTGCGACTCGTCTTTGCCCGAAAATTCACAAGACACACTTTGAGATTTACGATCCGGTTGGTGTCTATGAGTCTTTGGACCCGGTCAATACCATGAAACCAGTGGCGGTCAATCCATCTGTTTCTTTTGGTCAGCTGCTGGATGGCCTTGAAGCGCAGAAAGAGGAAACGCAGATTGCCTTTCAAATTGACCAGATCATCGCCAAGCTCCAGCGCAGAAAACGAAATCTGGACAGCAAAACCATGGAACACTTTGTCAGTATGTCGGGAGGAATGGACCCCACGCAGCTGATCCGGCAGCTCAGGCGGGAGACCCCTGAACAGGCCCGAAACCATATACTGGCCCATCGGGATTTGTTTGAGCTTTTGAATGGGACCCACGCCAACGGAGGCCGCCCGGTGGTCATCTCGGATACACCGGACGAACTGGTCAGCCATACCCGAGGCTACGGAACCGGCAGTCGCCCAGAGGACTATCTGGATGCCTTTGCCGACTATGTGAAAACCCATCTCAATGAGGTTGCAGCCCTCAACATTGTCTGTACCCGTCCAAAGGAACTGACCAGAGCCAGCCTGAAGGATCTGCGCCTGACGCTGGACCGGGAGGGCTTTACCACGCAGCAGCTGAACACCGCTGTATCGGAGCTGACCAATGAGGAAATGACCGCGGACATCATCAGCCTGATCCGCCGGTACGCCATCGGTTCAACCCTCATCAGCCATGAAGCCCGCATTCGGCGAGCGGTGGACAAGCTGAAAAAGGCCCACAAGTTCACCGCCATCGAGCTGAAATGGATTGCCCGGATCGAAAAATACCTCATGGAAGAGTCTGTGCTCAATGTAGGGGTGTTTGACGAGGATGTCCGCTTCAAAAATGAGGGCGGCTTCAAACGGATTGACCATATCTTCAAGAATCAATTGGAAAAGATCGTGCTGGAACTCAACGAGTACCTGTACGATGACGGAGGGAGAAGTGCGTAATGGAAAACTGTGAATCTCAAGATAAGAGTCTGAAAAAGCAGGCATTTGAGGCATTGAAGGAATCCAGTGACTTCATTTTTGCGCCTTGTGAAAAGCAGATGGATTTCTCTGATAAAACGCGGTTTGCTAAGCTGGAGTGCGGCCCGGAACAAAAAATGTATCTCAGCGGGCTGGTTCAGCAGATGCCCACTCTGGTGGCATCAGGGTCGCTGGCTCAGGCTTATACAGTAAAGTTCCCGCAGGGATTGCCGCATACCCTGTCCACGCTTCGTCAGGGCGGGTTTGGCAGCATGATCCATGGAGCGGACGGAAAGTTTGTTGGCACTGCATCGTTCTACCCCATGCAGGCGCAAGCCGTTTTACTGGGGGCATTCAGCGCTATGGCTATCGCATCCGGCCAATACTTTTTGACCGAAATCCGCAGTGAACTGAATATGATGAATCTGAAGCTGGACAAGATTCTGGAATTCCTGTATGGTGACAAAAAGGCAGAGCTGATGGCCGAGATCAGCTTTGCAAGATACGCTTATCAGAATTACAGTGCTATCATGGCCTGTGAAGCCCAGCGCAATGCCACCATTACCAGCCTGCAGCAGTCCAAAAAGGTAGCCATGAAGGATATCGAGTTCTACATGAATGATCTGCACTCTGCGGTCAATGCGGAAGGGAAAAACTACGAAAATCTTGAAGCTTTAAGTGAAAATGCTCTGCAAATCAAGGAAAGCCTGGATCTTTCCATTCAGCTGTATGTGATGAGCAGCTTGCTGGAGGTGTACTATGCGCAAAATTATGCGGAGGAGTACATCAACTATCTGGAAAGTGAAATGCTGATTTACATGGACAAATGCGAGAAACGCATCCTCAGCAGTTTTAGTGTACTTAAACGCAGGCTCGATGAATATAAATCGAAACCCCTGGAGAAAGTTGACAAATCCATTTATACGGCTAAAATTGCAGAGTTGATTGCGCCGCTGAACAGCGGGGAAGAGTCCACGCTGCGCAAGTCTGTTCGGAGCGCGCTTCATGCTTCTTCCAGGAATCTGGAATATTATCTCAGCGAAGATGGAAGCCTGTATTGTCAGGCAGTCTAAACATTGGAGGAAAACCTTACATGACCACCCAGGAAATCGTATCCAAGCTTTGGAATCTCTGCAATGTGCTGCGGGATGATGGCATTACCTATCACCAGTATGTCACCGAGCTGACCTATATTCTGTTTTTGAAAATGGCCAAGGAAACGGGGACAGAAAGCCAGATTCCCGCCGCCTACCGCTGGGACCGGCTCACCGCCAAAAGCGGCATCGAACTGAAAAAATTCTATAAGGAGCTGCTGGCCTATCTGGGTGAAAACTGCACCGGCAGGGTGCGGGAAATTTACCAGGGGGCTGCCACCAATATCGACGAGCCCAAGAACTTAGAAAAGATCATCACCACCATCGACGGCCTGGACTGGTACTCCGCACGGGAAGAGGGATTGGGCAACCTGTACGAGGGCCTTTTGGAAAAGAACGCAAACGAGAAAAAATCCGGCGCGGGCCAGTATTTTACCCCGCGTGTCCTGATTGATGTGATGACCCGGCTGATGAAGCCCCAGCCGGGGGAGCGGTGCAATGACCCTGCCTGCGGCACCTTTGGTTTTATGATCGCCGCCCATCAGTATGTCAAAGAGCATACTGACGATTTCTATGACCTGAGCGCCGATGAGGCCAAGTTCGAGAAGGAAGAAGCCTTCACCGGCTGCGAGCTGGTCCATGATACCCACCGTCTGGCCCTGATGAATGCCATGCTGCATGGCATCGACGGCCAGATTCTGCTGGGCGACACCCTGTCCAATGCGGGCAAGGCCCTCCACGATTTCGATCTGGTGCTCACGAATCCGCCCTTTGGCACCAAGAAGGGCGGCGAGCGTGCCACACGGGACGACTTTACCTTTCCCACCAGCAACAAACAGCTAAACTTCCTCCAGCACATCTACCGCAGTCTGAAAGCCAACGGTAAGGCACGGGCCGCCGTGGTGCTGCCGGATAACGTCCTCTTTGCGGATGGTGACGGCGAAAAGATTCGCTGCGACCTGATGGACAAGTGCAACCTTCATACCATTCTCCGTCTGCCCACCGGTATTTTCTATGCCCAGGGCGTCAAGACCAATGTGCTGTTCTTTACCCGCGGCACCAGCGATAAAGGCAACACCAAAGAGGTCTGGTTCTACGACCTGCGCACCAATATGCCCAGTTTCGGCAAGACCACCCCGCTGAAAAAGGAGCATTTTGCAGACTTCGAGAAAGCCTATGAAGCAGAGGACCGCCATGCGGTACAGGATGAGCGGTGGAGCGTCTTTACACGGGAGCAGATTGCAGAGAAGGGGAACAGCCTGGATCTGGGCCTGATCCGTGACGATTCTGTGCTGGATTACAACGACCTGCCCGACCCCGCCGACAGCGCCGAAGAAGCCGCCGCCAACCTGGAGGAGGCCGTCGATCTGCTGATGAGCGTGGTAAAGGAATTGCGGGCGCTGGAGGTGCAGGACTGATGGCAAGAGGGAAGAAAAAAGAAGCCGCTCTTTCTCCCGCAGAGCGCCTACAGGCGGCGCTGGTGCCGGAGAGTGAGCAGCCCTATCAGGTGCCGGAAAATTGGTGCTGGGTTAAGCTAGGAAAATTATCTACATCTCAGTATGGATATACAGCAAAGGCAATTAAAAATGATACATGCCCGAAAATGCTACGAATAACTGATATTCAGGATAATAGTGTGGATTGGGACAATGTACCGAACTGTCAGATTGATAAGGAAAATTTTGAAAAATACGCTTTATCTGATGGCGATATTGTAATTGCTCGAACAGGTGCAACTACAGGAAAAAGCTTTTTGTTAAATAATCCTTACAACTCAGTTTTTGCATCCTATCTTATTAGATTAAGAATAAGCAAGAAAATATCTCGATTATATGCATTTGAGTTTCTGCAGACGGATTGTTACTGGAAACAAATCTCTGAATTATCTTCTGGAATTGCTCAACCTGGCGTAAATGCAACGAAACTGCAATCGTTATATTTTCCACTCGCACCACTCGCCGAACAACAGCGCATCGTTGACCGCATTGAAACCTTATTTGCCAAGCTGGACGAGGCCAAACAAAAGGCCCAGGATGCCCTGGACAGCTTTGAAACCCGCAAAGCAGCCATCCTGCATAAAGCCTTCACCGGCGATCTTACTGCCCAATGGAGAAAAGAACGTGGTTTGGGGATGGAGAGCTGGGAAGATATTTCTTGGGGTGCATTTATTAGTTCCATTGAAGCCGGAAAAAATTGGAATGCAGAAGGTCGGCCGCCCCAAGATAATGAATTTGGCGTTGTAAAGGTTAGCGCTGTGACTTGGGGAGAATTCAATGAGAATGAAAGTAAAACCTGCACAATAAGCAGTCAATTGAACGAAGCTACGCAAATTCATGCGGGCGATTTCCTTTTTAGCCGGGCAAATACATTGCAACTAGTCGGAAATTGTGTCATTGTAAAGAATATTTCGAAGCGTTTAATGCTCTCAGATAAGATTTTGCGATTTACTTTTCAAAGCGTGGTTGTTCCAAATTTTGTACTTTACTATACGAAATCTCAAGCGTACAGAATCCAAGTAGAACAACTGGCTTCAGGAAACCAGGATGGGATGAGAAATATTTCGCAAAAAAATTTAAAAGCAATTATTTTTCCAGTTCCTAAAATAGAGGAACAAACCGAAATCGTCCGCATCCTTGACGACCTCCTCGCCAAAGAGCAGCAGGCCAAGGAAGCCGCCGAAAAGGTGCTGGAACAGATTGACCTGACCAAGAAAGCCATCCTGGCCCGCGCCTTCCGCGGCGAGCTGGGCACCAATGACCCCAGTGAGGAGAGTGCGTTGGAGCTGTTAAAAGAAACGCTACAAAAAGCCGAAAGATTTTGTAGCGTTTACGTGCTTGACAATCCGAGCAGTGCAACGTATAATGGTTGCATGAGGTGAACCGGTATGAATAATTTGAGGACAATCCGAGAACTCTACGGTGCCACACAGGAGCAGGTTGCGCAAGCAATCAACGTGAATCGTGTGACCGTAGCCAACTGGGAGAACGGAACCTCTGTTGCCTCTAGTAGTAACCGGGAGAAACTGTCCATCTACTACGGTATAGGTCCTGAGTACTTTTATGATAAGGAACTGACCACAGATGCCCGGTCAGCCATAGTCGAATCCAGCGAAAGAGCTAAAGAGATCAGCGAGCAATCGGAGGGAATCCAAGACAAAGAGACTGCCTTTCATAAAGTTTTCGAGTCGATGACCTTTGAGCATGCTTTGAACTTTTATATGCTTTCGATGAAGATGCTTTTGGCAACAGCCGACAGCGGCAAGCTGGACAAGCTCAAAACCGCAGCGGCAATTAACAGCAAAATGGGAGAAAGACTTAACGCGATCATTGAGCTACGAGAGAAAGAGGAGCAATCTGGTGAGCCTTCTCTCTTTGACCTCATTGAAAAGGTTGAAAAGAAGGAGTAGTACTATATATTGTAACGATAGGTGGACAATGTACAACATATAGTTGACATTTGTCCAGGATCGTGGTAAACTTAACTAGCGTTCTTCAGACAAAAGAAAACAGCACTCCGGCTGGTACCCAGAGTGCTGAATCTTGTGTCTACACAGAATACGACGCTCAGAAGCATGATACTCATGTGTTTTCCATTGACACATTCATTGTATCACGTTTCTGGGCTCGGTTCAAGTTGGCATTTTTCACAAACTGTGAAAGTGTCCCTGTGTAACCGGGCTTTTCTTTTGGCTGTTGAATATATTGTTCGACTTAAAACAGTTTGCGTTACTACCAAAGAAAGAGAGCGTGATATCAATCATGTACGCAAAAAAGATTAAAATGAAACGTGGGTGCGATTACTCCAAAAACCTCCTGGAAATTGATTCTATTTACATCGAAAGCAGCACCGATTCTGGCTTCGTCGAAAAGGAAGACCTTTATGATTATTTGAAGGGACATCCTGGTTCTGTTCAGGTAAACATTTACCCGTATCCCAACGTAATTCCAGCTTTGAGTAGTCGGGGCGAGAAGTATGTTCGCTCTGCCCCTGATGCTTATGGCGATGACGATCTTCTGGATCTGCCGCGTGTATAAGGAGGGAGCTAAGATGGGAAAAAATCAGCATGTTACGCCGCACACGGGTGGTGGATGGCAGGTAATTGGTGCCGGCAATTCACGGGCTACCGTCAGAACCAATACGCAGGCGGAAGCCATTGCGGTGGCTAGAGAAATTGCGCGCAACCAGGGATCAGAACTGGTGATTCATGGAGCGGATGGCCGCATCCGTGAGAAGGATTCTCACGGACACGACCCGCACCCGCCGAAAGGTTAAGAACAAAAAGGCAGTTTATGGGTACCAGGCATAAACTGCCTTTTATATTTTATTGACGCCCCAAAAACAAATCTCTCAGAATCAAATGAAAAGCCGCGCACTCATCGGGAGCACCCCCGGGGAGCGTGCGGCTCTTGGTTTATAAAAAACCGCCCAAAGCTTTTTCCTTCAGCAAGAGAGGCTGCGAGCGATTTCGTGACATTTGAGGCTTTTAAGTAAGAGTGAACACTCCACTTGAAATAAATGCGCAAGTAAAAGTAAATTGAAAGTGGACGGCGAAGCAGGGGATATAGGGCTGTTGACCATATGACTATAGGCTGATAGGACAGGAACGATATCTCATCGGGCATGTTTTTCCAACCAGTAGATCAGGATGCCGACATAGGGTGAATGGGGGGATTCGGTCTGGTACTCAGCCAGTTTGTCCTGACAATATTGTTTGATGCTGCCGGTGGGATGTTTTTTTCGTATTTCCTGCAAAAGCTGGTCTAGTGCGAACTTTCGGTTCTCGGGGAGACGACGTTCTTTACAGTTTAAGTTGAGGGTGACATCTAAATCGTTTTGCACAGCGGCTTTATCGGAGTAGATAGTTCCGTCACTGCGGTATTTAACATCCACAATAGTATCGGCGAGAAGCGGGTTGACGGAAAGCGGGCTGTCTCCGCGGTGAGCATCGCAGGTCTTGTGGGCGTTGGAGTGAGAACCTCTGTTCCCGTCACAGACTGCTAGCATGTTACGATAGTCAAGGGCCTGACTGGGGGAAACGCTTTGTGGTTGGATGTGCTCAATGGTGGCGTTTTTGCCCTTTTCAGGGATGCGGCACATACAGTAAGCGCAAATGCAGCCCTGCTCACGGATCAGGTTGTCCAAAACAACAGCGTAGACATCCTCTGGCGAGCCGTCTGCCTTATATTTCCCGGTTCTTGCGCCGTGCATGTCTTGATAGGTTGCGCCAGGGAGCTGACGGTACTGGACTAGCTCAGCAGGCTCAGGGCCTTTTTTGATTTTGATCATAGACAGCCACCTCAGCGCATTTCAAGATCCAGACGGACTTCGCAGCCGGTAAGCTCAGGGTCGTCGGGGGCGACTACCTTTCGCAACTGCTCCAGGATATGCTGGGCATCATCAAAGTTTTCAGAGTCGACGGCGGCGTAGAAAGAACGGAACGCCTGAGCGACAGGTTTCGGTCGGGAAGGGGTTTCCATAGCGGCGTTGAGGATACCGTTGGAGTCCCAGCCATAGACCGTATAGGGAACCGCGGTGATACCGGTTTCAGCTAGTTCCAGACTGAACAGGTTACAGTTGGCGTCCACTTCGCTGAGAACCTGCGGCGAGTGGGTTGTCACAATAAATTGGATGTTGGGAAAGGTAGTCCGCAAAGCACCCAGAATCCGGCGCTGCCAGGATGGATGCATGTGCAGTTCAATCTCATCAATTAGCACTAGTCCTTCGCCTTCCAGCGGGTTTGCCAAATGCGGATTGGCCATGGCAATGCGGCGGGCTAGATCGCCAAAGAGGGCCAGAGTGCATTTTTCGCCGTCGGACAGGTCGTCCACGCGGAACTCCGCGCCGTCCTTATTGACCGTCATTCGCAAGGGACTACGCTTAACCCGTAGGTCAGAAACACCGTCCAACATGGCACAGACTGCAGCACGGACGCATTCGAGTGAGGTATCCCGGTAAGAAAGATCCTGCTTCTCGGATTTTATCTCATTTTCTAAATCCTCTTGGTTGCGGAACCACTCGAAGAAGGTGCGGAAATCAAGGCTGCTCTCGCTGGCCCGCTCCAGAGCGGCTGCCTGGGAAAAATCATGCCGGTTGCGGATGCGAAGGGGAATGTCCAGCACCGAACGATTAGTGCCATAGGTTACAAAGAGCGGCATATTAGCGTTTGCTTGGCCGGAGAGGTAAGCCGATACAAATTCGCCGATGAAGTTGTCGTACATCTCTTTCTGGTTGTTGGAGCGAGCGGGTTTGCCAGGCTGCGGGGCAGTATAGTCCCTCTGTAGGGCAAAGGTCTGGCCATTGAGGGCAAATTCTGCCGACAGGCGCAACAACTGCTGGCCAGTATGGACCATATCAGCGCTGAGGGAACGGAAAGCTGTGCCCTGTGCACTGTTCAGACGATTGAGTGCAGGCCACATCAGGTAGTTGATAGCAGAAAGAACGGTGGATTTGCCCACACCATTGATACCGGAGAAAACGGTGCTTTTGCCGTTGAGCTCCAGGTCCAGGTTTTTGAGGCGTTTGAAGTTTTGGATATGGAGGGTCATGAGTTTCATGGAACGGCACCTTCTCTTTGATGAGATTTCTATCATTATATAATTGTAGCATAACACGAATTTGAAAGAGATACAAGCGGAACGACAAAAAAGCCATCTCTTTTAGGAGTGTTTGACTGTAGCGAAGGAAAAACCCGACCGGCTTCAAAAAAGAGCTGCACACTCGCCGTGGTCTATCCCAGAGAATGTGCGGCTCTTTCATTATATAATAGGGAAGTGGTCAAATCATCTGGAAGTGCTTCAGTGCCTCTCGAATAGCCTTTTCCTTTTCGGGCGGGCACTGGGGTTGCTTGTAGCTCTCTGACTTGGGCTTGTTGTAGCACTCCCGCTCGATAATCCCGCATTTCTGTTTGACCTGGGCAATGTAGAGGGGAGTGACGTTCAGGCCAGTCTGCTCCTTGACGTAGTCCTTGATTTCTTTATAGGTAGCCTTGGTCTCTGCCGGAGTGGCGTCCATCTCGTCCAAGTCAAGGCTGAACTCGATATGATCGTCTGGATATTGTTGGGACAAACCGATTACACATTCCACATGCCCCGTCCGGGGGAACATGTCCACCGGCTGGACCTTCTCGACGCGGTAGCCATGCCGGGCGAGCTCGGCGGCGTCGCGGGCGGCGGTGGAGGGGTTGCAGCTGACGTAGACCAGGCGGCGGGGGGACATCTGGACGATAGCGGCCAGGGTGGCCGCGTCGCAGCCCTTGCGGGGCGGGTCAACGACGATGATGCCGGGGGCCAGGCCCTCGGCAGACAAGCGGGTGGCGGCTTCGCCGGCGTCGGCGCAGAAGAAACGGCTCTTGGCCGCAATGGAGCTGCCCATCCGGGCGGCGTTGGCTTTGGCGCTCTCGATGGCCTCGGGGACCACCTCGACCCCCACCAGCGCGCGGCAATGCTCCGCCATTGAAAGGCCGATGGTGCCCATCCCGCAATAGAGGTCCAGGAGCAGGTCGTCAGGGCCGGGGGCGGCATAGGCGGCGGCCACGCCGTAGAGCTGTTCGGCGCCGGGCGTGTTCACCTGATAAAAGGAGAGGGGGCCCAGGCGCACCGGCACCCCGCAGAGGGTGTCCTCGATAAAGCCGGGGCCGTACAGGACCCGGTTCTCGCGGCCAAGGATGACGTTGGTCTTGTCGGGGTTGACGTTGAGGAGGACGGTGCGGACCTCGCTGAAACGGCCGCACAGAGCGGCGGTCAACTCGGCGGCGTGGGGCAGGCGGGGCCGGGTGCAGACCAGGCAGACCATGATCTGGCCGCTGTGAGCGCCCCGCCGCAGAAAAATGTGCCGCACCAGCCCGGCTCCGGAAACCTCGTCGTAGGGCTGGATGCCGTACTGGGCGAACAGCCCGCACAGAAAATGTCCGATCTCGTTCAGGACGGCGGGCTGCAGTTTGCAGTCGGCGCAGGGGACGATCCGGTGGCTGCGCCCGGCGTAAAAGCCGATGCAGGGTTTCCCGTTTTTGTCCAGCCCCACCGGGAACTGCACTTTGTTGCGGTAGCGGTCCACTTCGGGGGAGGGGAGGATGGGCTGGACCTCGACGTCCAGCCCGCCGATCCGCCGGAAGGCGTCGGCTACGGCGGCCTCCTTGGCCTGCAGCTCGGCCTGGTAGCGCAGGTGCCGCAAACTGCACCCGCCGCAGGGTCCGGCCACGGGGCAGTCGGCCGGGATGCGGTCGGGGGAGGCCGTCTCGACCGCATCCACGATGCCGAAGGCGTACCGCTTGCAGTCCTTGACCACCCGGGCGCGGATCACATCGCCGGGGGCCGTCCCCGGCACAAAGACGGCTTCGCCCTCCCAGTGGCCGACGCCGCTGCCGTCGCCGGACAGCCGCTCGATGGACAGTGTGATGATCTGATTCTTCTGTAAAGGCATGGTTCCTCCTTGGGGGTCATGGGGTGTTGGGCGTGCCGGGTGCATCGGACGCGCTGGCCTGCTGGGCGGCGATGTATTTGCTGGGGGGCACCCCCTTGGCCCGCTTGAACACACGGGAAAAATAAAACTGGTCGAAGAAGCCCACCGAGATGGCCACCTCGGCGATGGACAGGTTGCCGGCCTGCAGCAGTTTGCAGGCCTCGTTGATCCGGTATTCGGTCAGGTAGTCGATGGGGCTTTTGCCCACGTTGCTCATAAAGACGCGGTAGAGGTGGCTGCGGGAGACCCCCACGCTCTTGGCCACGTCGTCAATGGAAATGTCGTGGGAATAATTGAACTGGATGTACTTGATGGCGTTCAGGACGTACTGGCTGGAAGAACTGGTGTTGTGGAGGCGGCGCTCGCCGGTCTCCTCCATCAGGGCGGCGATAAACAGATAAAGGTAGCCCACCATGGCCGTTTCGTCCTGCACCCGCAGCCCGCGGGCGCGGTAGATGTTTTCCATAGCTTTGAACATCTCGTCCGGGTGCTGGGTGTGGTGGACCGGCTGGTCCTCCGAGAAGGGCAGCAGGGACGCCAGGCGGTGGGCGCTGATCCCGTTGAAGCCCACCCAGCAGTATTCCCAGGGCTGCTGGGCGTCGGCGGTATAGGTGTTCAGCTGGTTGGGCTGGACAAAAAACAGGTCGCCGGGGGCCAGCTCCCAGGTCTTGCCGCCGGTCTGGAAGGTGCCCTTGCCGGCCAGGATCAGGTGGATCAGGTAGTGGTCCCGGATGCCGGGGCCCCAGGTGTGGCCGGGGGCGCAGCGCTCCAGCCCGCAGTTAAAGACGGACAGGTCTACGTTGTTGGTATAATTTTGTTTGAACGACTGTTTATAAACCTCCGGCATAGGGGGCCTCCTTTTCGGGCAGAATGGTCAGGCGCGCAGCCAGTGCTCTAAGTATACCATATCCGGCGGCGCAAATTCAACAAAAGTACATCTGAATCTTTGTCCCGGACGCCGAAAATCCGCTTTTTGGCCCGGAGAAAATTGCAAAAAGCTTGCATTTAAGCTACAATAAAAGCAGAAAACGTCACACACGGCTGATACAGAAAGCAGGTGACACCCTAATGGCGACAAGTGCGCAGAGGCGGCAGGAGATCACGGCGGGCGTCTGGGACGGCGTCCTGCAAAAGTTATACGGTCCATCCAAAGAAATGTTGGCCCGGCAGCGGGCGCGCTGGTGCGCGGCCCTGGACGGGTTCGAGCGCTACTTTGGCCCCGGCCGGCAGGTGCGGATCTACACCGCGCCCGGCCGGGCTGAGCTGGGCGGCAACCACACCGACCACCAGCACGGCTACGGCCTGGCGGCGGCGGTGGGGCTGGACCTGGTGGCGGTGGCCGCCCAAAACGATGACCGCTACATACGGGTCAAATCCTGGGGGTTCAACAAACTGGACGTGGTGGACCTCGACCAGTCCGACCTGCAGAGCGGGGAGTCCACCCACTCGGCCAGCCTGATCCGGGGCCTCGCCGAGGGCTTCCGCTCGATGGGCCGGGAGGTGGGCGGCTACGACGCCTACACCGCCAGCGATGTGCTGCGGGGCTCGGGGCTGTCCAGCTCGGCGGCCTTTGAAATGGGGATGGGCGCCATCCTGAACGGCGAGTTTGGCTGCGGCCTGACGGCGGCCCAGGTGGCCCGTCTGGGCCAGTATGCCGAGAACATCTACTTTGGCAAACCCAGCGGCCTGCTGGACCAGCTGGCCAGCGCGCTGGGCGGGGTGATTTTCGCCGATTTCGAGGACCCCGAGACCCCGCGGGTGGAAAAGATCCACGCGCAGGGGCTGCTGCCGGAGGGGATGAACCTGTGCGTGACCGACACCCGAGGCAGCCACAGCGAGCTGACCGCCGAGTTTGCCGCCATCCGCAGCGAGATGGAGTCGGTGGCCGCCTGTTTTGACGGCTGCAAGGTGCTGGGGCAGGTGCGGGAAGAGGACTTCTGGGCCCGCCTGCCCGCCCTGCGGGCCCGGTGCGGGGACCGCGCCTGCCTGCGGGCCGCCCACTTTTTCCGGGAGAACGCCCGCACCCTGGCCGAGGACCGCGCCCTCCGGGCAGGCCGCTTCGGCGAGTTCCTGGCCCTGGTGCGGGAGAGCGGCCACGATTCCTTTGCCCTCTGCCAGAACGTCTACAGCGGTGCGGACCCGCGCCACCAGAGCCTTTCGGTGGCGCTGGCCTTCAGCCAGCACATTTTGGAGGGCAGCGGCGGCGCCTGGCGGATGCAGGGGGGCGGCTTTGCCGGCACCATCCAGGCGTTCGTCCCGGCGGCGTGCCTTGCGCGCTACTGTGCCGCCATGGACGGCGTGTTCGGCCCCGGCAGCTGCCACATCCTCACCCTGCGCGAGCAGGGGGCCGGGCTGGCCATTGGGTAAAAGAAACTTGGGGCAGGTTTAGGGCTGTCTCCATGAAAGGAAAATCATCTATGGAACAAATGCTTTTGGTGCGCTGCGCGCCTGATTACGCCGCGCAGATCGCTTCGTACCGGCAGGAATGTCTGGACACCGGCAGCCGGATGGACGGATGTGGCCCGCTGCGCCGGATGGAGGACCCTATGGACTGGGTCCGCTGGTGCCAGTCCTGGGACACAGACGGGGCTCTGCCCATGGATATGGATTGGGTGCGAACCACCCAGTTTTTGTGCATTCGCGCATCCGACAGCAAGATGGTGGGCACTATCCAGGTGCGACATACCCTTAACCAGATGCTTGCGGCTTACGGCGGACATATCGGTTATTCTGTCCGCCCGTCTGAGCGGCGCAAAGGCTATGCCGCCCGGATGCTGCGGGAGGTTTTGCCTTTTTGCCGGCAGCTGGGGCTTGCCCGTGTGCTGATTACCTGTACGCCGGACAATGAAGCCAGCCGGCGGGTCATCCTATCGGCTGGCGGTGTCTATGAATCGACCGTCTTTGAGGCAGACAGGAACCGGGAACTGGAACGGTACTGGATCGACCTGACGCCATAAACAAAGAAAGGGGAAAAGTCAGGAAAAAAATCTGAAAAAAGTGATTGACAATCCCGCCTTCTCTTGGTATAATAAATTGCTGTCTGTAAAGACGGCCCCGCGGGAAGCCCCGCGGACCCTTGGCTTCCACCCGAAGCCCTTATGTCCAAAAGGAGGTGCACAAAATGGCAAAGTACGAAACCATGCTGATTACCACCGCCACCCTCGACGACGAGGCTACCGCCGCTCTGGTCGGTAAGTTCAAGTCCCTGATCGAGGCCAACGGCACGATCGATTCCATCGACGAGTGGGGCAAGCGCCGTCTGGCCTACCCCATCAACGACGAGAACGAGGGCATCTACACTGTGATCAACTTCACCAGCGAGCCCGACTTCCCCGCCGAGCTGGACCGTGTGTACAAGATCACCGAGGGCGTCATGCGCTCCCTGATCGTCGCAAAGGAAGACTAATTCCACAGAGTACAAGGAGTCCCGTCTTATGTTGAACGTTGTTGCTATCATGGGCCGCCTGGTGGCGGACCCCGAGCTCCGCACCACCACCAGCGGCATCAATATGGCCCGCTTCCGCATTGCCTGCGACCGCAACTTTGCCCGCCAGGGCGAGCAGCGCCAGGCCGATTTCTTCGACGTGGTTGCGTGGCGCGGCCAGGCCGATTTTGTCTGCAAGTATTTCCAGAAGGGCAGTCTGATCGTCATCGACGGCAGCATCCAGACCCGGCAGTACCAGGACAAGAACGGCAACAACCGCACCGCGGTGGAGATCGTCGCCAACAACATCAATTTCGCCGGGCCCAAGAACTCCAGCGGCAGCACCGGGGGCGGCGCCTCTTATGGCAGCCAGCCCCGTCAGAACGCCCAGCCCGCCGCCCGCCCGTCCAACATCGAGGCGGTCCCCAGCTACTCGGCAGGGGATACCGATGACTTTGCCGTCATCGACGACAGCGACGATCTGCCGTTCTAAGGCGTCCAACCCGACACAAAAATTCAAACAGGAGGTAAACCAGCAATGGCTTTTGAGAAAAACGAAGGCTCCCGCCCCGCACGTCCCGTGCGCCGCGGCCGCAAGAAGGTCTGCAGCTTCTGCGTCGATCGCATTGACGAGATCGATTACAAGGATGTTGCCCGTCTGCGCAAGTATGTCTCTGAGCGGGCCAAGATCATTCCCCGCCGCGTGACCGGTACCTGCGCTTATCATCAGCGCGCCCTGACCACCGCGATCAAGCGTGCCCGTCACGTCGCCCTGATGCCCTACGTCAGCGACTAAT